>Ga0129307_1001137_pt1 | contig 31476 bp, 24 predicted proteins | sample P1105metagenome_FD_94437 | JGI IMG/M metagenome (GOLD analysis project Ga0129307, IMG submission 94437) | Capybara group fecal microbial communities from Wisconsin, USA - P1105 metagenome | ecosystem: Host-associated > Mammals > Digestive system > Large intestine > Fecal | place: USA: Wisconsin...
CTGTCAGAATAAAGATAAGAAAGACCGGGAGCAACTATGATGACAGACATCAATAAAGCAACGGATACGGTATCGAATGCGGCGGATGAAGCCCTGCTGGCGGAAGAAAAAGAGATCCTGAAGAAGGCGGCGATCCGCCAGATTGAGGAGGGACTCGACAAGGACGGCGAGCTGATGCGCCTGGCAGAGGCGCTCGACCGCTGCGTTGAGGAGAACGACGAGCTGACCGATATCCTGGATGATCCGCTCCTGATGGAGCGCATCGAAGATGCGGTGATGAGCGGCAAGACGGCGGAGGCAGCGGCCGTGGAGGCCTGCAATGCGTTCGCGGTGATGTTCGCCGAGACGCCGGCGGAGATTTCCGGACCGCAGGTCGCGGCGTATAAAGCGGCAAAGATGGCAGTGCTGCGGGCGCTGCAGGGATAGAGGAAACAGAGTATGAACGCAAAAGTGAACTATCTTCCGGACGGCAGAGTGGAGCTGACCTTCGAAAACGGGGACTATTACCGCGGCGATCTTACCAACGGCGAGATCACCGGCCAGGGTTTTATGAGATATGCGGACGGCCGCACCTATGAAGGCTCGTTCCTGCAGGATCAGTGGCACGGTTACGGCAAAGCGACCTTCCCGAGCAACCACAGCTCCTACGAAGGCATGTGGTCGCACAACCTGCGCGAGGGCAAAGGTACGACTAAGTTTTACAACAACGATGATACGGTCAGTGTGACGTACATCGCGGAGTATCATAATGACATCATCGACGGGCATTGCCGCACCGAATTCGCCAACGGCGACGTTATGGAAGCGGTGCAGAAGGAATACGAAGCGATCGGGGAGGTCAGATACTCGTACGGTCTGAAACGCGACAACCAGGCGCTGGCAGGCTGGACATACGTCGGCTCGATGCCGATTGTGGACAATGCCTACGTGCGGCAGGGCGACGGCATGATGATCTCGCCGGACGGCGTTCTCTATATTGGTCATTTTGAGAATGACGAGCGGAACGGCCGCTTTACGGTCGCGTATCCGGACGGCCGTGTCAAAGAGGTGCAGTACGCGAACGGCCAGATCGTCGGTTCGTTCTTTGATAACGCGACGCACAGCGAAGCGGTCGAGAAGAAGATAGAAGAATATCGCGAGCAGGAAAAGGCGAACGCAGAGTATGCGGCAGAATTCGGCGACGAAGGAGACGGAATCGCCAATGCCGGCGCGGCCGGGCTTTTTGGTGAAGGCAGTGATGCGACGGACGGAACGGTATTAGGCGATGCGAGTGGTGCCGTAGACGGAGCGGCTGGCGCGGTCAGTGAAGAGGCAGCGCCCGTGTGGAGTGTGGATCCGGGGGATGAGCGATTCCTCCAGGTGACGTACAAGGACGGCGGCAGCTACGCCCCGGAAGTTGCCCGGTACTTTGACGGCGTCATCGGCATGGAGCCCGTCAAAGCCCAGCTCGACAAGATGTACAAAAGATTTAAGATCGACGCGATGCGGCGGCAGGCGCTCGGCGTGAAGCAGGCCAGACAGGGGTACTACTTCATCATCACCGGCAACCCCGGCACGGGCAAGACCACGGTCGCGCGGATCATCGGCAGGATGCTGCACGACATGAAGTTCCTCCCCGGCGACGTGTTCGTCGAGGTGGACCGCGGCAGGCTCGTCGGCGAGTACATCGGCCAGACGGCCAAACTCACGGCGGGCGTCATCGAAGCGGCGCGCGGCGGCACGCTGTTCATCGACGAGGCGTATACGCTCTTTAAGAAGGGCGACGAGAAGGATTTCGGGACCGAGGCGATCGACACGCTCCTCAAGGACATGGAAGACCACCGCGGCGAATACTGCTGCATCCTCGCAGGGTACCAGGACCGCATGAACGAGATGATCCAGCACGCCAACCCCGGCCTTGCGTCGCGGTTTGACCACAAGATCCACATCGGGGACTACCGGGCGGAAGAGCTCGTGGACATCCTCGTGAGCATGGCAAGGGCGAAGCAGTTTGTCATCGAGAAAGAGGCGCGTTCCGTGATCCTCGCGAAGATCGACAAAGAGAAGGTGGACGAGACATTTGACAACGCCCGCTGCGCACGGCGGCTTCTGGATGAAGCGATTGAGCGGCAGGCATTGCGGCTCTCCGAGAATATAGAAGGCATCGCTACCGAAGATCTTCAGATCCTCGCGGCAGAAGACTTTGGCGAGATGACCGGCGACCTGTCGACGCTCGACACCTGCATGGCGGAGCTCAATGCGCTCACCGGCCTCGCGGAAGTGAAGGACGAAGTGAACGGGTTCGTGCAGGCGGTGAAGGTCCAGAACGAAAGCAAGAAGCGCGGGCTCGCCATCGCAGCAAATCCCATCCCGCTCAACATGATCTTCACGGGCAATCCGGGCACGGGCAAAACGACCGTCGCCAGACTGCTCTCGCGGATCTATTATCACCTCGGGCTTCTCAAGAGGCCGGATGTGTTCGTCGAATGCGTGCGCGCGGACCTTGTGGGCCGCTACCAGGGCGAGACCGCGATGAAGGTCAAGGACGTGGTGCGCTCGGCGCTTGGCGGCATTCTCTTTATCGACGAGGCGTATTCGCTCGTGAACGGCGATGGGGACACCTTCGGCATCGAAGCGATCAACACGCTGGTCAGCGAGATCGAGAACAACAGAGACAACCTCGCTGTTGTGCTGGCGGGGTATACGGAGGAGATGAACGATTTCCTGGACAGCAACCCGGGGCTGCGCAGCCGGCTTCCGCGCGTGCTGGAGTTCCCGGACTACACGCTGGACGAGCTCGTGCAGATCTTCAACCGCGACCTTGAAAAGCGCGGCTACGAGGCGGAGATGAGCGATGCGGTGGTGCGCGGCCTCATCGAACGCGAGATGGCAAAGAAAGACTTCGGCAATGCCCGCGGCGTGCGCAACCTCGTGGATGAAGTCATCGAGCAGCACAACGAGAGGATGAATCGCACTGACCTCGCGCTGCTGAGCAACGACGACATCCTGAGCATCACCGACGAGGATGCGGAGATCTGATCTTTCCGGAGAGGGCGGTCTGAGGCGGAGATCTGAGCTTTCCGGGGAAAGGCGGTCTGAGCCGGAGATCGGATTCTTTCGGGGAGAGGCGGCCCTCGAGTTTGTAGGAGCAGAAGAATCTGCCCGCTGTGCAAATAGATTGGCACGGCGGGCAGTGTTTTTTTGCGTTGATTATGTACAGATCTGAAAAGGTAGCAGCGTTACAAACCCGTTTTGCACTAGCGAAGAAAAGTAAGAGATATACAAACTATCGCACATGCGACGCTGCGGCGATAAGCTATTTTGTTTGTATAGACAGCAGTTTTTCAGAACCATACATAACCGGGTTTGTACAGCAAATGAAAAAAACTAACTGGACATAATCATCGCATTGCTACTGCCGAACTCCCCGGGAATCTATCAAGTGATACCGCGGTGACGGAACGCAAAAGGAGAACAGCGGTATGCCAAGTAGGGGGAATCTATCAATGAAGTGCTCAGAAGAGATAGTTCATTGATAAAAATGCACCAAAATTATCAATGAAACGCCCAAAAGAGATGTTTCATTGATAAAAAGACACTATAATTATCAATGTTTCATTCAAATGCGATGTTTCATTGATAAAAAAGGAAGCAGAAATGCGTGAAAAGATAAGACTGATCCTGAATATCCTGATCGTGCTCTGTGTCGCCGCGGCATGGACCGGCATGATCCTGCGCTGGGGCGACGGGAACCTTCTGACCACCGCCGGCTTTGCCAACCTCAAGTACTTCACCGTGCTGTCCAACCTGCTCGAAGGGCTGGCGTCGCTGGTGTTTGTGATCTATTCGCTCAACGGCAAGAGAAGGGCGCGCAATCGCCACTCCTTCACAGCCAAGCGCCAGGCTTCGGCCATTCCCGACAGCCTGGAGATCCTCAAGTACGTCGCAGCGGTTGCGGTCGGCGTGACGCTGCTGGTGGTCATGGGTATGTTCGGTCCTCTGTACGGCTACATGGCCATGCTGGGCGGAGCGAACCTGTTCTTCCACTTGGTGGTCCCAGTGCTGGCGATCCTCGAGGTTCTGCTCCTCGCACCGTTCAAAGCGAACGCGGGGGAGAACGTCCTCGCACTCATCCCGACCATCCTCTATGCCGTGTACTATGTCGTCAATATGATCTTAAACGGCGTTGGCGAATGGCCTGACACCAACGACTGGTACGGATTTCTCAACTGGGGGATCCCCGGGGCTGTCGGCATCGCAGCCGGCATCTTCGCCGTCACGTATGTGATCGGCCTTATCCTGCGCAAAGCCGCGCGGGGATAGCCGTGCAACTATGATGCAACAGGGTCGGCGCTGCGCCGGCCCTATTTTAGTACCAGCGGCGGATTGGTCAGCAGGTCTTTGACCATCTCCTTGTACGCATCCACATCCTTGAGCTGCGTGATCGTCGTGATCCGCCTGCCCGCATCCTTGCTCGATGCCCCGCAGTGGTAGACCTTCATGTCTTTTGTGTTGTGATCGAGGATGATGTAGCGGTCGTGCGCCTTGTTCATGCTCCGTGTGAGCGTGACGACCCGGCCGGGGTATTCAGTAAGATAGTCCTGGTACTCCTGGAATCGCAGTGGCTTCCCGCCTTTGTTATCGCTGATGATCGTCACTTTGACGGCCGGCTTGGTATGCGCCAGGTGCTGCAGCGTCTTTGTGTTGATGTAGTCATCGATCACGATCATCTTACGCTTTGCCCGCTGGTAGATCTTCTGGTAGGCGAGATCCGCTTTGAATGGCTGTCCGTCCAGAACAAGGATTTCCTCCTGCGCCTTGGCGTCATCGAACAGTTTCATAAAGTCGTTCAGGTCTGCATGGGAGACAGTGCTTTCTTTGATTTCTTCAATATTCTCTTTAAGATCATCCATTCCTTCTTTGATCTCACGAATATCATCTTCGTGATCAGCAACCCGCTCCAGCAGGGCAGTGTATCCCCGCGCATTGACCAGGGCATCATTTTCAGCCAGATAATCTTTCATACTCTTGAAAAGCCTGATCAGGTTCTTACTCTGCTCCACAGCAAGCGGTCCGCGAAGAACGGTCATGAGCATGTAGATACCTTGTTCAGTAAAGGCATATGGCAAGTACTTAAGATGCTGACCACGCATATTACCGGAATTGTTTAAGGTCGCATTTTGCGACCTTAAAGACAGCGCGCTAATTTCAGCCGTTGTTAACTGAAAAAGAAAATCACTCTCAAACTTATTTGAGTTCCTTTTTATCTGTTCGTTAAATCGTTTTGTTGTATACCCATAGATTTCTGCTAGATCAAAGTCCAGCATCACTTTCTGCCCGCGGATGGTGTATACCTTGTCCCGCAGGGTCTGCTCGTCTACGAGCATGATCTCTTTTTCTTTCTTATCGTCCATTGTCCACCTTTACCTTTTTACGCAGGAATACCTGGGGTTCTCTTTTGTCGTATGACTCAAACTGATTTGAAATGCCAGATTGGCATTTCAAGTTTTCTAGCTCCTCCGTGGTTAACTGAAAGCAGAATGTATCAGGAAACCGTTTAATATTCCTTTTCGCCGCTCGGTTCAGAGCCCCGGTATCTACCCCAAAGCAGACAGCGATATTGCTGTCGAGCATAACACGTATACCGCGGACTGTAAAAATCTCCGCTTTGATTCTTTCTTTGGTGATTGGTTCATTCAAGCTTTGGATTTTTCGTACCTTGTAGTTCTAACAGTCCATGTTATCCTCTATGCAAGCGGCCCGTGCAGAACGGTCATGAGCATATAGATGCCCTGTTCAGTAAATGCGTGAATGGGTTTTGAACGACCACCTTTCACACCCGCAGTTTGTATCGATATCACATTTTGTGATATCGATAAGTTGGAGAGTTCTGACGGGGAAACTGTAAACATAAAGTCTTTGGGAAACCGTTCATAATGGCGTTTAACCTGTTGGTTGAAGGCCGTTGTTGTATACCCATAAATCTCCGCCAGATCAAAGTCCAGCATCACTTTCTGCCCGCGGATGGTGTATACCTTGTCCCGCAGAGTCTGCTCGTCTACGAGCATGATTTCTTTTTCTTTCTTATCGTCCATTGTTCACCTCATAGCATCGCTAGGGTTCTGTGATGTCCAACTTGATGTGTAAAAATTGCACATCAAAGATAGTAGAATCTTCAAGGTTGGAACTATCGACCTTAAAAGCACATAGTGTTTAAGGTCACAATTTGTGACCTTAAAGAAAGCAAGCTTGCTTCAGCTGCGCTATGCGGCCATTGCCCAACGCGTTTCAGGCAACTGTTTGCAATGCCGCGGTGTTTTTATCGAAATACAGCACGCTGTCAGAAAGGATTTCTTCGGCAGTGACGGTGTCCTTGTTGCCGGAGAGGACGGTCTGTTTGAGATGCGCCACATCTGCCTTGAGTTTTGAGCGGGGAATGATGATAAATTCATGCAGCGAACTGGGCAGTGCATAGTAGCTTTCACCAAGTTTGTCTGCGATTGTCTTTGCTGTGCCGGGATAGAAGAGCGCGCTGGCGCCATACCCCTGACTTTTATTCGTGAGTATATACCTTTGTGCACCAGGCACAGCATGGATACCAACTGTGCTCGAGTGGATGCCAGCTTTGGCGAGAGCGATCACTTTCTCCATGCTCATCATGACAGGAGGATCTATTCTTGCCGCGTTATGAAGTGCACAACTGAGCAAATCTGCAGCATCAAGATGATCTGCCTGCACCATTTCGTGTGTAACAGCGGAACGCCAGAATCCGCCAACTCCATCGGATTTCATCCGATCGCAGATGGCAGAGAATCCGTTCCCTAATTCCATGTAAGGGTGCTCTTTTAGATACTCCTGGTTTCGTGCCGTTTCGAGCACGCGGATGGAGAGGGCCTTTTTGTCCATGGATTCGCAGTAGGTGAGCACTTCTCCTGCCGGCGGCATTTGCTGCATTGCCTGCAGCAGCATCATAGAGATTTGCTGCACGAGGCGATCGAAAGGGAACCCTTTTTTGTACAACTCAAATGAATTGTTGAGATGGATGGCTGGGGTGGGCACACCGGCATCGGCAACCACACGCAAACCATACAGCTTTTGATCATTTATTTTAGTGACTGTGTTCTGCACAAGTTGAATATCGATGCTGTACTTGTCATGCAATACCTGTTCTGTTGATTGGATGGCAGATTGCATAAATTGCTGAATGTTCATCATGGCTATGCTCCTTTATTGAATGCTTCCAGTATTTGGGAATTACATAATAGCCGAGATGGAAGAATATGTCAATCATATAATATGGAATCGCTCATACACTATCATGATGAAAGAACATAACGATGTTGGGTTGTGATACAATTATTTTAATTATGGTGTCGTCGATTACTTTTGGAGGCGAGAGGTATGTCTTTGTTCAGAAGAAAGAAAAAAGAGTCCCAGAAAGAACCCGAAATCGAAATCACAAATGAGATCATGTGGGAACTGAACGATAGGCGGCGTGAACTGGAACGCGTCCCCCGGTTTCAGATCAAGTATATGGATCCCGCTGAAAGGGCACATTACGAGGAAGAATACGGCACCATAGTGCAGGCTTTGTATTATGTGTCTTCTGAGCTTTATGAATACCCGCGCAAGTATGAGGATTCCCGCCTGAAGGATAAAGATGCGGCGATCGACAGTATTCAGGATAGCATCGCCGCGCAGCGCGCCAAAGAAGAAGCAGAAAGGGCAGCAGAAGAGGCTCGCGCCAGAGAAGAATCCAAGATTCAATTCAGTTTGGCTGAAGAGCCCGACTCCAATATCAGATACAGCATATCGACAGGACCGGATAGGCCCAGTGCTTTCTATATATGGAAAGAACTCCACCAGAGACTGTTCAAAAGTTTTCCGGTCATGCTCCTGCGTCTGATCGACGAACAGCACATCGATCATATTACGTTTTATAAAAGAGCAGGGATAGACACTAAATTGTTTTCCAAGATAGTGAATACCCCTGACTATAAGCCGTCTAAGAATACGGCGATCCAGTGCTGCCTGGGTCTGCAGCTCAATGACGAAGAGTCCAAGATGCTGCTCGAGACCGCCGGCTATTCACTGTCCCCATCAAGTGACTTTGATCTTGTGATTCAGTACTGCATCGAGAACAAGATCTACAACACGATGGACGTAGATGAGTTGCTGTACGCTGTCACGCAGAAGACGCTGACAAGCCGTTACTAAACCGCATACTTCAGTCTTTGCTGCGCAGCCATCTCGATAGTGATCGACGTGAGTTCGACACCGTCCGGGATGGTTTTTACGTACTCCTCTTTGTCGTCATCGTAACGTTTGGTATCGACAGTCACTTTTTCCGGCGGGAGTGTGACCGCAAGGGAACTTGGGTTGACCTTGAGGTCGGACATGTGGAAGGTGAGGCGGCCCGCGTAATCGCCGCCAGCGTCGTACAGATTGACTCTTTCGATGGTGCTCCCGAACATATCCATGCGGTAATTCGCATTGTACAGGATCGTCCCATCGCTGTAATGGAGGACAATCGAGTAATACTCTTCCTCGACATTCACAATGTTCAGATCATCGATCGCTGCGGCAAAACTACTGCCTGTATTCAGCTCAAAGGCGATGGCGCGCAGGCAGTCGTAGTTGAGGTGCACTTTTCGTGCGAATTTCTCGACCTCAATGATCTGCCCATGATAAGCCTTGTCGACTTTGTCTTCCAGATACTTTCTGATTTCATTCCCCTGCGGGTAGCCAAACCTGAAATGATAATGGAATCGCCCCGGCCGGTTGAGCAGGAAATCATTCAGCCCGCGCAGATTGTTGCAGGTGATCACAAACAGCTTCTTGCCCGAAGAAGTGCCGTCGAACATGGAAAGCAGCGTGGTCTGGGGATCTTCCTTGCCGTTATCCAGATCAGCGAACGTCTTATCGAATTCATCAAAGAGGATCATGCAGGTTTGCCGGATGCTTTCAAGAAAGTTGCCAATCCCGGGGATATACTGGTCCACTACGATGACAGGCATTCCGCTGCGGATAGACTCTTCCGCGAGCATACGGGAGAACAGCGATTTGCCAATCCCCTTCGGACCGCTGAGGATCACGCCGAGGTGGCGGGGGAATGCATCGAGGCTATCCATCACCTTTGTGACTTTCTTAGAAAGCGTGCCGTATACTTTGTTTTCAGCCACGGGGAATGGAGCTGTTCCCGCCAGAGAAAACCCTGACATCTCCTGAAAGATAACCTTATAGTAGCCAGCAGGCAGCTGTGCGTATGTTCTGAGGTCATCGCCGTAAACGCGGTACTGGTTTCCTGTATTAATGATCTTCATTATTATTCACCTCCTGATGTTTAATTCCTAAGTAATGCAGATACACCATGACACGGCGCAGTTTCTGATAGAACTCTTCGTCTGCAAGCTCTGATGCTCTTGTGCCAAAACGGGCATCGTTATAAAAACGCCGGCCAGTATCCAGGTACAGCGGCTCTCCGCTATGGCCAAACGAACTGGCAAAGTGCGCACCTATCATATCCCTGAAGTGATCTTCCAGTTCTGCAGTCGTCGAACACGGAAGGGCAGCAGTCTGGCGGATTATCCGCATCATCTGCGCAGAAATCTCCCGATAGTCTTCTTCACCGGAAAAGTCGTAGGCATCCCGCTTGTCTCCTGTCAGATTGCAAAACTCTGCACGGGTGTGCACGGTCTGTTCAACGGATGCTCTTACAAAGTCTTCGGGATCAAAATCCCTTTGCGGCGGATCATAATCGATCTCCAGTGAGACAGCTTCGCCGTCGAGAAGTGTGATTCCAGAGATTTTGTTTTTTTCGTCGTATGTAAGAAAAACTACAGACTCCAGATCGTCATCCCCGAACAATGCAATGCAGCGGTCTCCAGCAGAACGGGCGAACCCTTCGGAAGTCGAAATATCGGCAGTCAAGGTTGCCTTGTAGGCGGTATAGTCGATATTGGTCTCCCTGTTTACGTAATTAAACCGGTCCAATACAGGCTTTTTGCCCAGCCGCTGTGCACCCGAGACTTGAGAGCTGTAAGCGCAGTCTTCGGCGACCCGCTCTTCGATACGCCATGCATTGCCTTTTTCCATGACTTCCCGGAGGGCATCCAGATCATGCTCCTCGTCAGCGATCCGTCCATTTTCGTATTCATAGATCGCCGTATCCCCGGAAAGAACGACAGCTGCGATGATAGTAGCCCCTGGCTTCATGTATGCGCGCTGAGCCTCGTCCACCTGATCGACAGTATGGAGGATCTCCAGCTCGCCAAAGGTCGTATCGACGACGCATCTGATGAATGCGGGTTCTCGTTCTGCATCACCAAGCTTTATATAACCGTGATAGAGTTGTTTAACAACAGCCCTGATAATATTGATATCCTGCACATTGGAGACGCTGTCTTTGGTATTCGTAAATAGTCCGCCGGGGAAGATCGTACCTTCCGCCTGGAACATGCGCTTGCTGAGTTCCTCCTCGGGCACGCTGTCTTCGTAAGCGTCCGCGTTATCGTAGTATTCGATGTCAACTGCGAAGCCCGCAATCTGCATCGTGATTTTGTCGTCTTTAAGAAGGGATGGATGGATCTCGCTGTATATGAGATCAATACAGGCACCGCCCTCTGCATTTTCGTAGTTGCTCATCAGTGCAAGCGTACGCTCTTTATTCTCTGGATCAGATATCGTATTAATCATCCGCATCGTCCAGACGCACGGGCCTGCAATGTGCGCATCCCAGTCCACGATATTCAGGTGCTTTTCATTATCCTCTTCGTGAAGACGGGTTTTGACGACCAGTTCGACGTTCCCGTAATTATGCAGGAAGTACATATACCCACCGTATCCGGCGATGCCTTTTCCATTATTGATCGTATGCAGCAGCATAGCTTCGAGGAGTTCATCATCTTCCCACAGGAAGTCCAGCCCTACACATTGCAGCATTCCAGCCATGTCTTTCACCTCCGTTTGATATCTGTTATCTATCTCTTGATGGCAGTATACGAAAGGTGAAAAGAGAAAAACTCGCTTCTCAAGCGACAATTGATATAATTGATTTAATAGAGGAGGAACCCACCATGCCCCTTACCATCACCCAAAGAAAAGACAAAGCCCGCGCCTGCCTGCTCGCAGGGGCTGCGGGGGACGCGCTCGGCTATGTCGTCGAGTTCGATGACCTGGAGAGCATCCAGGAGATGTACGGCCCCGCAGGGATCCGCAGCTACCGGCTGGGTCCGAAGGGCAAAGCCCTGCTGGATGCGGTCCGCTGTTCGTACTACGACTGGCTGCGCACACAGCAGATGGCGTTCCTGGAAGATGAAGAGGTCCTTTCCGAATTAAGGAATCGCTCTGCCGTCAGCCGGCTGGCGGATGTGCAGGATCTATACTCTCTGCGCGCGCCGGGCAATACGTGTCTCAATGCGCTTGCAACATTTGAAGCGTACGATACGGAATGCCGCGCCAATACTCGCAAAGGCTGCGGCGGGATCATGCGCGTGGCGCCGGCAGGGATCTTCTTCCCGCCGGAAGGCGAGGGCGATTACATGATGAGCGACGCAGAACTGCTCCGGTTTGGCGCAGACATCGCCGCGATCACCCACGGCCACCCGCTTGGCTACATCCCCGCGGGCATCACCGCACTGCTCGTGCGCAAAGCCATCTATGAAGGCCCGGAGAAGGACCTCGGGACGCTCCTTAATGAGACCATGGCAGCCGCCCGCCGTACATTCAAAGAGGAGGCCGCCCCGCATCAGGCAGATGAGGCCGCCGCGATGGATTACGTGGAGGAGCTAGTGCCCATGGCACGGATGCTGGCCATGAACGACCACAGCGACACGGACAACATCCTGCTGCTCGGAGAGGGCTGGGTCGCCGAGGAAACGCTCGCCATCGCCGTCTACTGCGCGCTGCGCTATGAACGCGATCTGTCTGCCGCACTGATCGCAGCAGTCAATCACGACGGGGACAGCGACTCCACCGGCGCCGTGACCGGCAACATCCTCGGGGCATACCTTGGCACCGCCGGACTTGGAGAGAAGTGGACGAAGGACCTTGAACTCGCGGATCTCATAGGTGAGATGGCGGAGGAATTGCGTGATTAGGAATCGCTCAGCCAGATAGCGTTTAGTTTTACAAATACGAAATACTAAAAGAAGGTGTCCAAACAAACGGACACCTCTTTTAGTACCCTCTAATTAAGGGATAATCGAACGTTCGATTTATCCCGTGTAAGAATAGTGAAATGTGTAATAGGAGGATGAGAAAATGGGGAAGATTGTTACAACAGGAAAAGCAGTCAAAATGGTTCCGTATGATTGTTTGACAACGACCGTTACATTTCAGTCCACAGCTCCTCGAACAGATGCAGCACTTCGAACGATATTAAAGGAAAGCGAACAGTTCCTTATGCAGTTGAAAGACGCGGGCATGGATTTGTCCACACTTGAAGCGGGGTCAAATACGGTTTGGGAAAGCAAAAGCGAAGAAAAGAAGCGCGTATATGCGAATAGAGAGATCATATTTAGAACAGCGTACGATACGGGTTTTGTAGATCCTTACCCTGTTTTAGCCTCTTTTAATGATGACTATAAAAGTAGTAAATTCCATGTTAATGCAGAGTGTGTCCTTGACGGGTTTGATATTTGCATCAATTATTCTGTTGAGTTGGAGAATGATCAGATACGAGAGTTGATTTCAAAAGGGAAGGCAAGCTTGGTATTCCATTTAGAATCTGTTCGCACTGGGTATCGGGAGGCACGGGAAACTGATAGGTTCAACGGGAAAATAGTTCTTAAAGATTCTCAGCTCAATGGAGATCTGAGCTTTTGTCCTTTCATAATTGCTAAAGAAGACATTGCAGACTACTTCAATAATGACTTCAACGAAGATTACACAGAGCCAGTATTCCTAGGCAAAGGGTATTTAATTGCTGTAGGGAATCAGATGATTTGGCCTATCAACAAAAACAATGTTGATTTATTAAACTCATCATCCCCGTTCAAAATTGGGCTCAACCCAGACGAGAGTGTTTCAAACATGGTTGTAGATTTTGAGTCTTCACCTAAAATCCGCATCCTTCTCTCATCAAAAGACCTTAGCTGTTACAAAAACATGAATAATACTCCGGAGTTAAAAGCAATTTTAAATAGATGTTATTCTTTTGATACGTCATATGGTATTTTCCCTTGAGTTTAAGAATGGGAAGGATATCTTTACAGCACAGGATGCAAGGCAAGCTGAAGACTATGCGTTAGATATAAAGAACTTTCATAAGGAATCAGAGGATCTCTATGTCTGCCCTATTTTGGTTGCAACTGACGCCAATCCTTATCCCAAGGAACAATCGGAGGGTTGTTATCCGGATAAGCAAGTATATCTTCAAAGAGAGAACATAGATACGCTTATCCCTAAAGTTGAATCAATAGCGGACAAGTATGGGGATGATTCAAAACTTGATTTTGCAAAATGGTTTAATTCTCCATACAACCCCACACCGACAATTATTGCAGCTGCAATAGAGGCGTATAGTTCGCACAGTCTTAGCGAGATTGCTCATTCCGAAGCAGGGCAAGAAGATATCGATAAGTGTGAGAATAAACTTGGTGAACTCATTGAGTGCGCTGAGCAGAATAACAAGAAATGCGTATGTTTTGTAACTGGTGTCCCTGGTGCGGGGAAAACACTGGTTGGACTTGATGTTGTTGCCAAGAGTTTGGAAACATCAAAAAGTGGAGATTGTGTCTATATTTCAGGCAATGGTCCTCTTGTCGAAGTGCTTCAAGGGGCTTTGAAAAAGAGCGCAAAAGCAAAGCAATTGATGGATGAAGCTAAAGGCGCAAAAAAAGAGCGTGAAGAAATTGTCAACAAGTCGATTGAGGCACTGATACAAAGCAGTTATGGTTTTAAAAAAGATAATGCCAACAGAACTATTCCAACAATAGAACACATTTTAATATTCGATGAGGCTCAACGTGTTTGGAATGAGCAGAAAATGACATCTAAACACGACGGTGATCCGAGCATGAGCGTGAGCGAGCCGAACTTGATGTATCGCATCATGGATCGACGAAACGACTGGGCTGTGATGGTTTGCTTAGTTGGTATGGGTCAGGATATTTACGATGGCGAAGTTGGTATATACGAATGGTTTAGATGCGGAATAGAGGACTACCCGGATTGGGATATGTATTACTCGCCCCAACTCTTTGAAAGGCAGGGGAAAGAGGATATTGATCGGGAGGCGATAGAAGCATGTTCGCGTTGCCATGCGGTTGATGAATTGCATTTAAAGACAGATATAAGATCCTTTAAGGCCGAAAAAAGGAGCGAGTTCATAGACGCATTGTTGAATAATGATCCAATGCAGGCAAGCCATATCTATGATCAGATTATCGATAAGTATCCACTTTTTATAACGAGAGATATAAAGAAGGCAAAGGCTTGGGTGCGGAAGCAGGTTAGAGGGACTCAAAGAAGTGGTATTGTAGCCTGCAGCAGCGCGCAGCGGCTCAAACCAGAGGGAATCTATGTCCCGACAAATATCGATGTAAAGAACTGGTTTTTGGCGCCAAGTGATGATTTACGTTCATCTAATATGCTTGAAATAGTTGCAAGTGAGTTTAAAGTTCAAGGGCTTGAATTGGACTGGGCAGTAGTTTGCTGGGATGCGGATCTGCGTAGATCTAAAAGCGGCAATGATTGGGATTACTATTCATTCCGTGGGACAAGGTGGAATCACCGAAATAAATCAGAACAACAAAGATACTTGCTCAACTCTTATAGAGTATTATTAACTAGAGCTAGGCAAGGAATGGTGTTGTTTGTTCCATATGGTGTGGATGTTGAAGAGGATCCAACGCGGGATTATCATTATTATGATGCGATATACAATTATCTCAAATCATGTGGAATTCAAGAGTTGTAAAAGAAACGATTGAAAGTGAGTAAGAAAGATGGCTTACAAATTAACCACAAAAGAAAACAGCTGCGTTGAGGCGGCGGGGCGATTCCTCGCCTGTACGGATAGTGCGGAGGATCTGCGGATCGCGGAAGAGGCGGCCGCAAACTGGCACATTGTGTTCCGGTGGATCTTCGAGTGTACAGCAGAGTCGGACGGCGGGATCGATGCGCGGGATGTGAAAAGCTATGCCAGCTGGGATATCCCGGCGCGGTGGATCGTGCTGGAGGACGGTAGGGCAGCAGGCGTGTATATGCACCAGCACCTGTTCCTCTTCGATGATCCCAAGACCTGGGAGCTCACCATCGAGCACAAAGGCGGCTTTGTCGGCGGCTGGGGCGATATCACAGAGTACGAAGAGTACACGCTGATGGAAGGCCCGGGGCCGGGCACCGGCAAGGACGTTCTCGAGGTCGCGGCGGCCATCATGATGGATGAGCAGGACAGAGTTTTCGCGACGCAGCGCGGCTACGGCAACTACAAAGATTTGTGGGAATTCCCGGGCGGCAAACTGGAGCCTGGCGAGTCCCCGGAAGCGGCTGCAGTCCGTGAGATCCGCGAGGAACTCGGGGTAGATGTGAAGCCTGAGCGATTCCTTAAGACGACCGTTCACGAATACGAGGAATACTACGTCATCCTGCACTGCTGGCTATGCACCATCACGGGCGGCGAGCTCACCCTGAAGGAGCACGAGGCGGCGAAGTGGCTGGCGGAGAACGAATACGGCAAGGTCCGGTGGCTGCCTTCCGATCTGGCGGTGCTGGATGAGATCCGCGGCGAGATCAGAAAGCGGGAGTTTTACAGAAAGTATCCGGACGGGATCGTGCGGTAACCTGGCAAAGCAGGACTTTTCGAACAGCGCGGAGAACGCGTATACGGGCTAGCAGGCAGTGATGCGGCATAGTATAAAAGTACTAGAAACCACCCGAAAGGGTGGTTTTTTTGATATTTACAGATAATTTACTGAGTGTTCAAAAGGCGCGATACTTAAAGAGGGGATGGGATTGCCAAGGCGATGCCGTTTTTAATTCCCCATTGAAATTATGGGATTTGTTATAGCTTGCAGAACTACTTTTTGTCAGAAAGGAGAGTCTCATGGAAAAGAAGAGTTTTCGAACTATGATAGAGCCTAAGATTTTCTATCCGGCTGTTGTACTGGTCGCTCTGATGGTATTGTGGGCGGCGCTGAGTCTGGACTCGCTGGCGAGTTTCTCTGCGGCGTTTATCAATGTCGTCAAGTATGACTTCGGCTGGTATCTGAACCTGCTGACCACGGTCTGCCTTGTCATCCTGTTCTACTTCGCGCTGAGTAAAAAAGGCAATATCGTCATCGGCGGCAAAGATGCCAAGCCCGACGTAGGATTCTTCACCTACTGCACGATCGTTCTGACCGGCGGCATCGGTGTCGGCATCGTTTTCTGGTGCATCGCAGAGCCTCTGATGCATTACGCCTACACACCTGCGACATGGGGTGTGGATCCCGAAAGTCCGGGTGCCGGCGTACTGGCACTGGCGTATTCGTTCGGTGACTGGGCATTTCATCCGTATGCGCTGTTCACCATCATCGGTGTTGCGATCGCTGTTGCAGTCTACAACTACAGACTGCCGTTCCGCACCAGTTCGGTCCTCTACCCGCTCGCAGGAGAGAAAGTTAACGGCGGCCTGGGCTATGTGGTCGACGTTGTGATCGTCGTCGCATTCGTGCTTGGTTTCAGCACCACCTTCTCGCTGTCCGCAGCGCAGATCGCAAGAGGCCTCGCATACGTCTTCGGTCTTCCGGCGACCTCGGGTGTGCAGATGCTGATCGTTGTCATCCTGGGTGTACTCTGCACGTTCACCTGCATTTCCGGTATCAAGCGCGCCATCTCGTTCGTCAGTAACCTGAACTTTGGCGTTTACATGTACATCCTGGCCTTCATCGTGATCGTCGGCCCGACGCTCTTCATCCTCAACATCATGAACGACGCGTCTTCGTACTACTTCGACCATCTGATCACCTTCGGGCTGTTCACCGACGCGTTCGGCACCAGCGAGGGCTGGTACCAAAGCTGGCCGATCTTCTACTGGACATGGTTTATCTCCACGTCCCTGATCCTCGGCACGTTCACGGCCAAAATCGCAAGAGGCCGCACGATCCGTCAGGTCATCCTGGTCAACATGATCATCCCGTCGCTGTTCGCGATCGTCTGGTTCTCCGTCCTCGGCGGCGATGCGATCTACGAAGAGTTCTACAACAACGCAGGCATCGTGGATGACATCAACAACTACGGCCTTGAGTATGCGGTCTTCGGCACTCTCGAAAAGCTTCCGCTCAGCGGGCTGAATATCCCGGTCTTCCTGATCGCGGTCATCCTCTCCATGATGACCTGCATCAACGGCATGTCCACAGCAATCTCCCAGCTCTTCCAGAAGACGGAGTACACGCTGGACGGCATGGACGAACCGCACAACGGCGCCAAGATCGCAGCCATCGCACTGCTCACCGGTGTTGCGCTCATCATGATCGCACTCGGCGGCGCCAGCGAGATGCAGACCGGCGCTGTGGCGGCTGGCCTGCCTGCTTCGATCATCACGGTCATCTGCATCATCTCGCTCTTCAAGCTGACCTCGAAGAAGTACATTGAGCAGTCTGAAGAAAAGAGTCTGCAGGAGATCATGGCGGCGGATAAGGCGGAAAAGAAGAACTAAAAGGAGGAACGGCTTCAATATAACTCCTTACCCGTAGACGGAAAGCGGGCGGCCGGGCGGCTGCCCGTTTTCTTTGTTAGAAAGCGTTACCGTATCATATACAGAGTTCTTAACAGGTACATTAAGCAGGGAATACATTCCCCTGCTTTTAAGATAATTTGATTGTTCCGACAGACTCAAAGGGAGTAATATAAAGAAAACAATCCCGCTGCAATGAGGGCACGCATATGTGGCTGGCAGGAGGCATACATGAACACACTATATGATACCCTTGGCGTCCGCGTGATGGCGAACAAGGACGAAATCGAGCACGCTTTTACCAACAGGATAGAGGCAATCAGCAAGAAGGCCGGCAGGATGGCCACGGCGGATGCGGAGATGGTCAATGCGGCCGGGGCTTACGCGATCCTGAAAGAGCCGGACTGCAAGGCGGAGTACGACCGCATGCTGCAATCCGGACAGCCGGTCCTGTACCACCAGCAGAACATCACGCAGCTCGGCATGCAGTGCGCGGGCATCATCGACCAGGCGAACATCGGGCTGCGGCAGCTCACCACGAAGAAGGATATCCTCATCGGACTTTTGCTCCTGCTTCTTGGCGTGGGCATCACCGGTGGGTCGTACCTGCTGGCGGTCGCGCGCGGGGGCGGCACATATATCATTAGCTACGGGCTCATCATCGCGGGCTGCGTCGGATTCTTCGGGCAGCTCTTCAAGGCGATGAAGGGGCGCGGCAAAGGCAAACAGATCAAGGCTGCGATGTGGGGCCAGCTGCACGGCAGATTTGTCACCGGGCCGCTGTCGGATCTGATCCGGCAGGGGTGATACCTCGGGAGGTGCTACTATGAGCGATCCTATGAACGTGCAGGAAGCGGCGGAGAAGCTGCAGGCGGCGATCGACTCGCACAAGCGGGTCGTGTTCTTCGGTGGGGCGGGCGTCTCGACCGAAAGCGGCATCCCGGACTACCGCGGCAAGGACGGCATCGACAAAGAAGGCCCGGATGAAGAGGGCTATACGCCCGAGGAGCGGCGCTACCACGACTACTTCCTCACGCATCCGGATAAGTTCCACGATGAGTTCATCGTGCGGTTTCGCGCGCTCTCGGCGGTGGCGCCGAATGCGACTCACTACAAGCTCGCGGAGCTCGAACGCGCGGGCAAACTCCGGGCGGTCATCACGCAGAACATTGACGGCCTGCACCACCGGGGCGGCAGCGAGCATGTCATCGAGCTGCACGGCAATATGCGCACGTGTCACTGCGAGAAGTGCGGACAGACGTTTGATATTAAGCGATTCCTCGACGGCGGGGTGCGCTGCGAATGCGGCGGGCTGATCCGGCCGGACATTGTGATGTTCGGGGAGAGTCTGGACGACGGCGCCATCACGGCAGCGGTGAATGAGATCGCGGGTGCGGATATGCTGATCATCGCGGGCACGAGTCTGGCGGTGTACCCGGCGGCGGGGCTGGTGGACTATTTCCGCGGGGACTGCCTGGTGCTGATGGACAGACAAAAAACACCCCGTGACGGGGCGGCGGACATCCTGATCCGGGAGCCCATCGCGGAGGTGTTCGGGAAGATCAGGGTGTGAAGGAACAACACGCAAAACATGCGTGTTGTCTGGAGGATGTCGGAATAAATGTCGGAATAAACGAGAGACTCCGAAGCGTGCTGGATGAGTGAACATTGAGTTTGTGCATCTTTTGCACAAACTCATATGGAGAATGTGAAATATATATGTGCAAAAAATGCACATGTTGGTCACGGAAATACTTATATTCGGCTGAAATGTTGTGTGGTCACATTCTAGCCGAAGTTTTTGTGTGCGGTAGATCGGACAAGTGCGTAGTGCATTGGCGGAGCGATTCCTGTATACTATACATGCGCGGCCGGGCGTCCAACCGGTCGCGTGATTTGTCCAGCTAGTTAACACAGACCAACCGGAAAGGCGGACATCATGCCTAATACAAAAGTGAATAAAATACTCGAAGAAGCGTACGCACGCGGCGCAGAGGCGGCGAAGAACGGCAAGGTGGCGACGTACATTCCCGAGCTCAGCAAGGCGGACCCGGCGGATCTTGGCATCTGCCTGTGCCTGCCGGACGGCACGCGCTATGAGATCGGCGACACGGACAAGAGATTTACCATGCAGTCCATCTCCAAGGTGGTCTCTCTGGCGCTGGCGCTGGAACACTGCGGCCCGAAGGAAGTTTTCGCGAAGGTCAACATGGAACCCTCCGCGGAAGCGTTCGACTCGTTCGTAGAGCTCGACCTGCGCTCAAACCGCCCGTACAATCCGATGATCAATTCGGGCGCCATCACGGTGGCGAGCATCCTGAAGGAGAAGATCACGATCAATGCGCTGCTGGAGTATACGCGCAAAGTGTGTCTCGACCCGGACATCGACTTTAACGAGGCGGTGTACAAGTCCGAGAAAGACCACATGTCACGCAATCGCTCCATCGGCTACCTCCTCGAGTCCAAGGGCATCATCACCACCGGCGTTGAGGAGAGCCTCGACTTCTATACCCGCGCCTGCTCGATGAATGTCACGGCGCGCGGCCTTGCGAATCTGGGCGTCGTCCTCGCGATGGACGGCATCGATCCCTTCACCGGCGAGCAGCTCATGCCGCGGCGGATCGCGGAAGTGGTCAAGACCATCATGCTGACCTGCGGGATGTACGATGGCAGCGGCGAGTTCGCGGTCATGGTCGGGATCCCCACCAAGTCCGGGGTCGGCGGCGGGCTGCTGTCCGCATCGGACGACCGGCTCGGGATCGGCATCTACGGGCCCGCGCTCGATGTAAAGGGCAACTGCATCGCGGGACGGCCGGTGCTCGAATACCTCTCGGAGGAACTCGAACTGTCGCTGTTTGATAAGGCGGATATCGTGGATGCGCTGCGCAAAGCGGAAGCAAATGAGCGCAAGAAGGCAGAAAAAGAGAGCCTGCGGGTGCTGCGGCACCGCGGCGTGAAAACGTTCCTGCCGTTCAATGCGAAGAAAGACAAGTAGTTGGAAGTGGAAAGACAGGGATGAGTAGCTGCCGGGGCCGCTGTTGGAGTGGGTGCGCTGGTTGCCTACTGGCGGTCTTTGATCTTCTGGTAGCGGAGGATGTACAGGAGCAGCATGAGGCACCAGGAGATGCCTTCCGCATAGGCGATGACCATGTTGTAGAACAGGCCGACGAGCGCATACGAGAGGATGATGCGGACGATCAGCGAGCCGATGCCGTTGAGGCCGGAGAACAGGACATCGCCGCGGCCTTCGAGGTAGCCGCGCATGGCGCTCGCAAGGCCGAAGATGATATAGAACGAAGAGATGCGCACGAAGAATGCGCCGCCGAGTTCTGCTGTTGCAGTGCTGACACCGAACAGCAGGATGAAGTACTTGCCGAACAGGATGATGATCAATGTCAGGACGGCGGAGACAGCTGCCATGAGTTTGCAGCCGCTGATGAGCACCTGGCGTGCGCGAGCAGGGCGGCTGGCGCCGATATTCTGCGATGTAAGGGTGGAAATGCCGGTGGTCAGGTTGACGATCGGCAGGAGCAGCACCATGTCGACGCGGTACGCAGTGGTGATCGCGGCGACGGTCATGGTGCCGAACGAGTTCATGAAGCCCTGCAGCACGAGGCTGCCGATGGCGGTGATGACCTGCTGGATGGTGATCGGGGTGGCAAGCGACAGGCCTTCGCGGAGCACGTCTTTGCGGAACTTCGGGGAGAGGACGGCTTCGCGTGCGGGGCGGAAGGTGCCGTCTTCGTCCTGCTGCCAGAGGTCGCGGCCTGTGTAGGTGCGGCTGGCATCATCTGCACGATGGTCTGAAGCAGAGGTGGCGCCAGATGCGCCTTCGTAAGCGAAACGCAGATACGGATATTTGCTGAGCGAGCGCAGGACGGTGAAGCCGGTCATGGCGGCCTGCGCGATGAAGGTTGCGGCGGCTGCGCCGGCGACGCCCCAGTGGAACGCCCAGACGAAGAGCAGGTCGAGCACCAGGTTCACCGCCGAGGAAACGACGATCGAATACAGCGGCAGCGTGCTGTCCCCGAGGCCGCGTAAAACAGCGCAGTAGACATTGTACAGCGCGAGGAACGGCATGCCGCACAGGATGATCCGCAGATAGACAGAGGCGTCTGTGAAAATATCCTGCGGGGTGCTGAGCAGACTGAGTATCGCATCCGCCGCGCCGCCGCACGAGACGGCGAGCAGCAGGACGGCTGCGGTTAGGACGATTGAAAATGTATAGAGGATATGCTTTTGGATCCTCGTATTACCAGCGCCGTAGTAGCGGGCAGCGAGGATATTGATGCCGGCGGTGAAGCCGGTGATCGCGAAGATGAAAAGCTGGCTCAGGGCATTGGTGGAGCCGATGGCTGCCAGCGCGCCTTCGCCGACGACATTGCCAACTATAAAAGCGTCCACCCAGCTGTACAGCTGCTGGAGCAGGCCGCTTAAGATCAGCGGGATACTGAAAGAGACCAGTTCCCGGGTGATGCTGCGCTCGTGGTTGAGGGAAGGACCTTCCGGCAGATTGCCGGTCGGGGCGCTTTTGATGTTGTTCTCGTCGGATGCTTTTGCCATGAGGCTATGATACATGAAGGGGCGGCGATGTGCAAACGGGTGGCTGAGCGATTCCTCGATAGTTACCTCGCAAAAATATTTTTGGCAAAGATGGCAAATGATTCTTTTTTAGAATATTCATGATATAATACCTATAGAGTGACCCGTTGTGCGCTTGGCGCCGTGCCGCGCGACAACGGCAGGCAGAAATGTGCAGGTGGGGTTACTAAGATATTGTATTTACCAAAGGAGCGATGTATGGCAGGACATAGAGCAAGCAGCGGTCACAGGGTCGGCCATTCCAGCGGCGGGCACAGAGTCAGCGGCGGATCGTTCCGAAGCAGCAGCGGCAGTTCGTACCGGAGCAGCAGCTCTCGCAGCAGTTCCTACGGCAGTTCGCGCAGCTCGGGTTACGGCGGCTACTCCAGCCGCAGAGAGTCCGGCGGCGGTTTTGGCGGCGGCAGCCTGTGGGGTCCGGGGATGTATATGCTCGGACGCAAGTCTGCCCACCGCGATATGGAAAGCCGCGGTGGGTATTACGGCGGTTACAACCAGGGGTACGGCAATGAGCCTTACGGTTCTTCAGGCCCATCCTATACGCAGAGGCAACAAATGCAGCGTCAACAACAGCAAACATCGGCGAATGCCGGTCAGCCGGCTCAGGTGAGCACCAAACGCAGCGGCTGCGGCACAGTCGTTCTTGTGTTCCTTATCTTCCTGCTGGTCTTCATGCTCTTGTCTACCTTCCTCGGGCAGCAGGGCAGCACGGTAGAGAGGCACAAGCTCGAAGGTGTTCCGAAGTTCGATACGGATTGTGTGGCTGACCAGATCGGTGTGTTCGAGAGCGGCAGCACCGTCAAGAGCGGGCTGAAAGATTTCTACGATCAGACCGGCATCCAGCCGTATGTTGTGTTCCTGACACCGGATGCAACGCTTGTCAGCGATGCGGACAAGGAGCAGTGGGCGAACGACTTCTATGACGAGAACATCGAAGCAGAGAATGGATTCCTGTTTGTCTACTTCGGCGAATCGCCTGAAGACGGATCCGGCTACATCTCGTACGTCAGCGGCAGCCAGACCAACTCGATCATGGACGACGAGGCGATCGACCTCTTCTGGGGGCGCATCGACAATGCGTGGTCGTCGTTTGGCAGAAGCGGCTTTGACAGTGCATTCTCTCAGGCGTACAGCAACACGGCCAGCACGATCATGCGGGTCAGCACGACGGGCAATGATGTCCTGAAGTGGTTGCTCATCGTCATCCTCGCAGCGGTCATCCTCGGATGGGTCCTGCGCATGCGCAAGGAGAAGAATCGCCGCGAGAAGGAACGTGCCGAAGAAACCGAGCGCATCCTCAACACGCCGGTTGAAAAGTTCGGCGACAACAGCGACGAGCTGATCGGCAAGTACAAGGACAAGACCGACGCAGAGAAGGCGGCCGAAAAGGCGCAGGCGGAAAAGGAAGCTGCGGAGAAGGCGGCCAGAGAGGCGGCGGAAGCAGCGGATGCGGCGGACGACGCGCGGATCAAAGCCGAGATGGAAGCGGCCGAAAAGGCAGCGGCGGCGGAGATCGCAGCGGAGAAGGCAGCGGCTGAAAAGGCGGCGGCTGAGGCGCAGCGCGAAGCGGATATCGCAGCAAAGGTCGGCTCGAGCGAGCCGATGAACGGGGAAGACCCGATGCTGAAGACTTTCGCGGATGCCGAGGCGGACGACCTGATCAATAAGTATAAAGATCCTCAGTAAAGGTATATTTGGGAAAGGGATCGTATAGTATGAGCGATTCCTGAAAACGCATGATCCCCGTACAGCGAGGTTCAGATACAAAGTCAACTATTTTCACGTTTATCACCAGAAGGAGAAAAACATGAACATTATTGAAAGAATCGACAAAATCCTGAAAGCCAACATCAACGCACTGCTCGACAAGGCCGAAGATCCGGCAAAGATGATCGACGAGACCCTGCGTGAGCTGTACGAGGATCTGGCAGAAGTCAAAGAGAGCACCGCGGCTGTCATGGCTGACGAGCAGGCGGCTCTGAGAGAGAAGCAGAACTGCGAACTGGCTGTCGCGGAGGCTGACAATGCAGCGCGCAATGCACTGGCAAGCGGCCACGAAGACGATGCCAGAAAGATCCTCGAGAAGAAGCAGCAGCTCATGGCGAACTGCGAAGTCCTCAACCAGCGTTACGAGATCGCGAAGGCCAACAGCGAGAAGATGCGTGCTGCGCATGACAAGCTGGTCAGCGACATCCAGGATCTGAACAGCCGTAAGGAATTCATCAAGGCGAAGATCAAGACTGCAGAAGCGCAGGAGAAGATCAACAGCATGACCGCCGGCAGCACTGTCGACACTTCCGCCAGCATCGAAGCATTCGAGCGTTGGGAAGCGAAGGCTGACAAGATGCTCGACATGGCGATGGCCAAGGCTGAGCTCAACGAGGACGCCGGCGTTGACACTCCGGAAGATCTCGTCAAGAAGTACAGCAAGGGCAGCAGCGTAGAGATCGATGCTGAGATCGCGAAGATGAAGGAGGAAATGGGCCTGTAATCATATAGCGGCTATGCTATAATAGGTACGACCACGAAGGCCGTCGCATCCTGGTGGTGCGGCGGCTTTTTCATCGGTCCGCCAAGGCGGATGGGGATAATGGAGGAAATACCAATGGCCAAATGCCGTGTTGCGGCTGTGCAGATGTCCACAGTCGAGAAGAAAAGCCAGAACGTCGAGAACGCAGCGAAGTACATCAACGACCTGATGAACGAGGTCTACGGGCCCAAGCCGGACTTCATCGTGCTGCCGGAGATGTTCAACTGCCCGTACGAAACGCAGAACTTCCCGTTCTACGCGGAGGAGCGCGGCGAGCTCACCTGGAAGCACATGTCGCAGTTGGCGGCGCATTTCGGGGTGTACATCATCGCGGGCTCGGTGCCCGAGTACGATGAGAACGACTGCGTTTACAATACGTCCTACGTCTTCGACCGCGAGGGCAAGGAGATCGCGTGCCACCGCAAGGTGCATCTGTTCGACATCGATGTGAAGGGCGGGCAGTCTTTCAAGGAGTCGGAAACGCTCACCCCCGGTGACCACTTCACGACGTTTGAGACCGAGTTCGGTACGATGGGACTTTGCATCTGCTTCGACATCCGCTTTGTCGAGACATACCGGATCATGGCAGAGCGCGGCGCCAAAATGGTGTTCGTTCCGGCGGCCTTCAATATGACCACCGGCCCCGCGCACTGGGAACTCACCCACCGCGCCCGTGCACTGGACAACCAGATGTACGTCCTGGCGTGTGCACCGGCGCGCAACGAAGAGGCGTCGTATGTCTCTTACGGGCACAGTATGCTGACCGATCCGTGGGGGCGCGTCGCGGCGTCGCTGGATGAGAAGGAAGGCGTGCTCAATGAAGAGGTGGATCTGGACTATGTGGATGATATCCGTGCGCAGCTGCCGATCCTGAGCGCGCGCCGGAAGGATCTGTATAGCTGAGCGAGAAGTAGGCATCATAGCGCATATAAATAAGTACGAAAGGCCCGCAGAAAGTGCGGGTTTTTTTGTACTAAAGTTAACTTCCGAGTATAAGAATACATTGAAATGTGAAGAACATCTTCACAATCTATAGTTTTGTGAAGATGGTGTGAAACATTACCCCGATTCGTTGACCCAAAAACCAATCGCAGATAGGGTATTAGTGGAGGAAGACGATTCGCGTTTTCCATAAAAGTGATAACAAAGTGGAGCGAAAACTCAGAATATGATGACTACTAAAGTAAAAAACAAAGCCCTGATCATGCTGCTCGCCGCAGCGCTGACCCTGACCGGTATGGTCACCCCGGCAGTCGCGTATGGCGCAGAGGCAGACGAAGAGACAACGAACGAAGCAGTCGCCGCTTATGAAGCAGAAGAGACAGCTGATCCGGTCAGCCTCGAAGGCGCGGCGTTCGAAGGCGTCCAGGGCAGATACGCATACACCGGCAGCGCGATCAAGCCTGTTCCGGTCATCACAGTGACTGCAGAAGATGAAGAAGCAGAGGTCCTGCTGAGCAGTGATGCAGACGACGCCGCTGCAAATGATGCAGCCGTGACCGAAGACAATGAAGAATCCGCCGAAAAAGTCGTTCTCGTTGAGGGTGTTGATTACACCATCAAGTATGTCGACAGCAACGGCGAAGTCGTTGAAGGCCCGCTCTATCCGGGCGAATACCAGGTTGTGATCGAGGGTATCAGCCCGAACTACACCGGCACCATGACCATCCCCTATGAGATCTTCATGGCAATGGGCTGGAGACTGGTCGACGGCAACTGGTACTATTACAAAGCTGAGAACACCATGCTGACAAACGGCTGGGCCAGGGACAGCAAAGGCTGCTGCTGGCTTGGTGAAGATGGCATGATCAAGAGCAGCATGTGGCTCAAGGACTGCGGACAGTGGTACTATCTCCAGTCCAATGGTTACATGGCAGCCAGCCAGTGGGTCAAGTCGAACGGCAAGTGGTACTACATGAAGTCCGGCGGCGCGATGGCCAACAAGCAGTGGATCAAGTCCGGCAGCAAATGGTATTACATCAACTCCGACGGCGCGATGGCCACCAATCAGTGGGTCAAGTCCGGCGGGCACTGGTACTACATGAAGTCCAACGGCGCGATGGCAGCCGGCGAATGGATCAAGTCCGGCAGTTCCTGGTACTACATGAAGTCCAATGGCGCGATGGCGGACAGCGAGTGGATCGAGGACGGCGGTTCCTGGTACTACCTCACATCCGGCGGAAAGATGGCAGCAAACCAGTTCGCAAAGGACAGCTCGTCCTGGTACTGGATGAACAGCAGCGGCAAGGCGACCTCCTCCAAGATGGGTTGCCCCTACGTCTGGGGTGCGGCTGGTCCGAACTCCTTCGACTGCAGCGGTTTCACCATGTACATGATGAGACAGCGCGGCATCTACCTGCCCCACAATGCAGCGGGCCAGTACTATGCCCTCAGCTCGAAGAACATCGGCACCGACTGGCATAACGCACAGCCCGGCGACCTGGTCTTCTATTCGTACGGCGGCCCCGGCAGCAGCCACCACGTCGGCATCTACGTCGGCAACGGCCAGCTGATGCACGCATCGTCCTCCCACGGATGCGTCGTCGTCACCAGCGTCACCTACACGAACGGTCACATCGCAGCGATCTGCAGACCGTAAGCGCTGAGCGATTCCTTAATAAGAAAGCAAATACAAGACCTGCACGAAGGTGCGGGTCTTTTTTCGTGCGCGGGGAGAAATGCGGGGCGCGCGGGAGTACACAAAAGATACAAGCGGAATCGCCCTGTGTGATTGATTATTTCAAATATGCTGTTTATAATATGAAATAGAATTTCATATACAACATAATGTACACGTGCGCATATGATTGCGGGAGGAAACACGATGAGTTATGTGAAATGGTCCTATGATACACTCCATCACTTTCTGGTGGATGCTTTTGTGAACTTCGGATTTAAGGCGGAGGAGGCGGAGACGGTCGCGGAGAACCTCCTGATGTCCGATATGTACGGCATCGAAAGCCACGGCATGCAGCGCGTGGTCCGCTACCACAAAGGGATCGAGAAGGGCATGATCGATGTACACGCCACTCCCGAGGTTGTTTTTGAAACGCCCGTGAGTGCTGTGATAGAAGGCAATGCCGGGATGGGGCAGCTTGTCGGTAAGAAAGCGATGCAGCTTGCCATCGACAAGGCGAAAAAAAGCGGTGTGGGTATCGTTAGTGCCAGGAATTCCAACCATTTCGGTATTGCCGGCTATTATGCCAAGATGGCCTGCAACGAGGGGCTGATCGGCTTTGCGTGCACCAACTCCGAAGCGATCATGGTCCCGACCTACGGGCGTCTTGCGATGCTCGGCAGCAACCCCATCGCCTGTGCGATGCCGGCCGACCCGTACGACTTCTTCTTCGACGCCAGTACGACGGTCGTCACCCGCGGCAAACTCGAGATGTACAACAAGGAAAAGAAACCGCTCCCCGAGGGCTGGGCGCTCGACAAGGACGGCCACGACAGCACCGATGCCCCGGATGTGCTCGCCAACATCATCGCAAAGAACGGCGGCGGCATCATGCCTCTTGGCGGGTCGAAGGAACTCACCGGCAGCCACAAGGGCTACGGCTACGGCATGCTCTGCGAGATCTTCAGCTCGATCCTCTCCATGGGCGATACATCCAACTACTGCATGCAGGGCGACAAAGGCCTGATCTGCCATGGCTTTGCGGCAATCGACCCGGCGGCGTTCGGCGATCCGGCGGCCATCAAGGCGCACCTGTCCACATATCTGCAGGAGCTGCGCGACAGCCCCAAGGCGGAAGGCCAGGAGCGCATCTACACGCACGGCGAGAAGGAGATCGCGGCCATCGCAGACCGTGAGAAGAACGGCATCCCGGTCAACGAGAACACGATGGTCGAAGTCTACGACGTGCTTGATTACCTCGGCATGGATCCAAAGGCGTACTTCGGAGACTATGTGCCGCCGAAGGATGACGCGGTCTTTGCCGGGAACTATTAAAGGAGTCGGAATCGCTCACAGCATTTCATAGTATCGTAACGTTCCCCGCACCGCCTCCAGCGGGGGACTACAGGGATATGTCTGCGTTCATGCGCAGCAAACTCTTGCGCGGGTAACTCACGGCAGCTAGTCGTGACAACCTCCTTCCAGACTGCGGTATTCACCAAAGTCAATGCACGAACAGTTGTAACTGGGGCGCCGGTGTGCCGTGCCGCAGAGGTGCACCGGCCGTCCGAACACAGAATGGAAGCGGACGGCAATGCGTGGTAAACACCGCGCGCGGCATCGCCGCCAGCGGAGGCAAAGAGGACTCTGAGATGATAAAACTTCCGTACGGAACAGATTGGCTGGAATTAGATTTGCCTGAGCAGAGCGAAGGCTGGCCGGCCGGCGCAAGCGGCGCCGGCGGGCAGCGCGGCTGCGCTGTGCTGCGTTCGCGCATCGACGAGCTCGCGGCTGAGGAGCCGGGCATCGATATTGTCCGGCGCGCCATGGCGGCGCCGATCGGTTCACCGCGCCTTGCGGAGCTCGCGAAAGGCAAGAAGACCTGCACGATCATCATCAGCGACCACACGCGCCCGGTCCCGAGCCGCGATATCCTCCCGCCCATGCTGGAGGAGCTGCGCGAAGGCCAGCCTGATATCGATATCACGCTGCTCGTGGCGACCGGCTATCACCGCGGCACGGTAAAAGAGGAGCTTGTCGCCAAACTGGGCGAGGAAATCGCAAACACCGAGAAGATCATCGTCCACGACTGCCGCGACGAGGCGTCCAACGTAAAGATCGGTGTGCTCCCATCCGGGGCTGATCTGGTCATCGACCGTGCGGCGGCGGAGTGCGACCTGCTCGTGGCGGAAGGATTTATCGAGCCGCATTTCTTCGCGGGCTACTCCGGCGGCCGCAAGAGCGTGCTGCCCGGCGTGTGCGACCAGGTCACCGTGCTTGGCAACCACTGCAGCGCGTTCATCGACAGCCCGTATGCGCGCACCGGCATCCTCGAGGGCAATCCGCTCCACATCGACATGGTGGAGGCGGCCAGGCAGGCCAAGCTCGCATATATCGTGAATGTCATCATCGATGAGAATAAGAAAACGGTCGCGGCGTATGCCGGCGACTTTGAGAAGGCACATGCGGAGGGGGTGCGATTCCTCGAAGGGTACTGCAAGGTCAAGGCACACCCCGCGGACATCGTCATCACCACCAATGGCGGCGCCCCGCTCGACCAGAACGTCTACCAGAGCGTCAAGGGGCTCACAGCAGCAGCGGCCACGGCGAAGGAGGGCGGCGTGCTGATCATGTGTGCGGCGCTCGCGGACGGCCACGGGGGTGAAGGATTTTACAGGCTCCTGCACGAGTGTGAAAGCCCGCAGCAGCTCTATGCGAACATCATGAAAGTCCCGCAGAGCGAGACCTGGCCGGACCAGTGGGAAGTGCAGATCATGGCCAGGATCCTCATCCGCAACACGGTCATCTACGTCAGCGATCCGTCGCGCAAACGGCTGCTCGAGGACATGAAGATCCATTATGCGGCGGACCTCGGCGAAGCGATGGCGCTGGCGCGGGAGATCATGGGCAAAGACGCCTCTGTCACAGTGGTTCCAAACGGTGTGTCGGTGGTTGTGGAGGAAGAAAAGTAATACTGTCGGTATAATTATGAAATGAAATTTCTTTATGAAAATATTGAAATTTCAACATATGTAGAGAACGACGTTGAAATTAACAGAAAATTTATTGTAATTATATTGAAATAATATTTCATTTCGATATAATGAAGTTACAGGTGAGGCCACCAAGGCCTGTTATCGTTGTTTAGTAATAGGAGGAAGTTGTCATGATGAAGAAAATACTTGTCGTTTTCTTGTGCCTGTGCATGACGGTGATCACGTTCGCAGCGTGCGGCGAAAGAGGCGGCGGTGGCGGTGATGAAGGTTCCGCAGCCGGCGGTGAAGCATCCTATGAACTGGTCATCGGTCACGTCTACACAGAAGACTCTCTGGAGCATCAGCAGATGCTGTTCCTGAAGGATGCCATCGAAGAGAAGACGGACGGCGCTGTCAAGGTCACGATCTACGCGAATGAGCAGCTCGGTGACGAGCAGACCATTGCTGAGTCGGTCGTTGCAGGCAGCTGCGATGTCGGTTTCTCCGAAGGCTCTGTATGGGCGACCGTAGTCAACAAACCTGAAGTTGCTGTCTTTGGTCTTCCGTTCCAGCTCTCCGGTCCGGATGCTGCGCAGGAAGTTACCAAAGAACTCATCAAACCCGAAATGAACAAACTGCTCGAGGGCACCGATATCTACTGCCTGGGCAATGTTTACTCCGGCTTCCGTCACATGCTTTCGGTCAACAAGCCGATCAAGACGCTTGAGGATCTGAAAGGTCTGAAGTTCCGTGTCCCGAACGCGACCATCTACGTCCAGATGTTCGAAGACATGGGTGCAAACCCGACCACCACTGCATTCTCTGAAACCTATCAGGCACTGCAGCAGGGCGTTGTCGAGGCCTGCGAATGCGACCTGGCGAACATCGTTCAGCAGAACTGGCATGAAGTCAACCACTACATGTCCAAGACCTATCACCTCTGCGCGAACAATGTCATCTGCATCAACAGAGAGAAATGGGAAAGCTTCCCTGAAGACATTCAGGATGCAATCCTCGAAGCTGTCGAAGAGTCTGAAGACTACTGCTTCGAGATCAGAGCGACTGCGGACGATGAATACATCGGCGCGATCGAAGATGCCAACGTAGAGATCTACGA
>Ga0129307_1001138_pt1 | contig 31433 bp, 28 predicted proteins | sample P1105metagenome_FD_94437 | JGI IMG/M metagenome (GOLD analysis project Ga0129307, IMG submission 94437) | Capybara group fecal microbial communities from Wisconsin, USA - P1105 metagenome | ecosystem: Host-associated > Mammals > Digestive system > Large intestine > Fecal | place: USA: Wisconsin...
AAAGTCTACTTAAAGTCTACTCAAAGTCTACTTTACGATCCAGCGTCCATCTCTTTTCGAGCCTTCCCTTCCCAACACACCTATTTCCTGCAGCTTTGAGCATATTTTCTTTACACCGCCAAGACTCAGTTCACAACCGAAAGCTGCTTCCTGCAGAGTTGCCATAGGATTATTTTTCAAATAATCTAAAACCTGTTCTTGATTTTTGGTTAAACCTTTTCTCAAGGAAACCCTATTTTTCCGCTCTGTCACTTCTTCACGGTCATATGCCAGAGGAATGGACACCTTGATCATTCCATCATCAAAAGAAAAGACTTCCCGACCATATTTCTCAACTATTGTAGGTACGCCGTGTCCGCTTTGTTCCGCATACTTTGATGCCATAAAGATCAGCAGCAGACTCTTATTCACAGGAACGCTCGTTCCGTTGAAAAAGCCTTCTTTGGACAACGAATACGGCAATCCGCCATAGGATACTATCTCAATTCTGTCATCAAACATATATACAGATGGGGCTATGCCTTCATTCCAATCATTATGTAGGCAGGCATTTATCCATGCTTCCCTAAAACTCGGGAAATCAAATAATGTCTGTTCTTTTCTTTGAGAACCACTTACATCCACATGAGTTGAATTGATAGAACTGAAATACTCCAACACTTCTGAAATAGACATCAGCAAACACTTTTTACCATACTCAGTCCTCTTTGACATGACACTTTTGTTATCGCCCTCAAAGACCACAACTTTTATCGAAACATCATTCTCATCAGACATAAGATAGGCATTTATATTATATTCATTCTCCCGATTTAAAAGACCGTAATTACTGTAAAACTCTTCCGAATCCTTTGGATGAATCCCTAAACCCGAGAGAATAGCAAAAAAGGATCTGAATGTAAGCTTTTGTGTAGGTGCAACCTTCTGCCGGATGATATCCGCATCCGATGAAGCCAGCATTTTTCTTAAAATGTCATTTGACGCCTGTTCATCAGCTGATACATTACGAACATAATATCTGCCATCATATGAATATGGTATGTCCGTACCCTTTACAGATACTTTTATATATTTTTTGCCATTATCGTCTGTGTAATCCTTGATATCGGCATATATTCTGGGTTCAACTCTATCCCGAATACGATTCCTGATATTCATAAGAGTATCTTTGCCAATATCCATACCGATTACATCACCATTGTCCGATACTCCAAAATAAACATTGGCTTCACCATGCTTGTTAAGCATAGCCGTTACCGACTTCAAGCCCTTATCTAGCTGTGCTAAACTCTCTTTGAACTCGGTGAATTCATCCTCTATACCAAGATTCATGATAATACCTCCATCTCAAATATCTAAGTAAAGTCTACCACAAAGGATACTCAAAGTCTACTTTCAAAGTATATTTTATGACTTGTTTATATTTTCCATCAGCTTATGTAATTGACTTCGCCTTTCATCTGATATTCTTACGATAAGTAACGACAGATTTAGGCATCTCATAGATCTTATCGATATCTGTTTCACCTATGCACTTGAAGATATCGGGATAATCGATAACTAACGCATCAACTTTTCTCATAACGGCAGGATCTCGGGTATAAAGTGTTGCCATCTGATCTTGGGTATTGAAATTGATTATGGTCTCCTGTTCATATCGTGTGATTTTTAACATAAAAAAGCCCTTCATAAAAGAAGAGCTTTTTAACCTGTATGTACACAAAAATTTTTTTCAAATCAAAGAAAAATATCAAATCTCAGGGTTACATAACATGCCTATTTTATGTAAAACTCCGTGGGCTTTTTTGGGGCTTTTTTTGGATGGGGTCTCTCAAACCTCCTATTTGCAGCGCTTTCAACAGGTGAGAAAATTTCGATTCCCATCACCTGCTTTACAAAATACCCTCAGGATAATAAACCTGAGGGTATTTTTGAAAACAAAAAGAGAACAAATATTCGATATATTTGTCCTCTTTTCCTCACACACAATTTCCCACAGGAATATACTTTATTACTTTTTACTTTCCGTTGCTTACTGCTTTTGTTACTTCGGTTCATCCGCCTGTTCCGGTAGAATCAGTTTCAGCGAATTTGCATATTTCTCTGCCGGCTTTGCATCGGTCACTATAATCGCATCGCCGATGTCCGCAAATTTAACGGTACTAATCAGTCCGAATTTCTCGTGATCCGCCAGAATAAAACGCCTTTGGGGAGCCGTACACTGAATTGCAACCTTCTTCATGGTCGCTTCCCTGATATCCGGTGTTGTAAATCCTCTCTTTAAGCTGATTCCGTTCGTTCCGAAAAAACCGACGGAAAATTGATATTTCTGCAATGAAAGAATCGCAGTTTCACCGATGATTGCTTCCGTTGTTTCTTTTAATTCCCCACCTATTAAGAATACCTTAAATCCGCGATGTACGAGATTTTTTGCATGTGCCACCGCATTGGTAACATAGACTGCTTCTTTTTCGGAAACGGCATCCACCAGAAATCCGGTCGAAGTTCCCGAGTCGATGTAAACACAGTCGCCCGGTTTAATCTGTGTCGCCGCAAGTTCTCCAATTATTTTTTTCTCATCCAGATTAATTACGGATTTCTGCTGCATGGAAAGTTCTTCAAACGACTCCGTTTCGTTGACCGAAATGGCACCGCCGAAAACCTTGATTAATTTTCCTTCCCGGTCAAGTTCCGTAATATCCCTGCGTATAGTAGACTCCGACGCATCCAGAAGTTCCTTTAATTCACTGTTTGTAATACTGCCTTTTTCCTTTACTGCGTTAAGAATCTGGAATTTACGTTGTTCCGACAACATATGACCAACTCCTTTTAGCCATAAATCAATACTTTCAAAACCGTGCTTAACCGAATCACGGATGATTCCCTAAGCTTTCGCACAACTCCCCGAACAGTTTGATTCATCAGGGATTTGCTTCATTCAGGCTCTTCTTATACTCCGAAACATCGGTTTCCAGAACAATCTTCCGAAGAGGAAGAATACGTCCTGGCGATACGGATAATTCATCGAAGCCCATTGCCAGAAAATCTTTGGTAAGAGTCAGATCCGCTCCGAGTTCTCCGCAGATTCCGGCCCATGCGCCGTGTCTGTGCGCCGCATCCACAATCATCTTAAGCATTTTTAAAATTGCAGGATGATGTGAATTGTAGAATTTTTCAAGTGAATCATTCTGCCGGTCGATTGCAAGTGTATACTGCGTCAGATCGTTCGTTCCGACGGAGAAGAAATCAACCTCCTCTGCCAGTTCGTCCGCAACCATAACGGCTGCCGGTGTTTCTATCATAATACCGAGTTCGATATTTTTATCGTAGGAAATTCCGGCATCATCCAGTTCCGTTTTTACTTCGTTTACGATTCCCTTAATCTCTTTCACTTCTTCCAGCGAAATAATCATCGGAAACATGATTGCGATTTTTCCGAATGCACTCGCACGAAGAATTGCACGAAGCTGTGTCTTAAAGACTTCCGGTCTGGTTAAACAGATACGGATTGCACGAAGTCCCATTGCCGGATTTTCTTCTTTCGGAAGTGCAAAATAGTCGGCCTGTTTGTCCGCACCGATGTCCAGGGTACGGATGATAACCTTCTTTCCGGCCATCGTCTGTGCAACCGTTTTATAAATCTCAAACTGCTCTTCTTCCGTCGGATAATCCTGAGAACCGAGGTAAATAAATTCCGAACGGAACAGTCCGATTCCGCCGGCGTCATTTTTCAGAACAAGTCCCAGATCCTTGGTATTTCCGATATTAGCATAAAGGTTGATATGCTGTCCGTCAAGCGTCACATTGTCCTTGCCCTTTAACTGTTCCAAAAGAGCTTTCTTTTCCTGCTCTTCCTCATAGAGTTTCTTCTTTGCCGCCATGGTTTCTTCATTGGGTTCGATATAAACCTTTCCCTCAAAACCGTCCACAACCGCCATCTTTCCGTTTACGGTATCGTCAAGAGGAATGTCACATCCGATCATGGCCGGAATGTTCATGGTTTTCGCAAGAATCGAAGTATGGGAATTTGCTGAGCCGTGTACGGTTACAAAGGATAAAATTTTATCCTTGTCCATTTGCACGGTTTCAGAAGGTGCCAGATCGTCCGCTACGATAATTACCTGCTCATCCGTCTGAATTCCGCCGCTTCCCTTTCCGGACAACACGCCGATCAACCGTTCCGAAATGTCATGTACATCTGCCGCACGGCCCCGGAAATATTCGTCCTCCATGTCGAGGAACATCTGTGCCATCTGGTCTCCGGTCTGAGCAACCGCATATTCCGCATTCACGGACTGTGTACGGATAATATTTTCCACGCCGTCGATATAATCGCCGTCATCCAGCATCATCTGGTGTGCTTCAAAAACACCTGCACCGTCTTCTCCGACTTCCTTCAGGGCTTTTTCATAAAGAACACCTAGCTGCTCAATTGCAACGTCTTTCGCCTCATGATATCTTTTGATTTCCGCTTCGGGGTCTTCGATTCTCTCACGCTTTACTTGGGAATCCTCTTTGGCATACACGCAGATTTTTCCGATTGCAATCCCGCCGAATACGGATTTTCCACTATAAACTACCATATGCTTCTCCTTCATCATTCAAATCATACGGGTTACCTGTATCTCTCTGAAACAAATCTGCCTGCAGATCCGTTTACAGATTGGCTTCCATAAATGCTTTTACTTCTGCCATCAGTGCATCAGCCTCTGCACCCTCAAAGGAAAATTTAACGGAATCGCCCTGCTTTGCACCTAAGGACATAATTCCCATAACGCCCTTAAAAGGAACTTCCTTATCGCCCTTTGCTACTTTAACAACACAGTCTCTTCCTTTGATCAGTTTGAACAGCTCCGTTGCGGGACGAGCATGAATTCCGTGTACATCCTTAATTACATAATCAAAACTTGCCATAATAAAAACCCTCCTTATATTTTTTGTTTACCTTTATAATTTATTTTATATTGTGTTTTTTACTTTCCGTTTTTCCCGGTTTTGATTTCTTATTTTTCAGCCGGTTTCTTCAAAATTCCGAGTAAGAAGCAGGTTACGGCACTTCCGATTAACCATGCTACTACATAAAGAAGCGGGTGACCTACGGTTGCAAAAACAAATACACCGCCGTGAGGAGCCATCAAAGTACATTTAAAGAGTGCTGCAAGAAGTCCTGCCACACCTGCGCCTGCCATAGTGCAGGGAATTACATGAAGCGGATCTGCCGCTGCGAAGGGAATCGCACCTTCCGTAATGAAGGATGCACCCATAACCAGGTTGGATACCGCGGAACCTCTTTCTGCCTTCGTAAACTTCTTCGGGAAAATGAAGCATGCAAGTGCAATTCCGATAGGAGGAACCATACCGCCGACCATAACTGCTGCCATTGCAATGTATGCCATTTGCTGGAATGCCGGATTGGTGGAAAGTGCTGCCTGCGCCAGCATACCGGTACCGAATACATAAGCGGCTTTGTTGATCGGACCGCCCATATCAATTGCCATCATGGCACCCAGAATAAGTCCCATCAGCCAAACCATGTTTGCGCTTCCGATAGCGGTAAGTGCATTTGAAAGACCGGTATTAATCAGTCCGATTACGGGATTTAAAACGAAGCACATAATCACGCCTTCACAGAAAATACCGACAAGCGGGTAAATCAGGGTAGGCTTTAAACCGTCAAGTGCAGCCGGTAATTTTTCACCGATCTTCTGAAGACCGAGTACCAGAAATCCTGCAAGGAAACCTGCTGCAATACCGCCTAAGAAACCGGATACGGTATTACCGCCGTCAGGCTGCTGGAATGCAAATTTAATCAAAAACTGTCCGAAACCGCCGACTGCCTTTCCGTCCATTAACGTTCCGGATGCAAAACCGAAGTTGGAAAGAATTGCATTTCCGTTTGCGGCAAGAATACCTCCTACAAAACCAACCGCAAGACCGGGACGGTCTGCAATTGCATATGCGATATAACCTGCGAGAACCGGAACCATCAGACCCATTGCCAGTCCGCCGACATATTTCAGGAATGCCGCAAGCGGTGTGATGCTGCCGAAATCTCCGCCGCCGGTTGCACCGTATCCGGCAATCGTATCAACAAGGAATGCAAGTGCCACTAAAATACCGCCGCCGATAACGAACGGAAGCATATGGGATACACCGCTCATCAGCCAGGTATAAACTTTATGTCCTACGCCGCTCTTTTCGGAAGACTTGCTCTCGCCTGCTTCCTCGGCTCCGCCGCCGTTAAATACGGGCGCATTTCCCGACAATGCAAGGGAAACGAGTTCGTCGGCCTTATTGATTCCGTCTGCAACCTTTCGCTGAATGACTTTCTTTCCCGCAAAACGTTCCATCGGAACTTTCGCATCAGCGGTTACGATTACGCAAAGTGCATCTTTAATATCATCCGCGGTCAGTGTATTCTTTGCACCCGAAGATCCTCTGGTTTCGATTTTAATCGGGATTCCTGCTTTGGATGCTGCCTTCTCCAGTCCTTCTGCTGCCATATAGGTGTGTGCAATACCGGTCGGACAGCTTGTTACCGCTACCAGATACCTGCTTCCTGCATCAATTACCACATCTGCAAGACCTTCATCCACGCTCTTCTTTTCTTCGTCCGCCTTGTCAATGACTGCGAGGAATTCATCCACGTCTTTAGCATTGATCAGGTTGTTTCGAAAATCCTCATCCATCAGCATCATGGATAATTTACTCATTACATCCAGATGAACATTGTCCTTGGTATCGGGTGCCGCAATTAAGAAAAGGATATTGACAGGTTCGTCATCGAGTGCTTCGTAATCCACACCGTCCTTAATAATCATTGCCGCAAGTCCGGGCTTATCGATGCAGTCACCTTTTCCGTGAGGAATTGCAATTCCTTCTCCGACACCTGTCGTGCTTTCTTCTTCTCTTGCGTAAACAAGTGCCCGGTAAGCTTCCTTATCCTGAACTTTTCCGCTTGCCGCCATGAGTTCTACCGCCATGTCCATGGCTTCCTTTTTGGATTTCGGCGCCGCATTCAGATCAACGCTCCGCTTATCCAGAAGTTCCGTAATTCTCATACCCTCTCCTCCTTTTCTTTTTTGCTTTTTGTTCTGTTTCCTTTTGTTTCTTTTTTGTCACTATGTCTGCCGCCCGATCAGTGGCCTAAACTCCGATAAACCGCTTCCACTTCTTCCTTTGTTGCCAGATATTCCGAAAACGCACTTGCAGAACCTGTCGAAAGTCCCATCTTAAAAGCGTATTCATACTCTCCTTTTTCCAGGAATCCGTATAAAAATCCGGCCACCATGGAGTCTCCCGCGCCGACGCCGTTTACAAGTTTTCCTTTCGGTGCCTCGGACATATAGATACCTCCGTCCGCCGCTGCCAGTACTCCGCCTTCGCCTGCCATGGAGATTAATACGTTCTGTGCTCCCATCTCCTGCAGTTTCTTTGCATACGGTACAACGCTTTCTCTTGTTTTTAATTCCGCACCGAAAATCTCGCCGAGTTCATGGTTATTCGGTTTAATCAAAAACGGATGATACTCAAGGACATTTACCAGAAGATCCCTTGTTGCATCCACCACAATCCGGATTCCTCTTCCGTCAAGCTTTTTGCAGATATCCGAATAAATCGTGCCCGGCATACTGGACGGAATGCTTCCTGCAAGGCAGAGCGTATCTCCTTCTTTCAATGCATCCAGTTTTGTCATGAGAACTTCCAGTTTTTCCGGACTGATTTCCGGTCCCATACCGTTGATTTCGGTTCCGTCGATGCTCTTTAATTTCAGATTGATTCTCGAGCACCCTTCCCCGATTTCTATTGCATCCGCCAGAATCCCGCTTTCCTTAACCTTTGCGGTAATCTCTCTTCCGACAAAACCTGCCGCAAAATAAAGCGCCGTATTCTCGATTCCCAGATTGGATAATACAATGGAAACATTAATGCCCTTCCCGCCGGGAAGCATTAACTCGGACGTTGTCCGATTTGTAAGACCGAGTTTGAAATCATCAACAGTTACGATATAGTCTAAAGACGGGTTGAAGGTTACAGTGTAAATCATATTGCCCCTCCTTTGCATGTTCATGACCGATTCAATAAAAAAGACCGAATTCAATCGTATTACTCCCTACAAGAATTATAATACGGTCAAACTCGGTCAAAATCAACCAAATTTCTCCACAAATATATTTTATTTTTTTGGTAAAATCTGCCAAAGTCAATCATTTCGCATGTAAAATCGTGCAAAATCGTTCATGTTTCCATGCATGGCTTTTTGTATTCCCGCAGATTATGTATAATGAACAGTATAGACACAGCAATGTAGGTTACGGTTGTGTTATAATGAAATTGAGAAAAACAAGCAGAAAGGAAGTGAGATTTATGAGTATAGCTAAAGCTAACGTGTATAATAGATTAAATGCCATCTCGGATGATATACAGGACGAAATAGAGATTTTAGAGGGCATATTTAAACAGATTAAGCTTGAAAAAAGCAGACAATCAATCAAAGAACAGGGAACCATGTCTACAGACGATGTTCGGTTATATTTTGCAAATAAATACAAAAAGGAGACTGCTTCCGTATGAATGTTAAATGGACGGTCGAGGCATTAAATGACTTAGAAGAAATCGAATTATTTATTGTGAAAGACAATATCGATTGAGCATTTTCCTTTGTAAATGAATTAATAGATTTTGGTGACAGCCTTGGGAATTTTGCAAACAAAGGGACGCAAGCAAAATGGACAAATGATACTTCCGTGAAAGAGATGTATTATAAGGATTATACCTTTATTTATGAAATCAATTCAGATTCTGTAATCATACACGAGATTCATAATTTTGCCAAAATGATACGTCATTTTAACAAATAAAAAGGGTAAAGCCCTTTTTTTATTTGCATTCATTATTATATGCGTAACTCTTGATGATGTTGTTCCGCATCTCCTTTCATAAAATGTCTGAGTACTCTGCTAAGGCGCTGCTTTAAAAAGATAAGACATGCGTTTCATTTAAATATGTTTTCTGTTTAGACGAAACAAACAATAGAATTGCCGATATAAATTCCAATGCACATTTAACAATAATCGGAATTAAAACTATCACACAAATCAAAAGCGAAAACGCAGGCGACAAATAATCTGAAACCTGTATTCCGATTAGCGATGTAATTTTATCCTGCAAAGAAACGTTTGTATATATCCACATACACAAGCCTTCGGTAGCAAATGAATATATCGCATCTAATATCTGGAATACTCCGGATGTTATCATAAATCCTTTTGGACTTCTATGTGAATTAAACCTATTTAATGCAAATATAGAATTTAACAACGCTATTATACGAAGCAACGGATATATTCCAAAAATAACAACTAATGGAACAGCCAGCATAGTAGCAAATACTCCAACGCCAGCAACGTAACTGTTCATATGACCCGAAGTCCATATGAATGAAACAAAAACAACTATGATTGCAAGAATACAGATAATCAAATATAAAAACGAAAGAATTGTATTTATTAGGTTTATTACAATGGCAAACCATATCTTTTTCTTCATTTGAATACATTTCCTTTTAATTCATTATGTATAAATCTTTTATAATATTACTAATGGCGAAGGTCAGAGTACACTTTTTATGTTGGAAAGCTATCACTGATCCGAGCATTCCTTCTTTTCTAACGCCAACCCAATCAATCGATCTGCTTGATCTGCCATAAAAAGAGGTATATTCAACACATCATCGTCTAGTTTTAAATTATCTAGCGAAAAGCGCACGCGGAGCTTAACTTGATCCGGAAACAGTTCCTTGAACTTTTTTAGACTCTTGCTGGCAGTATTGGCTTCAGATTTGACCTCCACGGGAAAAATATCGTTTTCTCTTTGAATCAGGAAATCTACTTCATAGGGTGGATTGGTCTGTGTCCAATACCGTGGTGCCACTTCAAATTGAGTTATTAGGGTTTGCAAAACGAAATTTTCCGTCAGAGCACCTTTGAACTCCGTAAATAGTCGGTTGCCCTCGCCAAAAGCCGTAGGCGCAAGCTGTGACAGACGGCGAAGCAGACCAACATCTACCAGATAGATCTTGAATGCGGACAAGTCATCGTATGCGGCAACAGGAAGGCCAGGAGCGGAACTTCGGTATATTTTATGCACCAGTCTGGCATCCACAAGCCACTGCAAGGCATCCTCGTATTCTCGTGCACGTGCCCCCTCTTTCACGACTTTGTAGATAAATTTTTTATTTTCCCTTGCCAACTGTGACGGTATGGATTTCCAGATCATAGAAATCTTTGGAAACTCGCTAAGGTTGGGGTGTTTTGCAAAGTCGCGTTCGTACGCACCTATAATTCCGGATAGTGCCTCCTGCATAGCAACAACATCTCTTGCTTCTGTCCACATCTTGACTGGCTCCGGCATACCACCGGTTACATAGTACATTTTCAATTTTTCATAGAGAGGATTAAAAAAAGCATCCGGAATCGGTTCAATCGTATCTAGCTGATCTAGATACTTCGCAAGGTTCTCGTCACCATTTGCCAGAAGGAACTCAGTAAATGTCATTGGATCAATCTGCATGAAATTAACCTTACCTACAGGGAAAGAGGACGGTTTTGCGAGGGCAATGCCCAGCAAAGAACCTGCACAAGCAATGTGGTACTGTGGTGCGTTCTCACAGAAATATTTCATAGAGTTGATTACCTTGGGACAATCCTGTACTTCATCAAAGATAATCAGAGTTTTTTCAGGTTCAATTTTTTGCCCACTAGCCAGCATCAGATTTTGCAGGATGCGGTCAACATCTTTGCTAGTCTCAAAGAACTGTTTGTATTCTTCGTTTTCATCGAAGTTGAAATAGGCTGTATTTTCATAATAGCGTTTGCCGAATTCCTTTAGAATCCACGTCTTACCAACCTGACGTACACCTTTCAAAATGAGCGGCTTTCGATAGGAGGAATTCTTCCACTCCAGCAGCTTATTTAAAGCCAATCGTTCCATATCTTATTCTCCATCACACTTTTATTATGGTTTTGAGGTATTATTATCACATTATTATTATATTCAGTGCGAGCAAAAAATACAACCACTAATCACATATTTATACCGAGTTTTCGTCAAGTAAATCACACTTTTATTATAGTTCTGTTTTCTAAGGAAAAGTAACCGATAATCCTGAAATCATCCTGATTAAAAGCTTCATTTGCCGGAAGATGATATAAATTCATCCATTTCAAGTTTATATTCATACGTATGATCTTCCCATATGCACGCATGCTCACTGTCATCCACTGTCCACATTTCCTTATTGTCACAGTTTATATTATTATAGATTTCTTCACCCATAAAAAATGGAGTCATCTCATCTGCTTTGCTGTTAATTATCAGTGATGGAACATTCACTTTCTTAGCAATATTAATTGAATTTGCATCCTCATACGAGAATCCCAGTTTTTGTTTATTAATCATGTTTCCAAGCCAAAGCATATAGTCTGTCGGGATTCCTGTATTCATCTTATCCATTTCAGCAGAAATCATATATTCAACATTTCCGAGAGGACAGTCGAGAATCATAAAATCTATTTTGCTTTGATCATCAAGCGATGCAACTGCCTGAATTGCAGTAGCTCCACCAAAGGATGTTCCCCATATACCAATATTAATTCCCGGATATTTTTTCTCAGCATAATCTATAAGATCAATAACATCGTATTTTTCCCAATAACCATATGTTGTTCTTTCTGCCGTGTTCTCATTTGAACTTCTTTGGTCAAATGTAATTACATCATATCCCATTTCAACAAAATATTTTGCAACCGGATAATTAGTATATCTGTTGCCGCCAAGCCCATGTATCATTATAACTAATTTATCATGTTCATCTCCGGAATTAATATAATCTCCCGGAATTATATGTCCATCAAAAGTTGAAGTCTCAGATATGTTTTCAATAGCATAACTTGCCTTAAATTCCTCCGGATCCATGTTCATAGTCGTCCAGAAGCTGTCCTTAACTTCTTTGGTATCTTCAGGGCTGACAAGCTGCGTTGAGCCTTCAAACACCTGTAATCCTATATAATATGAACCTCCAACTGTTAGAAGCAATAATATCGCCATGATCACAACAGATATTATCAGAAATCTTTTAACTCCTTTTCGCATTTTTAATTTCCTCCAACTGTGACAAGCACTCATCACACCATTCTACAACCATCTTCGACCTTCTACGTCCGTAAGATATAGTAAACCCCCAGAACATAGATTTATACGCATCCTGTAATTCGTCGCCGTACCGGTCCTGACTTTGATCCGCCTCGACAAAACCTTTATACCTTTTCTGATATGAATATTTCAGTTTTTCAAAAAAGGCAATATTCTCATCTAACGATTTTTCTCCGAGGAAAAATGTCTTCATGAGAAGTGGAATTCTTGTAGATTCCTTCAATTCTTCAGAAAGCCATTCAAGCAATTCGACACGACCATCATCTGTTATAGAATACAGTTTTTTGTCCGGCTTACCATCCTGTTCAATCCAGGTTCCCTGTATATATCCGGCGTTTTCAAGTGCCGTAAGTTCTCTATAAACCTGACTTTTCTGAGCATTCCAGAAATGATTTAGCGAATGTCTAAAAGTTTCAAGTATTTCATAACCATTCATATCTGCATAATTAAGTAATCCTAAAATACCATGTTTTAACATCCGGCGCCTCCTTATAGTCCACATGTGGACTATTCTATCTTTTTTCTTTTACTCTGTCAATCAGCTTCTCTTTTTCTACACATTTACACCAACTCCTTTCCACACAAAAAAGGCGTTACAAATATTTCTACTTGATAACGCCATAATTTATGATTTCTCCATAACGCTTTTTTCTGGAAGATATTACCCTTTTATTCTCTGACCACCAAAAGCATGAATGGACCGAGTTCCTTTTTTTCTCTTCCTCCCTGTAAACTACCCTTTATTTCGTAATTCTGAATCATTTATTTTATGTAGTAAACAGCCTCTTTTTTGTCAAACATTTCAAAGAGTGTTTTCTTACACTTCTTACATTTAGGATCTGAAATCCATCCGCCCGGTTTTATAGGCGAGCCACATATCGGACAGAGATTCTCTCTCATCCTCAAATACTGTTCGTAGGTATTAAGGCAATATTTATGGTTCTTATCCGAATACATGAATTTGGGTTTTTCTTCTTTACCCGGTTCCGGTGAAATGTAACCACTTAATATTATTCTTCCATCCAGATACTTTGACACCAATCCGCATGCCTTAGGTGCCGGGCTTGAATTGCGAAGATCAAATTCGCCTTTATTAATCTTTACAGTATGTTCTATACCACATAACGGACATTTAAATTCTCCTACATACCCGTATCTGCTTTCAAAAGTTTTAATAACTATATCATTTTCACACGAATCACATTTATACAAATATGTATAGAAAAAATTATCTCCATTGGTTTTTACTACATGCATTCCCGAGATAGTTTTCTCAATGAATATCGTAAGCCATAAAAACCTCCCATAAAAAGCTATTAACTCTTTAAATACATCCTTTTCAATTATACTAAATAATAATCCTATATTACATCAAACCTTTTTAATCCTATGAAGTGTTAGAACCGTACAGTCTCCCAAGGTGGAAATGCCTAAAATATTTTTCCCATACGATATTACAGGCGGAATAAATGAGAAGAAATCCAGCTTATACTCTCCATATTCTTCTGGAATATCCAGCTTTGTAAGATTAGTAACAGACATATCTTTGGTCTTCTTTCTATATCCCAGAATTGTTGCCAGAGACTTGGAAGTCTTACTTCTAAAGGAGCCTGCGTGCTCCAGATTTATAGCATCTACCAGAGTTGGCTCGAAGGATGCCATGAAGGGAAGAATAAACTCTTTGGACTGATCATCCTCCAATTTTTTCGTCATGAGTTTCTGAACCTTTATAGCATTTTCCTGAAATGATTTATTATAGTTATATGCATACTTAATGGAGATACCTGTTGCCTGATTACTCATGCATCTGTTACCGTCCTTACGATAGTCTACGGCGTAACCAACTTCAGCCTTTCGACCAAGCCTTCTGAGAAATGCCGTAGTAATATAAGCAGTAAATCCTATATTCCATTCCTTGCATTTCCCTAGCATCATATTAACCTTTTCAGGCTTTATGATATATTCATCGATGGTAGACTCATGTTCTTTCCAATAGGTTTCATATGCCTCATCCATATCAGAATAATTGAAGGATTTCTTCCTCTCATCTTTGTTCCACTTCTTGTTATAGGATTTTGGAACAAATGCTAGTAGTCCTAGTCTATCTCTTTGAGATTTATCATCCAACGGGCCAGCAGAAATGAGTCTGATATTTGAGTACTCCAGCTTCTCACCAGAAAGAGCCTTCATGAAGCTCTCGATGAAATACACTAAGGATTTTCCATCTCCCCCTAAATGATGCATTAAGAATATAATACTGCAACCTTCTTCATTCATTTCATAGCAAAAAGCTTTAAGAAACTCCCCCTCCTCAATCTTAAAACGGATTTTTTCTTCTCTTTTCAGTATTTGACGCCATGACGATTCTTCTAAAAATATCTTGTTATTTCTACATTTTTGACTATTTGAGGAGGTTACCGGATTTCCTTCTTTCTGTCCTTCAAAGTTTTCATTTTCATAATATGCAGTTCCATCTTCCTCAAGTACCACTCTGCAACCTAATATTTCATAGGCCTTAGTTGCCTCTTCGAAGGCTGAGCGTAAACCATCTTCATTCACATTTCCCTTAATATGAACACGCATAGCTATCACAATACTTACATCAAAAAGATCACTTCTTTCTGTTTCAATCATGTATCTCATGCTACATATTTCCTTATCGCTTTCACCCACTGCTTCATCACAATCTTTGTTGGTGTATATTTTGAATAGATCCTAAAATAACTTGCAAAGGCTCCCGGTGTGGAAATATCCTTACCCTTTAGGCAATCCCTCATAGCCTTTTTCACTACCTTTTCAGCACTAATCTTACCGGTATAATGTATCTTTTCGCCATCCTTCTCATCAGGAAGCATCTCCGTATCTATCCATCCGGGACAAACACACGTTACCGTAATCCCACGACTTTTAAGCTCAACACTTACAGCCCTAGAAAGATTTTTCAGAAAAACTTTGCTGGCCGAATACATGCTTAGATAAGGATTAGGTTGAAATGAAGATGCTGACGAAACATTTATTATCTTTGCCCCTCTCTTCATATATGGAATGCAAAGCGACATAAGAGCTGCAGGAGCACTGCAATTAATCTTGCAAAGTTTCTCAATATCTTCCGTACCCTGTTCATCAAAATGACCCATATATCCAATTCCGGCGTTGTTGATCAGAAATCGAACGTCATCAATATTAGCTCGTAATTCTTTCTGTATTTTCTGCTTAATGACTTCAACTCCATCTGTACTAAAATCTGCAATAACAGGACGAATGATAGAATATTTCTTTCTAAGTTCTTCAAGTTTCTTCTCATTTCGTCCTACTGCCCATATCTCATCTATCTCGTCAATTTTTTGTACTTCCTTGATGAATTCCTGTCCAAGTCCACCGGTAGCACCAGTAACGATTGCAATTTTTGCCATAATGCCTCCCTACTTATCTTTAAGTAATAACCTGTTTAATGTATCCTTTGTAACCAATTTATGATTTTCCATATACAGAAGCTTTAGAGAATTGAGATAAACTATCCCCCAGTAAAGATCGCTTAGATAAACTGCATTTCCCTCTACTACGCTTCCTTCTTTCTGTCCCTGTTTAATAATCTTCGCCAGCTCCTTATACATTTCACTGGAATATATTTCGTCTTCCTTCTCTAGAAGAAGCTGAGTATAAATGGTAATTTTCACTTTATAATCATCATCATCTTTCAACTTTTTAATTACCTCTTTAGAGATTCTATCTATCTTTTCCTTTGCCGAAATAGGAAGCTTTGAAAGAATCTTAAGCTTTAAAACCTCTTCCTTATTATCCGCAGCTTTTCTAATTTCCTCGAAGAGCTCTTCCTTGGACTTAAAATATAAATATATGGTACCCTGGCCAATTCCTATATGTTTCGCTAAATCACTCATCTTCGTATCTCCAAAAGCATTTTTAGCAAAATATACAGATGACTCCTTGAGGATTCTATCCCTCATATCCTCTCTCATTTGCTTACATTTCTCTTTATTCTTAGGCATATCATTACTCCTATATATATACATAATAGATTTATTCACTGAATAAATATTCACTCATAAATTATCACTAGTAGTCATCCTTGTCAACAAACAAATAAAAAAGTAACTGCTTTATCATAAAAATAAAGCAGTTACATAAATAACACCTCACAAATATCGATTGTATAATTAAAACATTCTTATTACTGCCAATATAATCTTTATAACTTTTTTCATATCCTAATCCTCACTTTTAAGATATTCAACTATAGGTTCGATAAATTTCTTATCCGAAATATCATATCATATCAGGTGCTTTTCTAACAAACTCATATAAAATAGAAAAGAGTTCTGGGTTCTTCGCTAAATGTGGTCCAAAAGTGGTCCGGACTATTCAAGGAAGTATCAATTCCTGTTCATCTCCATTTTCTAAAAACATAATCATATAGCTGGGAAGATAAACAACTTTACCTTTTTTCTCTACGTTACAATTTGCAAAAACAAATCCTTCCGACATTTCATATTGCGGATTGTTAAGACAGTTATTCAATGCAGAATGAATCATATAATCTTTTCCGCTTTTAACCTCTATGGGAAGAGGTCTGCCTTTATATTCAATAACAAAATCCAATTCTCCTAGTCTGTTGGAATTATAGTAATAACAACTAAAACCTTTTGAAATAAGCTCAGTGGCGACAACATTCTCATATATGCCACCCGCATTGAGATTACTGTCACCGGTAAGCAACATGTTTTTAGTTTCCATTCCATATAGAGAAGTAAGAATCCCAACATCTGACAGAAATAGTTTAAAAAGACTTTGTTTCTCATTCAACTTTAACGGAATTCTTGGCTCAGTCGCATTAAATGAAGCTATTGCCACACCGGCCTTTCTCAGCCACAAAAAAGTATTCTCGTTTCGTTCATAATGCAGCCCTTTTTTTAGATCGGAAATAATAAATCTCCTATTTTGCTTCAATAGTTCTGCAGGAATCAGGTCGTATACATTGGTTAAGAGCAGTCTTTTATTCTCCTCTTCATACTGAGTGAAATCAAGTTTATACTGTCTCACTATGTCCTTATGCACTTCCATCACTTTATTTATATTCTTTGTTTCCGCATAGATACTGACAGCCTCCGGCATTCCTCCGACTATAAGATATCTGGTAAACAACTCCAGCATTTTCTCATTTACGGCATCCATCACCGCACTACGGTTTTCAAATGAGTTTTTTAAACTGTCTATAGTATCACGACTAATATGAGCAGTCTGTAGAAATTCCTCAAAATCAAGAGGATACATTTCATGAGTGCTCAGATACCCAACCGGTGCTGAATCAATATTTGTCAGTTCAACACCAAGAAGAGAGCCACTTAAAACAAACTTTAGGCTACCATCATCAACCCAGAATTTAATCTTAGTTATCATATCTTTGAATCGTTGGACTTCATCAATAAAGACAACAGTGCTTCCTTTTGTGATTACCTGTTCGCTTATAGTAGACAAGCCCATTATCAACTCATCGATTGTGCCTGCTTGCTTAAGAACAGATATGGCACCGGGAGTTTTAATCAAATTTATCTCAAAAAGGTCTGCACCTTCTTCATTTAATACGCTTCTGATCAGATACGTCTTTCCGACCTGACGTGCTCCTTTAATTAAAAGAGCCTTTTTGCTTGTATGGTACCATTCTTTTATTATTTTGCTACTTTTTCTCTTTAATTTCATTAAAAACCTCTTCCCCTATGTTCGTTTCTACTAATAGAATAAAGTAAAAGTGTCAAAAACACAAGTTGTAAATGTGGTGTTTTGTCAAAAATACAATATTTTTCTTTTAATTTTTGTCAAAAACACAATAATAATTGTAGCTGTCAAGAATACATTCCGGCTAAATTATATGCAAAAAGCCCTTCATAAAGAAGAGCTTTTTAACCTGTATGTACACAAAAATATTTAATCAAATCAAATAAAAATATCAAATCTCAAGGTTACATAACATGACGTTTTTATGTAAATTCCCGTGGGCTTTTTGGGGGCTTTTTGGGGATGGGGGTCTCTCAAACCTCCTATTTGCAGTACTTTCAGCGGTTCGGGGCCTTCGATTCCCATCAGCCTCGACACTTCCTTAAGATCACTTAAGTCGAGTCTTATTACATATCCGTCTATTGCTATCTTACGAATATAAGCGGACATATTTTCTTATGCCCGCTTCCTTCATTCGTTTTTCAATAAGCTTACGTTCCTCTGGTTTAATCCATATCCTTACTCTGTCTGTATACTCACGCATGTTGTTCTCCTATGACTTTTGAAGAGGGTTGACCTTCTGATTACGAATTAATGATAAAAAAAGGTACCATATTTACAAAGGCCCAAGTATCTCTGATAACTCCTCGTTCAAACAAAGAACAAGTTCACTTTCCCTGTTTCACATAGCAGACTCCCTTTTGGAAGCGTTTTGTCAAGAACAATATAGTATCAGTTGCAAAAATCGCAAAAAAAAGGAACCGATTTTACTCGATTTCTTCAAGGTCATAGCCCGATAAACTTCTGGGATAACACTCTATCGTTCATCCCGACAAACATGAATTGACCGAGCTCTTTAGAGCGAGGGATGCTTCTTGACCGTCAGGTCAAGAAGATGGGCTCAACTCGACAAATCCTGATTTGTTTTAGTCTATTATCCTGGAATTTAAGGATGTAAAACAAATATATGTTCACCGTCAATACCCTTTTCAGGCTTCATGCTCACGTATTATCGCACGAATCGTGTTAAAAAGATACGGCTTGATTACCTCTATATTGGCAGGCTCTTCGTAGAGAATTGCTGAAAAGCAGGTCGAGCCCACAAGTTCAACTATCATAAAAAGCATTATCTCAGGTTCTTTGAACTTGGTTTCCTCTTCTGTAAGCATCTTATAATATATCTCTTTGAAATCAACCTCGGTATCGGTCGGATTATTGGTGAGTGCTTTCTTAAATACTCCCCAGCTCAAATTCTTGGATATAAAGGAAAGAAGAATCTTGTTTTCGCTTAACTTGTTAATGATATAGTCCGCAATAAATACAATCTTATCCTCAAAGCTCATAGGTGTACTCTTGCATGCAGCCACGGATTCGAGCGCATCGGCCGCCTCCTTGAAAAGCTTACTGGACTTGTGATATATGAGACGGTTTCTAAGTTCATGCTTATCCTGAAAATAAAGATAAAAAGTACCCTTAGCCACACCTGCATGTTTGGCTATATCGGCTATGGATGTGTTCTCAACGCCCTGATTGGTGAACAGATCGAACGCCGAATCAAGTATCGTATTGAGTTTTTTGAATTTGTTGGCTTCAACTTTTCCCATATTAATCACCTGTAATCGCCCTCTTTTATGCGATTATCCGACTTTCCCTTATGAAAATAATACCATACCGATGGCAAAAATCAACCCGTAAAATAAAAAAATGACCAAAAGTCATATTTTGTATTGACAAGGAAAATCTCGGTGTTATAATTACTTTCGAAAAATGACCAACGGTCATAATTTAGAATAATGACCGTGAGTTCAATAATAAAGATAAGGAGATGAATTAACATGGAAAAGCTGGGCAGAGTAATAGTTAAGCTGAGAATTCCTATTCTGATACTCGGTATCCTCTTGGTAATACCTTCAGTAATCGGATATGCGAAGACAAAAGTCAATTATGATGTTTTGTACTATCTACCGGACAATATTGAAACAATAAAAGGACAGGACATACTGCTTGATGATTTTCATAAGGGTGCCTACGCGGTAGTTATGGTTCAGGATATGTCACCCCATGAGATAGAAAAACTATCCGAAAAGATTGAATCCGTGGATCATGTTGCAGAACTTATTTCTTTTAACAATCTCTTAGGTGATTCAATACCCGTTGAGATACTTCCCGATAAATACGTATCCAAGTTTTACAACAAAGATACCGATACCACACTGATGGCTATCTTCTTCGACGATACGACATCAAGTACCGATACGATGGATGCAATAGTTAATATAAGAAATATAACAGAGAACAGATGCTTTATCGCAGGTATGTCGGCTGTCGTCACAGATACCAAGCTTTTATCCGAAAAAGAGACTCCTCTCTATGTCGGAATCGCAGTACTTTTGGTATGCATCATTCTCGCGGTATTCATGGACTCGTTCCTGGTTCCCGTATTCTTTATGATAAGCATCGGAATGAGTATTATATATAACTTGGGCTCCAATGTATTTTTAGGAGAAATCTCTTATGTATCAAAAGCATTGACCGCAGTATTACAGCTTGGTGTTACACTTGATTACTCAATCTTTTTATGGCACAGCTTCAAAGAAATGAAGAAGGAATACCCTGATGATTCCAAAGAAGCCATGGCACATGCAATCGGCAATACATTCACATCAGTGCTTGGCTCATCCATAACAACAATCGCCGGATTTATAGCACTCTGCTTCATGAGCTTCACACTCGGCAGAGACCTTGGAATCGTAATGGCCAAGGGTGTCATCTTCGGAGTTATCGGATGCGTAACCATTCTTCCCGCATTCATTATGATATTCGAAAAGGCTCTCGATAAGACTATGCACAAAGAATTGATGCCCAAGTTCGACAAGGTCGCAGGATTCATCGTATCAAAGTTTTGGATATTCTTAATCCTCTTTATACTCCTGCTTGCTCCCGCCATCTACGGATACAAGAATACAAAAGTATATTACGATCTCTCCGATACGCTTCCCGAAAAGCTCAATTGCTCTCAGGCCAACAAGATGTTAAAAGAAAACTTCGACATGAATTCGCTCTACATGATATTGGCAGACTCCGACATGTCATCCAAAGAGATCAATCAGATGACAGACGAGATCAAGTCTCTTGACGGCATTACTTTTGCACTCGGACTTGATTCGGCAATGGGTACAAGCGTACCTGAAGAAATGCTTCCATCCAAACTTGTTAATAATTTAAAAGGAAAAGACTACCAGATATTACTCGTCGGATCTGATTACATCATCGCTTCGGATGAGATAAATACACAGATAGATACCGTTAATGCAATCGCCAAAAAACACGATGCCAATTCGATGGTTGTCGGCGAAGCGCCTTGTACCAAGGATCTTATTACCATTACGGATCATGACTTCAAGGTCGTATCTATCGTATCGATAGCTGCAATCTTTTTAATAATCTTCTTCGTGCTTAAGTCGATATCGCTTCCCGTAATACTGGTTGCTGCAATCGAATTTGCTATATTCATCAATATGGGAATTCCTTTTTACACAGGTACCGAGATTCCTTTCATCGCATCTGTTGTAATAGGTACCATACAGCTCGGTGCAACCGTTGATTACGCAATATTGATGACTACACGATACAAAAGAGAAAGATTCGCGGGTAAGACCAAAAAAGAATCCGTCACCATTGCTCTTGCAACATCAATTCCTTCGATAATAGTAAGTGCGCTTGGATTCTTCGCAGCAACATTCGGTGTAGGCATGCTTGCAAGCATAGATATGATCTCGTCCCTATGCATGTTAATGGCAAGAGGCGCCATCATAAGTATGTTCGTTGTAATACTTATTCTTCCTTCGTTCTTTATGGTATTCGATCCCATAATTATTCATACGAGCGTTGGATTCATTAATAAAAAAAATCAGGGAAAACTGATATTAAGTTAAGGAGGCGAAATAAAATGAAAAAAAGATATCTCAAAGGATTATCAATAGTTTTATCTTCGGCAATGATTCTTACCACAATTGCCGGATGCAATGTTAATACAGATTTATTGAAAAAAGATGCAAAAGAAGAAGTTGTTACAGATGTGCTTACCCAGACTGTCAAGCCTGCAAACATTGCATCAGGCGAGACCGATAAAGTTAAAGAGGAAACCGTATATGTATTCACCAATGCCAACGGAAGTCAAAAAAGCATATTGGTTAACGAAAAACTCTCTAACCCCAATGCTTTAAAAAACATTGAAGATGAGACAACTCTTACCGAACTTGTCAATCTCTCGGGCGACGAAGATTACAGCAAACTTGATAACGGTGTCAACTGGAACGCCAACGGCAACGCAATCACATATCAGGGTACAACGGATAAAAATGCTCCGGTTACAATCAAGGCAACATATTATCTTGACGGAAAAGAAACAGCTCCCGAAAACCTCGCCGGAAAAAGCGGCAAGGTTAAAATAATATTTGATTATACCAATAATGAAAAGCGCGAAGTCAAAGTAAACGGCGAGAAAAAAGATATGTATGTACCTTTTACCGTAGTAACAGGTATGCTTCTTCCGGCAGATACTTTTTCAAATATTGAAGTAACCAACGGTAAAGTAACTCAGGTCGGCAACGATTCGCTTGCAGTCGGAATAGTGCTTCCCGGAATGAAGGATTCTCTCTCTTCCAAGCTTGACGATCTGGATATAGATATGGATATCCCTGACAGCTTCGAAGTAACAATGGACGCAAAAGATTTTAAGCTTGATACGGTTATATCAGTAGTTACCGCCAATATAAGCGCAGATATCGATATGGGCGAGATTGATACAACATCCATCGAAGATAAGGTTGATGAATTAAAAAATGCAGGCGACAAGCTCTCAGACGGTACCGACAAACTTGCGGAAGGCACTCAGAAACTGGCAGATAATATTCCCGATTTAGTTAACGGAGCCGGAGATCTTGAAAAAGGTGCCAAGGATTTAAAAGACGGTGCCAACAAGATAAAAGACGGTGTCGGTGAGTATACCCAGGGCGTTGATGCAGCAGCTGACGGAGCCAAAAAGATAGATGAAGGAACTGCCTCAGTTAACACTGCAGTTACTGCACTTAACAATAATATGAAAGAAAAGATTGTTCCGGGTCTTGCACAGATTAAGGCAGGTATGGCACAGCTTACAAGCGGACTCGGTGCCGCACTTGAACAGGGCAAAACAGATGCAGTTACAAAAGCTGATCAGGGATTGGCAGAAAGCGGAATTACATACGATGATATAGATAATACAATCAATGACTTGAATGCAAAAAAAGCGCAGTGTCAGGCTTTAATGATGCTCTCGGATGATGAAGCCGCAAAGCAGGCAGTCGCTGCACAGATAAAAGCGCAAGACGAAAACATAAGCGATGACGACCTGGCTGCAGCTTTGCAAAATCAGCTCTCGGTAATGACTGATGAGCAAAAGAATCAGGCTGCTTCGGAACTTAAGGCAACAGCCAAGCAAAATCTCGATACAATCGATAACACAATAATTCAACTTGCAGGTGTAAAGGCCCAGGTGGCAGGCGCTCAGGCCGCACTCACCGAAGTACAGAGTCAGCTAACAGGAGCAAGCACAAGCAACGAAGGTATCGCAGCATTGACGAACGGTATCAATCAGATACAGGCAGGTGTCGGAACATATGACGAGACAGAGATCAAGACAGCAATCGAAAGCGGCAACAATACCGTATGCTCTGCTCTCTACCAGATACAATCCGGTACAGAGACACTCTCCAAAGGCACCAATGATTTATCTGCAGGTCTCAATACATTAAAGGGTAAGAGCAAAGACTTAAATGACGGCGTCTCCACTCTTGCAGACGGAACACAGAAATTGGCAGAAGGAACTACCAAGTTAAAGGATGCTACCGTTACACTTAATGACGGTGTAGGAGAACTCAATGCCGGTGCAGTCAAGTTAAACGACGGCATGATAGAATTCAATGCAAAAGGAATATCCAAAGTTACGGATGCTTTTGATGAAAATTCGGATAACCTTTTGGCAGAGTTCAAGAAGCTCATCGATCTCGGTAAGGATTATAAATCATTCGCAGGAAAAAGCGATGATTACGACGGAAACGTAATATTCATCTATAAGATGGACGGTATAGAATAATAAGAGTTCACAAATATTTCACATAATTATTAGCACTCTCTCTTGACGAGTGCTAATAAAGTGATATAATATAGTCATAACAAAGGAACAGAGCAAATTAAACATAAAGTTTAATCTCAACTCCTTGTCCCGATGCGATTTATAAACAATTGTATTTGAGTGAAGGAGGTAATAGTTATGTTAGCACCCAGCATTTTTGGAGAAAACTTATTTGATGATTGGTTTGATTTTCCGGAGTTTGATAATTTTAGCAACAGAGCAGAGAGAAAACTGTATGGCCATCATGCAGACAAGTTGATGAAGACCGATGTTCGTGAAACCGATGAAGGATACGAGATAGATATTGATCTTCCCGGATTCAAGAAAGAAGATATCACACTTGATCTTAACAACGGCTACCTTACAATATCCGCTGCCAAGGGACTCGATAATGAAAAAACCAACAAAAAAGGTCGTATCATTCGTCAGGAAAGATACGCCGGAGCTATGCAGCGTAGCTTCTATGTAGGCGATGCATTAAAAGAGGAAGATGTGAAAGCATCATTTAAGCACGGTGTATTGAACCTTACATTCCCTAAGAAGGAAAAGGAAAAAGTGCCTGAGAAAAAGACAATAATGATTGAAGGTTAACCGATAACCTCATACCATCAGAATAATCATTCCCCATAGAGAGTCGGCTTTGGCCGACTCTCCTTTTTCCTTGATTTTTGTGTATTTTTTGACAAAAAGAATTCTTCTACCTATAATTATCGAGTGATATAAATAGTATATTTATATATCCAAAGGAGGATCGAAAAATGGATAATTTTGATGAAAATAATCAATTGGTAAAAAGCGGCCCCGGAGCGTTAAGAATCGTAGGTTTTATTCTTGCATTCATACTCGCACCCGTCGGACTTATCTTAAGCATCATCGGTGTGATTAAGAAAGACGGAAGCAAGGGCTTATCGATAGCAGGTATTATTATTTCGATAATTAATATTATAGGTGCCGTTCTTATCACAATTCTTCTTTTTGCAGGTATTTTGGCCCCTCAGCTTATTAAATATAACAATAAGTCCAATGCCGCAAGCGATATGCAATTAGCGGACACAATCAGAACCGGTCTCATTACTGCCGCCCTGGATCCCGAAGTGATTCAAAAAGACGTTATTCCCGAAACAAGCGAGTATACCAATATCGAGGATATTCCCGCAGGAGCATTCAGAGATGCCGTTGAAGAATGCATTGGTTTTCGTTTGGAAGACCTTGACCAGCAAGTCAAAAGCGGACAGGGAAAAGTTGAGATTTTGTACAAGCTTGAAGGCAACAAAGTCTCTGTAATGATAACCAATACAGACTTTACAGGCAGCAACAACTATAAAGAAGAAAACTTCATCGTGGTAGACTAAATACCTGATTGTAATAATTTAAGAAAAGTCCGGCGAATCACCTTCGTCAGACTTTTTTTATGTTATAATCAAACAGTAAACCAAGTGATTATGATACGGAGGTTACCGTGAGAAAAAAACAAGCTCGGAGATATGGAAGTAATAACATATTAGTTTAACTCAAGTTTATACCATCCGGTCGTATCTATATCCCATCCCTCGTAATAATCCGAGAAAAGGTCCAGGCATTCGCCGACAGTCACATCATCCTTGCAAAGAATGTTTGGAGCACCGTTTTCGCTTTGTTCCAACCCGACTTCCAAATGCATCCGGCCGGACTTTTTATCAAGACAGGCCTGCATAAATGCAATACCCTTTTGAGGAACGGAAGGTTCGACTATCACAAATTCTTCTTCCTCTCCTTTAATCAAACAAAAGACAAATTAACAATTCCCCATCCATTTTTTCGCCAAACCCCTCTTGCCGGCCGTTTTAATAGCAGCCAATCTCAGTTAAAAACTCATGTATCACGTTATAATCACGACAATTTGTCACTATCACAAATCTGCCTGAAGGCTCCAAATAAGGATCATAGTTATCTCTGCATGTCATTCCTTCACAACCTGCAGGTATATCTCTTACAAAACGCAAAGTCCCGTCATCCTCATTAACAACAGTCTTTGTAACATATGATGAATTCTTCCACTCATCTAGCTTATCAAACTTAACGATTTCAAATTCCCAGTCTTTGTATTTTCCGATAACACTCACTTCGCGCTGATTATATACGGAATCCAGATATTTATCGGCAAACTCCAAAAGATCATCATAATCGGAAGCATTGGCAGTCGAATTTTGTGTAGGCTTATGGGAAGGTAAATCGTAATAATCATAAAGATACAATCCAAGATTAACGTCAACTACCGAGTAGCCAAAACCATAAACCTCATAATAATCCACCGGGTACTTGGCAATCACGTCTTCAAGTGTAACACCTTCGGGATAATCATCTTCATGTAAATCAAATCTGTAATTGGCTCTTAAATAATCGGCATCTATGTTCACCAAATCCGTGCTGTCATTAATATTGCATGTATTCTCCGTAACTTCATTAATGTCGGCAACTATCTTGGACCAGTTATCGGGAAATTCTCCATAGCCGTATCTGTACACGCTTTTTTCCACATGGTTATCGTCGTAATATTCCAACGTTATACTGTAAGCATATTGTTCGTCTTTATCACCATACACCTCAGGAAGAGCAATTATCTCATCAATAAGTTCCATGGCCTTATCGCCTGAAAGCAACGATTCATCAAAATCCGTATCCCCAAACATACCCCAATGGTTATGAAATTCGGCAATATTCGTATTATACTTGTCTCCCGTCGCGGATACAAAATGGATTCGATCAATCCCTACCCTTGTTGATTCATCTTTGTTCTTGTTGTACGAATCGACAAGATTATCTGTAAAATAATTTCCCTTGCATCCGACGAGTCCCAAAAACACGGAAAGCAGGGTCAATACCGTTATCATTTTGCAAATGGCTTTTCTCATAAAAATTCCTCTTTTTGAATCTATTTATATTATATACGAAAAAGGCTGAATATATTATGGGAAAATTTACCCTGCTTATCCAAACGAAATCTTTCAATACTGCCTTAATCAGGATTTTCGTTTAAGAAGTCCTGAAAATCATTAAGAGTCTCTTTCATATCGCTTTCAAGATATTCCAATCCCTTTACAAAGATATCCTTTGGAACGCCATACATTGCATCGCCCATGGCACCTGCTATGGCTGCAAGCGTATCAGTGTCACCGCCAAGTGATACTGCATTTCTTACAACATCTTCATAAGAATTGCCTTCAAAGAATGATGCAAGTGCTTTGGGAAGTGAATCCATACAGGATTCAACATGCTCATGCAAAGGTCTTAATTCATCCACGGTCTTTGATACATCATATCCGAATTCCTTAACGACATATTCCTTAATCTCTTCCTTGCTCTTACCGGTTCTTGCCAAGAACATAACCGCTGCGGTACATTCAGCTCCTTTAATGCCTTCCGGATGATTATGTGTTACTTCTGCTGTAGCTTTGGCAACTTCTCTTGTTCTCTCAACAGTATCATAAACATAACCTGCACCGGATACTCTCATTGCAGATCCATTACCCCAGCTTCCGTAAGGCTTAGGATCTTTTGAAAGAACCCATCCGTAAAATCTGCCGCCATATCCTGCGTCAGGGTATTTCTGACCCCATTTCTTCATGGATTTAATGCATTCTTCTTTGATTGTCTCTACGTCCGCATCCTTACCTGCATCCATTAATGCTTCCATAACCGCTATGGTCATTACTGAATCATCAGTCCATTGATCCTCTTTTGTAAAAAGATCAAAATCCTTTGTCTTGCCTCCGCGATCGAATTCAAATCTGCTTCCTATAATATCTCCAAAAACAGCACCGTACATTTTAATTTCCTCCTTTTCTTTATCTTACATCCCAAGTATACAATCTTTTTTCTTTTAACCAGTCGCTGCGAAGGCGACCTTTAAAAAATTTTTGGATGAAAAGAATTAAAGGAATTGAAGATTAATTTGCATATAATCTGTACACTTACAAAGATTCTTTAGTAAAATAAAGATGGTTCGCATGACGGGGCGATAAGCGCCCCACACTTCCGATTTAGGTTGAACCACCCTAAATCGATTTAATATATTAAAGGCAGAGTCTAGTTGATTAGGCTCTGCCTCCACACGACAATAATCCTTAATAAGCAGGTAACCCTATGTGTCTGATTTTCTCTAGAAGAAAACCGAATATTGAACAGCTCGAAGAAGAATGCAATCATTTGTTTGAAGAATTAACTATTGCCATAGGTGCTGCCAATAGTTATTTTTCCAATCCCAGACAATGTATTGATCCATCTGTCGCAGATATATGGCTTGAAATATATAGAAATCTAATTCCACAAGCAGAAAGAAAACACATTCGCCTTTATAAAAAATGTTCTATTTTTAAAGAGCTTGAGAAAAAAGCAATTGTTTTTCGTAAAATACCCGGTACTCTAAAGGATAATATTTTAAAGCATAATACTCTTGTTGCCCTGGAAATGGAAGTAGCTTCACTGTGTGAATCTCTAGATTTGGCCATTAACGAATACGAAAACTATTTTGTCAACCCTCTTGAGTATATCGATCCGGAAAAAAGCAATCTTTGGCATGTAAAATATAACGATCTTAAAGAAAAAACCAATAAATCAAATATGGAGCGCTTTAAAAAAAGCAGCAAAGCGAATGAAATCAAAGATAAAGCAAACTCCTTTGCAAAAATATCTTCAAACATTAGAAGTAATATCTTAAAGCATAATAATCTTGTTTCTTTAGAAATAGAATGTAACACATATTGTGAGGAACTGGATTTTGCCCTAAATGAAGAAAGATGTCTGTTTTCCAATCCTGATGAATATATAGATATATCCATGTCTGAAGTCTGGCCAAAGAAATATAATAATCTTCTAAATAAGGTAAAAAACTACGGTTTTATTAAATATGAGAAATGTTCCAGAGGGAAAGAAATTGCAGAAAAAGCAACCATTCTTTTAGAAAAATCAAAATCTTTAAAAGGCAGAATAATAATTCATAATAACGATTTGGCAAACAGACAGATTGAAGAAGGATATAGATTAATTGGTGATGTAGAAGGAAGAAAATTAGACAGGCAGCAAATGTTTGCGATAGTAAAACCTTCCAAAAACCATCTTATAATAGCCGGAGCCGGAACAGGAAAAACTACCACTATTATTGGGAAAATAAAATATCTAATAAAAAAATATAACTATAATCCCGGAGAAATACTTGTTTTATCTTTCACAAACGCTTCTGCCGCTGAAATGAGTGAACGAATTCATAAAGAAACAGGATTGCCTATTGTCGCTTCAACATTTCACAAACTCGGTTTGGAAATAATAAAAAGCGTGGAAGGAAAAGTTCCTAAAATATATTCTAAATCCGTTTCATATTTTGTGCGCGAACAGTTAAAAATCCTCATGCAAAACCCTGTTTATTTGAATAAGCTGTGCGAATATACTTTGTATCACAGGAGTTCTCTCCGATTCGAAAGCGATTTTTCAACCCATGAAGAATATCTGGATTATTTAAAAACAAACGCTCCAACCACTATAAAGGGAGAAATTGTCAAAAGCTATGGGGAAATGGATATCGCCAATTTCCTTTTTCAAAATCATATAAACTACGAATATGAATCGTCTTACAAATTTGACACAAATGACGAACAATATGGTCAATATCATCCGGATTTTTATCTCCCAGATTATGATATTTATATTGAGTATTTTGGAATTAACAGAGCCGGAGAAGTTGCTGATTACTTCAAAGCAAAAAACGGAGAATCGGCAAGCGCTGCTTATAAATCAAGTATCGAATGGAAACGAAAGACTCATTCCGAAAAACAAACAACCATGGTTGAATGTTATGCATATGAGAAATTCGAAGGAAATCTTTTATCAAATCTTGATATAAAGCTATCCGGATTAAACGTTGAATTAAAACCTTTATCTTCTAAAGATTTATGGGACCGTATATCAGAAGAAAATAACAGTGTATTTGATGGTATTATCGAATTATTTGGAACTATAATAAGTCTGTTGAAAAGCAATAACTATTCATTTGAATATATAGAGCAACTTGCTTCTAATCATATTGATTCTGCAAACAATTTATTTATTCTTTCTCTTATTAAACCGATTTGTTCTGCTTACAACGAAGCGCTTATATCAAATAATGAAATAGACTTTAGCGATATGATAAATAAAGCCACTGAGTATATCTCTTCGGGAAAATACTATAATCCATTCAGATATGTCATCGTTGATGAATATCAGGACATTTCAAAAGCCAGATTTAACTTATTAAGAGAACTTAGAAAATCGTGCTTTTATGAGTTATTCTGTGTCGGCGATGACTGGCAAAGTATTTATCGATTTGCAGGAAGTGATATTAACTATATAGTTGATTTTGAGAAGTATTGGGGTCCTACAGAAATCGGACGAATCGAAACGACCTATCGTTTTACTAATTCACTAATTGACATCAGTTCCGGTTTCATTATGAAAAATCCTCGTCAAATAAAGAAAAAAATCAAAGGAACGTCTGCTGATAATCGTTTTTCTCTTGGTTTAATTAATGGTTACACCATGAAAAACGCTATTCAATTCATGCTCGATGTGTTAGATGATTTGCCTCATAATTCTACAGTCTTCTTTATAGGACGATATTCATTCGATGTAGATTTGCTTAAGGCCAATTCATCCTTTAATGTATGGTATGACAATGCTAATTCTGAAATAAAAGTTTCTTACTATAAACGTAAAGATCTTCAAATTCAATATCTTACTGCTCACAAATCAAAAGGTCTGCAAGCAGATTATGTATTTATCATAAACAATAAGAATTCAAAAATGGGCTTCCCGAGTAAAATACAAGATGCTTCCATTCTAGATTTGCTTCTGGAAAAAGCCGAAGTTTATCCTTTCGCAGAAGAACGACGCTTATTCTATGTAGCTTTGACCAGAGCTAAAACTAAAGTGTTTCTTTTAACCATGAACAATAAGGAATCTGTTTTCGTACAAGAATTAATCGGAAAATATGAAAAAGAATTGAAAGACGAAAGATTCACATGCCCAGAATGTGGAGGCAAATTAATCAAAAGAAGTGGTCCGTATGGGGAATTCCTGGGATGCTCTAATTTCAGCAAAACCGGTTGCAAATACAAAAGAGCCCTTCACCCCCAAAAATGATATTTTTTACCAAAGGGATAGTCTGATTATTTAGACTATCTGTAAACGTCAATGAAAAAGTTTACCACTCGCTAGCGAATTAGTTTACCACCCCGCTAACGAAAAAGTTTACCATTTGACATCATTTCGCTAGTGAATAAGTTTACCACTAGCGCTGATGAAA
>Ga0129307_1001141_pt1 | contig 31427 bp, 34 predicted proteins | sample P1105metagenome_FD_94437 | JGI IMG/M metagenome (GOLD analysis project Ga0129307, IMG submission 94437) | Capybara group fecal microbial communities from Wisconsin, USA - P1105 metagenome | ecosystem: Host-associated > Mammals > Digestive system > Large intestine > Fecal | place: USA: Wisconsin...
AAATCGAAATCCATTATAGCTTTGTCGGACAGGTTGATACCGAGCAGGAGCCGACGCAAGTTGTCAACCATGACCGCCGCAACATGGTAGATGTAAAAAGTATCGCTATCTAACCCCAGCAAAGTTCGCTCCGCTGTACCCGTCATCGGTATAGTGGACACAATGATCAAACCCGTGCTCGGAAGCATAGCTTTCAAGATACCGTTTCTGATTGACGATGGAATTGCTTTCTCCTGAGACATCGTCATCCCGGGAGAGACGCTCATACAGCGCCGTAATCTTATGATCCGTCTGCCTGTTCTTCATAGGCGCTCCTTTCAGGCTGAACGGCTCATCTGTGGCATGGTCATCATACCACAGATACCGCCGTTTTGAAAGCCGTTTTCAGTTTCAGTATCAAAAAAAGCAAGGTCATTCCGAATCATTCGGCTTACCTTGCTTTCGAAGTTTTCTTTTTCGTCCGGGCAATAATGGACGACTACCCTGTAGGTGGTACTGCCGATCCGTCGGGTAAACGTACCGGCGCTCTTATATGCCTTCGGCATACGGCTCTTCGCCTCCTTTCGTTTTCAGTTGGTTCCCTGAGGGGTAGATTCAGATATAGCATTTACGACATCCCCTTTCAGTTCTTCGGTGCATTCGTATTCCGATGCATCCACTCAATCAATGCCTGTTTCACAACCATCTTTTTCCCGCCGACGTGAAGCGTAGGGAAATCCGGCTTGTTCAGCAGGTTATACGCTCCACTGCGGGAAAGATGCAGCACTTCCGCCAGTTGACCGGCATCCAGTACATCCGGCAATGCTTCCAAAAGCTCCCTGGGCACGGTGACTCCTTTCCGGGATCTGAGATCCCAATGTGTTTGAAGGCATACAAAAAACAGCCATAGTTTTCATAGCTGCGTCAGAATGATCGGCTGGGTCGGGTCCAATCCGTCTGTTTTTTGCCCCTTCACTATACAAGGGCATGAGAATGGCCGTTTTTTTCCAGGTGAAAATAAATAATTTCAATTGTAATCTTATTTTGTGTTTGGATTCCAAATGCTAATAAACCATAAAAAACGGTTCATATTCATATGATTATGGTATTATTAAACTGGTCTTTCATAGATAGTATTATGTTGACCTTACTATTATGTTGTTTGGTGAGATAGATGCCGAAATGTATTTATTGTTTAAAAGACAAAGACAGGAAAGAGTTTAATACAGAGCATGTAGTATCTCAATGCTTTGGAACATACACTGGACAGGCTGCTGTCCTGAATCATTATGAAGTATGTGAAGAATGCAATACGTATTTTAATAAAACCTTTGAAAACGTAATCAATTTGGATTCAATAGAAACGGTTGAGCGAATGCGATTCGGACGGCCAATGAAAGATGGCATCAGACAGTTAAAGCAAAGGACAAAAGTCTTTATTGCTTCCGGAATACTGGAAGGGATTGAAGTCACACCAACCGTCAATAATGCCGCAGATGAACGAATGATGCTGGTTTATTCTAATATGATAGGTATTCGAAAGATACAAAATGAAATCAAATACGACTTTTTCACTATTGAAAACATTCCTGAGTTGGATGAGGATAGACTGAAGTTTATTAGAGAAAACCAATATGGGATTATTTCATTCGGTTATAGCCCGGAGGAAGTAGAAAACGCTTTAAATAATAAAGGGTGGGTAATTGAAGCCAAATCATATGAAGAATCAGGGTTATCGGAATTGCTTGCAAAGGAAAAAAGCTATAAGGTAACAACAACTGATTGGAACGATTCAATTAAGCGTAGATTCGCCGCAAAGAATGTTTTTAATTTTCTATGCTATGAAAAAGGCCGTGATTTTGTCCTGAAAAAAGAGTTTGATCCAATAAGGCAATATATTCGGAATGGAGTTTGGGATCAGTCTTTATTCTTCTCTTTTACATTTGCTCCAAGCAAGGAAATCGATTTGCCAAATGAACACGCGCACGCATTGGCATACTTATGGTGTCCAGATGACGGAAAGAATTGGTCACTCTATGGTACGGTAACTTGGTATGGGAAAATGACTTACAATTTCAAACTGTGTAATACTTCGATACTTGTATCCCGTTTGACAAGTAATATACTTCCTTCTACAGAGGCTCTTTATTGTGATAACGAGGAACGCAAACAAACAATAGACAAAAAAGGAATCTATGTATTTAGAAAAAGTAGTGGGAACCTCATTGTTCCATTTCTTTATAATATTTCTGTTGGTGGAGATAGAATTTAGCAACAGAGAAGGAGAGCATTCACTCCCCATCATACCCGAGCACCTTCATCTGGTAGAGGGTTACTGAAGTCTTCATAGGCTCTCGTAATCTTTAAAATATGCTTATATACAGCGCTAGCTGTTTTGTATCCGGTTGCCTTGGCGATCTCTTCCAGGCCATATCCCTCCACGCGCATCTCCAATATTTTCTTGTCTGTTTCTGACAGTTTGGATTTGAACTGCTCCACATCCAGTTCGCCTGTGACTTCACTCTCGACAGCATCACCGGAGGCAATCTGAATTCCGTCCTTTTCCATTTGTTCAATCGTGAAATGCGGATGATTCCGGGAATGGTTCCAGACCCTCATGAAATCCCTTTTCCGGATGTTTTCGCCATCCGCGTAGTCTTCCGGCTGACGGTTCATCCATACTTCATCAATGAAAGGCTGGAGATTTCTCTGTTCAATAATCCGGTCTGTAAGATTGAAAATCAGATTGCTCCAATGCCTGTAAGTAAACCAGGGCAATTCGAAATCCGGCGGCATACAGAAAAGGCGCTGGAAACTGAGTTCCATTTCTCCTTCAAAAGATTGACGGAAATAGCGAATGAGTTCGTAACTCAGACGCCAGAGCGGGAAATTGCCGGAATAGTTCTGCCAGTTCCCGGGGATCGGTTTGTATTCCTTTTTCCCGTCTTTTCCCATGGGAACATTGAACGCCTGCCAGATACCCCAGGCATAGGAATCCCATACCAGTTCCTCAAAAACATCGCTCAGGATCAGTTCCATATATTCTTTGCTGTTCAGCAGTTTATAAACATTACGCGGAATGTCCAGATACTTGGGAAGTTTCTGAACAATTTCCTTTGGAAGCGCATAAAACAGCGTCAGCCATGAAAAATACTCGTCCTGGGCAATGCAAAGCACTCTGTGTGGCAAAAATACGAAAAAGTCATGCTGCGTATGGGTTGGGCCTTGCCAGTAAGTCACTTTTGACGGTGAATAGGAAGCATCGTCATAGAAATCCCTGTCACTGATTTCTTCCTGAATTTCATCATTGCTGCCGGGTATTTCTTCTTCATCGTCATCCTTTTTATCCCTGTTGCTTTTTTCCAGCATATGACTATAGACTTCATCGATTTCCTCAATGTCGTCCTGTTCTTCCTCAATCTCGTCATTCCTGTTTTTCTTTTCTTCCATCTTCCGGTTCCTCCTGATCTTAAGGGCCAAAGCGGTTTATGCCGTAATGGGATTTATCCCGAAAACAGTGTATCCGGGCAAGAGCCATATTGCAAGGCGAACAAAAAAAAGCCCTCGTCGCGTTATATGCAACGAGGGCGGGAGATAAACGATCAGTTATAAACCAATTCCTGCAGTACTGCTTCCTCTGCTGATGCATGGATTGAATTCATCCGACCAACCCATGCCATCGGATCTGTGGCTTTCAGGTTTTCGGTGATGCCTTCTGCCTTTGCCATCTGCGGGATCATCTGATCCAGACGTTGCTGACAGGTTTCATCAATCTCATGAAGGTGTTCCATCAGGGTTCCGTCCAGGATCATTCTCGTGTACAGGCCGGACCGGTTATTTTCCAGATACTCCCGGCGCATTCTCCCATACTTACCGAGAGGCTTTTGTTCTTGCTCGGTCAAGCCCAGATCTGGAATCAGGTAGTCACCGCACTGAATGTACTTTCCGCCGTGCTTCTCAAATAGTGATTTCATTTTCGTCCCTCCTGTGGTATTATCTGCCTATCAAGGCATTTGATGGTTCTCGCATAGCTGCGAATCCATCTTGCCACAGACGAGCCGTCAGCTATGCTGTATTCAGGTGGAGGTTAATCCACCCTTTACAGCATAACTCACGAGACTACGCCCTGCGGATGCGATTCAATCATATAGGCCTGGACGAGCATGCCGCCGAAAGACTGCCCCAACAGATGGACTCTTTCCAGTTGCAGTGTTTCCCGAAGGGCTGCCAGTTCCTCCATCCATGTGTCCATGACCCACCATTCCGGATGTCCCTCGACATAGGAAAGCCCGCACCCGATCTGATCATACATGACCAGCTGCATGCCTTCATCCGCAAGAGCATCAAGCATTTCAAAGTAATTATGGGTGGATCCCGGTCCGCCATGAATCAGGATCACAGGAGCAGGAAATCTTTCCGAGACGTTTCCGATGATTCTGTAGTACGTCTTTGCTCCCCGAAACGGCATATAGCCCTCGCTTATTTCTGCCACACAAACCGCTCCCTTCTGTCCATTCCCGCTGACAGATGAACAGCCTGCCACACACTCTGCTGTATGGCAGGCCGCATGTTATTCTGCTGACCGCTGAATATAGGGTTCCACAATTGCCGGATCGCCGCCTGCCGCAATGAATTCATCAATGGCGGCCTGAAGCTGCTCATGGAACTCTTCCAGGCAAAGACCGTTCTCCATGATATACGTCGCCACAGGAATACCCACATAGCGGTAATGCCATGGTTCAAAATTAATCTCTGTGATTTCTTCTTTATCACTGGGATACCTCAGAATAAAACCATAGCGCTGGGCATTCTCCGCCATCCATTTGGCTTCATCAGTCTTGCCAAAATCCCTGTTCATGGCCTTATCACGCCATGAGCGCGAAACAATATCGCATCCAAGCCCTGTCTGATGATCACTTGCACCGGGCTTGCTGACCCATCCGTCGTCTTTCCCGTTGTTTTTCTTCAGGCGGTTATAATACATGGTATTCTGTGTCTGATAGGATCGGTATGCACTTTTCAGATACAGTTTGATGCCATCCTTCAGTGCTCCTTCAAACATTTCAACCAGTGCAAGCCCGCATGTCTCCTGAAGCTGCATTTTGCTCCCGGATGCCTTGTTCACGCCGCCGTTGGTATTATTCCCGTCCTTATCAGCTTTTCTGGACACCATGCTCATGATAGGTTCAGGCTTGTCTTCTTTGCTGAGCAGGCAATGCTTATTGGCCAGCCGAAGCATTACCGGATCCATATCTTTCAGATCTACCGGAAAATTCCAGTCCACATTGTCGTAAACCGGCACTTCTTCCAGTTCCACAATATCGTCCAGTGTGAATTCGATTTCCTCTTCTGCAAAAGCTGTGCATCCCAGAAGAATCACCAGCACCAGCCATCCGGCTGTCCACCGTTTCAGCATATCATTACTCCCCGCTTTCCTGATTCTCAGAAAGAAGACTCAGCATGGCTGCTGACCTCTCCAGAAGAAGAAATTCTTCCAAAGGCATATTGTTTTCGTGCAGTTTTTTTGCAGCTTCCGGCCCGACATAGCGAATATGCCATGGTTCAGGAGAATACCCTGTGATATCCTCCCAGCCATCCTGATAGCGTATGATAAACCCAAAACGCCAGCAGTTGTCTTTCAGCCAGATCCCGCCACGGCTGTCGCCGAATGCACCGGACAGGTTTTTATCGCTCGACAGACTCCTCTGTCCCACATCCATAGTCAGGCCCGTCTGATGCTCGCTGGTTCCCGGACGTGCAACGAACGCATCCGCCGCTTCCACATTTCCGCGAACCCGCTTCAGTTTGTTCCTGTATATTCTTTGCTGTTTGTCATAAGGACGATATCCGCTGACAGAAACCAGTGTGACCCCGCATTCCTTTTTGGCCGCTGCATACATTTCCTCCAGTGCATCGGCCACATGCGGCTGAAGGCGTCTGACCTGTCCGGGGACATCGGCCTGACGCGTAAAGGGAATGTACTCTTCAGAAATACGCCAGGAACGATTGACCAGAAGCAGACCTTCCGGATCATTCTGGGGGCATACAGTATTCAGTGTATTGGTGACAAGCATGGTGCCGGATACAATCAGTGCGGCCACACTCTCCAGTACAGACATGTTTTCACCCCCATGCAGTGCATTATACAGCAAAACCGTGCTGTGTCAAAGCACGGTTCTGCATCAGGACAGCAAAATGGGCTGCTCGGCGCAGCCCATTGTCTGTCAGGTTTTTTCACCAAAGGAAATGCCCATCATGCGGGCGATATTGACCATCTGGTCATCGGCAGGCACAAGTTTCGGAACACCTGCGACATCCTTCAGTTTATTGTGCGTAATCTGATTTCCCTTCAGTGCAACCGTGACGCCGTACACTTCATCCCGGATCAGTTCAGCTGCGTGCACGCCGAACTGGGTGGAAAGAACACGGTCATAGGCACTCGGAGAGCCGCCTCTCTGAATATGGCCAGGCACAACGCTGCGCGCTTCAACACCGACAAGCTCCTTGAGCTGAGCGGCCACATCCGCGCTTGCAGAGTAATGGGAAGCCAGGCGCGCTGCTTCGCGGTCCTTTTTCTTCATCTTGGACTCTTCCTTGCTCATTGCACCTTCTGCAACGGCAATGATCGTGAAGCCCTTGTTGTTGCTCGCGCGCTTCTCGACAACCTTCGCCACTTCCTCAATCCTGTAGGGGATTTCAGGGATCAGAATGACATCAGCACCGCCGGCAACACCGGAATACAGTGTCAGCCAGCCGGCCTTATTGCCCATGATTTCAATCACCATCACGCGGCCATGGCTGGCTGCAGTTGTATGAATGCGGTCAATCACATCTGTCGCAATATCCATTGCGGTATGGAAACCAAATGTGAAGTCTGTACCATACAGATCATTATCAATGGTCTTGGGCAGGCCGATCACATTCAAGCCCTCTTCTGAGAGCAGATTCGCTGTTTTGTGGGTGCCATTGCCGCCAAGCGTCACAAGGCAGTCCAGTTTCAGTTCCTTATAGGTTTTCTTCATGGCTGCGACTTTATCCACATTATCTTCTTCAATGACGCGCATGTTGCGGTAAGGCGTTCTGCTCGTTCCGAGGATCGTTCCGCCGAGCGTCAGAATGCCTGAGAACTGGGAGCGCTCCATGAGCTGTGTGTCCCCTTCAATCAGACCGCGGTATCCATCATGAATACCAATGATCTCGCAGTCAAACATTTCATAGGATGCACGTGCTACACCGCGAATTGCCGCATTCAGTCCGGGACAGTCGCCGCCGCTGGTAAGGATACCAATACGCCTCTTCATAAGTACAACGCCTCCTGAATCTTTTTTTTCCATGAATTGATCATAAAAAGTATAACACGCCTGGAAAAGCGGCGCAACAAGAAATGCTCAGGATTCTTCCCCCTTTTTTCAGAAGGAATCCGGTTTTTCATGGAGAAACATTTTACCATCGCCATGCACCTCCCTGCATGAGTCTGTATCGGAGAGAAGATCTGCCATGTCTGTTAAAGAAGAAGTCCTGCAGCGCCTGGACAGTCAGCATATACCGTACACCTGCCATGAACATGCACCAGTCAGCACCATGGAAGACTGCCTGTCGCTTCCCTTTGTCACAGGCGATGTCATGTTCTGCAAAAATATACTTCTGTGCAATCGGCAGCAGACGGATTTTTATCTGTATCTCACACCGCCCGACAAGCCCTTCCGCACTGCCGACGTCAGCAAAAAGCTGCAGACAGCGCGCCTTTCCTTTGCACCGCAGGACATTCTGCCTGAGCTCCTGCACCTCGAAAGCGGTTCTCTCAGTCCCTTTGGGCTCTGGTGGGATACCGCGCACCGGGTTACCCTGGTCGTTGATTCCGAGATCCGCTCGGCGCCTTATCTGGCCTTTCATCCATGTGACCACACGGCCACCGTTCTCCTGGAACAGGACGTTTTCTTTCACCGGGTCGTTCCCGATCTTGGGTCGATCATGATTGAACTGAATGTCCCCCGCCATGCCGAATAACCAGCTCCAATATTCTAAACGGTATATCTGCATCACAGACTTGCAGATATACCGTTTTTTGTGTATGATATTTATAACATATTTCATGATATATCGTCCCCATCCTGAAGGAGGTCATTGCGACGAAACAGTTCAGCGCTCTTCTTTTTGTGCTCCTTTTTCTGGTGCCGGTCCATGCAGAGGATTTCTCCCGGCATCATATTGTCTTCCTGTTTTCCGACCTTGCGGATCCCTTTTCTGCGCAGATCCGTACCTGTCTGGAAGCATCCTGCACCGACCGGATGGATATTATGGATGCGCACGGCAGTTTCTGGACACAGGCCGACCAGGTCCAGGATGCAGTCGATTCCGGCGCTGATCTTGTCTGCATTCAGTCCTGTGAATACGCGTCTCTTTCTGCAGCAGGACAACTGCTCGCTCCACTGGAAGCTGCGGGAATACCCGTTGTATTCTTTGCGCGGAACATCGCGCCGTCTCCGGAGAAACTGACGCAGTTTCTCGCTGATCATCCCGGGTGCATGTTCGTGAATCATGACATCAATGAGATTGGAACCGTGCAGGGAACTGCCATCGGTGAATACCTCTGCACACATTACACAGACTGTGATCTCAACGGTGATGGCTTCATCCGCTACGTTTGCCTCCAGGGAGATCCCTATGATCCGGATGCAGTCCATCGTTCTGCATTTGCCCGTGAAGCAGCCAATCAGATTCTGGAAGCATCGGGATTTCCGCCGCTTCAGTGGTATGACGGAAGTGATCATACGGCACTCGCCGATCCGCAATGCATGTGGTCTGCTGCATTCGCCCGCGACACGCTCCGTGACCTGCTCAGCGTCTATTCTCCGGCCTCCGGGAATATGATCGAACTGATCATCTGCGGATGTGATGACATGGCCAACGGCTGTATCAATGCTCTTTTTCACGTGGATCTGAATACCGATGTGCCCGGCAGTCTCTGCATTCCCGTCTTTGGTGTGGACGGTACGGATCTGGCAAAAGAGCTGATCCAAAAAGGGCGCATGACCGGCACGGTCATGCGCAGTCCGGAGCATATGGCCCGGGCACTTCTTGAAACGATTTCACTTGTTCTGGATGCAGCCCCGCTGACTCCGCAGGCCGGACGCGCAGAGGGATCCTGTGTGTTCCCTCCGTACGAATACCTGGGAAAGCATTAATACCGGCTGATTCCTGACTGCTTGTCAGATCTCCATGCGCAGCTGGTAATCCTTCCAGCTTTCCTGCAGCGCATGATGCACGATATCCCCCGGTTCATCATGCCCCAGCAGAAAGGGTGAACGGACATCATGTCTGCGCATATTGACCGCCACCGAGTCAATATCCGTATTGGCATAACAGTAGCGGCAGAAGTGTCCGCAGCTGTTGTATGCGCCGATGTCACAGCTCAGATAGCATGCACAGCTCTCTCTTGCCGGTTTCAGCGGGCCGGTCGGCTTAAGCGGCATGCCGGCTCCCTTCTCATACTCCGCGAGCGTCATGCAGCCTGAGCAGTCTGCTCCGAATCGTGCGAGTTCATCTCCCTCTCCGCAGGGTTTTAAGACCATCCCGCACGCCCTGGCCGTTTCGGCCATGCTCTCCCCCATCCGCAGACGGTCCTCACGCCCCACCTGATGCACACCTGGGAAATTCCGGACCACTTTGGGATACATATCAATAAAAGAGATCACCGCTGTTTCGGTATATCCTGCAAGCCGCTCTGCCATGCTTCTGAACGTTTCAATATGCCATTGAACAGTATATTTTCCCCAGAGCAGGATGGGGTCATATCTCCACCCGATTCTGTGCTTTCCCACCCTGCGCGACAACTCCTGAAACACAGCAGTGATTCTGTCGGGAGGCGGTACATTTCGTTCAATCTCCTGTCCATACCCGGTCATCGTCACATACCAGTACTGCCCGTAGGGTTCCAGAAGATTCATATACGGAAACATTGGCTCAGGATTTTTGGAGCAGAACCCAATGACATCCACGACATCCGGTGAAATCGCATACTCCGTCACTGCTTTGGGATTGTATGGATTCCTGACCCGCACCATGCCTTCCCGGAGCCGCGCGGCAAACCATTCACTGTAAAAGGCCGGGATATCCGTCCTCTGTCCGGTCTGAAGAATCATGATTCTGCCTCCCCTGCTGTATGATCCTGCAGATGTCTTGATGCCACAAGTACAGCAATCACCACCATACACAGATTCATTGCAGCAGATGACCCGATTACAAAACAAAGCGGTGTGAAAAGCGCAAGGGACGCGAGAATCAGCTTCCTGTGATCGCGGATCATCGGCAGGAGGAGCAGAATACATGCAGCCCAGAGCAAAGCATACCATTCGCCCGGCATCAGGCCGATCATCACACCAAACGCGGTGCAGATCCCCTTGCCGCCATGAAAATGCAGCATGGGCGGATATAGATGCCCCAGCATGGGGCCGGCAAGAGGAAGCAGCATCGCCCAGTCCGGCAGTTCAAGAACATACCTTGCAAACGCAGCAGGAATCATTCCTTTGAGCACATCCAGGGCGGCTGCGAGAAAAGCAAGAGGCATGGATGTACACAGATGGACATTGAACGCGCCGGGATTTCCATCCCCATAGTTTCTGACATCAACGTGAAACAGGATACGCGGCAGCAGATATGCATACATCACCGAGCCGGACAGATAGCCGCCCAGGCCTGTCAGAATCGAAAGAATTGTTGTGTTCATGTCTGCTGTTCATCCTTCACCATTTTGGGCATCATGCCTTCATGAATCTCCGTTCTGTAGGAAAGAGGCAGCACCTGCTTGTTCAGTGCTGCCTCTTCTGTTACTTTGTAATTTTCACTGAATGACGGAACTGTTTATACACGGTATCCTTGTATGTTTCCGTATACGCTTTGGGCCAGGTCAGTTCGAGAACATACAGTTTCTTGCCAATGCAGACAACATGCACGCGTCCGCCTACACTCTGCCCGTTCTTGTTGACGCCTGAATAATCCGCATAAACACCGGTCTTGTCCAGAAGTGAACGTGTCGCAGTATTTGTCGGACTGAATGAGTCAAAGTCCGTACGATAACGGCTCAGAATACTCTTGACTTCTTTGGACATTTCGGACTGAGAATATTCTGTATTGACAGCGTACACAGACACCCTCAGCGTCGCCTGATAATCCACGCTCATATCCGGATTGGTCAGCTGGTAAGACGTCTGCTCCACATCGTTTACGATCCAACCGGCAGGTGCTTCAAAGGAAAGGCTCAGTTTGGTTGCATCATACACGGTGTATTGGGAGAATGTGAGCGCCGGAACCGGCGTTGGCGTCGGTTTGTCAATCGGATCGATGACAACAGGCGTTGCACCGGCGTACTGGCTGTTCATGGTCGGTGCACTGGTAGGCTGCGTATACACAGTTGCAGACTGATCCAGCAGGGCTGACAAATCCGTTACAGCGCCACCAAGGTCGCTGCCGATATCTTCCTCTGAAGCAGGATCATAGGTATCATAGTCAATCTCCGAGCTTTGTGTTGGTACAGCTGTCGGAGCCCTGGTTGCCTGAACCTGAATATTCTGCGTCGCAGAACCTGCCATCTGGTACTCTGTCTTCTGACATGCAGAAAAGCAGAAAACACACGCTGCAATCAGCATCATCAGAAGCATCCGTTTCCACATATTCAGTTTCATCATGGTTGCCTCCCGTCCGCCTAATTAATTGGCTTCACTGTTTTTACTATTGTGATTCTCTTCATATAACGGATGATACATGCGTCTTCCATCCAGGCTCATAATCTTCTCTGAAAACGCCCCTGGAGGCGTTCTGTCTTCGATTGCCTTCATCTCGTTCATTCTTGCATCGAGCAGATCAATCCAATGCAGCACCTCAGCCTCCGGGAACATCGGATACTTGGGGCTGCCGTATTCCGGAATGCCATGATGAGAAATCATCATATGTTCCAGAAGCTGCACATATTCTCCCTGGACATTTTCCTCCCTGGCGGCATCATTCAGCATGGCAACGCCTCTCACCAGATGTCCGATCAGGAGCCCGTCCTTTGTGTAATCCGATACATTCCCATATGTATCACTCTGCATCTCCACCGTTTTGGCAAGATCGTGAACGATAACGCCTGCAAGCAGAAGATCCCGGTTCAAAAAAGGGTAACATCTGAGAATCTGAAATGCTGTATGCAGCATATCCGTGGTATGGTGCAGAAGACCGCTTTTTTCCGCATGGTGCATCCGCATGGCAGCAGGATAATACAGCAGCTTCTCGCGCGTCATCTGGATCATTCTGCGGACGATTTTCTTCAGGTCTTCGGACTGAAAAGATGCGATCGTGTCCTCAATCTCCTGGAGCATGGCTTCGGGCTTTTCAGGGGCACAGGGAATCAGCATGGAATAATCCACGGTTTCAATCGGTGTACGCAGGTGCATACTATCGATTTTCATCTGAATCCGCCCTTTAAACTCCTGAACCGAGCCCGTAACCCATACAATGCTTCCCTGGGCAGGAACCATCGCATTCTCGTCCCATCTCTTGCAGTTGATCTCGCCTGTGCGGTCCGCAAGATTCATATCAAGGTATTTTTTTCCTTTGCTGTCAAACCGCTGTTCCGCTGAACGAACCAGCAGAAAGCCATCAAATTTTTCGGATGGCAAAAGCTTAGAAACCGGTTGCTGCTGCATGCAGAATCCTCCGAGTATTTGGTATTAGACAGGTGCTGTATTTGCTTCCGGCGCAAGATTGGCATACGTCGTATATTCCGGAAGCCAGGCAACTTTTATGTTGGCCAGAGGACCATTCCTCTGTTTGGCGATGATGACCTCACCGACATTTTTCTCCTCACAGTTCTTATCATAGTATCCTTCTCTGTGAAGAAACATAACCACGTCAGCATCCTGTTCAATCGAGCCCGAATCACGCAGGTCTGAGAGCATCGGCCGCTTATCCACACGGGTCGTCGCTGCACGCGAGAGCTGAGCACAGGCAATCAGCGGTACTTTCAGCTCCAGTGCGATGGCTTTAAGAGAGCGGCTGATTTCACTGACTTCCAGCTGTCTGTTCTCAGCTGCCTTATCGGAATGCATCAATCCCAGATAGTCGACAACAATCAGATCAAGACCGTGGTCCATCATCAGTCGTCTGCATTTGGAGCGCAGCTGGGAAGGCGAAATGCCCGCCGTATCATCAATGAAGCACTTGGAAGCTGAAATCGGTCCGACAGACCGCGCAAGCTTCATCCAGTCGTCCGATGTCAGCGTTCCCGAACGGACTTTCTGCATGTCTACACGGGCATCCGAACACAGCATACGCAGAACAATCTGTTCCCTCGGCATTTCCAGCGAGAAAATAGCAACCGTTTTACCGGCATAAAACGCCGCATGGCTCGCTATATTTACAGCGAAACTCGTCTTGCCCATGGAAGGACGCGCACCGATCAGAATCAGTTCGCCGCCATGCAGACCGGTCAGCGTATTGTCCAGCGCGGTAAAGCCGGTCGGAACACCGGATATCCTGCCCTTCAGTTCGCTGAGCTCTTCGATCAGGGAATAAGTATTCAAGAGCACTTCACGGATCGGTTTGAGTGTATCGCTTCCCGACCGCTTCATGACAATGTCAAAAATGGCCTTTTCTGCATTGGCAAGCGTTTCCTGCAGCGTGTCCTGCTGGCTGTAGCATTCCTGGGAAATCTGCTGACTTGCCGCAATCAGTCTGCGAAGCACGCTTTTTTCCACCACGATCTGAATATAGGCCTTGACATTGGCCGTGGCCGGTGCGTAACCATACAGCTCAACCAGATAGATGTTTCCGCCAATTCCTTCCAGGGTGCCGCGCCGAGAAAGTTCTGCCTGAACCGTCATCAGGTCGATGGGCATCTGCTGGAGATTGAGAGCGATCATCGCGTCGTAGATTTCCCGGTGCGACGGCTGATAGAAATCGTCTTTGACCAGCATTTCCACAGCCAGCTGTACAGCATGGTTTTCCTGCAGCATTGAGCTGAGTACGCTTTTTTCTGCCTCCACACTGTTCGGGGGGATCATTGACCTGAGTTCACTCATCCATTCATCTCCTTCCCCACCTCAGCGGACATTTTATTTTTCCAGAGGCACCACATGCACGGTCATCTGGGTGGTGATGCCGCTGTAGAGCCAGACGCTCATCGAAACATCTCCGACCTGTTTGATCGGTTCTGCCAGTTCAATCTTTTTCTTGTCAATACGGATCCCATACTGTTTTTCCAGCTGTTCGGCGATTTCTGCCGTTGTCACAGAGCCGTACAGTCTGCCTTTCTCTCCGCATTTCACCGCAAGCGTAACGCCCTGATTCTTCAGCTGTTTTGCCTTCTCGTTTGCTTCCTGGCGCTTTTCCGCTTCCCGGGCCGCTTCTGCAGCACGCTTGCGTTCAACTTCTTTCATCGCGCCGGATTTGGCTTCCATGGCCAGTTTTTTCGGAAAAAGAAAATTGCGTGCATATCCATCGGAAACCGACACAATGTCGTCCCGCTTTCCAATATTCTTTACATCCTGAAGAAGAATGACTTTCATTGATAATAATCCTCCCTGTCTGCTTTGATCCATCTATATCCATACTGAAAAAACAGACTGTTATATTGTACTCCCCGCAGTCGCCTTTTGCAAGCGGCGCATCCTGTCCCAATCCATCCGAGGGGCGAAAGGCGCACAGGGAATCGGCACAATCGGCACAATAGCAGCTGCTGCCGTTTTGCAAACCATTTCCAATCTTTACGCAGGAGTCACTAAATGATATAATGATGTGTCTGTTCACCAGACAAAACAATTGCGAACGGAGGTTCTGTATGGCGCAAAACCATGACATCGGTATCGATCTTGGCACATCTCAGGTGCTCATTTCTGCCAGAGGCAGGGGCATTGTGCTTAGGGAGCCCGCCGTCGTCGCTGTGGACCGCAACAATGGAAAGGTGCTTGCTGTCGGATCTGACGCCTACAAACTGATCGGCCGTACACCCGGCAATGTTCAGGCTATCCGCCCTTTGCGTCAGGGAACAGTCAGCGACTTTGAACTGACCAAAGAGCTGATCCACGCCATGATCAAGCATGCGGTCGGAAACCACTGGTTCTCCCGTCCCCGCGCTGTGCTTGCGCTTCCTACCGGGGTCTCTGATACAGAAAAGCGGGCGATCCTGTCTGTCATGCTGGACGCAGGCATGAGAAAAACTCAGCTGATTGATAAACCAGTTGCATCCGCGATCGGAATCGGGCTTCATTTTACAGAGCCCTATGGCAATATGATCATTGATATGGGTGCAGGTGCAAGTGATATTGCAGTTCTTTCTTCCAGCGAGGTCATTGTTGGTACCTGTACACAGATCGGCGGCGACTATTTTGATGACGCCATCATCCGTTATCTCAGAAAAAAACATAATCTCCTGATTGGAGACCGTACAGCCGAAGAAGTCAAAATTACCCTGGGCAGTGCTGTTCCTCCGGATAATGATCTGACCATGCACGTAACAGGGCGCAACCTGATCTCCGGCCTCCCCAAAACACAGTCTGTTTCTGCGCTTGAAATCTACGATGCGTTAAAGGATCCAGTTGCCGATCTGATAGAGTGCATACAGTCCGTCATTGAGCATACACCACCTCAGCTGGCTTCGGATATTTTTGATGACGGCATCATCCTTACCGGCGGTGCAGCCCAGCTTTCCGGGCTGTCGGATGCTATTTATCAGGAACTGCACATTGCCACAGGCCTTGCCGATGATCCTTCAACGACAACCGTCACAGGTTGTGCAAGGGCACTGGAGAACACGGCTGAAATGCGCTCCTATCTTCAGGACCCATCCCGTCCAAGGATTCTGTAAGACGTACATCGGAAAAGAACCCAAATCCGCTGCAACGTTCAAACGGGCCGGTTGAATTTGTTCAACCGGCCCGTTTTCAATTTCCCTTATTCAGAGATTCAGTTTACATTGCTCAGCAGGGACATCAGCATGTTCTCGTCGATTTCCACCAGGCCCTCTGCCTGAGAAAGATCGGTCCATGCGCCCTTTTCAGTCATGCTCAGATTCATCAGGATCTGAGAACCGGCATCAAGCGTGCATGCCAGAGCCTGATCAAGAATTTCAACCGTTAAGGTCATAACCTGGGTTTCGCCATTCTGTTCAGCCGTGAGCGTGGCAACAAGCTTCTTGGCTTCCTTGCTGGTGATTTCACCGGTAATGGAAGCGTCTGGCGTGGTCATGGTGAATTTGCCGTCAGCATAATGTGCTTCAACAGCCGTTTCACCATTCTCGGAAATGACATAGTCAAGCGTTTTCAGACCTGAATCGCTGAGAACCATTTTTTCATAAACAGTAACTTCGGCCATTTTCACATCATAGACGATTTCTTCATTATTGATTGTGATTGCCATGGTCATCTCAGGCTCCTCGCCTTCGTAACCGACTGTTGTCATGGATTCCAGTCCTTCAGCCATGCTGCCGTTGGAGAGAATGGCCACTTTCTTTTCCTGCGAAGGCAGCAGCACTTCTGCAGCATAAGTTGCATCATTCTTCACAGTCAGAGACATCACCGACTGGGACAGATTCTGCTTGAGCGCGTCCTTTTTGGCAGCCCAGGCTTCCTTGAGTCCATCAGCAGATACTTCCACATCGGCTGCGCGCAGGAACCCTGCATAGCGGTCAATGCAGGCGGCGACTTCTTCGTCACCCAGCAGGCCGTCAACAGCGCCTGTAAGACCTTCCGCAAATGCTTCGGAATTGACAGAATATTTGACTCCGTTTTCAACTTCTTCCGTGGTCAGTGCCTGCATAAGCGGGAGAACCTGAGCCGCCAGCTTGTTGGCCAGCATCTGAAGATCCGCGTTGATCTGATCCGGAGAGATGTTCACTTCGCCAAAAACATTCTTCAGCATGGACTGAGCTAAATTCTGCAGGGTCTGATACTGAAGCTTCATGCCCTGACCCATGGCAGACACATATGCAGTATCCGCAGTCAGCATGGCTTCGCCCATCGCATTCTCACCCATTGACAGAGCGGCATGCACACCGGCATCATCTGTTCCTGCACGCACATTGAACGTCTGTCCGCCTGCTTCCAGTGCAAGCAGAACATCACCGTTCTCCACGTTCAGGGTGTTCAGAAATGCTGCCAAATTGTCCTCGAATGTCTCTTCAGCCATGGCAAAAGAAAGATTCAGAAGCATCATCACAGCAACCAGAACAGTTACAATTTTCTTCATACTTTTCCCTCTCTTCTGAGTTTTATTCCTGTGCAGTTGTCATTTTTTCGCACATTCGTATCATATCATATCATATAAAAATACTTTTGTCATTCACACAGGATGTCTTTTCAGACATAAAATCGTATATTTCAGCCCGCGCCGCGCAGGACGTTCCCCAGTACAAACCGTTCTTTTTCATCCGGCAGATCCCCGGGATTCAGTCTTTCAAGGATTTCTCCGATAATCTTCACCCTTTTTCGGTCATAATACGGCACGCTGTCCTCACCTCTGCTGTCTGTCATGACATCACCGACCCGTTGCAGGACAGCCAGCTCCTCATCAACCAGGACAAGACCGTATTTTCCCTCTGCAATCTCTTCACAGCGGCACCCAAGGAGGTCATCATCATCTTCATAAAGTGGGGAAAGCGTTGTCCCCGATATTGTCACAAGAAAATCCGGTTTTTTCTGTTCCTCTGTACGTCTGACCCATCTGAAATGATTACCATGCCGGATCTTGTAATAATCTTCACTGTCGTACTGCTGTATTTTCATGAAAGTATTCCGGCACAGATCATGAGCTGCCTTCATTTCAAGCGTCAGCATCTTCCGCATGACTGCATTGACCAGGCTCTGATCTTCCCCCTCCAGGTCCATATATTCCCGCAGGAACAGGATCTCCTCCGGATCCATATCGGATTTGTCAGCAGGCCATCCATAAAACGATTGAACAGAGATATCCAGTATTCTGCAAATCCGTGGAATCATGGTGATATCCGGCCTTGAGAAGCCGGACTCCCAGTTGCATACAAAGCTCTTCCCGATATGAAGCAGCTCTGCGAGTTTCGTCTGACTCAGCCCTTTCATTTCCCGGGCCAACTGAATGTTCTCACCAAAAGCTTTCCTGTTATGAGCCATCATCCGGTGCTGCCGCACCGTATTCCAGGGTTTGACATTTCCTTTCATCGATTCAACATTCCTCTGGGTCTTTGCGTCAGCAGCACAGGAACCATCCCGAGCGGCGGCAGCAGCAGTTAAGCAGAAAATTCAGCGCCAGACAGCCGAATAAAGAACTGGAGGAGCACATACTTCCGCCGAACGGATTCCCCCCCTGCGCTGTATACTGTCTGGAAGGCCCCTGCAGTTCGTTCAGAAGCTGCCGATAGATCAGATTATCCGGTGCCATCTGCACGGCCTGCCTGGCATGAGAAAGAGCTGCAATCTGATTCATCATCCCCCGGTGCGCAAGCGCATTGAGATAATGCCATTGTGCTGTCTCTTCCTGCATTCCCTGAAGGATATTCAGCGCCTCCTGATACCGTCCTGTCTGAATAAAATCACTGGCTGCCTGAAGCCTGGAATCCTGATAGGTGCCGGTCTGTGTGGACGAACCGAATGGATTCCACCCGCTGTCACTGCCCCATGCGGTTCCGAAAGGTCCCCATGGATTCCCCCATGCGCCGCCCCACTGTGCATTGCTGTATGGATTGGCGTTGGAATTCCACTGACTGTTTGCACCATACATATCCGGGTTATAGCTTCCCTGTTTCTTGACCCGAATGGCCTCAGCATACGCTTCATTGATTTCTTTCATCTTGTCCTCGGCCTGCTTGTCTCCGGGATGCAGATCGGGATGATACTGCTTCGCCAGTTTGCGATAAGCAGCCTTGATCTCATCTTCGGAGGAAGAGGACGGAATACCCAATGTCTTAAACGGATCATTCATGCTTCGTTTTTCTCCTTTCCGCCCTTCTTCTTTTCTGCCAGGAGCGCATACCGATTCCAGACGCCTTCATAAACCACATTGTGCAGCAGGTCAATATCCTGTGACAGCGGCAGAAGGTCCATCGCTTCGCAGGCATGCGACAGCATCCCTGACAGACTGTCCCGTATCAGTTCGTCATAACCTGGGCCCTGCAGTGTATCGAGCGGATTGAATCTTCCCTTTTTTATGTCTTTCTCATAATCTTCATATGCGTCCATGAGATAAATAAACATGCCCAGACCCTTCCCGATCTCACGAAGGACAGGGGCAAACACGTCTGCCTTCGGTGCAAAAACAGAGCCCAGCATATCACCGCTCAGAGCACAGAGCTTATCTACATCCGGCTCCCGCCTGTCCTCCATCTCCCAGATTCCCGCAAGTGCTGTCTCCACGCCGGCGGTCTGTTCTGGGTACCTGCGGCAGATCTCATCATAGGCTGATTTCAGTCTGGTTTCAAGCTGCTTTTGGATGTTTCTCTCCCGGTCACGTTCGGCATCCCTTGCTTTCCAGTAGGCAAGAAGGAGATTCATGTCTGCCGCGTAGGCAGTCACATCAGAGTGAATATAATCCCGTTTCCGCACGGGATGGAGTGGACAGTTTGCACTTCCACGTTCCTCTTTCGGCTCATACAGCGAAGAAAGAAGAACGGTCAGGAAGGTCATATCATTCGATAATACCATTCTCCCAAGCTGCCCATAATGTGTACGGATTTCTCTGCACAGGCCGCAGTACCACGCCTTGTACCGGGCGGTCTGTTCCTGCGTCAGACTCTTGGGGTTCAGGTCGATATAGCCAAACATTTCCCACACCTCCATATGCAGTATACAGGATTTTTGTGAATCATGTTTGAAAAAACCATGAAAAATGCACACATCTATTTCTCATATATATTTAGAAAAACCGGCATTCTTCATGCCGGTTTCATATCAGTTGTTCACTTTGTAGATAGCCATAAAGAGTGCACCGTCGCCCTGGCTTTCTGCCTCGATGCGAATCGGGAAACCATAATCATTGCGAAAGCGCAGATTCAGATTCTTGCCTCCGCTGGCAGCATCCACGCCATGCGGAAGATAGGAGGCCCCGCCCGGTCCGTGCGGACGCCGCTGGAGAATGGTGATATGCGGCAGTTGAAGAAGAACATTGTATATCGTGGATGACACCTGACAGACACCGCCGCCATGACCAAGCGTCGTGGTTCCGTTGACCAGAACAGGTGCTTTTTCATACCCGTTGCTGGCACGGAACGGGCCAACCGACTTATTGTAGTTGATGTCTTCACCCGGCTGCATCACGCGACTCAGTCTTCTGGATGCGTTTGCAATATTGTGAATGCGTCCGATATTTGCTTCATTGTCCGTCATCTTATAAAACGATGTAAATGCGCCGATCGGAGAGTCATCCCGGATGGGTTCGTCAGTCGGGGAAACAGGGATCAGCTCTTTCAGTTCATTCATGTTGATGTAGCCGTAAGAGCGCATATAGATCACAATACCCCATCCGTCCTGGATCCGCCAGATACTGACCCTGGTATCCGGTTTCAGTACGACCCAGTCAGCATCCTGGTCACTCATCGATTTGCGCACATGGGCATTGCCGTTTGTCCTTGCAATATAAGCCGGTTTCATGGTGCCGTAAGGAGGCGTGTTGACCGGATCAACAGGCTGAAACGCTGTCAGTTTTTCCCGTTTGATATAACCGATCGTGTTATTGTTCCTCACAACACACCATACCAGGCCGATCGACAGCAGATCCAGATTCAGTCGGTCATTGGAAGAAACCAGCTTCGCCGATTCAATCGAGCGATCTGCGTAGATAATGCCCATTTTTCCGTCCAACGTTTTGCAGGTGTAGATTGCCGGAGACCGGGAGTTAAAATCCTTTGCATCCGGCTCATGATAGGTTTCACCAACAACGTAGACGACCTCATCCTCATTGATGGAATCCAGTTCCTCAATTTCCTTCATCGTCTTCTCGGAAACGTAGACGTCTTCATCTTCGTCGTCTTCCCCTTCAGCATAAGCACATGCTATGGACAACAGCAGAGCCAGCACGAGCCAAATAGCAAGAATTCTCTTCATTCTGTTTTGCAGCATACAGCATAAAAATGCCGCACAGCTGCCTGCACTTCCTTTCGTCTGAAGCAGCTGAACATTCCGCCATACCAGGTCTTATCCGCGGAAATCTGTCAGCAGTCCTTTTTATGATATCAAAACTTCTGTGTCGGCACAATAGCAACATCAGCATGAGTGAACCGATATTCCATCTGATATCATTCCCTGCCTAAAAAAACCTGACCGTGTGGTCAGGTTTTTTTATAAACCAATGCATCGCTGACGATGTCTGATGATTATTTTGCAGCTTCAACAAATACAGCGAGCACCACATTTTCGGCTTCCTGCATGGTCAGCAGCTGTTTCTCGGTGAACTGAATATCAAGAGAGCCGTCTTCCTTCACGACAACAGAGGTAAGCTCTTCCCAAGCCGCTTTTTCGTCCTTCAGAACGCCGATGTAGCAGTGAACCTTCTGCTCTGCCGTATAGACAGTGGTTGTCACCAGGTTGGCAACAACATTGCCGATGCCTTCTTTTGCACCGGAAACAAGCAGGGCCAGCAGTTCAGCCAGTTCATCAGCCTTCGCGCCTTCAGGCATGGTTTCCGCATCACCGGAAGTCATCTTCTCAAAGAAAGCGGTTTCTGCTTCACTGGGATCAACAATCTTGATCACCAGGGCCTCATCCGTTTCGGTCTGCGTGTTTGTAGTATTGGCAACCTTAGCAACATCATCTGTTGTCTTGGAGCCAGCGGCAAACGCTGCAAAAGAAACGGTCATAAGAACCAGAGCAACCATCAGAGCAAAAAACTTTTTCATGGGAATCCACCTCTTCATAATTATATATTTCGAATCAGAAAACATTTTGAGGCATTTTCCATGCAGCTCTGTGATCTTCATGTTCCTGTAACGATGACGTGCAGGTAAAACTGAAAGCACCCAGAGCAAAAGAATCCGGTGTCCCAGCCGCGTCACAAAAACCAACTTCAATGCCACGGTTAAATTATAACCGCTTTCAGGTCTTTGTCAATATGACAGTGTCTTCAAAGTATGAAAAAAAAAGAGCAGAAAGAATTGGCAAAACGCTTACAGAATACACTTCTTACGGAGCATATGTCAGACATGCCTCCGGCAGCCTTCGATTGTTTTTCCTCTGTTTTTGACGCCTCTTCTCCGTTTTCCCCTCAGTTGTCCAGGGTATGACAACTTGATTTCCTCTTGTGTTTACGCTGCGCTAAGCCTATAATTCTGCACAATCATTCAGTGGAGGAAGACTCAAATGAACTGCACATCCCTCAACACACGTGTTCTCTCTATCTTTACTGTTCTGTGTTTCATGTTTTTGTTTTCCGGACTCTCCGCCCCGGCCCGAGCCGATGAAACGCCTGCCTATCTGACCGGAACGCATTATGTTTCCATTGAAGTTCAGGATTACGGCACCATTGAAGCGGAACTCTATGCCGATCTCGCCCCTGCTACCGTTACCAACTTTCTGAATCTTGCCGATCATGGGTTTTATGACGGCCTGACTTTTCACCGGATTATCTCGGGTTTCATGATTCAGGGTGGTGACCCCAACGGAAACGGAACCGGCGGCAGCGGCCAGAACATTCCAGGAGAATTTGCACAAAACGGCTTTGAAAACAATTTGTCCCACACCCGCGGCGTTCTCTCCATGGCTCGTGCGCGGGCATATGACAGCGCTTCGTCCCAGTTCTTCATCTGTCACGCAGATGCTGTCTATCTTGATGGCAGCTACGCAGCTTTCGGCCGCGTTCTTTCCGGCATGGATGTTGTCGATGCGATCTGCAGCAATACCCCTGTCACAGACGGCAACGGAACAGTGCAAAGAGAAAACCAGCCGGTGATTCTCCAGATTCGCTCTATCGAGTCGCCAGCCCAGTCTGCCTCCGAAAGCAATCCTCAATAAGAAACTGAAAGGAAGGATCAATCCATGGATTTCAGAGATGTTGTGTCCGGCCGCTACTCATGCAAGAAATTCAGTGAGAAACCTGTAGAAGCCGAAAAACTCCAGGCAATTCTTGAAGCCGGCCGTCTCGCTCCAACCGCCAAGAATCTTCAGGAACAGCATATTTATGTTCTGCAGTCCCCGGACGCACTGAGCATCCTTGATGCGCATACGCCCTGTCGATATGGCGCCGGTACGGTCCTTGCCGTCGCATTCAACAAGGACACCGTTTTTACTTATCCCGGCGGCCTGCATCATTCAGGGGTTGAAGATGCGACCATTGTGGCTGCACATCTTGTTCTTGCCGCTTACAATGAAGGCGTGGACAGCTGCTGGCTGAATTATTTCGACCCGGATCTTCTTGCTGTAGCCCTTGGTCTTCCTGCGAACGAGGAGATTGTCATGCTGCTCGACCTTGGATATGCAGCAGAGGGTGCAGGCCCGCTTGTCAATCACTCCCGACGCAAGCCGCTGAGTGAAACCGTTTCCTATCTGTAATCTGCAGCACAAAACCGGATCAGTGTTATGCACTGGCATCCGGTTTTTCTCTTTTGGGAAAGCATGCTGAGTTCCCACAGCAGCCGCATTTTGATGAAATGTCTTGAACTTGTATTATCTACGTCTCCCTATTTTCCATATCTTCTTTTTGATCTTGTATTTTTCTATCCGGTGAGATATCATTCTTTCAGCTGTATATTTCGTTATGGAGGTGCCTGTCATGATTCAGTTTGGAACAGGCGGGTGGCGTGCAATCATTGGGGACACATTTATTCGTGCCAATATTCAGCGCGTCGCCTGCGCACTCGCCCGCCGCATGCACCGGGAGAAGGTTGCAGATATCGGCATCTGCATCGGCTATGACCGTCGTTTCCTTTCAAGAGAAAGTGCTATCTGGTTCTCCGAGGTTCTGGCAGCCAATCATATCAAGACCTACTTTGTGAATCTGTCCTGCCCGACCCCACAGATCATGTTCACTGTAAAAAACATGCATCTGCCCTACGGCGCTATGATTACGGCCAGCCACAACCCTGCCATCTATAACGGCATTAAGCTCTTCACCGCCGGCGGCAGGGATGCCACGCAGGATGTAACCGATCCTATCGGTGAAGAGGCCAATGCTCTGACAGATGAGGATCTGTCTGTTGTTTCCTTTGAGGAGGCCCATAACCGGGGGCAGATTATTTTTATCGATCCCAGAGACAGCTACCTCGATTCCATCATGAAGCAGATTGATATTCCTGCCATACGCAGCCGGCATCCCCGCATTGTCCTGGATCCCATGTACGGAGTCAGTCTGGCCGGCCTGCAGACCATTCTTTATACGGCCCGCTGCGATCTTGATGTGATCAACGATCGTCACGATGCCTTCTTCGGAGGACATCTCCCTGCTCCAAACCCGGAAACACTGCTGGATCTGCAGGCTTCTGTCCGTGACCATCATGCCGATCTCGGCATCGCAACCGACGGCGATGCCGACCGTCTGGGCATTATAGATGAGAAAGGCCAGTACGTTTCCGCCAACATTATTCTCGTTCTCCTCTACCATTATCTTCTCAAATACAAGGGATGGCGCGGACCCGCTGTTCGCAACATTGCCACCACCCATATGCTGGACCATGTGGCAGCTTATTTCGGGCAGAAGTGCTATGAGGTTCCTGTCGGTTTCAAGTACATTTCCTCTGCCATGGATGAGCACGACGCACTCATCGGCGGAGAATCCTCCGGCGGTCTGACGGTCCGCGGCCATATTTCCGGCAAGGACGGCCTTTATGCTGCCTCTCTCCTGGTGGAAATGCTTGCCGTTACGCGCCGGCCTCTTTCTCTTCTTGTGGAAGACATCTATACCACATACGGTGAAATGCATATGGCGGAATACGACTGGGCTCTGACGCCGGAAAGCCGCACATGGATTCATGACCTGATCATGGTCCAGAAAAAGATTCCGGATTTCGGTCTGGAAGTGGACCATATCAGTTACCTGGACGGATGCAAAATCTACTTTAAGAACGCCTGGATTATTGTCCGCTTTTCCGGCACCGAACCCCGCGTCCGCATATTTGCTGAAAATGACACCCCGGAGCATGCCCGGGATCTTGTATGCATCATGGCCGATTTCGTCCACCTGACGATGCCGCAGTGAAAGGAGTCAATGTATTATGTCCGATTGTAAGAATCGTGTTGCCGCCGTCACCGGTATTCAGCTTCCCTTCCCTGTGGAAGTGCGCGAAGGTGAAAACCTGCATGTTCTGCTCAAAGACAATCACGCGCTGATTGAAGCCTCTGAACCCACAGCCGTTTCCCGCGGTTATTTCCTTCTCAGCCGCGCTGTGAAAGAAGGCAGGGATTCCCTTGACATCCGTCAGTCACGTCATTTTGCCTCCTGCGGTCCGATGCTTGATATGTCCAGAAACGCTGTTCTGCGCGTTTCCGCCGTCAAAAAACACATTGACCGTCTCACCGCCCTCGGTTTGAATATGCTGATGCTCTACACCGAGGATACCTATGAAGTTCCGGAATATCCATCCTTCGGCCTGTGCAGAGGACGTTATACCCAGGCTGAGCTGCGCGAGATCGATGCATACGCTGCCGATGCCGGCGTTGAACTGATTCCCTGCATTCAGACACTGGCTCATCTGGGTACGTTCCTTCGCTGGAGTGCAAACGGGGAGTTCCGCGACCAGGATACCATTCTGATGATCGACAGTGAGGAAACCTATAAGCTCATCGATGCCATGCTGCGTTCCCTGCGTTCCTGCTTCAGGACCGACAAGATTCATATCGGCATGGATGAGGCCCACGGTGTCGGTCTTGGCCGCTACCTGCAGGAACATGGTATGGTGGATCGTTTCGAACTGCTCACCCGTCATCTCGCCCGTGTCAGTGAAATCTGCAAGAAGTATGATTTTCATCCCATGATGTGGTCCGACATGTTCTTCCGCCTCGGATCAAAGAACAATGAGTATTATGATATGGAAGCCCATATTCCTCAGAGCGTCATTGATTCCCTGCCCGATGTCGATATGGTGTACTGGGACTACTACCATGAAAATGCAGAAATGTATACGGCTATGCTCAGAGAGCATGCCCGCATGAAGCGCAACACGATTTTTGCCGGCGGAAACTGGACCTGGTCCGGATTTGTTCCCAACACCAAAAAGACCCGTGACTCCATGCTGCCCGGCCTGCGCGCCAGCTGTCAGGAAGGAGTCAATATGGTCATCGCCACAGAATGGGGAGATGATGGCGGCGAAACACCGCTGTGCCTTGCCGATTTCATGCTGCCCATGTTCTCTGAAGTCTGCTGGCAGGGGCCGGATGCCTCGGAAGAGGAAATGACAAAAGCTGCCGAGTGTCTCACAGAATTCCCCGCCGATTATCCCAGCGCATGTGCCGCTTTCTATCCCGGTAAGCATTACATTGAACGCGGCAAGGGCCTTGTCTGGTGTGACCCCCTGCTTCCTCTGATGCCCATGGAAGACGTTCCGCTGGACCGCTTTGCCGACGGACTCGGTCAGGCGCAGGAAATTATTGCGCGCCTTCCTGAATCTCCTGAAAAGACCTATCTGAAGAATCTGTATGCAGCCTGCGAAAAGAAGGCCCGCCTTCTTCCCAAAATCCGGATTGCCTACACCGCTTCCAAGAGAACCGGCGACCGGTCTCCTCTGATGCAGATTGCAGCGGAAGATATTCCTGCACTCCGGGATGCATATCATGATCTTGCGCTTGCACACAGAGCGCTCTGGCTGCGTGACTGCAAGCCCCAGGGCTGGGAAATGCTCTCGGTGCGCTACGGCGGCGCTATGGGACGGCTGGAAGACACAGCCCTGACCCTTTCCTCCTACGCGAATCATGAGATGGAAGAGATTGCTGAGCTTGAGGAAGTCCTGCCGGAAGGCTATATGACCTCTGGCACCTTCTTTGGAATGACCAGCGCCGGCGCCGCTTTCAATGTCTGATCCGGAGACAGCGGCCCTGTATTCTTTCAGTGTTTGACTGAAATACTGCCGCAGGCGTGTTCTTTGTGGACACGCCTGCTTTCTCTTTGGTCCGCATTCCACAGAATTGTCTGGTCCCTGCATTCCTGAAAGCAGTGTCTTTTCTGCGATTTTTTTCAGTGAATGCTTGTCACTGTCTCGCAACGTATGTTACACTGTGTCTGCTGCACCCGCAGCAAAAGGAGCTTCTGTATGATTGAAACCTTCTCCATGCCTTTCCCGCGTCAGACCTCAAAAAAGCAGCGCAAAGTCTATGTCTATCTGCCCGAAGGCTTTGAACCCGATGCAGCGTTTCCGGTACTTTACATGTTTGACGGGCACAATGTCTTTTTTGATGAGGATGCGACCTATGGGAAATCATGGGGCATGAAGGAGTATCTTGAAAATGACAGAACACCGTTGGTCGTTGTTGCGGTCGACTGCAATCATTCACCGGATCACGGAAGACTGAAGGAATATGCTCCTTTCTATTTTCAGGCACCCGGGATCGGACAGATTCGCGGGCGCGGGCATGCCTGCATGGAATGGCTGACCAAGCAGCTCAAGCCGTTCATTGACAGGCACTATCCAGTCCTTCCGGACCGCGAGAACACATTTATTGCAGGTTCTTCCATGGGCGGTCTGATGACACTGTATGCCCTGACTGATTACGGTCATATCTTTTCCCGCGGTGCTTCGCTCTCCCCGTCTGTATGGACCAACCCTCCCGCAGTCCTTCGTCTGATCAGGAAGAGCCGCTGCCTCGAAGGCTCTGTGCTTTACATGGATTACGGTGCGCAGGAACTGGAGCGGCACGCCGGCATGCAGGATTCCCTGTTTGATTGTGCGCATGCCCTTCTGCAGATGGGCGTCCATCTCACGTTCCGCATTGTCCCCGGCGGGGAGCACTGCGAAGCCTGCTGGGAAGAACAGATTCCCTTTTTTATGCATATTCTCTCATATGAGGGTTTTGCCCGCCCCCAATCATCTCAGACATAACAAGGAGGAACCCAATTGCAGACCTATTACTGGAATGAATATTCGCCTGCGCTCGGACGAAACATGGAAGTCAAGCGTTATGGACATGCCGGCAGACCGGTCCTCTTTATTCCCTGCCAGAACGGACGCTTCTTTGACTTCGAAAACTTCCACATGACGGATGTATGGGCGCCGTTCATTGAACGCGGTGACTGCATGGTTTACTCCACAGATGTCATCGACCAGGAGACGTGGAGCGACACAGACGGCGATCCTGAATGGCGGATTGCACGGCATGAACAGTGGATGCGCTTTCTGACGGAAGAGCTTGCGCCTTTTATCCGCGAAGATGCCAATCAGCTCAATGGATGGACCGGGTTCCCCGGCATTATCGCCTTTGGTTGTTCTCTTGGCGCACTGCATGCGGCCAACCTGTTTTTCCGCAGGCCGGATCTGTTTGACGGTCTGCTTGCCCTCAGCGGCATTTATACTGCCTCGTACGGTTTCGGATCCTACAGCAGCAATGAAGTCTACCTCAACTCCCCTGTTGATTTTCTTGCCGGCATGCCGAAGGATCATCCGTATATCCAGCAGTACAACCGAAACCGCGGCATTATTGTCGTGGGCACCGGTGCCTGGGAAATGCCGGAGACGACCTATCGGCTGAAGGAACTCTCTGAAGAAAAAGGTCTCGGGCTTTGGGTCGACATCTGGGGAAATGACTCCGCGCATGACTGGGACTGGTGGTACAAACAGGTCAGCTATCATGTTCCGCATCTTCTGTACTGAAAACAGCGAGTCCAAACTGAAATGGAGTGAATCATTTGAAGAATTTTGTATTTATCTCTCCCAATTTTCCCACACACTTTTCCCGTTTCTGCAGGGAGCTGAAAAATAACGGACTGCGTGTGCTCGGCATTGGCGACCAGCCTTACGACGAACTGCTGCCCGAACTGAAGGAAAGCCTGACCGAGTATTATAAAGTCGGCAGTCTGGAAAACTATGATGAGGTTTATCGGGCCGTTGCTTTCTTCTGTTTCCGCTATGGCCCTGTCGACTGGCTCGAAAGCAACAATGAATACTGGCTTGAGCAGGATGCCGCCCTTCGCACAGCCTTCCATATTACCTCCGGCTGGCAGACTGAGGACATGCCCAAGATCAAGTACAAGAGCAAGATGAAGGCCTGCTATGAAGCAGCCGGTATCCCGGTCGCACGGTATCACATTGTGGATGATTACAATGGATGCATGGCCTTTATTCAGGAAGTCGGCTTCCCCGTCATCGTCAAGCCTGACAACGGTGTCGGCGCATCCCACACCTATAAGCTTGACAATGAAAAGGAACTGGCCGATTATCTTGCTTCCAGGGATCCCTCCGTACCGGTCATCATGGAAGAGTTCATTCGTGGAGAAATTCACTCCTACGATGCCATTCTTGACAGTCATTCCAACCCCATTTTCGAGACCGGCAATATCACGCCCACAGCCATCATGGACATCGTCAACAATCAGGATAATGCGGTCTTCCATATCATGAAGCATCTTGAAGAGGATGTGCGCGATGCCGGCCGTGCCGCAGCAAAGGCATTCGAAGTCCATAACCGTTTCGTTCACTTCGAGTTCTTCCGCCTCACAGAGGACCAGCACATCGGGAAAAAAGGCCAGATTGTTGCACTGGAAGTCAACATGCGTCCCTGCGGCGGCTTTGCCCCTGATATGATGAATTTCGCCAACAGCACCGATGTCTATAAGATTTACGCTGATATGATTGCCTTTGACAGCTCTCTCAAACAGTGCGGCGATCATCAGTACTGTGTCTTCGTCGGTCGTCGCGACAATCGCGCGTATGCTGTCAGCGGTGAAGAACTGTCCAGAAAATATGCCATGCAGATGCGCATGCAGGTCCGCATGCCGGATGCGCTCGCCGATGCCATGGGCAATCAGGTCTATATTGCTGTATTTCCGGACGAGGAAGGCCTGAACGCTTTCTATCACGACGCATTGACTTTTGCCTGAATCGAAACGGCTTCAGCTGTCAACCAGCTGAAGCCGTTTTTTTGCGGTGATGCATATAGCAGGCATGCAGTACAACAGGTATCTGCATGCCCGCCATGATTTGTGAAAAAGCGCTGAATTTGCAATCATGCAAAGGTGCATTTCATGAAAGGCGGCTGAATCTCCTGTCCTCACAGATCCAGTCCATCGAAACCTGTCCAGACCGGTTTCCCGGAATAGTGATGGATGGTGCGTTTTCCCTCGAGCGCTTCAAAGACGGCAGCTGCCAGCGCAGCCTGCTCTTTTTCTCCCGGATATACCGTAATCTCAGCAATCCAGCCGCACATATCCTGTATGCCTTGAATGACATCCGGAAACCGCATATATCCGCCTGTAAGAAGAATGCCATCCACGTCCCCATGCAGAACAGCAGCCATCTCTCCGATCATTTTGCCGATCTGATAGATCATGCCCTGCCATACAAGCACCGCTTTGCGGTCCCCCTGCATAACTTTTTCATGAATCGCATTTCCGTCTGCTGTCCCAAACATGCTGACAAACCCGCCCGAGCGTGAACACATCTTCCGCACGTCATCGGTCGAATGTGCATCAATGTAATCCATCAGCGGCAGAACCGGTACAGATCCGATGCGCGTCGGCGTATACGGTCCGTCGCCACCCGCACCGACATTGCCATCCACCATGCGCCCCTTCAGATGAGCATTGACGGTGATGCCGCCGTCGATGTGCGCCACAATGAAATTGCATTCATCATATCGGCGTCCCATTTTCCGTGCATGCTCTCTGGCCACTGCCTTCTGATTCAGCACATGAAACTGGGCGTTTCGGTATACCCCTTTGATCCCTGTCAGTCTTGCGACATCCGAGAGTTCATCCACGTTGGTCGGATCCAGTGTATAGGCCGGTTTGCCATAGTCGTTTCCGAGTTCATAGGCCAGCATAACCCCCAGCTTGGCCGGATGATCACTCCCGCCGACCGCATTTACAGTATCCCTGTATAGGAGCTCATCGACCACGGTAACCCCTTCGTGCTGAGAATAGGCACTGCCTCCGCGGCCGACATAGACATCGATTTCTTCCGGCAGGATTCCATACTGTTTCAACAGCCGCAGGATCAGGTTCTTCCGAAAATCCATCTGATCATTCACATGGGCAAAGCGCAGCAGTTCAGGTGCGTCATGAAAAATGTTTTCCTCAAACACCACGCTGCGGTCTTCATAGAGCGTAATTTTTGTCGACGTGGAACCCGGATTGATTACAAGAAGCTTCATGTTATTTAGGCTCGGACACCCGTGACTTCAGTCGTGGGAGGAGAGCCATCTCTCCTTTCTGATACGTAATGTTTTGCAGTTTCCAGAAATTTGAGCTTCTTATAGGAGGCCGAATCTGTGACTTTTGCGCCTTCCAACACAGCCAGTGCAAAGTATCCCGATGTGCGCCTGCCTTTTACGAAGCATTCCCTGCCGTCGAACTTTACCTTGTCCCAGAGTCTGAAA
>Ga0129307_1001142_pt1 | contig 31374 bp, 25 predicted proteins | sample P1105metagenome_FD_94437 | JGI IMG/M metagenome (GOLD analysis project Ga0129307, IMG submission 94437) | Capybara group fecal microbial communities from Wisconsin, USA - P1105 metagenome | ecosystem: Host-associated > Mammals > Digestive system > Large intestine > Fecal | place: USA: Wisconsin...
AATCGCTAAAGCCGTAGCCAGCAAAAGAAGATGAAGCAAGAAGCATCGCCGCTAGAGCGGACTTCCAAATGGCTTTTTTTAAGTTTCCATTCATAATAGGTACAATTCTCCAAATTCGGATCAACTACAATATAGCTTGTTTTTTGAGAAAGTCGAATAGTCTCTTTGCAAAAAAGGCTTTGCAAAGCACGATCCCTCAACGAAATACTGAGTTTTTCGCCCGTAAATGCCGGACTCAAGCGTAAACAGAAAATTTTTTTCGTCATTCGTTTCCGAATGTTTACAAATTAAAGTTGTTGACGGGCATCACAATGGACTCAAGCGTAAACAAAAGATGCGCACTTTGATAATTTTTTAAATTTCTTTTTTGTGTAAATTTTGAGAACAGGGAAGAATGGGTTCCACTTATTTTTTGGGGGTCACCATGATCAAACGTCTTCTTTCAGCACTATCCATCGGATGCGCATTCTGGGCATGCGACAGCTCCTCGCCTTCGGATTACATAAACGAAGATGTCACCGTTACTAGCAGCAGTAGTAATACCACGAATGTCGTACCCGTTGACTATTCCTTAGGCAGGGCCATGAACCAAAAGCTTGGACGCGGCATTAACCTGGGCAACTCCTGGGACTCCGAAGGGTATGATGACAGCGGTTGGAACAATCCTATCCGCGATTCGGACTTCGCCACCATCAAGGCAGCGGGTTTCAACTCTGTGCGAATCCCGGTTCGCTGGCAGCAAAACTCTGACTACTCCACGCATACGGTCGATCCCAACCGTTTGAAAGGAGTCAAAGACGACATTACGCTCGCGATTGCGAACGGTCTTGCTGTTGTTGTAAATTTCCACCATTATTACGAACTCAACTGCTATGGTGGCGGATACGCCCGTAACGGCTGCAAATACGATGCAGCCAAATTCGAAGCGGAAAAGGCTCACTTCATTGGCATGTGGACGCAAGTCGCCGCAGAGTTGAACTCGTTCGACGACAACATGCTTGTGTTCGAAATATTGAACGAACCCGTCATCCCTAAAGCAGAACTCGTAGATCAATTGATGAACGAAGCCTATAATGCAATTCGTTCAGTCGCCAAGAACAAGACGATTATGTTCGAATCATATTCCTATGCAAAATTCGAATACCTCTCCATTCTGCATCTGCCACCTGACGGAAACATTATCTACACGGGCCACTATTACGAACCTTACGCACTCACCCACCAAGGGGAACACGGCAACAAATGCCGTGGCGATACCGCCTATGGAAATACAGCTCAAGCAGACTTCAAAACCTATAAAGCACTTGCTTTCAAGCTCTATCCCGATATCAACAAAGTCGATAATATTCCTTTAAACTTGGGCGAATTCGGTGTGGCCGGCGGAAACAACATGGGTTCATGCTCATATTACGACTCAAAAGGCAACCGTCTCGATGGAGTATGGCCATCCGACCAGAAGAAAGCCGAATGGGCGCAAAAAACAGTACAGGCAGCCCTCAATAACGGGATGTCATTCCACTACTGGGGATTTGGCAAAACCGGGGGCTTCGATGCTTATAACGTATATACCGAAAATTGGAATCCAGGATTCCCGCAGGCGTTGACTCAAAATTAATTACGGGCGAACGAGAGAGCCGCCCCAGTGTTCATCGAAAAAGGCTTGGAACAAAGGTTCCGGGCCTTTTTTCAGTTCTTCGATGACTTCGGCGATAGGGCGTTTGCCACGGTAAAGCATACGGTAAGCACGCTCAAAAAACGCAATGCGTTCAGGCGGAAATTCATCGGCATGTAAGCGGAGCGCATGGAGGTTCAAGGATGCAAAGCGGATGGGGTTCCCGAAAGCACGGCTGCACGGAGGTACGTCGTAATCGACCTTGAGCGTGCCGCCCACAAATGCGTACGCTCCCACCTGATTCCGTTGCTGCACCGCCGTCGTGCCACCAAGAGTCGCAAACTTGCCGATGCGGACGTGACCGCCCAACTGGCATGCATTCGCGATGACAGCCCCTTCGCCAATTTGACAGTCATGCCCCACATGAGCGTAAGCCATAATCAAGACGCGGGTTCCAAGACGAGTACAACCACCGCCATGAACCGTGCCACGATTGAGCGTCGTGTATTCACGGATGATGCAGTTTTCGCCTATTTCAAGATGCGTCGGTTCTCCAGCATACTTGAGGTCCTGCGGAGGCGCCCCAAGAACCGCACCGTCATACACATGCGTATTCGCTCCGATTTTCACACCGCCATAGACGTGTACACGCGATTCCAAAACCACGTTCTCGCCAATTTCGGCACCCTCATCAACAATGCACCAAGGGCCGACAACTGCGGTTTCATGAACTTTTGCAGAAGGATGGACAAATGCGGACGGGTGAAGCATGGGCTTTGAGGTAATAAGGTGTGAGGTCGGGGCGTTGCCCCTTTGATGCTTTCAGCATCCGCGGCTGCACTCAGTCATAAAATTATGCTAGCATAATTTTGCGACATTCGTTTGGCACGCTTTTGAGGGCGCTTCGCTTTGAGTTTTCTATTTATAATTAAAAATATAGAAATAAGATTACCCCATACCTCAAAGGGAGCTAAAGGCGACCGTGCTCATACCTCATACCTAGAACCTTTTTTCTACATTTCCCCCCATGGGTGGCATTATCATCGCATGCCTTACAGCAATTTACGTGCTTCTGTTCCTATTCTTTATCATAGGACTGTTAAAGACGCATCGTTACAAAGGTCCCAAGGCAACTCCGAGCGTTTCAGTTGTCGTCCCGATGCGTAACGAAGAGGAATTTGCAGAACGCACACTCGAAGCGCTTGAAGCACAAGACTACGCCGGAGAATGGGAAGTGATTTGCGTCGATGACCGTTCCACGGACCGCACCCGCGAAATTCTGGAGAAGTTCGCCGCGACGCATCCAAGGTTCCACGTGCTCAGCCTCCCGCAAGACCTTCCGCAAATCGCAAGTCCTAAAAAACGCGCCCTCGAAAGCGCCTTCAAGATTGCCAAAAACGAAGTGCTATTGACGATGGATGCCGACTGCATTCCTCGCAAAAGCTGGATTACCTCGATGGCAGGCCGATTCGTCGATGGTATCAGCATTGTCCAAGGGCCGAAGCAGAACAACGGCACACGTTCCATGCCGCACCTTTACCAAAAGCTCGAAACGCTCGGATACACCGCGATGGAAGCCGCAGGTTTTAGCCTCGGACGCCCGATAGTCGCTAGCGCTGCATGCCTCGCCTACAAAAGGGAACTGTTCTTTAAAGTCGGCGGATTCGGCGATCTCATCAACCTTTCGAGCGGTGACGACGATATGCTCATCCACAAGATGATGAAAATCCCAGGCACCAAAGTCTGCTACAATCTCGACAAGGATGCCGTAATAGAAACCGCTCCAGTACACACGTGGAAGCAACTCTTCAATCAGCGAGCCCGTTGGAGCAGTAACGGCACGAACTACGAGAGCAAAGCCTACATCTTGATGCTCACGTTAATTTACACATACTACATCTGGATGTTCATCAGTCCGTGGTGCACGCTCTTTTTAGATTGCCCGTGGCAATGGTGCGTGTTCAGCATTTTGCCAAAGTTCGTCGTTGACTTCGTGTTCCTGAGCATTGCGTCGTGGAAGTTACATTCCAAGCGCCGCATGTTAGCATTCCTGCCGGTAGAACTGATTCAGATTCCGATGATCGTGTTCTGCGTGCCCGCAGGAATTTCGGGAATGTTCCGGTGGAAGTGAGCGGCGGAGCCGCAGTGAGGTATGAGGTATGGGCACGGGGCTTACGCCCCTTTGGGGTATGAGCAAATGCTCAAAGCCTTGCAAAGCAAGGCGACCTCAGAGGAGCTTTAGCTCCGTGCTCATAGCCCAAAGCGAAGCGTGCTCAAAGGCACAACGTGCCGACCTCATAGCCCAAAGCAACCGAAGGTTGCGACCTCACACCTTAAAATTCCTCGCCCAGGCGATTGCTTCTTCGGCGTTCGTGATTTTCCCGTCGAGCTGCAATTCAAAACTCTGCTTGATGATTTCACCCATTTGCTTGCCCGGTTTAATGCCCATTTCCATGAGCATTTTACCCATGAGGAAGGGTTGCGGCGCAGCATCAAACAAATTAAGTACCGCGGCAGCATTCCATAATTTCTCGGGAAATTCGGCATCGCCAGCAGAGGCATAGAACTTTCGCGGTGTGGCTTTGACGAGCATACACAAGAGCTTTAATCCGCCGAGTTTTACCGCCAAACGGCGTAACGACGGAGCATCATCGACAATCGCAAATTCAAGTTCGCTGTATAACTTCAACAGCAACGGAACATTCTTGAGCAAGTGCGTTTCGTTCGTAATGCGTTCGAGGAACTGGAGCGACGTATCAGGGTTTCCGCAAAGGAATGCGGCAAAAGCAAACTCCATCGACTGAGCATCCGAAAGCGCATTTCCTTCAACAGAAAGCGACCTGCGAATCGCCTCCATGTTGTCAAGCATTTCGCCCAAATCATCCCAAGACTCACGTAACGGGAACACTTCGGGGAAAAACTCGTTCAAACGAATATCCAAAAACGCACGCAGTCCAAGCGATGGCTTGCCGGGCTTCAAAAGCCACTTTTTGAATTCTTCAAAAAGCCTTTCGATAGAAAGGTCGGCAAGCGAAAGCGTCTTGCAAAGTTCAACCGTCTCAGGTGCAAGTGTAAGCGCAAAGCGGCTCGCAAACTGCACTCCGCGCAAAATACGTAAAGAGTCTTCGACAAAGGCGGGTCCCACATGACGCAGAAGCCCCTTTTTCAAATCCTCGATTCCGCCATACGGATCGCACAACGTAAGTTCCGGCAATTCCATGCCCATCGCGTTGATCGTAAAGTCACGGCGGAGAGCAGCCTCTTTGAACGATAACTTTTCGTCAGTATGCACAACAAAGCCGCGATGTCCGTAACCGACCTTGCTTTCGGTACGCGGGAACGAAAAGTCAAGCGAGAGTCCCTTCATCGCCAAATGAATGACGCCAAAAGCCTTCCCGACAAGATTCGTACGTCCATACTTCTTTAAAATGGGAACAAGTTCATCTTGCGTGAGGTCATAGACTTCGACATCGTAATCGCGGCAGTCCTTGCCTAAAAGAGCATCACGCACCCAGCCACCAACGAGGAAAGCGCGACCACCCGCTTCGCGGATTTCACCTGCAATCGCAAGCAAGCGGTTAGGCAAATCTGGCTCAAACACCTCGCCTGCAAGAGTGATTACAGAAGGCATTACTGTTCTGCCCCAGCAGAAGGAGCCGATTCAACCGACTTGTAGCGATCGTAAATGCTCAGCGTTTTTTCTTCTGAAGAATCTTGCAACAACTTAGAAACAGGGATGACGTTTTTGGAAGAATCCGTTGTCTCAGAACCTTCCATATTGGCATAGCGTTCATAAATGCTTCCAGCCGCTTCTCCTGATTCACTCTTCTTTTTTGCCTCTTCGTCGCGACATGATTTCAATTCATTTTCCAGATACGCACGCTGATCCGGAGAATAATTCAACGTATTCAAACGATATTCAATTTCTTCACAAACGAGTCCTTGACGTTGACCGGCGCAGCCATTAAACAAGGTCATCACAACAAAAAATCCCCAAATGCCTACAATAAACCTATTCATAATAAATTCCTCTCAATTAATGAATAATTATAAGTTTGCCTTTCTTCGCATTGGATGCACCGCGAATCACGTATTGATAAACGCCTGGTGCAACGAATTTTCCATTTTTCATTCTTCCATCCCATTCAGCACGACCTCCAGCAATTTCGTCACCCCTAAGCGAAACGACAAGTTTTCCGCCTTTATTGTAAACATTTATGACGGCATCATCCGATACATTATCAAAAACAACATACGGCTGAAGCCCTGGACGGAATGGAATGGGATATACCTTGACATCCTCATGAGCATCATCGGTCATGTTCCCCTCTGTGCCGCGCAAATCGTTTCGTTTGTAACGGGAAATTCCATATTCATGAGCAAACCAGACCATACCCAATTTTGTATCTACAGCAACATCCTGAACCCTATCACTAAGGAGTCCTTGACGAGTCGTAAAATGGAGTACAGACAATGTATCTGGATTCGTTTCACGTGGAGTCAAGCGGAATGCCCCCTGCGTAGTTGTCCCCACCCACAGGTTTCCCCGGCTATCCACATCAATACTCGAAAATCCAGAACCCGTAAGTCCATTCGTCGAAAGCGGATTTCTCAAGGTATCTTGGTCTTCAGTCCAATACACTAAAGAAGAGTTTGTCACCATCCATACGTAGCCCGTTTTCGGCTCATAAGTCAAATCAAGAGGGGTCGATTGCGCACCAGAATACGTTTTTCTAGAACTCGTATCAACTCTAGAAATATCACCACCAATAGTCTTTGGAGGCGGGAACGTAAACACATCCAAACCGCCAGCAGCATCGGTAGAAGGCGCTTCACGTGTGCCTACATAAACAATCCAATTGCCTGTATTTTCATCGATACGAGCAAACATCGGACCGCCAAGCGCGGCACTTCCCACAAAATCGGCACAAGACATATTACCATTGCGATCAACATATACCAAGCTATATCCCTTATTCGAAGCAGAAGTCGTCAAAAAACCACTTCCATCCGGAGCAGAAGTCGTCGCCACAGTAATCGTATAAGGTGTATAATCAAGATAACTACTCATGCAATTGTCTTCATTCGCCCAAAACACTTTTTCCATTCTTTTTCCCCAATCCGAATACAAAGCGAATCCAACCCCCCAAACATGATAAAACATCTTTCCATCGGGATTGGACGATAAAACCTTCATGTTATGCCCGCGAGCATCAGTATGATTTCCAAGACCAAACAAAGCTTGTTCAGGTTCAGTCCAAATATTTCCGTCAGAATAAGATATTTTTCCCTCTTCGGAAGCTGCCACGACACCGCCTACGGGGAGAGCCTGAAGTTCATAAGCTCCACCTATCGCAAAACGCTCATACGCCGTCACGTCCGAAACTTTCTTTCCATCATAATAAAAAACATTTTGCGGTCCAGCTAAAATAGCTTTCCCCGACGGAAGCAGCGCCAACCACTGAACTTTAGATTTGAAATAATAACGTTCGGCAACCGTTTTATCCTTTTCAGTCTTAACAATAGAATCTCGTTCATATAAAATAGAATCCTTTATTGATTTTCCGCGAACCATGACATATGGTGCCGAAGAAGAAAATACGGAGAACGTATCGATAAATGCATGCGACTCCCCATCCTTGTCCCAAAGCCAGGTACCCACCTTCGAAAATATCTGGAGTTTATCATTTTTCCAAGCAATACTCTTAATTTCACCTTGATTAGATACTTTTTTTACAACATTCCATGAATCCGGATTATTCAGTTGCACATCATTTTCCAAATTTTCCCAATCCATCTTGCGAACGTAAAGGGAATTATCTACGACAACATACAAAGAGTCCCCATGTATATCCATCACCGAAATAGGACTTACCACCAAGGAGGCATTTGCAATGCGGTCAATCGTCAAAATAGAGGTCAAGCTATTCAAACTAAAAAACGAAAGTCTATCCTCGAAAGCAATGACCATGACAGAACCGGACAAGCGCACCATCCCCGGAATCACATGCACGTTACTTCCAACGTACGAACGACTGAGCATCTGCCAAGTTCCATTCTCCAACAATGCTGAAATGAGACCGTAATCGCTGACAGCAAATATACCCCGATTAGAAACGGCAATACCACTTATAGACTGGTCTCCAAGACCGTTCGATGTCGTATATAAATCATCAGCAGTGTTAGTCCTATAGCGGACACCGCCTCCAGTCGCCAAAAGCAAACCATCACCATAAGGCGCCGCCGCCTTTATCGGAAACGGGCTAGAAAAATTGAGCCATTCGTCAACAGCGAAACTCGTCGTGACGATAGTAAGGATACAGATAAGATTTATAAATAATTTCACGTTCTAAAATTACGAAATTATAAAAGTTTTTCAACTAGCACATTCAATAATTTCACGCAAAGAGGCCGTTCGCCCCGTCAAGTTTTTTATGCATTTCTGCTGTCCCAGCATTTTCTCACGCATTTTTTTAAACGCCTCCACCCGACGACAGACGATATTACTCTTGGAAAGTCCAATCAAACGGCTAATTTCACGAACGTTAAACCCACCGATTACTGAAAGGTCCACAATCATCCGTTCCAATGGACTCAACTCATTGAGCAAAATAGCAAACTCATTCTGGAGGGCCTCTTCGCTGATTTTATCTTCGCGCATCGACTCCAACTTGAGATTGAGTTCATCATAAGCCGCACTCGTTTCACACAAGGTCGAAACAGGTATTACTCGCCCCCCATCCCTTCTTCTATACTCACTATAATGACAATGCAAAAGGACTGTTTCAAGCCACGGATAAAGGTAAGTTCCATTATTCAGCACATTCGCATTTTGGCAAAACTTGAGAGCTACCTCTTGAAACAAGTCATCCGCTTCAGCTTTCGTCGCACATTTGGACCGACACAATTTGTATATTCTGTTCGAGTATTTTTCCCAAACACACCCCACCCAATTTGGAAGACTCTTACCAAAGGAACGATTATGTGACATAAGGATTTCTTTTCCGATATTTTTTTATTTTTCTCCATGAGACTTAATCTATGAAAATTTTAAATAAATTTCACTTTTTTGAAAATTTTGCAAACAACCGTTTGCAAAATACGTCATTTTGCATTCTTTTGTTTGCATCAATCGTCTTTGCGCAAGAATTTAACATGAACAACATGCCTCCTCCAGAGGCGAGCATGCGCTATTCCGTGGGCCCTTTGGAAAAGGGGTCTAGCGTTACGGTAGAGATTACCATCCCGGACAACTGGCATGTAAACGCAAATATTGCCGCCGACGAATTCCTAAAACCGTCGTCCATCGAAATATCCGCAAAGGGAGTCCACTTCGGAGAGCCCAAATGGCCGGAACCAATCAAGGAGTATAGCGAAGCACTAGACCTTGAAAACCTCGTTTTCAAGGGGTATTTCCAAATTCAACTGCCAATTGATAGTATCGAAGCAAATTACGACACGCTCACGACTCAGGCGACATTCCATTACCAAGCTTGTGACAACTCCATCTGCCTCGCGCCGTCGCAAGTGACATTTGGCTTAGGCTCGCCGGGACTCAATAATAAAAGCAGCGGACTTTCGGGTTTAAAAAAAAACGATGACAACGCCCAAGGGAACGCAGAAGGTTCATTAGGAAACACGTCGGAAAATGTTCTTGAATCCGTAGGAAGCGCCGCTGACGAGGGAAACTCCGCAGGTACGCTCATTCTGCTTTTGTCTGCTCTGTTCGGCGGATTGATTTTGAACCTCATGCCCTGCGTTTTGCCGGTGCTCTCACTCAAGCTTTTCAGTCTAATAAAACAAGCGGGCGAGAGCCGCAGCCGCCTTCTCGCGCTAGGTTCCGCAACGACAGTCGGCATTCTCGTAAGTTTCTGGCTGCTCGCCGCCATTGTCGCCGCCGTCAAAGCCGGCGGTGGGAACGCCGGTTGGGGAATGCAGTTTCAAAGTGCGGGATTCATCGCGTTCATGGTCGTGATTTTGACAGCATTTGCCATGAGCTTTTTCGGAATCTTTGAAATTTGGCTCCCCGGCAACGCGACGACCAAGATGGACTCCGCCGGACGCAAGCAGGGACTCGCAGGTGCGTTTTTCACAGGGGCGCTGCTTGTGCTTTTGAGCACGCCGTGCTCGGCGCCGTTCCTCGGCACGGCCATGGGATTCGCATTCACCGCATCGACTCCGGTGCTATTCCTGTTCTTTACCGCCGCAGGAATCGGGCTAGCCCTCCCCTATATGCTCGTAAGCGCGTTCCCAAGCGTCCTGAAAATATTCCCCAAGCCAGGAGCTTGGATGGCAACACTCCAGAAAGTCATGGGCGTTCTTTTGCTCGGTACGGTCGCTTGGCTTTTGTGGGTCGTGCATGAACAGGCCGGCAATCTTGGCGTGGGATTGTTCGCCTCTATTGCAGTGGCAAGCATTGCCTGCAGTGTGCTGCTCGGAAAGTTCGCCCCGCCGGGAGTTGCTTTTATCCGCGAAATTGCCGCTTTGGCCATATCCGTCGTTTTCCTAACCGCATTCTGGTTCGCATTCGCATCCCCGAAATACGAAGACGAAGTCAACGCTATTTTTGAAGCAAAAGCAACTCAAAGCATAACCGAAGACGGCTGGTATCGTTACACGCCGGAACTGATCGAGAACTTCGCCAAAGTGAAACGAACCGTCTTTATCGACGTGACCGCAGACTGGTGCCTCACTTGCAAGGCAAACGAAGCAGCCGTGCTCAACCGCGACGATTTCCGCAAAGCAATGGATAGCCTAAACGTAGCCCGCGTCAAAGCCGACTGGACACGCGAAACGCCCGAAGTCAACGAACTCCTCAAGAGCATAGGCAAGTCGGGAGTTCCCGCCTACGCCATCTATCCCGCCGGAAACGTTTCAAAACAAATCGTGTTGCCGGAACTACTCACGACAAATGCGATTGTGGAAAAGATTGTGGGGAGAGAATAGAGGCTAAGTGAATAGCCACGGTATCCTTCAGCTTTGTTCAGGAACCTTGCCGAAATGACAATGCAAAAAATTACCGCGGTGCGTAAATGCGGGACATGAATTCCGCGCGGGTCTTTTCGTCCGTCTTGAAGCGTCCCAAGAGCTGTGTGGTCACCATGGTGGCGCCCGGCTTTTTCACGCCACGCATCGTCATGCACATGTGGCTTGCTTCGAGCACCACGGCAACGCCCTTCGGCTTCAGCTGCTTCTGGATAAGTTCCGCGATTTGGCGCGTCATGCGTTCCTGGATCTGCGGGAAGCGAGCGTAAAATTCCACCACGCGCGGGATTTTCGAGAGGCCCACGACGCAATCGCCCGGAATGTACGCCACGTGAGCCTTGCCCGTGAACGGCAGAAAATGATGTTCGCACATGCTCGCAAACTCGATGTCCGGCACGATAATCATTTCGTCGTACTTTTCATGGAAACGCGTCTTTAAAATATCTTCGGCCTTCATTTCGCCCGAAAGTCCCGTCATGAGTTCTGCATACATCTTCGCGACACGCTTCGGCGTATCAATAAGGCCTTCGCGGTTCGGGTTTTCGCCCATGCCGGTGAGAATCATCCGGAAGCCGTCTTCCATCATTTTTAAATTCATAATGTGCCTGCAGCTATGAGGTATGAGGTCGTTCGCCTACGGCTCCCTTCGAGGTATGGGGTACATCTAGAATCGCCGAGGCAGTGCAAAGATAGTAAAAATCAACGTATCACAACAGCCCTGGTCTCGTTGCCGTAATGAATCAAGTAGCGGCCCGATTTCAGCATGTCAACAACCATCGAAGATTCCGTCGTCAAGCGACGCAAAATTCTCCCCTGCACATCCATCACAAGGAGCGGTTTTCCCGCCACAAGCCCGGACAGCGCAACGTTATTTCCGTTGACCGTGACTCGCCAACCGCTTTTAACCGTCATTTTCGGGAGCGCTATACGACGATAACTTCCAGAAAGGTCCAAACGGAAACCTTCAAGGGTAACGTTATTGACATAATAATATCTAACATGCGAATCATTGATAGTAACGCCTATAACATCTTTGGGATTCCAAGCCCTACAGAACAAGCCAGCAAATTCTTCTTGTTCAGGACACGAATCGTCCGTCAACAATCCATAAATGGAATGACCATTCCCCAAAAATTTTCCTCTAAAATATTCACGGTCACTAATCGGATACCAAACAAAATGAACGTTATCAATTACATTGGCACGAGAATCCTTTGTCGCATTTTCATTGACGACAATATCATTCTGGAGAATCGCACATGCATTCAAATTTTGTGCAACACCTTCCAAAGTTCCATCGACAAGTCCGGCGAACCAGTAAAGTTCCTCTCTGTTCGTCAAGAGATAACAGCCACTTGCATCTTGTGCCGGTTTTTGCGGAACAGGAATCCACACAGCATACAAATTCACATTCCCCGTTCCTTTCACTTCGGTTACCGGAGTGTCATAAAGCGGAGAATACGCCCAATGCATAAATATCGCTCCTTCGCGAGTCGGCGGGTACAATTTTTTCGCGGCATCTGAAGTTTTATAACTAGTCGGATTATCGGGATTGTTGGTGCCGCCATTCAAATGATAAGTAATTTTATATTCCGACGGACTCCACTTGGCATACACCGTAACATCTTCGGTATTGCCCGCAGGGATTTCCGTAACTTTCGTCGTCAGTTGCGGATCCAAATACCAGCCCTCAAAATTATAGCCCTCGCGATAAGCCTCTTCCAACACAAACGTGCTAGAATCAGCCGACCAATAGGTATAAGTCTTTCCATAATAAAAATCAATTCTTCCTACACCTTCCTTATCGTAATAAGCATAACCCGTTCCGCCATTCAATTCACGGCTTATAACAAAGAAACTTTTCCATTTCGCATAGACAGTCCAATCTCCGAGATTTTCCGTCTTTATGGAATCAATCTTCTGCGTAAACGCACTGTCCGTAAACCAGCCCTCAAACACGTCATTTTCTTTTCGTGGATTTTGCAAAGCAAAGGACTTGTCGCCCTCGACATAGAACGCAGGATTACGCTCGTCGTTCACACCGCCATTCAGCACGTAGCGAATACCAAATTTGGCACCGTCAAAATGAGGATAAGGTTCCCCTGTTTTTTGTGTCCAGCTGTAGCCGTTTTCCCCTTTAGAAAGAATATCCAAAGCTGTCCCATCCGCAAACTGCGTCTGGTTCAGCACATTCGCATGTGACCCGCTCGTATCTTTGGAATCAAGACACAACGCGTTCTCCACTTCAAAAACAGCATCTCTAGAATAACAAGTCATGCCCCTGCCCAAAACAATGCAATCCGAATACTCGCCCCGCAATGTTCCAGCGAAATAAACATTCCTCAACAAGGACGCATCCATGGCTGCAGTGATACCACCAACTTCTCGCCCTTCGACAAAGCTCAAGCTATATGCATTTTCAACAACAGCAATTCTCGAATAATCTATATTGGCCGGAGCTTTTTGCACTTCATCCGACGGAGCCTCATCCAGGACATCCGGGCAATTAGGATTTGTCACTTGGAAATAGCCCACTATGCCACCGGCACTTGATTTTCCATGAATCGAAACATCCGTATAAACATTGGAAATCTTTACTGGCCCCACGACCTCCCCCGCGATTCCGCCAACGCTATAAGTCGATTGGAAATACGAATCCTCAATTCCCAAATTTCTCACAATTGTCGTTTTTCCTCTATATCGGCCGTCTTCATCTCCAAGTTCCGAAAACAGGCCTTGTTCGCCCCTCAAGCCAGAAATCTTGTGGCCGTTACCTTCAAACGTCCCGGAAAAACGCAACGGGAACCACCACGCATAATCCGTTTTAGATAAATTCTTATCCTTATCGAGGAGATTCTTGTTGACGACAATATCTTTCTGGAGCGAAATGCAACCGTCAAATTTTAATCCATTATCGATAAAATGATAGTAACCTTCCGTCGAAATATTCCTGATGCCGTACAATTCTTCGGCAGTGGATATCAGATAGCAGCCCCGTTCATCTTTCTGCGGAGTTTTCGGAACAAGCCCCCACCGTGCATAAACCGTAAAATTTCCGAGATAATGGGCTATTCCGCTTTTATTGTATTCCTTATAAAATTCGCAGCTGATATTTTTATTTGGAGGATTCCCCATATTGTACGTATCGCTAGCTTCAAGATACCACCCCAAAAAAGAATAGCCTTCACGTGTCGGCGGTAGCCACGGCAATCGTTCCGTTCCGACAGATTCATAACTCGTCGGATTGTCTGGATGATTGACGCCACCCATCAAATTGTACGTGATAGTATAAGCCTCGGCAACAGCAGGCAAAACAAACGGCAAAATGAAAAATCCACATATTTTTCGAAAAATGTGCAGCATCAAATTTCCTCCTTACCATATAAAAGTAAAAGACTTTAGTATTCTCCATTCACTTTTTGTCATCCCGGCCACTGTGCCGGGGTCGGCTTTTTCATGAGAATTGACTTTTGTCGATTCTATAATATATACAAAAATATGTTATATAGAAAGATTTGCTACGTAAATTTTTGATATGTTCTGTGAGCAACAAGTTAGTCGCCCCAATCTCTATAAAGTTTCTGCTGCGATAGATAAGAGCGGATAATTTCCATCTGTTCCAAAGAGAATGTCGCCTGAGCTTTTCCCGATGCTGTCGCAAACGGGAACATTATATAGCCATAATCTGGACAACGTTCCATGGGATAATCAGACTTTTTCAATTCAGCACATTCCGGCGTATCCTCTAAATCATCGAATGCAGAACCGTCTAATTCCGAAGTATGCATCAAGCCAAAGAAATGTCCCAATTCATGCAGCGCGACATCGGCCACTTCCTGCGCAGACATCGACGACGCTCCTTTATTTGTGAATGTTGCTAGCGAAATGTGATTGTAATAAGTTTGCCCCTCTTCCGTAAAGACTAAGCCTTCATAAGGTGAAAAACCTGCAGTGTTTTTATCGCGGCCTTCGATGTAATATCCCAAAACAAAGTGAATTTTCCTTTCATGGCCGGGCCAATGCCCCAGTGAATCAACCCAAGGAGTTTTCACGTTTTCGCCTTTATTGTATGGATATTTCAAGACAACCGGCTCATCATCCGGGAACAAACTCCCCACGGATGGATGGTTCTTGGCATATAAAACTTGCATGCTGCGAACAGTTATACCACCGGGATTAAGCCCCATATTCAATCGTTCCAGAATTTTTTCCGCGAGCTTTTTGGCAGAGACATCATCCCTCGTTCCCATGAATTTTCCCGCAATAATCAAAGTTGCGTCTAGCTCAAACGTTTCCGCATAATCCGGAAATTTCCATCCCATATCGTTATAAGGGTATTCTATATCATCGTTATATTCATAACCATCCGTATAGTCGCCCGAAGCCACCTGCGAGCACGACGCCACGAATAAATTAATCAGCAAAAAAGTGACAACCGCGATGCTCTTTTGAAAAATTCGTGACATAAAAATTTTCTCCATATACGTAGAGAAAACTATAATATTTTTTGACGATTTACAATAAAAAGCTAAGAGCTGTGAGCGACGAGCCATGAGCAGTGAGCTGCGAGTTTATATTTGGCGACGAAGCCGAGTTGAAATTGTATCCAGCTATATGATACACTGTATAATGATACACGAACGTATCATTATTAAAATTTCGCTTTAAAAAATTAAAAAAATTGATGTTTTTGCTCAAAAATTCGAGACTTTGTAATATTTTTTATTGCCTTCAGAAATGTCGCGAAATTAAATTTATAGATGTCGGGGCGCATTGGTGCCAACTGAAAACGAAAGGAAAGTGAACATGAAGCCCATTCTTAATTATTTGGATTATCGTTGCTACATGCGCGATTTCTACGAGGAGCGGAAGAAGTCATCCGCGTTTTCGTGGAGGGAATTCGCCAAGCTAGCCGGATTCGTCTCGCCCACGTACTTGAAACTGGTGTGCGACGGAAAGACAAACTTGAGCAAGCCCGGCATTCAAAAAGTCGCGAAGGCTATGGGTCTCGAGGGATTCGAACGAACCTTCTTTGAAAACCTAGTGCAATTGGGCCATGTGAAAAGCGATGCCGAGAAGAAGACCGTGCTTGCAAAAATCCTGCAGTCGGCCAAGGAGAACAAGATGCACGTCCTGAATGCGGACGGTTTCCGCTTCTGTGAACATCCGGTGTGCCCGATCGTGCGGGAACTTGCCCCGCTGATGCCCGGCGCGCTTCCAAGCGAAATGGCCGCAAAAATCAATTCCGAGGTTACGGCGCTCGATGTCCGCGATACACTCCAGTTCTTGGTAAAGACAGGACTTCTAAAAAAGACGGGCGAGAATTCCTACGAGCAGACTTCGAAAATGGTGAAAATTTCGAAGGACGCCTTGCCCCTGACGGTACGCTCCATGAACCGCGAAATGGGCCGTCTCGGCTTTCTGTCGCTGGACAACACAGAAGTTGACGAACGAAGCGTCTCGGGCCTCACCATGGGCATCGACGAAATTACCTACCGCCGTATCGAGCGCGAGGTGAACGAGTGCCGCCGCAAGGTAGCCGCCATCGCCGGCGAATGCAAAAAAATTAACCAAGTCTACCGCCTGAATCTGCAACTTTTCCCATTGACAAAGAAAGTCGATGAAACCTAGGGGAATGTATGAAAATGTTGAAAACTTTGAATAGCCTACCGATTGTCGCATCGTTCCTTGCCATCGCATTTTTCGACGCCTGCTCCGAAACCGAAAACCCGCAGGACGCCGGCGTTTGGGAAGACGAACCCGCCATTGCGATTAATGAAAGTTCGTCTAGTTCAGAAAATTCGTCTAGTTCACTTTTGGAAATCAAATCCTCGAGTTCTGTCGTGGAGGAAAGCAGTTCCTCGGTGAAAGTAGAATCATCGAGTTCATACAAAGTCGGAATACACTTTCCGGAACATAACGGATGCGGAATAGCCCCCAATGTCTACACAGACTCACTGGAAGCGAAGCCCGCTGCGAAAATAGCGAAGATAAAAGCGGCATCCGCCAAGGAGCCTTCGTACGCAGCCATTATGATGAAAGATGAGAAATATGGAGTCCTGAGCGCCTTTGTCGAAAAACGTCTCGAGGTTCTTGAAAAACAAGGAGCCGCACACGATTCCGCTTGGATACAGGCGGCAGAAGAACTGTTGCAAGAACTCGGTCTAGACTCCCTACTTGCCGATCGTCAAATACCGGTATATTATATGGAATATACCTTGTTCTACCTTTACGGAAGTGGCAGCGATCAATTGAAAGCGTATTTGGTTGACGATTTTGCAGACGGCAAGCTTGAACCGAAAAATTACTGCTTCAGTAATAGGCCTTACGATACATTTGACCAAGTTGCCTTTAATTTCATGCCCATAGGATGCGCATACGATGAACACGTGATTTTTGACCCGGAAGCCATCATCAAGAACATCTGGCGCAAGTGCTCCGGAATGCCGTACTGCAGCGATGCGCTGGTCGGGAAGTTCAATAAAGACAGTTCACTAATTTGCAAAAGCACCAAGTATTACGATTCTATCATAAATACCAATTGGGAAATAGCCTCTCCACTGGATGTCGAAACGTCGGGAAACCCCTGCGATGCCGACGGCAAGTTCATCGTGAGCCGCAAGAACCCCGATCGCTCCTATATTTGCACAGTCGATAGTGGATGGGATTCAACAACGACCGTCAAGATCGAAATGAAGCAAATCCCGTGCGATACAGTAGGAGCATTGTTCAAGAGCAAACTGAATCCTGGAGGGGTTTATATTTGTAGGGATACCGTCTGGACCGGGGAACATCTCTGGAATCGAGAATATACCCTAAATGCATGGGACAAGGCGACTCCTTTTGAAGCCGAAGTCGCGGACGTTCCCTGTGAAAAAAATGGGGAAATGATAAAAAGCGTCGTGGCTCCGGATTCATTCCATATTTGTAGGGACGGCATTTGGGGATTAGCCACCCGCTTGGAAAGGGAAACCTACAAGATCCCATGCGACGAAGAGGGCAAACATTTCGAAAGCCAAGAACTCCAATCTATGTATTATGTGTGCCATGAAGGCAAATGGCATCAATTTGACGAAATCACTTGCGAAAATGGCGCAAGGTACTCTACGGCCAATGAAAAGGACAAAAAATACAAGACGAATTATGCCTGCAAAGACGGAAAGTGGTATTCAAGCAAAGACGAATCCTGGGAAATTCCATACGAACTTTATTTCAATCCCAACATTGAATACGGCTCGTTTTCAGATCCGAGAGATGGCCGCACCTATCGTACCATTGGCTACCGAGGAACAACATGGATGGCCGAAAATCTCAAGTATCAAGGAACTCCAGAAACCTTTGAAGTTGACAAAAAATACTGCAAAAGTGACAATTGCAAAAATTCAGGTTACTACTATACCATAAATGCTGCGGAACAAGCCTGCCCGGAGGGATGGAGATTCCCGACAAATAACGAAGTTGCACTTCTAAGTACTCCTGACGACTCAGAAGAAGTTAGTGTGTCCTCGACGCGAAAGTTGTTCAATGCATTGTTCTCGCAGATGAATAGCTTGGGCCTTGGCTATGATGGATTGGATAAATATGGACTGAGTTTCACCAAGACCGGCCTATTTAATAGAGAAGTCTATGTGAATAGCGACTATCAGTACTTCTGGATCCAGGATACCGGATGGAAAGACATAACGGTAGCGGAAATAACAACCTACGAAATAAAGACTCGCAAATTCTCCAGTGACATAAACAACATCAAGGCTCCCGTCCGCTGCGTCAAAGAATAAAAAAATGAATCCCGCGATGTTTTTTAAACCGCGGGATCACCTGTATTAAACAAACACGACTTCGTTGCCTACGCGGGGCGTTTCCGCGCGGTTCGGGAGTCCGTCTTCGGTGTCGGCGTAGCCAATCGCGACAGAGGCGTACACGCGTTCGTCTTCCTTGAGGCCAAGCGAACGGAGATATTCCAAAAGCGTCGGGTCTTCGTTCAGCCATTTGAGCTGGTTGATGTAGCAGCTGCCAAGGTCGAGTTCGTTCGCGGCAAGCATCATGTTTTCGACAGCGCAAGCGACATCGGCCATGTTGTTGCCGTATTCCTTCTTGTTCGCGACCGCGATAAGCACCGGCGCCGTGTAGCAGAACGAGTAATTGCCCTTGCGCGAAAGCGTAATGGAATTCTTGAGGCTCTTGTAAAGGTCGTCGCGGAGTTCCATGTTCGCAAATGCGGTCTGCACGAGTTCCTTGAGTTTTGCGATGGCAGCCGGGCTCGAAATCACAAAGAAGTGGTTACTTTGTGCGTTACCGCCGGTCGGTCCAAAGCGGCCCGCTTCGACAATTTGTTCAAGCTTTTCGCGTTCCACCAACTTCTGCTGGAACTTGCGAGTACTGCGACGCGTCTTGATAGCTTCAAGTGTATTCATAATTCTCCTTTATAGATTCCCGCCTGCGCGGGAATGACGAAAGTAATTGTGAGACGGGAATAACAAGCTCATGGCTCAAAGCGACAACGTCGCGACCTCATACCTGAACCCCCTTTCGTCTCTCGTCTTTGGACAATCGCTTCGCTTTTGTCCCAAATGCTGATCTCGGTCATGTCCAACTCCGTTGGCCGCGACTCTCAATCTACGCATTTGTCGTCTAAAACTACTTCTCCAGCGGGAGTATCAAAATTCTGGACTTGCGCTTTTGATTGTAATGGTCGCGCTTGCTCTTCGGCAAATCTTCGACCGTCCCGTCCTCGAATCCGAGCTGGTAGAACCAATCAAGCGCCTGCGTCGTGAGCAAGAACAAAGTCTTATAGCCTTTCATCTTGCCGAGCGAAATCAAGTGACGCACAATCGCTTCGCCAATGCCCGACTTGCGGTAGTTCGCGCCGACCGCAATGCCCGCCACTTCGGCCATGTTGTCTTCGAACGCATGCAACGCACCGCAACCGTGGATGCTGTTGTCGATGCTATACACAACGTAATCACCCAACTTCTCGGAAATGGAATCCTGCGTACGCGGCACCAAGTAACCCTTCGCGATGTAGTCCTGCATAATGCGCAAGATATCCGGGATGTCTTCGACGTTCGCCGGACGGATGCTCGAATACTGGTTCGCATACACCATCGTTCCGTCACCGCGGGCCGAGAACACTTCTTGCAGCACGCTGCCCTGGAATTCACCACTCAACAAATGCACGCGGTTCGCCCCCGCCTCGCAAGCGTGAATCGCGTTCATCAGGTAGTCCATCTGTGCAAAATCAAGCACATCCGAATTGAGTTCCAAAAGTTCCTTCGCCTGATCCACGTCCATTGCCGAAATCAGCCCGTTGTCCGTCGGTTCCAGATATTTCGTGTTCTTGCCCGTCACAAGCCCTTCGAGCTTGATTCCGCTCTGGCTCCCGATAAAGAACAGCTTGCCGACCTGCAAATATTTGCAAAGTTCCGTCGCAAGTTCCGTGCTCGAAATATTGTAGGCATGCCCAATCTTGTTCCAGCCAATCGGCGGAATAATCGGCACGAACTTCTCGTTCATCAGCTGCTCCAGCAAGTCGCGCTGGATACGTTCGATGCGTCCGGTACGCATGTAGTCGATACCGTTGATGACCCCCATGCTGCGCGCCAGAATCCAGTTGCCCTGAATACCACTAAGACCGCTCGCCGTGAGGTGACTCATGATGCGCTGGGCGACACCCAAGGACGCCTGCTCCACAAGTGGCAGCGCCTCTTCGCTCGTCAAGCGGACTCCACCATGGAATTCCGTTTCGAGGTCCCAAGCCTTGAGCTGAGCGTCAATGCTGTTTCGTGTGCCCGGCACAATGATAATGCGGATGCCCGCCTTGTGCAAGAGGGCGATATCGCGCATCAGCACGGGGAACATCGGATGGTCCATCAAGCTATCGTCAATCTTCAGGACGAACAGCTGACCTTTGAACCTGTCCATGTAGCCAAATACTTCCCGGATGAACCCGGCAACTTCGAAGTGCTGAGAATAAAAATCGGACGCTGCGTTACTCATGAGCTAAAAAGTAGCAACACAAAAAGCGAAGGTCTCAGAACCTTCGCATTTTTTAAACCGTAATTCGATAATTTTTGGCGGAGCGACTTTAAGGCGTTATAATAGAACCTTTCGCCGGAACCATGGACGAACCCGACGGCACATTCGCAAAGACCTGTAAAAGTTCCACTTCGAACACCAACAGCGAGTTAGGCGGAATGGAGGGCGGAGCCCCCGCCTCGCCGTATGCAAGCGCACTCGGAATCCAAGCCTTGACCTTTTCGCCAACCTTCATTTCCAAAAGCAAGTCCTGCCAGCCTTCGATGACCGCCGTTACCGGGAATTCGAGCGGAACACCACGCTTGACGCTATTGTCAAATTCCGTTCCATCCAGAAGCGTTCCGACATAGTGGACTTGGACCTTATCGGAAGGTTTGGGCTTGATTCCCGTCCCCTCGTTGAGGATGACATACTGCACCCCCTTTTTCGTAACCCAGACCCTCGGGTCCTTAATGTTTTGCGCAAGGAACGCAGCCTGATCGCCCATCGCCTTCCGAGCGGCAGTGGCTTCGTCGATATCTTTCTGCGTCTGCATCTGGGTAAGCAAATCCTGCAAAGCCGCCTCGGTAACCGAATCCGTCATTAAGACTTCGCGGCTAGGATCCATGACATCGCGCATGGCATCAATAAGAACTTCTAGCTTTACAGGAACATTGATATTCGAAACGGCCCTGCCAAAGTCAACACCAAGCGCATAACTGTAACGATCGACCGCATTGTCCAAAAACACTTTCTGCTCCTCGTCCGGTAAAACCACCGGTGCAGGCGTAAGTTCGGGAGCTTTTACAGAAGTCTGTACAGCGGGTGCATTTACGGGAGTCTTTGCAGAAGTCGTTTTTTCTGCTGGAGTTTTAGGCGCATTTGATTCAACGGCAGGTGCCGGCCGGCTCCCACCACAAGCCACAAGGGTTCCCCCAACAAGAAAAATCGGCAAAACATGAAGAAATTTCATAAATCGGATCCAGTCCTAAATTTTTCCACCTTAAAATACTTTTTTATGTCCATATTGCGGTAAAAAATGTGATGAATTTCTCTATTTTCCTCGACCGTAAACAAAAACACACATTTGCCCTTTAAAAATACTTATTTTTTTACTATCTTTTCGTTAAAAGGAAAAAATCCCATGAAAAACAGCTTTAAGTGTTACATAGATTCCGCAGCTGCACAAAAAAAGCAGTTTGAAGAATCCGTTGATAACGTTAAAGATTCCCTAACTAAGGTCATTATGGAATCTTCCTCTCACGATTTCAAAGAATTGAACATCGCTTCAAACGAACCCGTTTATTCCTCGACCGGCTGGCTAAAAGGAGCACTCTCCTACCCCTGGGCAATCGTAAGCGTCATTATCCCCTCATTCCTCGAAGACATTTTTTAACTTCGCATATTAGTATACGCAAAAAAAAGACTCCACAAAGGGGTCTTTTATTTTTATTTTTGGGAAAAACGGAGATTTTATGGCAGCACTCATTTTAGACGGCAAGGCTCTTGCTAAAACTACTGAAGAAGAACTCAGCGCCCGCGTGGCAACCCTCAAGGAAAAAACCGGCAAGACCCCGATTCTTGCGACGATTCTCGTGGGCGACGACCCCGCCAGCGCCACTTACGTCAAAATGAAGGGCAATGCCTGCGCCCGCGTGGGCATGGAAAGCATCCGCGTGGTGATGGACAAGAACACCACGACCCAGGAACTCCTCGACAAGATCCAGGAACTCAACGAAAACCCGAACGTGCACGGCATCCTCTTGCAGCACCCGGTTCCGCGCCACATCGACGAACGAGCCGCCTTCGAAGCAATTGACGCCCGCAAGGACGTCGATGGCGTGACCTGCCTTGGCTTTGGCCGCATGGCGATGGGCGAAAAGGCTTACGGTTGCGCAACGCCGGCCGGCATCATGCGTCTCCTCAAGGCTTACAACATCCCGCTTGCAGGCAAGCATGCCGTTGTCGTCGGTCGCAGCGCCATCCTCGGAAAGCCGATGGCCATGATGCTCCTCAACGCGAACTGCACCGTGACCATTTGCCACAGCAAGACCGAGAACCTCCCGGAATTCGTGAAGCAGGCGGACATCCTCGTGGGCGCCGTGGGCAAGCCGGAATTCATCAAGAAGTCCTGGATCAAGCCGGGTGCAGTCGTCGTGGACGCTGGTTACCATCCGGGCGGCGTCGGCGACATCGAAAAGGGTCTCGAAGAAGTCGCATCCGCATACACTCCGGTGCCGGGCGGTGTCGGCCCGATGACCATCAACACGCTCATCTACCAAAGCGTGGAATCCGGCGAATCGTTGATTAAGTAGGAATCAGGGGGCAGGTTTGACCGCCCGCCCGCTGTTACAGTCATTTACAGATAAATCTTTCCAAATAGTTTTTCGCGTCGCACGATTCGACGAGGTCTTCGCCGAGCAGTTTCTGCAAGCGGATCAAGTTCTGCCGTCCGACGCTATCCAGCACAACCGCCTTCTTGAAGCGGTCGCGGTGTCGCAATAGGAATTCCAGATTATTGATATCCGTCTTCGGGAAACCGTAACCGATAAAGTAAATCTCTTCGGCATTTTTCAAGTAATAGTCAGCCTTCGACCATAGCAGATTGAAAAGGCTCCCCCGCAAGAACGATTCCTTCGCATGCGCCATCGGAATAAAAATGGGCGTATCTTCGCAGTAAATCGGGAAACTGCGGTCTTGCGGTTCGACCTCGCAAACGTTCTTCAAGTCAAGTTCGTCACTTGCCCCCTTGACCGGGAACCAGTTGAGCGAACCATGCAATTTGATAAGGTCTATCGTGCGAGTCTTTTTTCCGCGTTTTGCGGAACGGTCGGCCGGGTCAATCTTCACGCCATAATCGACGGAAACTTGTTCGCAAAGTTCCTTGTCGTTTGCAATCGCGGTTTCAATCAGCGTGTCGTAATTGAACGAAAGCAGAAGCGTTTCGCGTGTCCCCGCCGCGGAATCGTTTTCGCACGACACCAAGAACTGCTTGAGAATCGCGCGCGAGGATTCATCTAACACATTGTCGCTACGGATAACGCTTGCGATAAAGCGCAAAAGCTCAAAGCGGAGCGACGCATGGTAAAGCCGTTCGCGCTCGCCCGGAAAAATCTGCGCCGAGAGAATCGACGTCGCCAAAGGCTCGATGCCAAGATAATCGTTGTCACCATTGCAAAGTTCAAGGAAGCGTTTGCAGTAATCGCGAAGATGCGGAAACTCGTCCGGGATCCCGAAAGGGATAAGTTCGTTCAAGTCGCGGAGCGTAGGCATCTGCGGCGAGAAGGACTTGCTGAACCCAGAACCAAGAACAAAAATCCGTCTATAGCAATTCGAATGCATCATACTGTGAATGTATAATTTTTTTGAGGTATGAGGTATGAGGTCGCGACTTCGTCGCTTTGAGGTATGAAGATTTAGTCGAAAGAACGGACCTTCGGTCCTACAAACGAGAGACGAAAGAAGGAATACAGTGGTTAGTGGTTAGAATACGTCATCCTGAGGACCAAAGGGACGAAGGATCCAGTGACGGTTAGACGAAAGAACGCCACTACGTGGCTATAGACGAAAGATTAGCAGACAGTGGTTAGAATATGTCATCCTGAGGACCAAAGGGACGAAGGATCTAGTGGCAGATGGCGGAGCGCGTCCGCCATGATGCAGGAGGCTACGTGCTACTTGATAGCCATTGCCGTAGCAATATTCTTTTTTGAAACTCCAATAGATTGCAGAAATTCCGCAATTTTCTTGTCGCGAGCAGCTGAGGCGACTTCGTTCTTCTCGCGTTCCCGCTTGGCTCCACGACGAAGGGCTGCGCGTTCTGCGGCACGGCGGCGGTCTCCTGCCGTCGGGATTCCCAAAACTTGTCCAATACTCTTTTGCATACGCAACTCCTCTATGACTTCTTCGTCGATGTACTCTCCTAAATATAGGTTAATTTTTTCCGCAAGGGTAGCCCTTGCACTGTTGCCAATTTTCGAAAGCATTTTCGCAAGTTTATCCATAATTCCCTTCATCCCGTCGGAATCGAACGCGTGCTTCATCACCAAAATGCCGACGGCGGCCTCGACATTCGGTTCCGCGAAACAGATTCTATCCGGAATGTTCGCGAGATTCACGAGAACGCATTCAAAGGGAAGACTTTGGCCGTCCACCCATTCCTTGTGCTTTTCGCGGAATTCCGCCATCGGGTCCCAAGCGCTCTGGCCGTTGTAAATGATAATCGTCTTCGTCTGGAGCCAGCGAAAATCGGTCGCGTTCTTGTTCACCATGACTTCGAACGTATATTCGTAAATTTGCGAAAGCACGTCGCTTTTGCGGTAGGACTTGTGTTCCAGCAAAATGCCCACGAAAAATTCGGAACCATCCTTGAATTTAGCCTTGAACGCAAGGTCCGACTGTCCCCATTCCTTGACGTTGCTGAAACTGCCGGGAATGAGTTCGAGACTTTGCATGTCAACGGACGAGAGCATACGGCGAAGTTCCGGGACCCTGCACTGTGCAAGCCGGAGGAGCGTCCGCGTATTTTCAGGAATCGCGTAGATATAGCGAAAGAACGGGTCGTGTTTGCGACGTGTCGCCCTTTTCGAGGGCGGCTTCATATTTTTTGTTTTCTTCTTATTCATTTTTGCATGTCAAATCGGGGAACGCTCCCGTAAAGCAAGCAGAAGAAAATCCTCTACCTGTTATATTAACACGCTTTTTTGTGATTTTTGGACCAAAATTGCATTTGCCATGTTCGCGAGGCACATACAAGGGCATAAAAAGCCAGATAGATCCTCGATCGGGTCGAAGATGATTGCCATGACGCGACCACATCGCTCGGCTCCAGCGTCATTCCGGCCTCCGAGCCGGAATCTTTGCACATAGACAAAAGAACCCCTTTACAGGGGTTCTTTTAGTGTTTTTTAACAGTTTAGTTTACGGTTAATTATCAGTCTTCACATCCATGCACTGAGGAAACACACAGGGGCTTCCCTCCAACAAATCCACAGATTCCATCATCTCAATGATTTCGATGACGGGAGCGCAATACTCTTTTTTAAGTTTGTTATTTTGTTCGTTTTTTCATATTTTTTCCTATGTTAAAAATTTTAATGTTACCACGCGGCATTTCTGTCATTCTGGAGGCCCTTAGGGCCGATAGAATCCATTATGTCTATGAACCCTATCGGTTCGTTTCACTCCCCTTCAGGGTGACAGCCGTAAGAGAATGGATATTAAAAATGCAGCCAGCCGGTTTCCATGGCGGTTACGGGTGTGACCTTCATGTCGCCTTTTTCAGGCACTTCAAAAGCAAGGCCCGTCAAAAAGTTCATCCAGCATTTCGGATTGAACTTGAACCCGCAAAAATGCGAAAGGCACGGCACAATCCAGGCGTCGTGCGTCACGAAAATGTTGAAGCGCGAACTCGCTTTTTCAAACATCATTTCGCGCATTTGTTCGGCACGTTCATGTAGCGGGCAAAATGCATCGTGTTCGCCCGATTCAAGCCACTTGCAAATACCCTCGTAAAATCCGTCCCTCAACGTTTGTTCATAGGCGGGTACATTACGAACAAAGAAATCACCCAACGCATCAAGCGGCTCCACTTTTGCGCCGTTCGCAGAGCCTTGCTCCACATACCCCGCAAGCTTTCGGCCTGCGGCAATGCACTCCGCCGTCTCGATGCAGCGACCGACCGGGCTCGAAAAATACACAGCATCGCCAACCGCCGGGATTACACGCCCCAGCGAAACCGCCTGACGGCGCCCGCTATCCGTAAGCCCCACATGCGCCCCAAAATCCTTGTCTTGCGGCGTAATGTGATTGCGTTCGGCATGACGCAATAGCAGGTAAATTTTAGAGTTCCAATCGGCCTGTGCAAAAAATTCAGATGCGGGGAGAAAGTCGGTAGTCATTTGAGGTTATGAGGTATGAGGTCGCCCGCTGTAGCGGGCTTTGAGGTTGTGAGAATTCAAAGTCAAGCAATTAAATTCCAATGGCGGCGGAGAGCGGAATCCAAATCGCATGCCCGATGGCAAAGCTCAAAATCCCAAGGGCGAAACCGCACAGCACGTCCGTAAGCCAGTGCACGCCAAAATAAACGCGCAAAAGCCCCCACGTGAGCGGCAACAGCATCATGATCCAGCCATATTGCGGCACGCAATAGAACACCGTGCTCGCTACAGCCAAGTTGTTCATCGTATGGCCCGACGGGAAACTGTACTTGTCGAGCGGCGGAACTTCGGCCTTGATCTGCGGATTCGCGGCAAACGGACGCGGACGCTTGGTGCTGAGCTTGACGCACTCGTAAATCACAAGGCTCATCGCGAGCGAGACCAGCGCCTGCCAAAGAATCGGCCAAAAGCTTTCTAAGCCAATCATATAAATCAAAAACGCAATGAACAAAGCCCAAATATAGCCGTCGCCTAGACGCACATAAAACTTGAGGAACTTCGTCGTCTTCGCGGAAAAATGACGGTTCGTCCAATACACCGACACGCGATTATCAAATTCAGAAATTTTCTCGAGCATGGGCATGAATTTAGAATTTTAGATTACCCGCTCGAATCAAATTTAAAGCCAACCCCACACCAAAATACTATTATTTGAATCATAAGCAAACAGATCCTTCGACTTCGAAAGACCTAACCCCTGTAACCTATAACCTAAAACCTAACTATGCGCGTACTCGTTCTTAACTGCGGCAGCTCCTCTGTAAAGTTCGCTGTCATCGACACCAAGACCAAGGAATCCATCGCAAGCGGCCTCGTCGAAAATATCGGCGTGAACGGTCATACCAAGGCCAAGGGCCCCGAAGGCAAGATTGACTTCAACTTCGACTGCCCCACGCATGCCGAAGCTGTTGACCAGGTCAAGAAATTCCTTGACGCCCAGAATCTCACTGCTACAATCGAAGCTATCGGCCACCGCGTCGTGCATGGCGGCAAGTACATCAAGAGCGAACGCGTCACGCCGGAAGTCATCGACTACATCCGCAGCATCACGCTTTTTGCGCCGCTCCACGAACCGGCCCACGCAACCGGCATGGAATGCGCCACGAAGTTTTTCCCGGGCCTCCCGCAGGTCGCCGTGTTCGATACGGCTTTCCACCAGACGATGCCGCAGAAGGCTTATCTCTACGGTATTCCGTACAAGTTCTACGAAAAGGACGGCATCCGTCGTTACGGCGCCCACGGCACGAGCCACCGCTTTGTGACTGCCGAAGCTTGCAACGTTCTCGGCACCAAGCCCGAAGAAACCTGCCTCATCACGGCACACCTCGGCAACGGCTCCAGCTGCTCCGCTATTTTGAACGGCCAGTGCGTCGATACCACGATGGGTTTCACACCGCTCGAAGGTCTTATCATGGGCACGCGCTCCGGTAGCCTCGACCCGGCCATCCTCTTCTACATCGCGAAGAAGTACGGCGAAGAATACGGCACCATCGACAAGCTCGACCACCTCGTGAACAAGGAATCCGGCTTGTTGGGCCTCTCCGGTCTTTCGAACGACATGCGTACGCTCACGCAGGCTGCAAGCGAAGGCAACAAGCAGGCTCAAATCGCTCTCGATGTGTTCTGCTACCGCCTCACCCGCGAAATCGGCGGCCTCGCCATGGCTCTCCCGCGCATCGACGCAATAGTCTTCACGGGCGGCATCGGCGAAAACAGCTTCTACGTCCGCAAGCAGGCTTTGGACAACTTAAAGCTTCTCGGCTACCAGGTCGATGAAGAACGCAACCTCAAGAGCGGCAAGGAATCCAACCACCTCATCACGAAGGACGGCACGCCGAAGGCTATCGTCGTTGCAACAAACGAAGAACTCCTCATCGCCCTCGACACTGAAGCACTCGTTAAATAGGCTTGAGGTCGCCCGCCACGGCGGGCTTTGAGGCATGAGCTCGGCGCAAAGCGCCTTTGAGTATAAAAGAGGCTCCGCGAATGCGGAGCCTTTGCTTTATAATTTGATGAATTCTATCGGGTTCTACGCCCCCCAGAATGACATGCTAATAATAACTGTATAAAAAAAGCCACCCCGACACATTGGCCGAGGTGACATTTTCATATTACAGTGCTCAAAGCGTAGCGCCCTCATACCTCAGAGGGCGAAGCCCGAGCTCACAACCTACTTAATCGTCCACGTTTGGTTGTTCACGCGGAGGATCTTGCGGCCCTGCACTTGAGCGGAGGCATTCATCACTTCAGCCGGGTTCACCGGGAGCTTAGCACTCCAAACCTTGCGACCCTGCATATCCATGATGGAGACGGTTCCGCGCTTGGCCGTCACAGCGTTCTGCCATGTGGCCTTCGGCTGCGCAAGCTGCGGTTTGAGACCCGTAAGATTAATAATGATATACAAAGGAATCGTCACATTTGCACCGCTCGGATCAGATGCCTTGACTCCAAGCGCATACTTCTTGCCGTCGGTGTACTTGAGTCCATCAATAGACTTTACTGTAAGCTCGGACCCCTTCATAGAAATCGTCATGTACTTAGCCAATGCACTTGTCTCGTTTGGAGAAAATTCCAACTTATCTCCATCAACATCTTTAACTAACGTGTCGAGTTTCCACTTGACCGTCCAGCCCGCATTTGCCACATAAGCAGTATCGCCATGTAACAATACCGGCTTGTCGTTTACCGCAGTAATCGTCACGCAGAACTCAAAGCTCTTGGAACCGGACTTCTTGTCGGTAGCAGTCACGACAACATAAGCCTTGCCCGTCGAATCCGAAACAGAATTGATTTCCAAAACGCCATTGTCTGTAATTTCAACTTTGAGCTTTCCATCTTTGCTCTTGGCGGCGAAAGTCAAAGAATCGCCTTCAGGATCCTTGAACCAAGATGACACCACAGACTTTGTATATTTCAAAGCCTTTGAAGTCGGGAAATCTTCAGTAACAGTCGTATCGAGCGTTGCAGGCTTTACGACAACCGTCGGAACCTGATTACGTTTTTCAACAGAAATCGTAACAATCGCGGCCTTGGATTTCGTGCCATTGATGACATCAAAGTAACCAAAGCGATCGATACCTGTATATCCGGCTTCGGCCTTGTATGTAAAGCTTCCGTCCTTGTTCAAGGTAAGCGTACCGTGAGCAGGGTTCTGGGCAACTTCAGCAGTCATTCCCGTGGTCATGCCTTCCGGATAAACATCATTGGCAAGAACACCCTTCTTGGCATCCACCACAAGGACAGTATCGTTATACGCAGTATATTCATCATTTTCTGCATGAGCGACATCCTTCGGAGAAATCAGATTCACAGGAATGTTCACTCCGGCAGAATCCGCACCATCCCACGCATAAAGGAATATTGAAGCGGCACCGCAAGAGTCAAGCACAGGCTTTACAGAGATAAAGTAGAACTGAGCGTTTACGCTATCGACAACAGCTTCAATCTTGTTTCCTTTAGCTTTATAAGTAAGTTTCTGCGTTCCTTCAGTAACTTCAATATCGCTAAAGACAAGAGACTTTGTCGGAACCTTGACCTGCTTTACCGTATCCTCATCAAAATTCATGTCAAAAGACAACGTATCCTTGAGGAACGCACTATCAGCAACAACAAAAGTAGGAGCGTCATTGACCGGCAGCACGTGAATAATGGCCATAGCCACACCGCTCTTCATTTTATGGTTCGCAGTTTCCACAAGCACATAAGTGAGCGTATCGTCACCATGGTAATTCGGTTCTGACTTATAGGTAAATGAACCCATTTGAGAGAATCCGGTCAATGTACCATGCTTAGTCTCATCCACCAAAATAACGAGGAAATCATCACCATCCAAATCACTTCCACCCTTTACAGCAATACCGCTAGCGGTAGGAACGATAAGGGCCACATCCTCATTCGCTTCGTACTCAACAGTCTTTGCCACCGGCGGAGTATTCGAATCCTTGATTTTCACAACAAAATCAACCTTGACCAAATCAGACTTGCCATCCGTCGCAGAAACGGTAACCGTCAAAGAAGTATCGGCCTTGACTCCTGATGGAACGATAACAAGTGAATCCGTCAAAGAAACCTTATCCAAAGCGGTCAAGTTTTTCATCAATGGCACGGACATAGTAACAACAAAAGTCAGCTTATCATTGTCTTCGTCAGCAAACAACTTGCCAAGAGCAATCTTGAGCGTATCCGTTTCCGGCATGGTATCAAGAACAACTGGCTTCCCGTCATCGTATGGTGGCAAAAGCTTCGTGGGGTGGTTCTCTGGAGGAGGGTCATCCGGGCAGCTAGGATCGCCCGGGCAAATCGGACCCGTAGCTTCGTCTGTAATAGTTACATCAATTTGCGCAATTGCAGACTTCGAACCATCCGAAGCGATAAAGATGAGAGACAACGTGGTGTCCTTGTCGATGCCCGTAGGAACATAGAAGACTTCATCATTGATAGTCGGCGTACCTGTAGGCTTGATCTGGCTCAATACAGCTCTTGTCATGGTCGGCGTAACCGTGATTTTTTGGGCATCACTAGCGGCAAAGACCTTCTTGAGATCAATCTTTAACGTATCCGTTTCCTTGATTGTCACCTGCTGAGCTTTGTTGTAAGGAGCGAGAACGACAAGAGAGTCTTCGACAACAGGTTCATCGCAATCGCCAAGAGATACAGCGGACACTACAATGACGTTCTTGGTCCTGTTCGCATCGCTTTCTTCAAGACTTGAAGCGATTCCCTCTTTATAGTTAATTTGGATGCCTTGTTGCTGGGTCAAGTCCAAAGCGACAGTTTTGCCCCAGCCGCCTTCCTGCTCCAAATTCTGAAAATCGATGAACTTGG
>Ga0129307_1001144_pt1 | contig 31302 bp, 24 predicted proteins | sample P1105metagenome_FD_94437 | JGI IMG/M metagenome (GOLD analysis project Ga0129307, IMG submission 94437) | Capybara group fecal microbial communities from Wisconsin, USA - P1105 metagenome | ecosystem: Host-associated > Mammals > Digestive system > Large intestine > Fecal | place: USA: Wisconsin...
TCGTGGACAAGAATTTCTTTCAGAAATTCTTGCGGGCTTTGACTGCTTTTGCCCACCTCCTGTGGGCATTATTTGAAAAAAAGACAATACGCTTGCTTTTATCGTAGGGGGAGACTTCCCCCTCTTTTTTATTTCTTGCTCAAATCTTTACATCTCATTAAAATATAGTTTATGGAAAATTCAAAAAGAACAGTCACTTGCGGTGAGCTTCGCAAGGGCGATGTTGGTAAGAATGTTGTATTGAACGGATGGGTCAGCCGGTCTCGAGATTTGGGCGGCCTTGTTTTTATTCAGCTCCGTGACCGTTACGGAATTACTCAGGTTATGGTTGGCGACGGTGCGAGCGATGAAGTCAAAAAAATTGCCTCTTCATTAAAGAGCGAATATTGTATCGCGGTGGCTGGAGTCGTTGCTGCACGAAGCGAAAAGGACGTAAACCCTGACATGGCAACTGGTGAAGTCGAAGTTGAAGCAAAGGAAATCGAAATCTTCACAACCAGCCAGGAATTGCCTTTCTCAATCGAGGAAGTCCGCCAGAAGGACGGCACTGTGGTTCTTCCAAACGAAGATTTGCGGCTTAAATACCGCTATCTTGACTTGCGTCGTGAGCCGATGCAGAAAAACATCATCCTCCGCTCACAGGTCACTTTTGCAACCCGCGAATATTTGACCGGCAAGGGCTTTTTGGAGATAGAGACTCCAACTTTCATCAAGTCAACTCCAGAGGGAGCACGAGACTATCTCGTTCCGAGCCGCGTTCATCCTGGAAAATTCTATTCTTTGCCTCAGTCACCACAGCTTTACAAACAGCTTCTCATGGTTTCTGGCTTTGACAAATATTTCCAGATTGCACGCTGCTACCGCGATGAGGATGCCCGCGGAGACCGTCAGCCGGAATTCACACAGATTGATATGGAGATGAGCTTCACAAACCGCGAGGAAGTTCTTACGACTACCGAAGGGATGATGCAGTACATCTTCAAAAAGACTTTGAACTACGAGCTTCCAGCAAAATTCGACCGCATTTCATGGGACGACGCATTTGACCTTTACGGAAGCGACAAGCCTGATTTGCGCTTTGACCTCAAGATGCAGGACGCAGCTTTCATGGCTGACTTGAGCGACTTCAACGCATTCAAGGCAGGTGCTGCAAATGCAAGCAAAGAAATCGAGCGGCACAAACGAAGCGGCCTCAAAGCCCTTGTCGTCAAGAACGTGGCCGACAAATACAGCCGAAAGATGATTGAGGCTTTGGAATCTGTTGCAAAAATCAACCACGCAAAAGGCCTGGCATGGATGAAGGTTGACGCAGAAGGCAAATTTGAAGGCGGAATCTCAAAATTCTTCGCCGGAAAAGAAGCTGAAATCTGCGGCAAGCTCGGTGCCGAAAAGAACGACCTTCTTTTGTTCGTAAGCGACGAAAAATGGCAGACAGCCTGCGTCGCTTTGGGAGCAGTGCGAAAACAGCTCGGAAAGGACTTGAATCTCTACGACCCGAAAGACGAATTCCACTTCGCATGGATTATCGACTTCCCTTACTTTGCATGGAATGAGGACGAAAACAAATGGGAGACTGAGCACCACATGTTCACTCTTCCGCAGAAAAAATACTGGGACACTCTGGAATCTGACCCGGGAGCCGTAAAGGGCGATCTCTATGACCTGGTTTTGAACGGCTACGAGCTTGCTTCAGGCTCAATGCGTATCAACGATCCGGCCTTGCAGCAGCGAATCTTCAAAATCGTCGGATACTCAGAGGAGCGTGCTCAGAAGGCATTCGGCTTCCTCGTTCAGGCATTCAAATTCGGTGCGCCACCACACGGCGGAATCGCACCGGGACTTGACCGCCTCGTAATGCTCATGCGCCACGAGGAATCAATCCACGAAGTAATCGCCTTCCCGAAGAACAATCTGGCAATGTCGCCGATGGATGAGTGTCCGTCTTATGTTGACGACAGTCAGCTTGATGAACTTCACATCAAATGCACGGAGAAGGAATAGTCGGCGACATGGCAGCAGAGCCGATGGATGTAAGGCGGTATGCTGCAGCGAACCGCCTGCAAACGACCGAGTCAAGGCTTTAAGCGAAGCGTGCCTTGACCGGGCGTACGAATGCCCTTCACCAGTCGACGAGCAGCAGCTTAAAGACTTGCATATTGTCTGCACTGAAATCGAGAAGGACTAGAAAAAATATGCGGCGGTTTTTTTACCGCTGCTTTTTGAGCCAGGCTCTCGGGCTTTCACCGGTGTTTTTCTTGAATACGTTCGAAAAATAATTGCCGTTCTGAAAGCCCAGCCGCTCTGCTATTTCAGTAAGATTCAGCTTTCCTTCCAAAATCAGGCTTTTTGCCGCTTCCATCTTTAATTTTTCGTGCAGAGTCTGCACCGTGTAGCCTGTGGCGGCTTTTGTTTCCCTTATCAGTTTGGTTTTGTTCATTCCCAAATCTTTTGAAATCCTGTCCAGACTTGTCTTTTCGCCAATATGCTCAAGCAGATAAGATGAAATTCTTTTGAGTGAGAGTTTGCTGGAATTGAGAAGATTTTCACTTTCTGGCAGTCCTGAAAGAATCCCTTCAAGATGCTTTGCGTTCAGCTGCATTGAATGTTCCTTAGTGCGCCCTTCCTTCATGTAAATTTCGTAGAGGGAATGGCACAAAAGTGTACGGACTGAATCGTAAAGTGCCATGTTCCTGGTCTTCATCTGCATGAAGGCGAATCCAAAATAACGCTCGTTATAGTAAAGAATTTCCAGCACCACGGAAAAACGTTCTTTTTTAGGGAAGAAGGATTTTGGAAAATTTGCCTCGTCATTTACCCGGTATGGAAGTTGTATTCCTTCAAACTCGCCCGGTTCTGGGATAATCAGCTCGACGCTGCTGGTTTCTAAATCCGTCGTCATGTTGTCGCTAAGTGAAAGAATTATTCCTGGGATTCCCATTTCGAGCAGATGAGCCTTTAGCGTGCTTTTCATGAGGCTTCCCGTGGTGGCAGAGGCAAAGTGGATTGCGGCCTGGGTGATGCTGTTGAAGGTGTAGGGACTTTCACTTTTTGCCCGGCTTTCGTAGTCCGAGGCGACGGAACACAGGACCCGCAGTTGGCTTATGATGTTTTCGATTCTGAACCGCTCTTTTTCGCTGGAGCCTGCAAGGGCTAAAAGGCAGGAGCGGAATTGTGTGATTGTTTCCTGGCATTTTGCCGCACGGAAGTGATTTCCCCTTTCTGAACTTATGAAATTCCTGAACCAGCACAGAGTTTTGGGCGGCGTGAAATTTTCGTACAAGTCTGATAAAATCGCCTCAATCAGCCTGTTCTTGCGTTCAAGGCTTTCCCTGGTAAAAATCTGGTTTATTTTTTCAAAAAGGAATTTTCTGGCTTCTTCCTCGCTTGCATCTTCACTGAGTTCCGCACTGACGAAATTTGCCTCGCTGGCCTGTAGAATTTCATTTTCAAAGCAGCCGCAGCTTTCCCTTACAATCAGACTCGTGGGAATTCGAATCAGTTCTGCCGGGCTTTTTGGCTTCATGATTTTGTTGATTAGAAGTTCCACGGCCATGTAACCCCGCTTAAAATATTCCAGGTTGATTGTGGTGATTGGCGGACTTGATGTGATTCCCTTGTACTGATTGTTGAAGCCAGTTACGGCTATGTCTTCCGGTACGCTGATTCCTTTGGCCTGTAAAAATGAAATTAAATTTGAGGCTATGATGTCGCTGGATGTGACGACTGCCTGAATTCGTTCAGACTCACATTTGTTTTTGATGCAGCTTGAGTAAAGTTCCTCGGCTGAACGAACGATGTCGGCTTCCTCAAGGCTTTCTGTCATGAAAATCGGGGTTTTTTCTGAGTCCAGCCTGAATTTTTTGAGGGCCTTTTTGAAGGATTGGATTCGTTCGATATGCGGGCCCGAAATTTTCGAGCCTAAAAATGCAATTTTAGTGAAAGAATGTTTTTTGTAAAGGTGCTCTACCAGAAGGTTCATGGAAGTGGAATTGTCGATTCTAAGGGCAGTGATTCCTGGCAAATCCAGGTAGCCGATGTCAATCATGGGAAGGGGAGAAAGACTTTTGAAGTGCTGGATAATTTCTTCGTTGGAAATGTAGGGAGCCAGGGATGAAGCCCATGTAATCAGGCCGTCGAGCAGGGGAGCCTTCATGAAACGGAACCTTTTGAGATAGTGGGAAAGGAAGTCTGCCTCGTCGAACAGGGAATATTTGATTGCCTGGCTCATGTTGATGAAATTGACGTCGTAATCCTCACAGGCCTTTACGATGCCGGAAATGTATTCCTGCCCGATAAAACTGCGGAAGTCTGCAATGCAGGTGAAGCCGATTGTGAGCCTGCGCCCGCCTGTGCCTGAATTTTTAAGCCCGGCCAGAAATTCTCTTCTTTGTGTGATTTCCTGATTCATAGGTTTATTGTAAAGCAGAGTGCAATATTTTATATGTTTTAAATTTGTAATTTAACGAAATTTTATAGATTTTTAAAACTTAAAGCTTCCTTATGGGAAAAATCAGCAAATATCTCTTTAAAAAGTAAATATTTTGTATGTCAAAAACACAGCTTTCAAACTAAATTACTATTAGAAAATTATCGTAAAAATCCAAAATAAGATAAATTTGTACTATTACGATATAAATTAGGATAAAAAAGCAGATAAAACAGGAGGAAATTATGAAAAAAAGCAAGGCATTGTTGAAGTCAGTTTCTGCCCTTCTCTTTGCAACTTCACTGATTTTTGGTGCAGTTTCATGCTCAAGTGATGATTCCGAGGATGAAACACCGAAAGATCAGAAGAATGAAGAAGAAAAGAAGGACGAAGAAAAGAAAGGAGAAGAGGAAAAACAGACCGACGAGGAAAAAAAATCAGAGGAAGAAGAAAAGAAAGAGTCTGATGAAAAAGACGAGAAAGAGTCTGCCGGAACAATTACGATGAACGGCACTCCTTACGACTCGATTCAGGCTGCCCTTGATGCCGCTGCCAGTGCTTCCGGTGACTGTGTGATTACTTTGACCGCCGCAACTTACAAGGAAAACGGCCTTAAATATTCAGGAAGCAACAACCTCAAAATCTCAGGTCTTGGTTCTGCTGAATACGGTAAGGATGTTGTGATTCTTGGACAGGGGGCTGACCTTTCCAGCGAAAAAGGCCGTTCAACTTTTGCAATTGCCGGTTCGGGAAACATTGTCCTTGAAAACCTTACAATCAAAAGCACACGCCAGAATGCAGAGGGAACGGCACAGGCAGAAGTTATCGGAACTGACGGATCTGGAAATCTTGCGGCTTACAACTGTTCATTCCTAAGCGGACAGGACACTATGCGTACTGTGGCAAAAGCCTGGTTCTACAAGTGTTATATTGAAGGTGACGTTGACTTTACATGGATGGAATACACAAACGGCGTTGCTGCCCTTTATGAAGAGTGTGTCCTTCACGCAATTGGAACAAGAACTACTAAAGCTTACTTTACAGCCCCTCGTCTTGGAATTACTTCAAAGGTTGGCAAAGGACTTGTAATCTTCAATTCAAAGCTTGAGGCCGAAAGCGGACTTAAAGAGCTCTATCTTGGACGCAATCCATGGTCTTCTTCTAATCTCAAAGATTATTACGAGCAGGTTGCATTTATTGGAACAACTTATGACTCAAGCAATGTTGCATTGCACGCTGACGTGTGGGCTAGTGCGGCAAACGGAACTGCTGACCAGAAATACATCGGCTTCAAAACAGACGAAAACTTCCCTAAAGGAAAATACGGCGTTGTGCTTGATAAAGACTTTGTGGCAGCAGAGTATGCCGGCCGCGAAAATATTCTGAACCGCCTTTTTGTTGTAGCTTCCTCAAAATTCCAGAAAGACACAGATACATATTGGGATGTTGCAAAAGTAATTTCGGACAACAAGTGGAATGTAACTGAGGATTCTTCTAAGTCTTTGCTGGATGGGGAAGGAGACCCTGCAGAACTTTCAAAGACTTACGTTCTTGACTCTGAAACTGTTGATGGTTTGACTTGTAATGGTTTTGCCTTTGAGCAGGGAAAAACTCATTATGTCGGACAAAACGGAAGCACAATTTCATTCCCTGTTAATGGAAAATGTGTTGTTACTGTTACTGGTTATTACAGTGGTGAAGGCACAATTCAGGCTGGAACTCAGGGAAAGGCTCTCTTTGACTTCAACAACAAATCAACAACTAAATTGATTGAAAAACCTTATGTTGTGTATTCAAAAGATGCAGGCAATGTTACTGTTACGGCTAGTGCAACTACATATATTACAAAGATTTCTGTTGAGTATGATGACTCACTTACATTCAAACCTGTAACAGCAATCGCCTTGGCTGCTTCTGGGGATGCAACAGAACTTGCTTCAAAGAAAGCTCTTCAGTTTAGCGCAACATTGACTCCTGATGCAAAGGAAGTTACAAACAGTGACATCATTTGGTCAATCACAGGCGGAAGTGAAGTCGCTACAATCGACCAGAACGGCCTTTTGACAGCTGGCAGTGCAAATGCAGATACAAGCGTAACAGTCCGCGTAACAAGCTGTGATGCAAACGCTGTATTCGGAGAGAAGACTATTACTGTGAAGAAACTTGAAGCAAAGGCTTTTGATGTTAGCTGGCTTGACAGTGAGGAACATTCATCTCTTGATGCACTTGATTGTACAAATGGAAATGCAGAAATTGCGACTGGTAGCAGTGCTACTTGTTCTGCCGATGTTGATAATGTTGGTTCATGGCAGAAAAATTCTTCAAAATGGGGTTCAGCAGCAGGTGGCCTTTCTTATGTAACTCAGGGAAACGTTTCTGCAGGCTGGGATACAATTTACATTGACTTCCCTGTAACAGCTGTAACCGCTCTTACAATTGAAAATGTAAAAGTTACTTATGGTAGTCATGGAACTGGTAATCCATATGGGCAGGTTTCGTATTCTACAGATGGTGGCTCAACATTCACTACGATTGGAACTGATTCTGCAGACAATCGTAATAAAACGAACAGCTATGACACAAGTGTTACACTTTCTGCCGGTTCATCTGCAATAATCCGAGTTGCTCTTGGAAACAGTGCTGATGGTAAAATTGTAAGTGGAAAAGCACCGACAATCTGTACGGTAGTTGTCAGCGGTTCTGCCCAGTAATTTTTGCTAAGCGCTTTGCTGTGCGGAGCAAAACACGACAACAAATCGTCTCCCTCACCTTTGGAAGATAGGGAGACGGTCGCCATTAGGCGAACAAACTCGTGAGACGAGTTTGTAGGCGAGTCTCGGTGAGAGCTGTGCTCGAACCGGGATAACCTTTTGTGAAAGGTGGCTTTCCCTCTTTTTTTGTATTTATAAACTCAATTTATCAAATCCTGCGAGAAGCTCTTGTGCAACCTGCAGGATTTTTTTTGCGTCGCCAGGTCTCTCGCCTTCAACATTTAGAGGCATTACCGGGTCGTGCAGGGATTTTCGGAGCAAAAGCCAGCCTTTTTTGTCTTCGCTCTGGAAGCTGATTCGAACTCCTTCGTAAGACTTTGGCAGAGTCATGCCGGCTTTTTCTGCCCTTGCCTTGAATTCAGCAAGAACTTTGTCGCCGTAAGAGCTGAAATCCTCACAGTTGATTTTGTAGCGGATTTCCTGGGCTTCAACCAGCGGATCCAGCTTTTCAATCAGGCTTGCAAGGGATTTTCCCTGTGCCTTTGCATTTGCCAGAGCGATAACGATTTTGACTGCCAAAAAAGCTCCATCGTCAAGGTAGAAATTGTCTTTGAGGGCACCGTGACCGCTTGTTTCCATTGCGAGCGGCGAGACAATTCCTTCTGCGTTGAGCCGCTTGCATTCGTTGATTACATTTTTGTAGCCGCGCTTGAAACAGTGGTGCTTGAGGCCCAGTTCTTTTTCGAGAAAGCGGGTGAGTCTGTCCGATGTGACAGAATCTGTAATAATGGTAGAATTTGGATATTCCGGGGCTAGAATTGCCGCAACCAGGGCGATTATTGCGTCGCGGTTGACTTCGGTTCCGTCCGGTAAAACTGCACTCATTCGGTCAACGTCGGTGTCAAAAATCAGGCCTAGGTCAGCTTTGTTTTTGAGGACTGCGCTCTGAATTGACTCCATGGCCTTTGCGTTTTCAGGGTTTGGAATGTGGTTGGGGAAGGTTCCGTCCGGCTCCAGAAACTGGCTCCCCTTTGTGTCGGCACCAAGCAGGTCAAGAATCTTTGATGTAAAAAATCCGCCAGCTCCGTTTCCTGCGTCTACCACGATTTTAAGGCCGGAAAGTGGCTTTTCACCGGAGTTTACGCCGTTTTTGATTGTCTTTACGAGATGATTTGCATAGAGAGAAATAAGGTCAAATTTCTTGAAGTCTGATGAGCCTGATTTTTCTGAAAGACCTGCAGCTCCTTCAAGAAGAGCGGTAATGTCCTCGTGCTCAAGTCCCCCGTCCTTGTCGAAGAATTTGAGTCCGTTTCGGTTGAAGGGAAGGTGGCTTGCGGTAATCATGATTGAGCCGTCGAATTTCGTTTCGGGGAAGACGATGCTCATGAACATGGCAGGGGTAGTCGCCATGCCGCAGTCCACGACCCTAACTCCGCATGAAGAAAGGCCTTCCATGGCAGCCTTTGCCAGAGATTCGCCTGTGATTCTTGAGTCACGGCCGATTCCGACAGTCAGAGATTCCACCGCCTTGCCGCATTTTTTTGAGAGCCAGGCGGCAAAACTCTGGGCGATTATATTTGATGCGAGGGGAGTGAGATTTACGCTTTCGCCCTCGATTCCTTCACATGCAACGCCACGGATGTCGCTGCCGTTCTGTAATTTCAATAATTCTTTTGCTTCCATAATGGTTTCAGATTAGCACATTTTTTTCATTTATGCACTTGTTTTTATTTTTTCATAAGTGTATTATTTGTTTTATTGTGAAAATAAACTTAAAGCACTCGCTGCTTTTTATTATATTTTGTCTTTATATCACATCCTGTTCTCAAGAAAAGCCACGCTATGAACAAATTTTGGGTACCATATGCACTGTAAATCTGTTTGAAGACGGCAGGGACAAAATTTATGATGAAATTTTTGTCCGGCTCAGGGAAATTGAACGGGAATTCAGCATCGACAAAAAAAATTCCGATATGTACCGTGTCAATTCCCGGGCTTATGTTGAGCCTGTAACTGTTGGGCAGGACGTTTTTTCCCTTATGGAAACTTCTCTGCTGCTTTCGGACATTACAGAAGGTGCCTTTGACGTTTCTGTCGAGCCTCTTGTTTATTTGTGGAATATTAATTCAGCTTCCCCCCATGTTGCCTCTCAGGAAGAACTTGACGAAATTCTTCCGCTGGTCAATTACAAAAATATCGTTACAAATCCCGGCAACCGTTCCATTCATTTCCTTAAGGAAGGCATGGGGCTCGATTTTGGCGCAATTGCAAAGGGCTTTGCTGCCGATGAAGTCGTTAAAATCTGTGAAAAACATGAGGTTCGCCGTGCAATAATTGATTTGGGCGGCAATGTCTATGTTTACGGCCAAAAGGCAAACAAAAAAGACTGGAACGTTGGCATAAAAAATCCGGAATATCCTGATTCGGCTCCCCTTGTCCGGGTTACGCTTCCTCAAAATTCAATCGTGACCAGTGGCGTGTACGAGCGCTTCTTTAGCGTGGGGCAGGAAAAGTATCACCATATTTTCTCGCCATTTACCGGCCGGCCTGTTGACAATGAGCTTCTGTCTGTTACCGTAATCTGCGAAAATTCCATGCTGGCAGACGGCCTTTCAACAGCTTTCTTTGTCCTTGGCGAAAAAAAATCCCGTGAGCTCATTCCAAAATTTTCTTCCATTTTCAACATGCAGATTTCTGCTGTTTTCATCAAAAAAAATCATGAAATCTCTTTCTCGCGGCTCTTTCCCTATGTCAGAAGCATTCTTTATGATGACTGGCGTGTAAAAGAAGTCTACGAGTAAATTTTTATGGGATTTTTTGACTGTCAGTTTTCTTAAAATTTCTAAAATCTTTAAAGATTGATTTTATAAATTTAAAATATAATTTTTTTTTGATTGAAAAATGTGAAATCTCTTATTTTCGTGTTATACTAATTGCATGGGCTTTTATGTATTTCTTGGGAGAGAGTAAGAGAAAGTTCAACTTTTTTGCGCTGAACTTAATCTAGATTATGCATGAAGGTTTTTCTACTTTCTAAGGATTGCAATGAGTTACGGCTTGGAAAATCTCGAAACGAGACAGCTAGAAGGAATCGTCACAATTCTCAATCAATGTACGGATTCGTTTCTTTTTATTTTTGATCTTTCAAAGGACACATTTTTCATTTCTCCATTTGCCAGAAATATTTTTGATTTCCCCGAAGAAAAGCTTGAAAACGCAACCCGTGAAATCATGAAGATTGTCTATTCTGAAGACCAGGCTTCTTTGCGAGTTGACCTGGATCTTCTTAAAACCGGTAAGCGGGCCGACCATAATCTTGACTACAGGTGGGTAAACCGCAATGGCAAGCCAATCTGGATTCGTTCCAGGGGGCGCATCCTTCCTACTGACAGCGAAGAACGCAGAATACTTATTGGTGAAGTTTCCATCGTAACCGAAGAAGACCGTACCGACCTTCTTACAGGCCTTGCCACAGAATCTCAGCTTCGAATCGACTACAGTTCCGTCTGGACAAAAAAACAGTCTGTTTCAGGTTTTATCCTCAAAATCGACATTGACAATCTTGGTGCAATCAATGAGCAGTACGGTGTCATGACCGGCGATGTAATCATTTCAAAAGTCGGTGACTGCTGCCGCAAAGTCTGTGCCGGGGCGGCAAAAGCCTACAAGCTTTCCAGCGATGAATTCGTGCTCATGAACCTTACGGGCAAGTCAGCCCTGGTGGCGCAAAAAATGTACGAAAATCTCCGCCGCGAAATTTCTGAGGCAGAGCACGGTCTTGGCTACGACATTATTTTTACGGTGTCAGGCGGCATGGTTGCCTTCATGAACGACACTTCCCAGCTTGACGGCCTTCTCCGCAAAGTAAATTATTCCCTCAATTCTTCAAAGCGAAACGGAAGAAATAACCTGGCAACCTTCAATGCCGTGGACTATACCCAGCATCTTAAAACCCTGGACTTTCAGGAAAAAATCCGTGATTCAATCCGCAATGACTTTGCAGGCTTTGAGCTTTACTATCAGCCTGTGGTTGACGCAAAGAATCTCTACCTTGACGCCGACAAAACTGTACTGAACGTAATCGGCTGCGAGGCTCTTATCCGCTGGACTTGTCCTGGTTACGGAATCCTGGCTCCCGATGAATTTATTCCGATTCTTGAGCGTACCGGCATGATTGTTTCTGTGGGCAGGTGGATTTTGCGTACGGCCTTCATGCAGTGTGCCGAATGGAACCGTCTGCAAAAAGATTTCCATGTCAGCGTAAACCTTTCATATATTCAGGTTAAAAAGAGCGACATTCTGCGCGACGTTGAAACGGCCATGCTTGTCTCAGAAGTCAATCCCAAGAACGTTACTCTTGAGCTTACCGAAAGCGGCTACATTGACAACGGCGATGAACTTCAGGCACTAACCGAGTCTTTCTCGAACATGGGCGTAAACGTCGATATTGACGATTTTGGCACCGGATATTCAAACCTGCGCTATCTTCAGTACTTAAAGGCAAATACCCTCAAACTTGACTATACTTTCGTTCAAAAGGCAACGGCTGGCAACGAGGGCGACCGCAAGATTATCAAGCACATTACCCAGATGGCTCACGAGCTTGGCATGCAGGTCTGCATGGAAGGAATCGAAGAAAAGAGCGACATCGAAAAACTTATTGAATATTCCCCGGACAAATTCCAGGGCTTCTATTTTGGCCGCCCCTGCAACAACATCGATTTCCGCGAGCATCACCTGCGCCTTGACGTAAACAAAGATATTTACAAAAAATCAAAATAGTTAGAATATCGAGTTTTGAACTTATCGGATAAATCAAAAAAAACGGCTTCCCGTCGAGTTTGTGCCGCAACCTCGACTCCAGCCGTTTTTTTTTGCAATTATTCCAAGATAAAAACTCATCATTCTGTCTTAAATATAATGCTTTAATTCAATCTTTTCGATTTTTTTGGTTTTTACGGCTACAATGTAGTTTCCTGTGACTGCAGAAAGCACGTCAAATGCCGTGGCAAAACTGCACAGAATCGGCATGGCAGGCCTTAAAAGAAGGTAGCCTGCTTCGAATCCCCTTCCGTACATTGCGCAGATTACCGTAAGTGAAACAAAGGTTCCGCCCACAGGAAAGTTCCCCAAAGCAAAAGAAGTGATGAATGAAACTGCAAAAATCCAGATTACGTCAAAGAAAGTAAATCCCAGGCTGGAATATGAGCGCAGGATAGTTACAAAGCAGATTGTCGTTACGAGAGCCGTACCGCCACGGGCAAAAATTGAAAAAAGTGGAAGGGCGAAGTTGTTTGTCTCGTCGTGGATTCCAAGGCTTTCCTTGCTGTGCCTGAAGTTTGTGAGCAGGGTTATGTTGGAGTCGCCTGTGAAAAAGCCCGTAAAAATCGAGCAGATGCTTGCGTAAAGAACGTGATAGGGGCGCAGATCCTTGCAGAGAAGCCGAAGAATAAGCGGGTAAACAATGCCGGCCACAATGGCAAAATCAACCAGCAGCATGACAAAAATGGGCAGGAATGTGCGGGCCTCAAAAATGACCCTTGCCTGCAATGTCCAGTAGCAGGAAATTGCAATCATGCCCACTGAAAGCCACTCAACGAAAAAAGCCGACATGGTCTGGCAGAGCTTGACCGCTGAGTCAAAAACGCTGAGGATAGGTTTTGAGTCGTTGGGATCAGAGGCGCAGGCTCCCCCGGCAAAAGCGGCCAGGACAAAAACAGGAAGAAGATAGGCTCCGCCTTTAAGGGAATCAAATCCTGAAAAAGGAAAAACGTCGAGAATCATCTGCTTTATGTTGATTGTGGGAACTTCAGAAATCTTTTCGACGCTGATTGGTATTCGGGGAAGGGAGACGATAAGGACTGAAAGAAGGCCCAGAGCAACAAGAATCAGTGTTGAGCCAAAAATTGTACCTGCCGTCCAAAGGCTGGTCTTTAAAATGTGTTTTTTGTTCCTGAGATTGAACATTGACATGACTGTTCCAAAAAAAAGAAGGGGAATCAGGGCATATCTTCCGAACCTTACGGCGATTTCTGACAGGGTTGAAACTGCGGAATCAACTGAAGGAATGTTAAGGGGAAGAATAAAAGCCGCTGCAATGCCTAGAACCAGGCCAATCAAATATTTAATCCAAACTTTCATAATCATATTATAGCAAATTGCTCAAAAAAGTGATATAATATTCCGTTATGGGAAAGATGATTTTATTCGCAGGCAAGGAATTTCCTGCAGGAAACGATATGGCTTCAGGCGCTTCTTTTCAGGGGCGCAAAGTTATAGCCACAAACATGGCCGCTCCTGTTGAAAGCGAAGGCGAAGGTGAAAACGAGGCAAATGCCCAGAAATCAGGCGGAGTGCTGCTTGTAAACTGGAACCGTTCCTCACCCCTTTCATGCCGTTCCCTCGCATTAAAGTGCGAGAACGAAGGAGGCCTTGACGAAGCTGTCCTTGTATTCGACGAATTTTATCTTGCCACAAAATACCGCGAAGTTGATAACAATGCTCAGATTCTGGAAGAGCTGATTGCAAGCTACCAGTATCTGGCTCAGGAACTGATTGCCCGCTTTAACAGGCAGCCTGAGCGTCAGCGAAAGTTAATTTTCCTTTACAAATCGAATTTTTCTCTGGCCGATGCCATAAATTCTTCAACCGTGCGTGCCCTGGGAATCGAACTTTCAAATCCGCTGATTGCGTCTGCTGCAGGTGCCTTCCAGCTCTATGCAGAAAACATGGCGGCAAAACTTGCGGCCGGGGGCAATATTACGCCGATTCTGGTTTCCTGTGATTCTCAGAACGACCTTTCAAAGCGTGACAGTTCACTTTCCGTGTGGCTTTGCGAATACATGGATTCTATCGATGCGCTTAAAAAGCCTCTTTCCCCAAAGCAAAAGGTTTCCTGGGTCAAAGCCGGTGCAAAAAACCCGAGTGGCTTCGGAATCCTGGGCTTCTAACTTAAAAAACGGAAAATAAAAATTGGACTACTCTAATCCGCTTATCGTACAAAGTGACCGCACTCTTCTTCTCGATGTTCATGCTCCCCGTGCAGGGGATTGTCGCAATGCACTTATTCCCTTTGCAGAGCTGGAACGTTCTCCTGAGCATCTTCACACTTACCGCCTCACGCCGCTTTCACTGTGGAACGCAAATGCAGCCGGCTTTACTCCGGAAGACGCGGTAAATGTTCTTCACGATTTTGCCCGTTATGATGTGCCCCAGGCTGTTGAAGTGTGGATTAAAGAAACTGCCGGCCGCTTTGGAAAGCTGCGCCTTGTGCCTGCTCCATGGATAATTTTGCCCGGTAAGCCAAAAACTGGAAAATTTAAGCCGGACGGGGGAAGTCTCCCCCTCGCTCCAGCCGCCACGGCGTCTTGCGCTGCCCCCTCTGCGGGGGAGGCCCCCGCAACGCCCCCGGCCGACGATGGCATAAAGGAAGAATATCTTTATCTGGTCACGGAATCGATTCCTGTTTTTAAGGAAATCGGAGCAAGTTTTGTTGGAAAAAAATATCTTACAATGTGCGAATACGAGGAACCTCAGGACGAGCTCATGAAGCAGACTGTGGTAAGCGAGGCAGAAAAGTCACACTGCTTCCGCCTTTCCCTCACCGACCGGGGAACAATCAAGCAGGAGCTGTTGAGAATGGGCTGGCCTGTAAAAGACGATGTTCCCCTGATTGACGGTGAGCCGCTTGAAGTAAATCTTCGGCAAACAACCCTTTCAGGCAGGCCTTTCAATCTGCGCCAATACCAGAAAGAAGCTGCTTCTGCAATCGTGGGCGACAAGGGGCCTGGAACCGGCTTCGGCACAATCGTCCTTCCCTGTGGCGCTGGCAAAACGATCGTGGGCATGACCGTAATGGACCTGCTTAAGACAAGCACTTTAATTGTCACCACAAATATTTCCGCTGTTCATCAGTGGATTGACGAGCTCATCGACAAAACCAGCCTTAAGCGCGAGCAAATCGCCGAATATACTGGCGAAAACAAAACTATTAAGCCCGTTACCGTGGCCACTTATCAGATTCTTACATGGCGGCCCGAAAAGGATGGGCCTTATCCGCACTTTTCACTTTTCCGCAAGCGCAACTGGGGCCTGATTATTTACGATGAAGTTCATACTCTGCCGGCTCCAGTCTTTCGTGTGGCGGCAGAAATCCAGGCTGTGCGCCGAGTTGGCTTGACGGCAACCCTTGTGCGCGAAGACGGAAACGAAGGCAGCGTGTTTTCCCTTGTGGGGCCTAAACGCTACGATGTTCCCTGGAAAGACCTGGAATCTTCAGGCTTTATCGCTACGGCCGAATGCATTGAAGTTAGAATCGATCTGGGTGAAGAAAAGGAAATTGAATACGCCGTCGCAGATTTGCGCAAAAAGCACAGAATTGCAAGCGAAAATCCGAAAAAGCCAGAATTCGTAAAAAAACTGGTTGAAAAGTCACCGGAGGACAAAATCCTTGTAATCGGCCAGTATTTAAGCCAGCTTGACGAGCTTTCCAAAATGCTGGGCTGCCCGATTATCACCGGCAAGACTCCCAACGAAGAGCGGGACAAAATCTACGCAGACTTCAGGAGCGGGGCAATCCGCGTGCTGGTGGTGAGCAAGGTTGCCAATTTTGCAATCGATTTGCCGGACGCAAGCATGGCGATTCAGGTGAGTGGCACTTTTGGAAGCCGCCAGGAAGAAGCCCAGCGATTGGGTCGAATCTTGCGGCCAAAAGAACGCAAGTCCCGCTTTTTTACCCTGATTACGCGAAACACCGTCGAGGAAGAATTCGGCTCCAACCGCCAGAAATTCCTGGCTGAGCAGGGCTATCAGTACAAACTTGTGCGCTGCAAAGATTCTTCTGAACTGGGAGAATTCCTTGAAGGTGAGCAGCTGTGCCTGAGCTAAAAATGGGCGGTGCGGGGCGGAAGAGACTTCCCCATCCCACAATATAATAAGGAGATTTTTATGAACTTGGATCCTAAAGTACAACGAATCATGGACTGGCGTGAGAGCATTGCCGTGTTGCCGGATAATCATTTTTTTGAAATTATCCGCATGTACCTGGGTGAAATAAAGACTCCGTTTAACAAGCAGAAGCTGATTGAAGAGCTGGGAGCTTTCATAAGGCGTGAAGACACCAGACGGACCCTCGTGTCTCTTTTGAGCGAAACCGACCTTAGAATCATTTCGGCTGTAAAATATATTTCAAATGCCACTCAGGAAAAGCTTTTTTCTTTCTTTGCGGGAACTTATTCCTTTGCCCAGCTTTACGAGCGTCTTTTGAACCTTGAGGAACGTTTGATTCTCTACCGAAAAAGTGACCGCACTACAGGCAAAACCATTGTCCTGCTCAATCCCCACCTTGAAGACGACCTTGAGCCTTACACAAAGCAATCTGTGCTCCTTGAAAATCCGGAATATGCCCAGGTCTGTTACCAGACGCCTCCTTCTCTTTCACCCGAGCTTATCGCAGCCTTCATCTCCTTCATCCACAAAAACCGTGACTTGTGCAAGGCTGACGGAAGCTTTAAAAAACGTACTGAAGCCGAAATCGAACGGCTTTTCCCAGGCAAAACCGAGCTTCTTTTTAACCTTACCAGGGCTTTCATCAATCTTTCCCTGCTCCGCGAAGTGAGCGAAGGATACGAAATCGACAAAAATAAATTTCTTTCCTTTGCCCGGCTGGACAAAAAACTTCAGTATGCCTATTTTTGCGTGGCAAGTCAGGGCAGGTTTTCCCGCAGTGGCCTTGTGCGTCAGGCAAAGCTTCTTCTTGACGTGGCGACTTCAATTCCCCACGAAGGATTTTCCCGCAGCATCATACTCAGGCTTGCATATTTGATTTCAGAAGATCAGAACGAAGTTCCGGGGCTTTCTTCGCTGGGCTCAAACTCACGATTTGCCTCAATTCTGAACCGTGCAAAAGAAGCTGACTCTGCAATTGTTGAGAGCGATTCAAATCTTTCTTCCATATTGGACAGGCTTATTGAGTGTGCCCGGCTGTTTGGAATTCTTTCCCAAAAAGGAACAGATGTTCACGGCGAACCAATTTTTGTCTCTGGAACTGTCTTTGACGAAAGCGAAACATTTGATGAGAGTCCCAAGGTTTTGAGCGTGGACGCAGGCTTTACCGTAACTTTAATGCCTGGTCTTTCACTTGATGCCCTGATCCCGCTCATGGATTTCATGGACTTAAAGACTTTTGACACTGCAGCCCTTTTTGAAATCAACCGCAAGTCTGTAATGCGTGGGTTCGACGCCGGATTAAGCGCAAACAGAATCTTTTCACTTCTAAAAAAATATTCTCCCTATGAAATTCCGCAGAATCTTGAGATTTCAGTTGATGACTGGAGCCGTTCGTATTCTTCGGCAACGATTTACAAGGGCTATGTCCTGCAGGTGAGCGCAGAAAACGCCGCAATCACAGAAAATAATCCTGCCATTGCGCCATTTATCGTGCAAAAACTTGCCACAGGAATCTATCTTCTTTCCGTAGAAAGTGACGAGCAGGCACAGACTGTAATTGCCAGAAGCGGGCTGGATTTTATCGGCAAAATCAAAAGTCCCGAAAAAAGTTTTGAAAGCATCGGCTTTCCTGAATTCATTGTGCCGCAAAAAACTGACCGTTTTGACACCAGCGAAGAACCGGCTCCCACTTCTGACGAAGAACGTGCCGCTCATTTTGAGGCAATGCGGGCCGAACTTGAAAAACTAAATCTTCCACAGGAGAAAAAAGAAGGGCTTGCCCAGCGAATCCAGCACAAAATCATTCTTTCACCAGTACAACTTAGGGCGGACAGCGTAAAATACGAGCGGATCGAAGCCGGCGGCATGGATTTTTCTGGTAAACTTCACATTATCGAAGGCTCGATTTCCAACAACTGCATGGTTGAGCTTCAGTTTGACGACCGCGTAATCGTGGGCGTACCGCTTTCCATATCCAAGACCGAAAGTGATGCCAGCGTCCTTATGGAAGTCATGCCAGAGCGCAGTGAAAAAATGCTTTCAATCGGTCAGGCAAAATTCGTCAAGCGGATCAGGGGAAGTGTCTTAAGATAAAGGCAGGTTCCGCCTTATCCCACGATTTGCAAAATCTCTTCCCCGAACTTTTCCACCTTTTTTTCTCCCAGACCGGTCACATCGAATAAGTCTGCTTCCCTGCGCGGTTTTTTTGCTGCAATGTCATTCATTGTCCTGTCACCAAAAATCACATATGGCGGCACGTTCATTTCCTCGGCCTTCTTTTTACGCCACTTTTTTAGCTCTGCCTGAATCCGCTTTCCTTCATCGTCGCCGGCAAAATCGACTTCTTTCTTGTGAAGGACAAAGCCGGCCTTTTGCTCAGAAACCTGACCTGGATTCTGCTTAGCCCACGGGGATTTTTTCTTTTCTGGTTTGGGGAACATAAGCCCGCCGTTTGCTCCGCTGGAAGCCCTGTATTTGGGAATAAAACTTCCGTCTGCCTCCAGATTAAAGGCGCCTCCAGAGGAATGTCCCCGGCTCATATTGAAGGGCAGCATGATTTTGTCACGGTTTTTCAAGGCTGCCAGTCCGTCATTTGTCAGAAGCAGAATATTGTAGTCTCCGTACTTTGTCACAAAATTCTTTTCTATTAAAAGATTCACTACTTCATGCCACTGGTCCTTGTCCAGTTCCCGGCCGATGCCCCAGGTTGAAAGCATGTTGTGCTCGTTTTCAAGAATTCTTTTGTTCCGGCTGCCCATAAGGACGTCGATTACGTAGGCTGCTCCAAATCTTGAGCCAGTGCGGATAATGCAGCTCATAAGCTTCTGACAGGGAATCGTCATGTCGATTTCTGGAACGGGGCCCAGCTCGCACAAATCACAGCAGCGCTCATTTTTGCCCTTGAAACTTTCTCCAAAATAAGAAAGAAGAAGCTTTCGGCGGCAAGTACGGCCTGTCGCATACGAAAGCATTCCCTGCAGCAGATTTTCGCATCGTGTTTTGTCCGCCGCCTCCTCAAAGAAATAGCGGATTTTATGAATGTCACCGGCTGAATAAAGCAGAAGGGCTTCGCTTGCCAATCCGTCTCGACCTGCCCGCCCGATTTCCTGATAATACTGCTCCAGAGACTTTGGCATGTCGTAGTGAATCACAAAACGCACATTCGGCTTGTCGATTCCCATTCCGAAGGCAAGGGTCGCCACCATAATCTGAACCTGGTCCCGAATAAATTTTGTCTGATGGTCGGCCCGCACGCTGTCCAAAAGTCCGGCGTGATAATTCTGTACCGAGTAACCCAGGTCCGAAAGCTCGTCGGTAAGCTCATCAACCTGTCTTTTTGAGAAACAATATATGATCCCGCTCTCGTCATTGTGGCGTTTTATGCACTCCACCACCTGCTCCAGCGGATTCCGGCTTTTCTGCCTTACATCAAGGAAAATATTAGGTCTGTCAAAACTTGAGATTAAAACCGCCGGATTTTTCAGCTTCAGGTTCTGGATTATGTCCTGCCGTACATGGGGAGTCGCCGTGGCCGTAAGTGCCAGAAAAACGGCATTCTTAAATTGTGCCCGCAGCGAAGAAATTTCGAGATAGTCCGGCCTGAAGTCGTGCCCCCATTCAGAAACGCAGTGGGCTTCATCAATGGTAATGCAGCTTACAGTTACTCTGGGATCGTGGAACAAATCGTTGATTTTGGGTGTCATTAAGCCTTCCGGTGAAACATAGACGATTTTGGTCTCGCCCCGCCGGATTGAATTCATGGAATCCTTGTAATCTTCCCATTCGACTGTGGAATTTAAAAACACGGCGTTGATTCCGTTTGCGTTCAGGGCCGCCACCTGATCCTGCATCAGCGAAATCAAGGGTGAAACAACCACGGTCAGTCCATCAAAAATCAGTGCTGGAATCTGATAGCAAAGGGATTTTCCCCCGCCAGTGGGCATGATAGCCAGCGTGTCTTTTTTGGCCAGCACATTTGAGATGATGTCTTTTTGCAGCAGACGGAAACTGTCGTAGCCGAAAACTGCCTTTAAAACGACTTCCGGCTTTGCTCCGGTAAAATTCATATTTTCCATAATTTTTCCAAGATTATAGCACAAGTTACTTGTCAAAATCTTCTGTTTTCTGTTATAATTCCATCACTTGCCGGGTTGGTGAAATGGTAGACACTACAGACTCAAAATCTGTTGCCTTCACGGGCGTCTGAGTTCGAGTCTCAGACCCGGTAAATCAAACTTGCTGGTCTTTTTCAGCAAGTTTTTTTATTTTAAATCATGGTGCCAATCAAGCGGCTTCCGCTGTTCCGTGGCTCACTCACGCTCGGTGCTGACGCACTGGGGCTTTGCCCCACCACTCCATAGCGGGGCAACAATTTACTTACTGCTGTTGAATAAATCCATCGGGCCTGCATCCTGTCTCAGTTCAATTGCTTCTATCAAATGCCTGCTTGCGATTTTTTGCGAGCCTTCCATATCCGCAATCGTACGTGAAATCTTTAAAATCGAACTTACGGCCCTTTGTGAAAAATCACTGTTCTGTATGGCACAGTCCAGAATTTCCTGCTCGTCTTTTCCCAGCTGGCAGAATTCTGCGATTTCCTGGGGGGCAAGACAGGCGTTTTTCTTTCCTTTCCTCTCCCGCTGAATCAGAACTGCCCTGCCTATTTTTTCTCGAAGTTTTGCCGTAGTCAGTCTTTCGACACTGGATTCGTTGCAGACGTTTTGAATTTTAATGCAGCTGCAGCATTCACTTTGATCTGTGCAGATTTCGCAGGGGTGGGGCGGATTTCTTTCTGCAATCGTAATGCTTTCAGTTTCGTTCTCAACGTGAATCCTAATGTCAATCCGGTCGAGCAGGGGGCCTGAAAATTTGCGCCAGTATTGCTCCACGCTCTTCAAGGAGCACATGCATATTTTGCTGGAACTGCCGTAATTTCCACAGGGACAGGGGTTTGAAGCCACCAGAAGCTGGAATCTTGCCGGATAAGTCGTTGTGCGGCCTGCCCGGCTCAGGGTAACGTAACCGGTTTCAATCGGCACCCGCAGCATCTGAAGCACGCTGCTTTTGAATTCTGCCGCCTCATCCAGAAAAAGGACTCCGTTATGGGCAAGTGAAATTTCCCCAGGCCTGGATTGTGTTCCTCCGCCGCAAATTCCTTCCAGCGAAGAGCTTTGGTGGGGCATCCTGAAAGCTGGAACACGCATGAGCGGTTCGTCCGGGCGCAAAAGGCCTGCAATTGAGTGAATCCTCGTTACACTCTGGGCTTCTTCGACCGTAAGCAGGGGCAGAAGGGCAGGAAAGCGGCTCATGGCAAGAGTTTTTCCGCAGCCGGGCGGTCCGTAGGCAAGAACGTTGTGCCCACCGGCCGCAGCAATCTGAAGCGCCCGGACAAGTTTTTTTTGATTCACTATGTCGCCGAATTCAAAGCTCTTGTTTTCCGCCGGAAAAAGTACGCCGCTCATATTTATGCTTCCTTCAGGAATAAAAAATCTGTCGGCATCATCACTGAGCCCGGTAAACAGCTCCGGTTTTTTGAGTGCTTCGTAGGCTTCGGTCAAATTTTCAGCCCCAAAAACCTTCATGCCCGCAACTTCCCTGGCTTCCGCCGCATTTGCCCTGGCAACAATGCATTTTGTGATTCCTGCCTGAAGGGCCGTGCTGGCCGCCGCATGAACTGCCCGGACAGGTCTGAGGACTCCTGAAAGTTCCAGTTCTCCCATCACCAGAATCGACTCTCCGTCAATTCCGTCAGAATCCTTACCGTTGCAAGCTGTATTTGATGCCGCAAGAACTGCAAGTGCCAGCGGAAGGTCAAAGCCTGAGCCTTCTTTTTTTAAGTCAGCCGGTGCCAGCGAAATCAGCACCCTTTCAAGGGGAAAATCAAAGCCTGAATTCCTGATTGCTGATTTCATTCTTTCCCTGGATTCCTTGACCGCATTGTCTGCAAGGCCCACAATGTCAATCGCCGGAATTCCCCGCCGCAAATCGACTTCAACCGTAACCAGATTTCCTTCGTAGCCAAAAGGTGAAAATGAATAAATTGTCATAGAATCTCCTGTTTTTTTGCTCTGCCTATTTATTTGAAAAAAAATTCGATTTTCGGCAATGTAAACTTAAAAAAACTGAAATTTTTTGTAAAAAATTTGGAGATTTTGAAATTCCGTTGTATAATTAACTTGTCGGGATAAACCGGCTTTGCTGTCATAAAGGACTTCGTTGCAAGTTTGGCGGCAAAATTATCCCTGCAACGCCGCCTGGCGCGGAGTTTTTAAAGGAGTACTAAAATGACTAAATCAGTTTCAGCCGTAGGCTTTGTATTTGAAGAAAAACAATCGGACATGATCGAAAAAAAACTTTCACGCATCAGCTATGCCGATGATTTGATTGTTGATTTGATTCTTCGTGTAAAGCATGATAAGGCATATAATTTTGACTGTACCGTTAATTTTAAGTGGGGTGCTCAGGCTCATGTCGCATCTGAAGATTTCGACTTCGGTGCCGGCTTGAACAAACTCATGGACGTCCTTGATACAAAAGTCAAAAAAGAAAAGGACAAGGTTCAGGAAAAGAAGTAAAGATTCAGTTTTTTGCAAGGCTCCGCTCCGGCGGGGCTTTTTTTTTCAGAAAATTTTCAAATTTTTGGCTTGCTTTTTTTGCTTACAAAATGTATAGTAAAATCCATGGTGGATAAGGTTTTTACCGTATTAGATTTACTTGACATGGAGCTTCCGGAGCATAGTCAGCTTCACCTCAAATGTATCGGCGGGCGCATGAGCCTGTCCAATGTCATTTCTGTGCCTGAAATTAATCGTCCCGGGCTGGCTCTTACAGGCTTCTACGAGTCTTTTGCAAAAGGTTGCGTCCAGCTCTTCGGAAGCGCAGAAAGTGCCTATCTCAAAAAGCTTTACGACGAAAACAACACTCAGTCTCTGGCCAAAATGTTTGATTATGGTATTCCCTGTCTCATCTTTGCCAAAGATCTTCTTCCGCCGGACGATTTCATTATTCTGGCAGAGTCTTCTGGCTGTGCCATCCTTAAAACCGAGCTTGATTTAACCGAATTTTCCATGCGTCTCATGCGTGTTTTTGCCAACGCGTTTGCTCCCAAAAAAACACTTCATGGCGTTCTTGTTGAAGTATACGGTATCGGCATACTGCTTACAGGTCATTCCGGTGTCGGTAAGTCCGAATGTGCCCTGGAACTTGTAGAACGAGGTCACAGGCTTGTTGCAGACGACATCGTTGAAATTCACTGCGTAAACGGAAATTCAATTCTTGGTCAAGGTGCAAACAAGCTTATTTCCCATCATATGGAAATCCGTGGCCTTGGCATCATAAATATTGCGCAAATGTATGGTGTGGGGTCTATCCGTGAGCAAAAGGAAATTCAGCTTGTCATCCGCCTTGAAGAGTGGGACAATTCTAAAGTATATGATCGCGTAGGCAACAGCCTTGAAACCCTCGATTTCCTTGGCGTAAAAATCCCGACAATCGAAATCCCGGTAAAGCCTGGCCGTAACCTGCCAATTATTATCGAAGCTGCGGCCATGAATGAGCGCCTTAAGGCCCGTGGTTACAACTCTGCCCGCGATTTCAACCAGAACATCCTAAAATGGATTGAAACAGGTGAGGTTCAAAGTGCCTACTACGGCTCAGACGATTCTTACTAAAAACATCGAAATACACAAAATTTAATATCCGTGTTGCGGATTTTCAAATAAAACAGGAGATTATATTATGACAGAAAAATTCTTGACAGTTCTAAACCGAGCTGGAATCCATGCTCGTCCGGCCGCCTTGATTGCTCAGACGGCAAACAAATTCGCATCAGAAATCACAATTGAAAAGGATTCCGCATCTGTAAATGCAAAATCCATCATGGGCGTCATTACAATGGCTGCCGGATACAATACTCAGTTAATCCTTCGTGCAGAAGGCAGCGACGAAAAGCAGGCTGTTGAAGCTATAAGCCAGTTGTTTGAAAACAAATTCGAAGAAGACTAATCAAAATCACAGGAGACTCAAATGAAACAGATTACAGGCCGTCAGCAGGAAGTATTAGATTTCATTTCCGGCTTTACAAAAGAAAATAACTATCCGCCAACAGTTCGTGAAATCGGCGAACACTTCAGTATTTCATTGCGTGCCGTTCAGGATCATATTGCTGCATTGCAGAAAAAGGGCTATCTTTCTCAGACTCAAAAACGGGCACGTTCCCTTAACGTCATTTCCGGGGCAAATTCAGAGCCTCATGCCTATGTCTGCAAGGTTCCCCTCCTTGGAACTGTTGCCGCAGGCAAGCCTCTTTTGAGCGAAGAAAATCTTGACGGCTACGTAAATCTCACCGAACCTTTTGTTCGCCCCGGCAAAAATTATTTTGCCCTTCGAGTTCGCGGGCAGAGCATGATAGAGGCAGGCATTCTTGAAGGCGACCTTGCGGTTGTAGAACAGGCTCAGACTGCTGTTGACGGTCAGATTGTTGTTGCTGTAATTGATAACGCTATTACGCTCAAACGCTTCTACAAAGAAGCTGACAGAATCCGCCTTCAGCCGGAAAATTCCGCTTTCCAGCCTATCTATTCAAATGCTGTTTCAATTGTTGGTATTCTTTCCAATATTGTCAGGACATACTAAGGCTTAAAATAAATGGCAGCTCCGATTTATCTCTTCACCGGTCCTGAAATCGGCAACAGAAATGAACAGGTTGACTCAGTAAAAAACGCACTCGTTAAAAAGTTTGGCGATGTTGAAAACTATCTGCTTTATGCCTCTGATTCCAAAATCGAGGATATAATAGCCAAGCTTCAAACTGAATCGCTGTTCGTTCCTGCAACCTGTGTGGTCCTTCGTGAAGCGGAGCTAATCAAAAAAAAAGACGAAATTGACCTGATCGGGGGGTGGCTAAAAGGGGCAAAAGATTCTGCCATTCTTATTCTTGTTTCTGACGAGATTTCCGTTGATTCAAAACTTGACAAGCTTGTTCCCAAAGAAAACAAGCAGATTTTCTGGGCCATGGACGAGAGCCGGCTTGCTTCATGGCTCCAGGGCTATTTCAGCAAAAACGGCTATGCAATCGAAAGTGAAGCTGTCGAGTCGATTCTTGAGCTCACAGAGAACAATACAGAGTCTCTTCGTGCCGAATGCAGCCGTTTCTTCCTCTGCTTCCCAAAAGGGCACCTTATTTCCTGTGACGACGTGGAGAAGATTCTTGCTCATAACCGCGAGGAATCAGCCTTCACTTTGTTTGATGCTATGGCAAATCCTGCAGAGTTACCTACTGGTCGTCTGGAATCCGCTCTTGCAATACTGCAAAAAATTCTTCTTACCAAAAACAACAGCCCTGTCATGATTCTTGCAGGCCTTGCTTCCTGCTTCCGCCGCCTTGAACTCTGGCATTCAATCCACGCCGGCGGGGCTTATCTTGATGATTTTGCCCTCAAGACAAAAGGCTTTTCAAGCAAAACTGCCCGTAATCAATATTCCAGGGCTTCAAGAGTCTGGTCTTTCGGTCAGTGTGCGGCCGTCCTTGCTTCAATTGCCGGCACAGATTCAGAAATCCGTGCTTCTGGAACAAGTCTGCAGGAAACGCAGCTTTTTCTGCTTCTTTACGAAATCATCATGAAGAACGGCGGACGTGCAGCCAGATACGAAGCCTTTTAATTTATTTCAATTGAATTCAAAAGATCCCGCAGTTTTGAAAGTTCGTCGACGGTCAGCGTAACTCCCTTTCCCATTTTCTGATGGTCTGCGCTCCAGCTTCTCAAATCGTATTTCGCCGGTTTTTTGTTCCAGGAAATTTTGTTCAGTTCAAGGTTCCAGCCTCCGCTTCCTTCCGCAATTATCAAATGGTCACCAATAAAATCGTAAGTAAAATTCTCTGCCATCAAAAACCCCCTGATTGACAAGTAATTTTATTTCATTATACCACAGTTTTTCATTTTACATGAAACTTTCTTGCGAATCGTTTGTTTCTGATTTATAATTAAGACTATTAAAATGCCGATATTATAAAATAATAGGTAAAAATACTGGAGGAAATAAGTGAAAAAACATTTACTTCTATTGTCAGGTATTCTTGCAATACTTTCGTTCATTTCGTGTGGCTCAACACCCACTGCAGAGCCCGAAACAAAAAAGGAACCGCCAAAAGTCGAAGAAGCTGCTCCGGCTCCGGTGGTTGAAGAACCTGCTGCTGAAGATTTTGCCCAGGCAAACGAAGTCCTTTTGTCAAAAGCCGATGCTGCCCGGCAAAAGGCAATTGAAGCCGGCGCAGAAAAGTACTTCCCTGATGTACTTGCTGCCGACGACGGCTTTTATGACGGCGTAAAAAGTGACGTAAAAGAAAATCCTTCTGCTGATCATTCTTCAAAAATCAGCGAAGTAATCACCCGCTATGAGGCGCTTGCAACAGCCTGCATGGCAAAAGAACTTAAGGAAAAGGCCGATGAACTTGGTCTTTCGGATTCAGAAGCAGAAAAGGCTCTTTCTGATTTTGCTGCTTCTGACAATGGTGCAGACATGCGTGCAAATGCAGACAAGGCTCTCAGCGCATATTCTGCACTGCTTCTCAAGCAGCTTGCCGCAATGGCTAAAACAGAGCGAAACGCAGCTCTCGAAGCCAAAAAGAATGCAGACAGTGTAAAAGCCGGTGTAGCCAAAAAAGCTGAATACACAGCCGCCTCAAACACATTCAAAAAAGCCGACTCTGATTTCGTTACAAAAAATCTTGAAGGTGCATATCGTGGCTACCGTTCTGCAAAAGGTACTTTCCAGAGCCTCTATGAATCAATCGCAGAAAAACGTGCCGCAGCTCAGGCTGCAATTGAGCGGGCAAAACAGCGTGTTGCCGAAGCCGAAAATTACACGCTCGAAGCCGATTCCATCGCTCCTCTTCAGGGCGAAGTAGCTGGCATCGAAAAGGAAGACGCTGTTCTTCTTGAAGCAGACAATTTTGCAAATCCAGAAGACGCCGTAATCAATGTTGAAGAGTCTGAAGAAGCAAAGGCTGCCGCCGCAATCGATGAAGCCATTAACGCTGCTGTAGGAGAGTAAAATGAAAAAGTTTTTATCCGTAGTATCCATGATTTTTGCGACTTCATTGGTTTTTGCCGCAAGTTACAAAAACAACACTTATCAGAAAATGGCCGACGAATACACCCGCAAAGCTCAGAATGCCCTTGACGCCGGTGAATACGTTCTCGCCGAAGAATATGCAGCCAAGGCTGAAGAAAATGCCCGTCTGTCCGAAGAATTCGTCAAAAAAATGCTTGCAAAGTCAGAGTGTGATGCCGTCATGAAGCAGGCTGCCAAAAAACTTGAATATGCAAAGAGTGTAAATGCCGAGCGGAACTTTCCTATGGCTTACTCTTCTGCACAAAAAGCCTATGCCAGTGCACAGGAATCTTACGGTGCGGAAGATTATCCTACAGCTACTGCATTTGCAAGGCAGGTTCTTGAGGCTCTTGCAGACATCAAGGAAATTACTCCGCTTCCAGAATTTTATGTTGTACGTCCATGGGCCGAAACACGGGACTGTTACTGGAACATTTCCGGCCGCCCCTACGTTTATGACAACCCACTCCTTTGGGAAAATCTTTATCAGGCAAACAAGTCCAGCATGCCGCGTCCAAATGATCCTAACCTCATTCTCCCGGGCATGAAAATGAAGATTCCTAGCATTACTGGTGAATATCGCGAAGGCGTTTACAATCCTTCCAAAAAATACGATCCGTATTCAGCTAACCGATAGCAAAAAGGGGGCTGTTTGCGACTTCCTGATTTTAAGCAATCTGAAAGTCGCATTCAGCCTTTTTTATTTCTTCTTGAACAGCATGTATTTGAGCAGTGCTGACATCATCAGGGCATGGGGATATTCTTCACTTCCGATCTTTTCATAAACTTCTTCAACCGGAACCTGCAGATATTCAATGTATTCGTCTTCATCAAGATGCTGCCTGCCGCTTCCCTGAAGTTCTTCAGCTGCAAAAAAATGTACCCGGTTTTTCATAAGGGCAGGATTTGGATTTGCGCACCCCAGATATGTAAACTTTCCCGCCTTGTAGCCGGTTTCTTCCTCCATTTCCCTGTTTGCGGCAATTTCAGGCTTTTCCCCCCTGTTTATGACCCCTCCTGGAAACTCTATGCTCAGCGAATTGTTTCCATGCCTCCATTGCTTTACCATCAAAAATTTTCCGTTAAGTTCCGGAATCACAATGACCCAGTCGGGTGCGTCCATAACGACATAGTGTCCTTCTTTTCCGTCTGGTGAAAGAGAGTCAGTCTCATTCACTGTAAAAACCGGTGTTTTTAAAAGTTCTTTCTCCCCTTTTACGCTCCATTCAAGCTTTTTGCCGTTCATTTAAACCTTCCTTAAAAATTTTATCTTGCTTTTATCGATACATATTATACAATAGGGGAAGAATATGGCAATTATTACAGTATCAAGGCAACTTGCATCCGCCGGTGATGAAATCAGCAGAAAGATTGCTGAAAAACTCGGCTACAAATTCTGGGGCAAAACTGAAATCGAAAAAAGAATCGTCTCCCTAGGCTTTCCTGAATCAAAGCTTTCAAAATTCGACGAGCGCAAGATTGGTTTTCTGGCCGGCCTTACACGGAGCCGCGACGAATACCTTAATTATTTAATGACGGCAACCCTTGAAGCCGCTGCCGAGAATAATTGTGTAATCGTGGGGCGGGGCTCCTTCATCATATTAAAGGATTTAGAGAATCAAATTTCCTGCCGTTTCATTGCTGACGAAAACATACGCGCGGAGCGGCTTCAGAATGCCCTTGGCTGCAACAAAAAAGTGGCCGTTAAAAAAATTGCCGAAAGTGAAGTTCGTCAAAAATCTTTTCACAAGGAATTCTTTAATTTTGACATAAATAATCCTGAAATGTTTGACATGCTCGTCAACACTTCAAAACTGGACGCTGATTCCATAGCTGATTCCATCGTTGCGCTTACCCAAAAACAAGTTACGGATATTCGCAATTCTCAGGGGCAAAAAAAACTTGATGAGCTTCTGCTCGGTCAGCGAATCGTTGATATTCTCATTTTCATCTACAACCTGAACATTGAATTCCTGCGTGTCTCCATGCTGGACAAAAAAATTACGCTCCATGGCATAGCCGACAGCCAAAAAACGCTTGACGCTGCCTATACCATAGTTGAAGCCGAAATGCCCGGCTTTGAAATTGAGTCTGCAATCTGCGTTGGCAAAGACTTCAAATCTTACTAGAAAAAATGGCGCCCTTATTTTTACAAAATCCCCTTATTAATCAAGTTTTTGCTTTTTCGTGCGTGTTTTTTGCCGCTTCAGCCTCTGCATGTCTTCTCAAAATGCTCGTTCCCTTCCCGCAAAAAAAATCCAGGACAAAAAAGTTTGCTCCATTCTGCCTTTTTTTGAGCCTCTCGATTATATTTTACACCCTTCTGATTTTTGCCGTACATTCGCTTTTCTGGTTCCAGAATTTTCATGAAGAAATCCCCGGCTACTATAAAACTCTGGTTTTTGTTTTTGCAATCAGCCTGTTGATTTCCTTTTTCTGGAAGCTTCTTTTGCCCCTTTCGCTCGTGCTTTACGTGCTTCTGTCTTTTTTTACGAATCGTGCCATGCTTTCGATTTTTGGCCGGCAAAATCAGCTTGTGACGGTTCGCGTGGAAGATAATTCTGACCGCATGTTCCCGCTTGTTTACTGTCATCTGCCGGAAACGTTCCTGCTTCCCCTTAGGCGAAACTGGATATATATCGGTGAATCTCTTCCTTCGGGTCCGGCCGGCGAAAATTCTTCTGCAGTCTCAAAGGCTGAAAAACTCCTTGCAGAATTCGTCATTCAGAAAAGTACTGTCCAGCCGCACAAAATTCTTCTCCCTGAAAGTCAGCTTTTACCCAGCCTTTTTTCGGTCCGCATGGAATTTTCTGGCAGCGAACTAAAATATAGCGTTGTCCGGGATTTGTAACGAACCTTAAAAATTTACGGCAATTTACTTTTTCTTGAAAAAAAGTTATAATCCCACTTAATGACTGTTTCAAACCGTTTTACGCTTTTTCGCGCAGTTTTTGCGCCTGTTTTTTATTTGATTTTTAATCTGCCAGTTTGGTTCGATTCTCATGTTCTTGGAGTCATTTCTGCCTGCATCATGATTCCCTTGCTTGCAGTAGCCGAAATTACCGATTATTGGGACGGTCACTATGCTCGCAAATACAACGAAGTGAGCGATTTTGGCAAAATTTTCGATCCTTTTGCCGACGTTATCCTTAACCTTACGGTTTTTTTGTGTGCCCTTTCTTCCGGTTACATGCCCTTTGTATTTTTTGTTCTGATTTTTTACCGCGAGTTTTCTCAGACTTTTTTGCGCATGGCCGCCCTTAAAAAAGGTTTTGCAATTGCCGCCCGTATGAGCGGAAAGCTTAAAACAGTCTTCTATATCATCACTGGATTTTTCTTTCTTACCCTTGAATCTTACACAAGACTTGCTCTTCCCTTCATTCCAGACTTTGCCGACAAAATCATCAAAACTGTTCTTCGATACTCAACATTTTCTTTATTTGTAATTTGTGTGCTTCTCAGCTGGGGCTCTTTCATTGATTACATTAAATCATTCTATTCCCTGCTAAAAGAAGACAAATAAATTTCCGGCCACCTTAAAGGTGGTCTTTTTTTATCCGGCCGCAGAATCAGCCGGCTGCCGCCGTTACGCCGCCCGGTAACCCTCGGTCGTCCGCTGCGCTTCCGACGGGCGCAGCCCCGGCTCCATGGCGGGGCGGGGCATTTCCTGAGCCAAAGGAATCCGTCCGCTGAAGGCCTGGCCCCCGTCATTCCCTCATAAGTAAATCCCCGCAGAAAGTCCCGGAAAATCCGCATTTAAAAAAACGGAAAAAAAATTAAAAAAAAATCGAAAAAAAATAAAAAAATCTGTTGACACAAATTTAGTGCTGTGGTATATTCATTCTCACCCGCTGACGAGAGCCGGCGGACAGTTCTTAAAACAGACAGCACAGTGAAGGAAAGAAAGACATACGTGAAGAGGCTTGAGTTAAATCAAGCGGATTCTTCGTGTAGTGATAACACATGACGACAGTGCCGGCAGTCGCTAAAACTGCCGGAAGTTCCTAATCAATATTAAAGATTGGTCAGGGAATCATCTTACAAGTGGTAATCTTTACCGCTTCGGCGGTTTAAGAATAATCATGGAGAGTTTGATCCTGGCTCAGA
>Ga0129307_1001145_pt1 | contig 31292 bp, 32 predicted proteins | sample P1105metagenome_FD_94437 | JGI IMG/M metagenome (GOLD analysis project Ga0129307, IMG submission 94437) | Capybara group fecal microbial communities from Wisconsin, USA - P1105 metagenome | ecosystem: Host-associated > Mammals > Digestive system > Large intestine > Fecal | place: USA: Wisconsin...
AAGAAGTTTTAGTTGCTTTATCTCTCTTTATCACCTGGAGAACCTGTCTAAGCTTATCTGTAAGCTGATTGTCAGCATCACGAATATACTTTGGATAACATTTAATAACCCATTTTTTATAAATAATCACACCGACATACTTGAATGTATATAAAACTCCCGTTCCATCATCAGTAAAATCATCATCCACATCAAAATCATCATCCGATTCCTTATCATCCTTTGAAGTCTGTTTCATGATTCTTTTTGCGGACAATTTTCCCGAAAACTGGCTCCATTCATATTTATCCAGCTTAAACATCCGGCATAATTCTTCTTTATTATATTTTCTACCTTCCTTAATAAAGACAGAAATCATTATTATTCGCCTTCCTTAGGTACACCCTTTAAAGATTTTATCCCATCAAGTATCTGTTTATTGAATATTTCAACACCATGTTTATCGAAACTGTCACATATCTCCGAATATTTTAAGGCTTTATTTTCCACCTTGCATCCCTCGAAAATCTCGTCCCGTCTCTGTCGAGCGGCATCCTCAAAAAGGTACATGATGACTTTTGACTTAAATACTTCCTTAAACTTTTCTGCATCAATTGAACTATCGTCTCCTAACGCCTTCTTTGAAATAAAGAATGTTCCAAGCATTTTGTCTTCATTAACCTTTAAAGCTCCGAGCATATCATTAATTGCTTTTCTTAAATCATTCCATTTGAAAACCTGCAGTATGTTTTCACCGGTTGATTCTACTTCAAGAGTTACAGTTTTATCAGCGATCTTGTCTTCATTATTGTTAATACCAATATAATTAAAATCCCATCTACGCTTAAATGCAGTATCCATCGGAAATACACCTTGATCTGCACTATTCATTGTTGCCCATATAAACATATTATTTGGAATACGAATTGATGAATAGTCAGTCGGCTTTCCTCCCAATTCTCTTGATAGATAAGCTTTTGCATCTTCTGATACTTGAATGGGATATTCACTAACTTCACTTTCATCTCTGTCAAGCAGCTGGAATATATCACCAAATACCGCCGCAACGTTAGCTCTGTTGATTTCTTCTATTATAAGAAGATATGGTTTTACATTGTCGGTTCTTCCATTTTTAATAGCCTGCACATACACTCTCATAAATGGACCAGGTACATACTCATAAGTTATTCCATTGCCTTTTGGTACCGGCTTATATGTACCAACAAAATTAGCATAAGAATAATCCGGATGGAATGTAACTCTCTCATAATCGGTTTCATTATCCTCACCCAGAAGTTTCTTTCTGTCTTCATTTATCGTATAACTCTTTCCCGTTCCAGGAGCGCCAAAATAGATACGATTTCTTGGAGTATCAATATTTATATCTGTGTTATATACAGGCTGTATAAACTCTTCATCCTCGATTCCAAGAAACTCTTTATACTTTAGCCAGCCAAATTCACAGGCTCTATTACCCGCCTTAATGTTAAACTCTTCAAAACCCTCAGCATTAAATAAATACTCCGTGTATTCATCAGCAGAACTACTGTCTTGAATCTGAAATGGTGATTCATATTCGTTGTAATCATCAAACTGTCGATAAGCTCTCTCCATACCACTAAGATATGCTGCTATCGTATTTACGCTATATGGCTCCCCATTTGCTTTTCTCTGCTCAGTCAACCAAGCTTTAAAGCGTTCTTTCTGTTCTTTATAGTCCATATCAGAATTATCCTTATCTTTTATTTCATCTATATGAATTGCCGTCGTAGATTTCGAATAATAAAACTTACCATTTAAATCTTTTAGATTTGAATCTTCGTCTAAATCACTGCTTTTAATAGCGTACATTTCATATTCTAATTTGCCTCTATACTTAAGCATTATCATATAGTCACCAGAATGTATTATTTTTCTGAAGGCTATAAAATCTGGCGAATCAATATAAGTCATTGACATCTGAATCTGATCAGCCGCACCATTCCTGCGGCTTCTTACGATGCTTGCATATACCTTCTTGCTATCAGATTCAAATATTATATCTGAAGATTCATCCATATAATTTACATTGGCTTTATAAATTAAAATCGGAATCTGAGCCACAAAATATTTCTTCATATCGCCATTTTGCATATCATAATCATCCGTAAAATACCCTTCCGATTTCACATACGGAAACATATCCATCTGATCCCCTGTTATTGCAATATGGGTCTGCTTAGTAGTTCTATTCGCATCTAAAGTATTAGAACTCTCTAATTTTTTTACAATTAATCCATCATAGTCGCCATTAACAGATATACCAGTCTTTGTCAATCCATCTTTTACTACATTAATAGCCCCATTGAAATCCATAAATTACCCCTTCCTCGCTGCTTCAACATATTTTTTTATAATTTTAGCTATTGCCCTACCAAGCATCGGTGGTACAGAATTACCAATCTGCATATATGTTTTTGTATAAGAACCTCTGAAAAAATAATCATCGGGATATGACTGTACTCTCGCAGCTTCTCTTGGTGTCAATCCTCTAGCCTGATATGGATGTATGTACATATTGCAGTCAAATTTCATATGTGCAGTAATAGTCTTGCATACCTTATCAGGTTCAAGCTTAAAATATTTATCTTTAAAAATATCACTTCTTGATTTATATGGCATAATATCAGCTATTTTAGGATCATCTGACTTATCTCCGGGTTCCATTCTTGAATATATTTCAATATCTCTATCATTATTGTATCTGGCTTTATGATTAAGAACCGCTGGATATGATACCCCTTGATTTATAAGATTTATATAATCATTAGTTAACTGTAAGGAATTATGCTCGATAGTTCTTCCAGACTCCTCTGTTTCTAATTCAGTAGAATTCTTTATTCTTGACGCTTTTAATTCTCTTAATCCGTATATGGCATCATCTAAAACACTATTGCAATATTCGTCTTGAGATTTTTCAATCTCATCAAAAATCTTATCGTTATCAACTCCAACCCTGTTACCAATATATATCAGTCTTTCTCTATTCTGCGGAACTCCATAATCCTTTGCATTTAAAACGCGAGCGCTTACCTCATATCCTATATTATTAAAATCCTCTATAACTTGGTCCTTAACCTTCAGCATTCCTTTTACATTTTCCATAACGAAGAAAGGTGGATCCACTTTTTTAACAATTGCAATATAATCTCGATATAAATGGTTTCTTGGATCATCAATCAACCTTTGTCTATTTGCCTCACTAAAGCCCTGGCAAGGTGGACCTCCAACGACAATATCAGCCTGATGATACAGGTCTAAATCATCGTTATCCACAAGCAGTTTTATATCACCAAGAATAATATTCTTTCGTGGTGTCTCAGGATGATTATGTGCATAGGTATCTACGCAACAATCTTGTATATCATTAGCTAACCTTGTAACAAAACCCTCTTGAGAGAAGCCTAAAGACAATCCTCCTGCTCCGCAAAACAAATCAACCATTTTCAAGCTGTCGTCATTTACTTTTTTTCTCGCATTCGAAATGTAAAAATTACAATACTTATAAACCGGACACTTATCACATTCACAACGCTTATCATTACATATGGTAGAAAGCTTTCTTAGTTGGGGCTCTACCACCTCAAGATTATTTCTTAAAATATCAGCACGATTCATAAGAAATTCTTCATCAATAGTATCAGTAAGTCGATCCAAACATATCTTATAATCATCTGATTCTCCATCAAAATCAAAAGAATCAATAAACATTGTTATTTCTTTTATATCCTGCTGCTTTATCATGTCCAATCTCCAACTCTTATCAATATTTCTTTTGCTTCTTCAGCTACGGCGCGGGCAACGTTGACAGTAACAGCATTTCCAAACTGCTTATATGCCTGTGAATCTGATACTGGAATCACAAAATCGCTTGTATCCTTTTGATCGAACCCCTGCAATCTCGCACATTCCCTTGGAGTAAGTCGTCTAACCCTTCCATTCTGAGTAACATAGTTATCCTGACATGCTCTATGCATTTTTGCCATCGTTGCACACAAAGGTCTCGCTATTTTCAAATCAATTTCCGACTTTGCCTTATATCCTCCTGTTCCATTTGAAAGAACAGTTTTAAGTATTTTGTCTGAAAGGAAGTATTTATCATCCACATTATCTTCCAATACATCATGTAATTCATAATCCAGACTCTTATGTTCCGGTTCTATAAAATCATAAACTGAATCATTACTAAAGCAAACAAGGTACATACGGTTTCTTGTCTGAGGAACTCCGTAATCAGCTGAGTTTAGTACAAGATCAAAAACTTTATAACCCAAGTCATCCTTTAAAATCCTCTTTATAACCTGCAATGTTTTACCTTTGTCATGAGTTTTTAATGCTCTAACATTTTCAAGAACAACCAGTTTAGGCTTTCTACCATTATCAATCTGATATTTAATAATTTCCGCTATTCTAAAAAACAGCGTTCCTCTTGCATCCTCAAAGCCTCTCTGTTCCCCCATCATGCTAAATGGCTGACATGGAAATCCTCCTATTAAAACATCATGTGCAGGAATATCCTTAAGATTAATTTCATTTATATCTCCTAAAGTAGCTTTTATATCGAAATTGGCATTATATGTTTCTACGGCATATTTATCAAAGTCGTTCGCCCAGATCACATCATATCCAGCATCTATAAACCCTTTATCCAGTCCACCAATTCCGCAAAACAAAGACACTACATTCATTTTCCAAACTCCATTTCTTATCAATATTGTTCTATATTGTTATTTAATAATTTTTTCATTTTATCTTTAACATCATCAGGTCCTACAATCTTGACGCCACCCTCAAGTGCAAAAACCCATGCCAGGAACTGACTGCTCACCGCCACATTTACCCTGACATCAAAATGCTCATCATCGACTTTCATGGGTTTGACACTTTTGCCGAACTGATCAAATATGACATTTGCCATTTCATTCTTGCAGCGAAGGGTTACTGTTTCAAAATCGCCTCCATACATCCGGAAATACTGTTCATTATACTTAGCTCTATCCTGCTTCTTAAATTCAGTTTTTCCTTTACGCTTTTTATCCGTAACCGATACTTCTCGCATCTTATCAACTCGATAATGGCGCATTTCCTTCTTCTCATGGTCGTAACCTATGAGATAATATCTTTCATCATCAAAATGCAAAGCCCACGGACTTACCTCATAGAAGGCTCCGTCACGGTGATACTCTTCTTCGCCCTTTACATTCCAACCGAAATATTTAAACGTAATAGCTTTATTCTCGCTTATAGCTGTATGAATAGCATCAACAGCATAATAAATGCTTTCATTCATATTTTTGACACGTCCAGTAACTGTAACTTCACGATCAAGAAGTTTGCTGTCATAGTTGCTCACATTTCTTTCGAGTTTCTTGATAAGCTCGCGTGTCTTTTTCTCGGTTATGAACTTTGAGGACTGTATGGCATCTACTAAAATCTTCAGTTCAGCGATTTCAAAATCTCTGTTACCACAGTGATAGTAAGCTCTGAAACCTTCCTGTTCCTTTATTATTTCAATCCCAAAATCATTAAGAGCAGCCAGATCGTCATAAACACTTTTTCTTTGTGAGTCTATGTCGTACTTTGCCAGTTCCTCAATAATCTGAGGCATAGTAAGATAGTGTGTATCGTCTGTCTGCTCCTGCATAATCTTCGAGAGATATAAAAGCTTTAATTTTTGATTCTTGCGTCTCATAGATGCAACCCCTTTTACCTCATAAATCAAGCCGATAACAGCATTCCAATTATACCACAAATTGATGTTTGGTTAAAGGGACAGACGCAACAAATTATCGCCATTTCTTTAATTCATAAGTCTATATATGCATCTTCATCCAATATCTTTTAATCTCAGGTAAGCTCAAAATCATTTTGGCAATTTTAATTTTATATTCATCATCACTATATTCTGAATCTTCATAAGTTTCCAATCTGCCAAGTCTATCATTTGCATTTTTATACTTTTGATAAATGTTATACTTTAAATGAACAGGAAATCCGAAAAATCTATCATCTTCACTCACAGAACCAGGATGATTCACAATATAATCTATCTTGTCATCAATCTGTTCAAAGATTCTTGAATTAGATTCGACATCTATTTTGAAATATTTAGTACTTATCCTTTCATCAATATATATTATTACTCCGTTTCCATCTTTATTTAGACGCAAAGTATATTCATTTCTACCAGATAAAGATTTATACAAATGTATGAGATAATCCCTACTTGTGTATAACCATTTTATAAATAGAATATCTTCCTGAATCTCATCATTATAAGTAATATCCAATGCCCGTTTTGCTTCATCTACATAATCCGCCCTGACTCTTACATGTACGAGAACGTCTTTGCCTACAATAGCTCTTAATACTGCTCCTACTATATCTACTCTTCCACCACCATGATAATCATCAGTAATATAAACCTCTTTCTCCTTATTGTTTTTAAAGAACTTCTTTATTCCAACATATTTTGAATCAGAGGACAAATACTCAATTAAATCAGCCGGAACAATTTCATATCCTGTTTTTTCTTTAATATCTATTGATAAATATGCGTCTGTTATTCTTTCTTTCTCTTCTACGATGAACGCTTCCACATAATTAGATTTAATATTGGAATCGCATATATCTTTTTTCATATCAATCACCTCATGAATCGAACACTACCAAGCGCCAGGTCCCGGACCGCCATCATCGAAAATGAATCCAAGCAGGATTAGCGGAATCCAGAATATTGCCTTGATAAACCAAATCATCAGATATATTGGTAGCATGAAAATATAAACAAACAGCTTTAACATATCACTCAACTCCTTTCTTAGCTTCGGGAATCTTTCATCCGGAGCTGTCTTTCTTTTAATCCGAGTAACTCTTTACTGCACTCCTCATAATATCTGCAGGTCACACAGCAACATCTGCATGTTCTTTTTTTCTGTAACCAAAACCAAAATCTCTGCATCATGCGACCACCTCCGATTTCAATTCAGTAATATTCCTACTATGCCGACTTTCTGTGATAACGACCAAATGCTCTCTCCGGCATTCTCTCCTTAATAATAGCGTCAATAAGAAGATCTCTCTCATAAGCTTCCTGCGCATCCTTCTCATATACAACATCTGACTTGCACTCTTCAAAGAAGGAACAGCCGAGACAGCAGCCAGTGCAATCCTTGTATCCCATCATCCAGAACTTGAATCTTTCCCACATTTTACATATCCTCCACTTTTCATAACACTTAAAAACCATCCTGAAGCTTTTTCTACTTTCTTTGTTGAGCACATATTACCACGCACTCGTGGTCGATAAAAATGCCACACTTCAAACGCCCTATTCATGCGGCTTCCGAGGTTTTGAGTTTCATTTTACGGTTGTTTTTCCATTTCATTTCGGTTATAATCTCAACATAAATCTCAAATAACAATGCTACTATCAATAGGGGAAACTATGCCCTGAAGGTGGTAGCATTTTTTATTTCTACTTCCCTTCTGATGAGGGCGAATACGCCCGGTGCGGTGTAAACCGCCTGCCTAAACAGGCACACCGCCAAAATTCCTCCGGAGATTTTGAAAAAAGCAAGCTTTGGATTTGTCGGCAAATCCACCTCGAAAATGAAAAAACGCCCCGGCTCACTTTTTCATTTTTCGAGAAACTTGTTGGTGGTCTCCGCCCCCAAACCCCTGATTTTACTTGTTTTACAAAGTACATTTTTTCAAAATGGAGGATAACAGAATGTCCAAGAATACAAGAAGAATACAGATAAGAGTTACTGATGATGAATATGCTGAGCTTATACGCCAGAAGAAGTTTCTGAAGCTTCCCTCATACAGTGATCTGATAAGAATGTATATCAACAATAATGTCTGTTTTAATGTTGACTTCAATGGTCTTTTTGAAGTATCCACTCAAATTGCAAGAATCGGAAATAACATTAATCAGATTGCCAGGGCTGTAAACGAAACTCATAATATCAATTCCTGGCAGGTCAGAAATCTGAAAGAGGAAATGAAAGCACTTGAAACCGAAGTTGCAAAGGTGACTAAAGAAAAAGCTAATATTGCAAAATATATCGCAAGAGAAACATCCGGAGGTGGTAATCTTGGCAGTTACGAAGATTATAAAGGTGAAGGTTAATGTTAAAGCCTGTATCAAGTATGTTACTGATAAAGAAAAAACTGATAATAATAACCTTGTCACTTATTCCGGATGCCAGGAAGGAAATGCAGACTACTATTTCAATACTGCCCTATCCGCTAACCGGCGAGATTCAGATAAAGACAATTCTGTAAAAGCATATCACCTGATTCAGTCATTCGCTCCGACAGATGAAGTCAGTGAAGAGGAAGCTCATAAGATTGGTAATGAATTGGTAAATCGTCTATTCGGTGATAAGTATGCTTATGTATGTGCCACACATAATGACAAGGGACATTTGCATAATCACCTGGTTATATGCGCATCCGCAAGAGATATGACCGGTAATAAGATAAATGATAATCTTGCTCTTCTTCATAAACTGCAGAGGACAAGTGATGACTTATGCAGGGAACACGGTCTAAGTGTCATAGATAAAAAGCGTGGAACCTGGAAACATTATAAAGAATGGTTAGAAGATACGCAGAATCCGAAAGGTTCTAAAAATACGCAGCTTCGAAAACTTATAGATGAACAGATTAAGAATTCTAAAGATTTTGATGATTTTCTGGAACACATGAAAGAAACCGGAGCCGGCGTTGCTTTTGGCAATTCCAAGAAATATGGTCGTGTAACAAAGTATCGCATTCCAAATGCGACAGAAAAAGACAGATGGAACCGTGGATATAATCTCGGTCCCGGTTATTCTGATGACATGATTGCAAAAAGGATTGCCAACCGCCTACGCAAACTGGAAGAACGGGAAGCACTTCGACAAGAAAGAGCTGAAGCAAGAAAAGCCGAACGAGAAGCTATGACCAAGGCTGACAAGGCCATAGATCGAACCAAGCTGAAAATCAATAAAATGATCGATACATCTAAGGATGAGGTATCCTCTTTCAATATAGGTTTTGAGAAATGGAGAAATAAGCAGAACGCTATGAGAGCCGAGCAATTAAAAGAAGAACTTCGTGAGAAGTATGGAATTGACTACACCCAGATAAATTCCCGGATTAATTCTCTTGAAGCAGAGAATAATCGTAAATCAGCTGACATAACGAAAAATAATTCTGATATAAATCAGTTCCGGACGTTCATAGAAGCCTGTCAGGTATATATGAATACATATACCATTAACCAGAGATACGAAAAATCAAAGGATCCCGAACGATATTATCAGAATCACGATTCAGCACTTAATGCTTATAATCAGGCGGTACAGGTCTTGGAGAAAACTCATATTAAAAAAAGTATACTTGAAAAAAAAGAGAAAGGTCTGAAATGTATCAAAGACTTCCAGGAACAGCTTGCACAGCTTGAAGAAATCAATGAAATACATGAGCAGGATATAAAGAATAACCAGAAAGAGATTAATGAGCTTAGAAAGATTCAGAAGGAGCTGGATGTCTATCATAACCGGAGTAATGATACTATCTCATAACTATTTTCAGAAATTGTGCAATTTGCGTTCAAGTTGCCATCATTGACATATGATTGGTAGAGTTAGTTAGAGTTTTTCAAACTTTCTTATCCAGTAGTTTACTGATACAATGAATCCATCACGTGAACAGATAAGGAGGCTCTTATGTCAAAAGAAACCAGAACATTTCATATAGACGGTAATGATTATTCCTTTGATTTCTCTGCTTTTCACCGCTTCTTTGAATCATATCAGAAGAAAAACGGCATTCGTATTTCTGAAGTAGAACAGAATATAGCTGACGCTGTCAATGTTTCAAAAGATACTATCCATAGCTGGAGATTTCAAAAGTAAATGGTAAATAGCATGTACCTTGGTTCATATATACCGATATGGGATAATCATAGATAACTCGAAACTCGTGTAAAGTTGTACAATTTTACACCAACCATGGAATCGGAGGTATTTATGAATAAGGAAACCAAGGAACTACGCCTTGCCCAATGGGCAAGTATCATTAAGGAACAAAAGCAAAGTGGTCTTACAGTCAAGGCCTGGTGCAGCCAGAATGGAATAACTAAGGATACTTACTATTACTGGCAGCAAAAACTTCGTAAAGAAGTATATGAAGCTATAAAACCTCAAGAGTCTATCTTTGCACCTGTACCTAATGAAGTTATGTTAGAACAACCAGCTATGTCAGATTATAAAAGCACAGCTTCTCTCACCTTGAGAAAAGGCAATGTGACTGTTGAAATAGCTGATTGTACTTTGAGTCCGGATATCTTTACTCTCATAAGAGAGGTGATTGCGGATGCTCAATAATTATGATGCCAAGCAGTTTAAACGAATATATATCGCACTTGGTTATACGGATCTTCGTAAAGGGATAGATGGTCTGGCTACACTTATCAAATCCCAGTACAATCTTGATCCATTTGATAAAGATACGATATTTCTGTTCTGTGGTAAACGAAGCAATCGTATCAAAGCATTAGTCTGGGAAGGTGATGGCTTTCTGCTTCTCTATAAACGAGTGGAAGCAGGTGGATTTCAATGGCCCAGGAGCAACGACGAATTAAGAAAACTTACAGCAACTGAATTTCATATGTTAATGCAAGGCTTTTCTATAGAAAGCAGGATCAAGCCTGTGCATTACTCAGAACCAGCATAAATTTCTTTTGGTAAAAACAGAGAAATTTTCTGCCTGATAAATCATGTAGAATCTTCTGCTTTAGCTGTATTAAGATTATGTCGTCATTCGTACTACTCTACGTGCTAATGCTCATATATGCCTTAGCCGGCATGATATAAAGTTACATATGCTTATAAGATTGTCCATGACAATCTATTTAATACCGATTTTCTTTCGTCAAAATGACGAAGCCTAAATCCTTGAAAAGTGGCATAAATACTGACTTTATGGTATATTTATCACAGTAAAAAACACTTTAAGGAGTAAGGCTCATGGCTGTCAAATTTACGGAAGAAGATCTGATGAACCTTGACAATAAAACACTGATTACACTTTTTCTGCAGCTTCAGGATTCATTCGAGCAGCTTAACAAAAATCTTGCAATCATGACTCAGGATATGGCTGTCATGCGTGAAGAGATATCCTATCTTCGGCAGAGTAAATTTGGCAGATCATCAGAGAAAAGAACTGATGAATCAAACTCTGATTATCAGCAAATGATTCTAGTATTTAATGAAGCTGAAGTCACTGTAGATCTGGCGGAACTAATAGCTGAACCTGAACTTGAAGAGATACATCCATCTTCCTATAAGAGAAAGAAATCCAAAGGAAAGCGTGAGGCTGATCTAAGAGATCTTCCTGTTACAGTAATAAATCATAAACTTACTCCAAAAGAACTTGATGATAAACTTGGCAAGGGATGGAAAGAACTTCCTGAACAGGTCTATAAAAAACTTACGTTCCATCCGGCATCATTTGAGGTTGAAGAACATCATGTAGGAGTATACGCCGGTAAAGATGATACCATCATCAGAGCACCGCACCCTAAGAACCTCTTGGATAAGAGTCTTGTAACACCATCACTTGCCGCAGGAATATTTAATTATAAGTTTGTGAACAGCCAGCCTATCGCACGTCTTGAATCTGAATTCAATCGTCAGGATGTAAATCTTTCCAGACAGGTTATGTGTAACTGGGTTATAAAACTCAGTGAAAACTGGCTATCACTTCTTTATGACCGACTTAAAACATCCATAAAGGGATGTAAGGTCATACAAGCAGATGAAACCCCATGTCTTGTAAACCGCGATGGAAGACCTGCCGGTTCCAAAAGTTATATGTGGGTGTATCGTTCCGGTAGCCTTGAGAATTCTCCTTCAATAGTCCTTTATGATTATGAAAGGACACGAAATACGGAGCATCCACGAGAGTTCCTTAGTGATTATAAAGGCGCATGTATAACTGATGGTTATCAGGTTTATCATACCCTTGATAAGGAACGACCGGATATACACTTCGCAGGATGCTGGGCTCATGCAAGGAGGAAATTTGACGATGTCATAAAAGCAAACGGCAAAAATTCTCCAACAACAACGGTTGCATCTAAAGCAATAACTCAGATAGGAGCCATGTATAAACTTGAAAACTCCTATGCTGAATTAACTGCGGAAGAAAGGCAAGGTAAACGTCAACTGGGAATAAAACCTATAGTTGATGCCTTTTTCGTATGGCTGGAAAGTATCCGTGACTCAGTTCCTTCACAATCAAAGACCGGAAAAGCAATCACATACTGTCTGAATCAGGAAACTTATCTAAGGGAGTTCCTAAATGATGGAAACATTCCGATAGATAATAACGCGGCCGAAAGATCCATAAGGAGCTTTTGTCTTGGAAAGAAAAACTGGTATGTCATTGATACTATCCATGGAGCAGAGGCAAGTGCCATTGCTTACAGTATAGCTGAAACAGCTAAGGAGAATAATCTTAGGCCGTATGAATACTTTGAACACCTGTTTGAAGTTATACCGCAGCATCAGGAAGATACCGATGTGTCTTTTCTAGATGACCTCCTTCCATGGTCTCCAAACCTTCCGATGAAATGCAGAAAGTCAAAAGACGAAATTAAAAAGTAATCAGTGAGTCGCCGAAAGGCGGCTCTTGTTTTAGTAGGGTACATGCTATTTACCATTTACTTTCAAAAGAATGCCCCTGCAGATACAGATACTATAAAGCGGTTAGCAGATTTCCTTGGAATAAAAGATTACCTCATACTACTAAACAAAAAGATTGGAGAAAATACTATGGCAGCAAATGATAGAATCCTCGATTCATTAAAAAGAATATATGATGCGGTAATACTCTACCTTGATGATTATGATACTTCCTTTGCATATTTAACTCAGTTTTACGATTTTAAAGATAAGAAGTATTCCGATGAAGAAGCCCGCAGAGAAATATACGATATAGCAAGCAATAAACTACACGAAGTTGAGCTTGTTCTATTACAAGAATATATCATTCTCCATAAGCTCGATATTTATTCAACCTTGGAATCCTTCGTCCACAAAAACTTATGCGATTTATGGGATAACAAGTTAGAATATGAAAGTCCCGAAGGAATACAAATATACGAAACAAACCAAGGAGCATATTGCCACGAAGATTACGAGATGGCTTTTAACAGACTTAATGAAATAATGGGCGCGGTTTTTTTATAAGAAAAAAACATACTCCCCCCCGAGCTTATAACACCTCACCTTAAATATAAATATAGACTTCAACTTTTAGCAAACATACACTTACCTTTAAAAGCGGATATAGATGATTCTATCTCCATTTCTATATCCGCTTTCTCATTTATCATCCTTTAATATGTTTGTATTGTTATCAAAAACCACTCGACTCACCTATATAATGATGATTCAAGCACCCCTATCTGCTCTCCTGTATCATCTCGATAAATCCGTATTCGTTCAGGAAAACTATTTCCATAAACCATATACTCTTCAGGACACTCCCACTCTATCCAAATACAACCAGAATCACCATTATAAAACAGACTTTCAAAGTATTGTCGTTCCTCTTCCTCTCCCACTCTTTCAACTACATAACTAAGTGGAACACCCGAGTCATCCTTACAGTATAGTGAAAAGTGATAATACCTTGTTTTGAAAGTGTCCAATGAATCTATATTCTCACTGTAATCTTCTTCATCATAATTAATCGCAATATTATCTATAAAGCAATCATCTGAAGGAATAAAGCCATCTTCATTCTGTTCTATGTCTATCCCCCCATTATATTCCTTTACCAATGTAGGCTGTCTCACTATAAGATAAATACCATTGTCATCATAATAATCTGCATCAAGATTCGTATTATTACCTCTTGCAACAAAAACTATTTTTTCATAAACCGAAAGATTGTTTAAATGAATATCTATAGCGTCTATTGAATCATTCGTATAGTTTAAGGGTTCTGATACATATATAAGATCACCGTCTCCATATATAGATAAAACAATTCCATCACTATTATCCTTTATCTCATCCGACATACCATCAATATTGATACTCGTATTCATCGCTTCATATTTCCCACCCAAAAAATATGTAGCTTCAACATAATTATCCGTAGTTAAATGAAAAAACCTAAACGAGATGCAATAATTGTTCTCTTCAAATTCACAATTATCAAAATCACCATCTTTAGATATTGAAAAAGAATCAAGCATATTGACTTCAAGAGCATCTACCTTGTTTTTTTCATCTTCTATCTGCTTACAATAACCTATCTCCTCTGTTGCCTCATCAAGTTTTTCTCTAGCATTATTTGTATCTCCAACTTCAAGCAAACTCTCCACTTCCGATATAACAGGTTCTGCATAATCATTCATAAGATATTCAATTTCTGAGTTATAAGAATTATCATCAAAAAAAGTAATCAAAGTACGATAATTCTTTATTGCATCACCATATTTCTTTTGGCTCTTGTACTTAATCGCTTCCGATTCTAAATACGACCTATATTCCTCTTTTGTTTCATTTAGTTTTGTTTCTAACTCTTCATAATTATGTATTTTGAGTGCATTTTCATATATCATAATTGAATATTCATAATCATCATTTCCCTTTTGTTCTGCCTCAGCAATAGCATTCTCGATATAATCTTCTTTATTTTTTTTCTGAATATACAAAAACAACAGGAATGTTAAACAACATACAATAAAAAGCACAAAAACAATTGCCACCGCCCCTTTTATTTTTTTTATCCCTCGACTATTGATTTTTTTCTTATTTCTTTGATTATCAGCCTTTGTTCTTTTTTCTTGTATCGTATTATTATCTTTTGAGGCAGGAGCAACACTATCAAATGTCCTCTGTTTAATTTGATTATCTTCTTTTATCATATCTAATTTATTGTATACCAATTAACATGATCCGTACTATAGTAACCATCTGTGTATAATCTTTCGCACACCCAAGTTCTTCCATCGTCTTTGTTATATCTTAAAACAAGAGTACCATTTACTATGTAATCTTCGCCATTTCCACTCTTTGAGCCCAATGAAAAATCTATTTCGCAGACATGATTTCCACCCGGTTTTCCTATCGCTAAATCAAATTTAGGTTTTACTGTATATTCTAAAAACTGAATGTTTTCTTTCGTTACAATAATACAATTGTCTTCATCATTTTTTTCGGTAAAAGTTGTTCCAATCAATCTTTCTTTAATTAATTCCTCAGATATGTTTTTTGACATAAAATTCCATAGTGCAAAGTGTATAATTATAATAAATATAAAAGATATGACTAAAAGCTCCCCAAAATGATCTTTTATTCCTTTCATGCTTATTCTCCATTAATACGATATTCCTATCGTGTAATTAACATTTTTATCATCGCTTGAAACTTCAAGTGTATATTCGGTCGAATCATATATGTCTGTATTAAACTCTTTTTCTATCACCTTTTCTTTTCCTGCAAAACATGTTACATCGTCTCTTAATATTTCTTTCCCATCTTCATCTGTCATTCTAATATATAAAACAGTGTCCTTGTCACATTTGACCTTTATTGGTTTAACCATCAGATCATCATATTCGAAAGAATATGATTTGCTATTACCATCTCTTAAACCATCAACAATATAAAGCGCCGTTCCATAATTACTAAATTTCGTTTTATAAAAATACCCTTTTTCAACAACACAATATTGAGGCTGTATTTTCTTATAAATAAATAATCCATCAATCAATAAAAAGGATATGATAATAACCATTTCTACAATCAAAAAGCTCTTGAACCCAACCTTTGACTTAACCTTTTGTTTTGCCACAGGAAGCGGATTTTGATTATAAATATTATGAATAGGATTATTGGCATTAGCTAAAGCCTTTTGTCGATTAATTGTTTTTTGAATTCCAACATTGAATTTTTTATCTATTTCACACCATGGACACTGCCTTAAACCTCTTAAGTATTGATGGGACATGTTTGTCTTGCATTGCACGAGTTGGTTTTCAAATCCCATCAATGCTTTATGCCATTCTCTAGCCGTTGGCCGTTTGGAAGGATCAGATCTTCCATCTATAAAAGCCCTGTCAAATAATTCAATAATTTCTTTGGGCAATACACTTTTATCAGGAACTGCAGGCGATATATGTGTATTACCAGGTTTAAAACAGTATTGATCTCTTTCTATGGCTTCATTTCCTATGCCAGGTGCCAATGAAGAATCCAGGGGTTTATTAGCTATAATTCCACCAAACGGAGAATATCCATTCATTAGCAATTTAAAAATATGAATAGCTAATGCAAACCTGTCTGTTTCCTGAGTAAATGTTTCCAACGGAGCATTTTCATAATTGTATGATTGGCCTGTTTGAGGATTCTTCTGCTTGCACTTAGCTAATAATTCCGGAGCAACATAACCATCTAAACAAACCTTACATCTATAAGTTTTCCCCGAAAATGTATCTGTAATATGATAAGAATCCGTATCCCAAAACGCCACTCTTCCTGTATTCATATCGACGCCTATGTTGTTTGGATTAAAATCACCAAAAACAAACCCCGCATCATGAACGCCACTAATTACAGCACATACATTTTGAGCTATTATCAATTTTTGATTATACGCAAGATTAATGTACTTTCTCGGCGGATAATCGTACACCCCTATCAATTCATCGGATACATTTATTTTTGGCATAATAAAACCAGCAAACTTTCCAAATTGAGTATATAACAGATCAAGTGGCCAGGCTATTTGCGATAACACAGATGCACTAGGTGGTTTTTTTACCATTACCTTCAGTTTATTCTCAGTTTCATTCAAAGAAAGATTATCATGATAGATTTTGGCACATTTATCATTTATCCCCACAATATTATATACATCACCTTCGCCCCCTCCTTTAAACGGCTGAGATTCAAGCCTATATATAATACCTGTAATACCTTTATAATCCATTACTCGCTCCTTGAATAATCAGCACCATCCGACAGTTCTTCACCCTCACTTGATTCAGTAGCACCTAAGTCCCCAGTCGTTTCGCCATCTAATTCAAATGCGTTTCCAGTATTATCTTCTATATCATTAGTAAAAGAATTATCTATGCCAATATCATTTTCAATAGTAAAATCTAATCCCGAAGCACCTTCAAACGATGACTCAAATTCCCTAGATTTATCTTCGTCATATGTAGAAGCCTCTTCAAATGAATTACATTCAGATGCATTGTCTTCATATCCATATACCCCATCCCGAAGTTCTGTCATTGATTCTTCTCGTTTAATACTAATAATTGTTTCCATTTCGGTGCCATCTTCCATGCCGTCATTTCTCATCTCATCCCTCAGTATTTCCATATGCCTATCTATAGCCTCTTCTCCACTCATCATAAGCTCTTCATTTGTAGGCTGCCTATAATCTTCATTTGATAAAGAAAGAGTCTTAGGATTATTATCTTCTTCCATACCTTCATTACCATCCCATAATTCAAGCATATCATCCGCCTCCTTAGGAATCTCAAATTCTTCAGATGACAAATTCTCATTTGTAACAGAAAAGTAATCAATTTCAGTTTTATCACCATTTGATATCTCTGTTTTTGCAGTAATAATATCAGGTCTGACGGATTCTCCATGATATACCGGATTAATCTCTACATGCACATCATTTCCTTTTTTTAGATTATCTGCCCATTCATTTTCAAGGGTTTTAAATGCCCCTCTATTTATATAGCGATCTTCTGCTACAATATTATCAAGCTCTCCTGAACCTCCAAATCTCGTTCCAATCAAGTGTCCTCCATCATCTCCGATATGCCTATCTTCTCCACCCGCTATTTTTTGGGCATAGGGATTTCTTTCACCATCTTCAAGTCTGAGATCACCCTCAGCATGTACTATTTGACTGGCTTCATTAGTTTCATAACTATATCCTTTGGATTCATATTTATTGTTTTCACCCATAACATCAACCTCATTATAGTTTTAAACCACCTGTGTCCATGCTATCTCATCGTTATTATTATCTAAAATAAAAACCTCATTATTATTTAATCTATGTATTTCATCAGTCTTAATGATTTCTTCACGTTTTATACTAATATTCTTACTATTAGTAGTACCATATGAAAAATCACCTACCATATTCATATTTCCGGTAAATGTATCGCTAATCTCTTGTTTATCATAAGAACCTACAATCTCAGAAAACTTTTGACATGAATAAGCTGAAACGTGCTTTGAAATAACGATTTTTGACGATTTCCCAACAATAGAATAAAAAAGCTTATCATTACCTAAAAAATCAGAATAAACGTCACACCCCGACATGCACACAACTGATTGATTTCCGGAAGATTTCAAATATTCGGCAAGAAGTGTGTTGTCTAGAATCTGAATACCATCAATACATAAAAAAACCTTTTCACCTCTACTCTTTAACATTTCAATTTCAGAAATAATAATATTCAATAACAATTCATTATTAGACGCTCTAACATCAATAACTATGGCACCTCGTGATTTAGCTACATTTCTTATACTTGTTGCATTTGATAAATTACCTTTTTTTGCAATAATAAATTCAGCTTCACTTCTAAGTTCTGAAAAAAAATTCTCTATATTTCCTCTCTCTATTTCTCCTTGAACTAATTGAGAAAGCATTCTTCTAGCCATATTTTCTGTAATAATCCCTTTTGTCATAGAATCATTAATTTTGTCACTCAATTCCATATGCGGACATGTAATATACATCCATAAATATGGGACAACACCTTTAGATCTAATAAACGCAGTAACACCATCAATATAATTCTTTCCATTACCTTTTATTTCAAAGTTTTCCGTTGTTGATTTCATTATAATCTTGCAAATTTCATTATCACTTAATCCAATAAATGGTTCGTAAAAAGGAAATTGACCATTGATATACGTAATATTAGTTGTACCAAAGCAAGAAACAAAATAATTTTCTAGATTAAAATTATTTGTATGCAGTACAACTGGAACATAGCCCTGAATATATGCACATTCTACACATTTTGCCATAGCTCTTAATCTTATGAATTCATCACCGCCAGACAGTACTATGTTACCAATATGATCTCTTTCATCAAAAAAAGCTTCAATATTACTAGGTTGATAATATACTATACCTCTAGCATCCTCATTGCTTTTTTGAATATTTCTTATAGCTTTCTTTTGTTTATGCCTTTTCACTAAGGCCCAAGTTAAACCCCAAGGGGAGTCAAATGCATCAAAAATATCGCTCATAGAAAATATATCCTTCTGTAATCAATATCTGTCAAACTGAAATATAAAAGGTTCAGCAAATGGAAAACCTATTATCGCCTCTCCAACTTTAAGATTTCTAACATCCCAATCCTCAACAACATTACATTCCTTATAATCTTCGTTTATTGAATTAGACAGAGTTTTTTTCTGCTCAACAATATAGTTTTTTCCATATAAATCAGTTATGAATCTTCTTGTATCAGAATCATTAGCTCTAAAAGCAAAAACAGATGAAAAACCTGATAATACATTTTTCCCTCTGTACTCACCATATAATTCTGTCATCTGATTTACGCTTTGTATTCCCGCCACAACTTTAAGTCCCAAACTGCGTCCAAAATTCACCGCATCATCTATATGCTGCAAATAAGGAAGAAGTCTAAACTCATCAAAAATCATGTAAACATTTCCATTTGTTTTTTTATCAGATCCACCACGTCCTAAGACCTCTTTTAACGCAAGATCAATCAACAAGCTATATAATGGGGATAAAGTTTCTCCCAAAGAAAGATCATATTCAATAAAAAGTGTTTTCCCACCTCTGCTTCTTACAAAATCCCTAATAGAAAAAGAACCTTTTTCAGCAAATACGCCTGTTAAAACTTTTCTAACAGTCCCTAACAGTTCAGCATATACACCTAAAGATTGACCATTTTTCCCATCGCCTATATAACTGCTTAAAGACGAACAACTTGGATGCGCGTCTATCATTGTTTTAATTTGTATTACATCTGAAGAATCGAATGATTTTTTTAGCATATAGTTATAGAAATTTTTCTTTTTGAAATTTTCATTTTTTTCTCCCGTTTCAAGAAGACATAACAATATTCCCGAAAACAAATCCCTAGCCGCATTTGGGAAAAAAGGTTCTTTACTTTTTTCTATTGCTTCACGAAATATCGACCAAGATAACTCATAAGCATTATTCTCAATTTCCTGTCTATTCCATCCATCAGAAAGAATCTCTCTGAAAAGGTTCCATTTTTCTGATTGGGTACGGTATTCCCTTGAATTTCCTATAACGTAATCGTTTGTATTATAAAATCTTTTATAAAAATCCCCTTTAGTATCAAATATTATCATCAGGTCATCTGACGTCATTTTTCTTTTCAATTGATCCACTATATGATAAAAAGCATTTGTTTTCCCGCTACCAGTACCGCCAGACATAAGGATATGTTTACTAAAAATATCATTATCAATATTTAATTTAATTCTTCCGCCCTTAAAGGTCCCTCCTATTGATACAAAGGGTTCCCCTCCAGCATAAAGATTATCCTTTAATAACGATCCATAAATTACCTTTTTATTAATATCCATCTCTATCCTCGCAAGCACGAATTCGTTCTTCTATGTTAATATTTTTGATTAGTTCATCAAGCACATGTATCAAATCCTGTATTCTTTTACGCTCGTTACGACAATCTTGAGCACTTTCGATTTCAAAATAATCGCTAATATCTTTGTTATTATCTTCGATATAATCCTCGATGCATTTAAAAAAACTAATAAGGATATGTACTTCCATTTCAGTGCTAATGGTTTTATCATTATTGTGTGTGTTGATAAATGAAGACATAAAATCCTGTATAAATATAGGTAAAATCTCTTCGTGTGTCTTAAATACTCTCACTATTAATTCCCACTCTTGATCAATAAAACAATACAATGTCAATCACCTTTTATAAAATCCTAATATGAACAATCTTTCTTGATGGATTATAATAATACTCGACTTCATTATTGTAATTACACCTATTTAAGGCAACATTAATACAACTATTTAAGATCTCATCAACATTGCCGGATAGACTATCAACTCGTAATATGAAATCAGTTTTTTTTAGGGAAATTTTATTACATATGCAGGCAATAATGTCCGCCTCCTTACTAAATGACGGTTCAATATAATATGGATTCATTGAATCATCATATGACTTAGGTGTTACTTGTTTGTTATAATAATGATCAATACTTATCACGGAATCATCAACTAAAAAATAATCATATCTAATGTAATTATGTAAAGAAAGTGCATGATCATATGTGACATCTATATGATACCATTTCCCTTGATAGTTAATCATATTCCATAAATGAGATTCAGAATCTATAAGCGATTTATTAAATCCTCGTCCCCTTACAACAATACACGGAAAGCCTAATCTATCTAATAATAATTTATACAGTCTACTATATCCGTCGCACACAGCTTTCCTATATATCAAAGGGCCAACTATAGAATGATAAATATACAAATCTTCAAGATTATAATAACTTATGTTTCTAATCAAAATATCGTGTACTAACTTTATTTGCTCTATCTTTGAAAGGTTAACTACTTTTGATAATATATTTTTAATCTGTCTATCGCAGTCCTCGTATACTTTTTTAATATCCTTTTTATCAAAAAGATATATAGGTTCCACTTGGACTCGATTAGCACTAACAACGCAATTCCATTTATCGAAATAAAAAAGTTCTGGATGTTCATCCAGTATTTTTTGCATTAATAAATTAATATCAGAAACACTTATATGCTGTTTAATAATGATTTTCCTAGAATAATTTTTAACGGATAAATATATATTTTTTTCAATATCAAATAATTTCGAATTATACATACATTTTGAATTTTCCAAAAACTAACTCGTTATAGAATAGACTATATAAATAAAAAACCATATCAAAAACACTGCTGCAATTCCTGTAAAATCGCCAATTAAACTAAAAACAAATGATATTAGATGACAGCCAAATATCCCATCTCTTTTTTTATTTTGTATATGATATTCAATGACCGCAATAACTGCTCCAGCTATTATCATTATGACAAATCCAAAATATTCTATAAATGAATTTGTATCAAAGCCTAATGTTCTTAATATAGAATAATTAAACAAAATATAAAAAATAAATAACACCGCAACAACAACTTTTCCAACAGAAAACTCAAACTTCTTAGCTGAAATATTATCTGAAGAATTACTTAATTTGGGCGGTCTGTAAACACCTGTTTTATTCTGTTTTTTTGCAAAACTTCTTTGAGATAGAGAATTCTTTTGATTATTTGTCATGGATTGTCTCCTAGATACGCCTTTCGGTTATAATCATCCTTATATTTTTCTTTTAACAAATTCCAATCAGGCTCCTTATAGTACTCTTCATCTTGCCAATGCACATCTACATTATCATCAATTATCGCAACTATTGTTTTATCATCATCCGATATACTTTCAGGAATGTTTAAAACATAGTTGCGTCTGCTATCACCAAATAGATTTATATCAAAATCATCTTGACAAATATGATTTATACCCAAAAAATACCTTGCAAGAGAGGTATACATATTGACTTCTGAAAAACGCAAATAAATAGGATAAAAAAGTTCTAAAACCCCATCAGTTGCAAGTAAAACTCCAGCAACACGTCCTTTAAAACAACCAAATTTCCAATATTCTTCGCCAAATGCTAACGGATAAACCCTTCCCTCATTGTCCCGTTGTTGTTCTGTTATTTTATGAAAATAACCGTTATCAGATAATGCAATTATCCCACTATCTCCAGAATGGCCATAATATAATCTTCCACAGATCAAAACACATAATGATAATGTAGTATCATATTGAAGAATATCTCCATTTTCCTTTTCCACTCTCTTTTCAATTTGATTTAGAGCTTTTTTAAATGAACGTTTAACAATTGATAACACTCTCTTGTTACTCATTCCAAATTCAATATTATTTGCACAAAACTCAACCGCAGTATTGCAGGCTATATGCGAAGCAATATCCGAACACGATTCACTGCCTAAACCATCTGCTACCGCTGCAATGCATATATTATCATCTAAAACTTTAATACAATTTGAATCCTGACATACAACGTCTCTTTTTTCATGCGCTTTTCCTTTAATCGAAAAACCATAAGAATAAATCAATTCATCACATCCAATCATCGTCAATAGCTTTATCTACAGTATCTGGCAATGGAACTCCTTGAGCTTTTTCGCCTGGAGCACTTTGCGATATAGATCTTGCACTCTTATGAATCCAATCAAAAAACTCTGTAAAATCCTTCCCTTGAAGTTTCAAAACTCTTTTACCACCACACAATTTGTTTAGTATTTTTGTATCAGCGTTCTCAACCGCTAAACTCCATAAACGAAGTTTGCCCTTCTCATCTAATTCGGCTATTTCTTCTGCTATATTATCAATAGATTCATTTGGATATCCATCCGTTATCATTACAATCCATGGTTTGTATGGAACAGTTCCTGTAGCTTGAAGATAGAATCGACTTCGTTCTCTAACCATATCTATAGCCTCTCTCAATCCTCTGACCATGTCTGTACCACCATTTGCCTGTAAATTTACTGGCTCCATATACTCAATAGGTGTCCATGTTTGAACAACTTTGACATTAGTATTAAATTCAACGATAGCTATATCTACAATATTCCTGGTACGTTCATCTTTACACACCTCTTCTTTAAACTTATTTATTCCTGCGTTTAACGACTCTATGGCTTCGCCATGCATAGAGCTAGAAGTATCAAGCAATAATAAACATGCCATATGTGGTTCATTAGCATTAACAATTGCAGGTGCATCATCATTATAACCCATAAACTATCTCCTCCTCGTATTGTGTTTTTTATCAATCAAGCACTATAATGCGTGAATGTATATTAATCCTTCTATACTTTAAAAATACCTTTTCTCCAGGATTTAACTTTCTGTATGAAAAAACTATAGGAAAAAACTTTTTAACATTTTGACCTTTCGCCGTTTCGTAAAGTGAAAGATTTAGATATTTGTAAACTGAACTAAATTCCTTAACATATTGAGTATCCATTCTATCAAAATTGGGATTCTCGTTTCTGCCAGGTTCTTCATATACTAAATAGCAACTTTCATAATCTATTATCTTGTAGTTTGTTTTTTTTAAAAACATACCTTTATCTCCAATACATTAAAAGACAAACCCGCAGGCAAAAAAGGCAATTGCTGAATACATAAAAATATTGATATGTTTAGATATTTATAACATCTCTATGATTCAATGTTTTTTATTCTATGATTATAAAAATAATCCATAGTTTTTGTTTCTGTATTAAATGCGGAATATACAACATACTCATCAGAGGAAATGTAACTATATACAACATGATTTTGAGCACCACCAAATGATATAGTTACTTGATTCTGTGGGGGAGTCGGTGCGGGATGACTTGATGAATACCTTATGTTTTTCTCCTGATATTCCCAATATTTTGGAGTTGCAATCCAATGATCATTCTCTCCGTATTTATTTATTTCATTCATATCTAATGAAAGCATTTTTTTACTTAAAGGAAAGTAACTCACTCCGACATATTTTTTTAAAATGTTTCTAAATCTAGGTATTTGTTCAATATATACCAATTTAGTCTTGTAATTAGGAATAGAAGTTATGATGTCGGGTTTAACCACATTACATGCAATGTTCATATCTTCCTCAAAGATATTCCAATTTTCTTCTTCGTCTCCATTAAATAATGCGACCAAATCAATATTTACAAATATACCGTACTTATGAAATTCATCAACGATATGCTTAATACGATATTTGTCTACCCATATTCTTTTTTGTCCAATGCAAGAATTTTTATCAAAACTTTGAACGCCAACGCTAACAACATTCATTTTCATAACTTCTGCATAGTACTTTATTCGCTCATCATCTAAATCACTTGGATGAGTTTCTGTTTTTTTCATTTTAATCTTTTCATACTCTGGTATAGAACCAATAATTCTATCTAATTCATCAATTCTCCATAAACTTGGAGTTCCGCCACCAAAATAAATCGAATCGGGAGTTCTAATGTTAAATAAACTTTTGTAAAAATCTAATTGTTTAAAAAATGAATCAACATATTCTTCCCTTAATTCTTTTCCTTCCAGATAAGGGATTGAGTTGTAAATACAATATTCGCATTTTGATTTGCAAAATGGAAAATCAATATATATACAAAAAAGCTCATTTTCATTCATGTTTTTAAGTTTATTTTCAAATTTTTTATATATGTCATTTTCCATATCAAACCTACCATTTTACAAATTTAAATCCATTATTTTACCTGAATAATTATTTTTTAAATAATTATATATATGTTTAATTAGTTTCTTTCTTCCATTACATATTGATTGATCACTTTTATTGACATCTCCATTAAGAATATACGCATTCCAAGGACACCCACCGTAACAAAAGCTATATATTTCACAATCGCGACAATCATGTTCATTCAGTAAAGAAACACGATTACTAAATATCCGGGGTTCATGCTCGAGTAAATAGTCTATTTCATCAATATCGCCCAAACACATATCTTTATTACCCACCCAATGTTCACATGGAAAAATATTCCCATCCGTATCAATAGCAACAAAAGACTCTGCACAATTTCTTTGCCAATTGCACGCCGGAACGCCTCTATCAGGTCGTAAAATGCCCTCAATTATTTGTTCAAAAGGTGCAATGACTATTCGACTGTTCTGATCCTCTATCCAAATATCAAACAAATTGCATATTGCATCAGAAAAGTAATCCTCGCTTAATTCGGTAGTATCATTAATATTTTGAGTTGGATATAACGCATTATAACTAAAACATATATTTTCACTCGCCAAAAAATCATATATATCTTTTAGTTCATTCACATTGTTATCTGTTATAGTAACTAACACACTAAATGGAATTGCATTTTCTTTTAACAAACTCATATTCTTTTTTATAATTTCAAATGTAGGATTACCATTCTTCATTACACGATATTTGTCATGATGCTTTTTTAATCCATCTATGCTTATCCCAACAAAAATCCCATATTCTTTAAATAACTGAATTCTTTCATTGTTAATTAATGTTCCATTAGTTTGTATCCGCCAATCAATGTTATGTTCTTTATTTCTTTGTCGTTCCATAACTTCTTTCATTAATTCTGGCTTAATAAGTGTTGGTTCTCCTCCGTGCCATATAATAGTTGTTTTTTCGCTATTGTTATATCCATATATTGCATCAACAAACTTATCAAACATTTCTATGGCATTATCAAAACGCCTATTTATCTCAATAACATTTGGATTATCTCCTTTATCTCCATTTCCTTCAAAACAATATTCGCATCTTAGATTACACTCTAATGTACAACTTATAAGTCCTGTCATAACTATTCCCCCTGTATTGTTTTGTTAAAGCAATCTTCTCTTCCATAAAAACATGCCGCGATGCATGTACCATCTCCAATATCATTTCTAAATCCGCAATTTATGCATTTCTTCTCATTTAAAATACTTTTAACAAAACCAGTTACTTTTAATAAATTTTCCCCAATTGATTTATAATCAGTATCTTTTATATTCCCAAGCTTGAACATATCATTTTGCAAACCAATACACGGATACATCTCGCCTTTTTCATCAATATATAAAGTACTCATAGTAGGAACTTCCTTTAGTAGTGAACATTGATATTTATCATTAAAAATATCACCTTCTATATAATTAGACTTATCACTATAGGATAAGTCGTTATACCACTTCATAAGCCTTTCTTTTCCAATATGCAAATCAGCTGCAGAAACCGTTTCCATATTAAGCATTGGTTTGATTTTTAGAGGTATATTAGTTTTTTCAGATATAATAAAAAATTTTCTATAATCGTCAATGGTATTATTTGTAAGCGTAGCTCTTAAAACAATATTCAGTCCCATACGATTACATAAAACTGAATTATATATCACTTTATCAAAAGAATTATTATTTCTTACGTTATAATATGTATCATTGTCATACCCGTCCAAACTAACTTGTATCTTGAATTTGGTCATTTTATAAAATACATCCAAATACTTATCGAGTAATACACCATTCGTATTTAGTCGAATATTATACTTCCCATTAAGATACAAAAGCATATTTTTTATCTCTGGATACAATAGCGGCTCGCCGCCTGAGATAACAATATTATTTATATCTATATAATCTCCAATCATTAAAAGAAATTTATAAATACTCTTTTCATCAATATTATTTATTCTGCTTGTTTTTTTATAACAATGTCTACAATTCATATTACATGCATTGGTTACATCAAATACTATACATTTTGCATTCCAATCCAAAACTCGCACCTCAAAAAAATTGCGAGCAATTACTTGCTCGCAACACTAACACTTTCAAATACTCCTAACTAAGAACCCAACAGCTATCACTATAATCTGTATGAGTTGTATCGGTATGCTGAGCCTCACTCCTCTTTTCAATGTTTTCCTCAGCCATTTTGATAATATACTCTAACTTACTCATTTAACTACCTCCTTCCAGTAAAGTGTACTTTTTTAAACACTATTATATTCCTCAAAATAACAAAATGTTTTGTATAAATTGCCAATAAATCATAGACAATCCTTAAAAAATATGTTAATATTTATTTCGTATAATGAAACTAATAAAAAATCCGAAAAAGTACACTTTTTCGGATTTTATTTATGTTTTGAAATACTATTCTTTTCAAAATTTCTTGCTCTATCATAAAAAGTTGATTTACTCATCTCACATTTTTTTGCCGCCTCCTCTACTGATATTTTCTTGTGTTTCCAACTCTGATAAACCTGATAAAAATTTCCAGGTAATACTATTGGTGGTCTTCCAAACTTAACTCCTCGTTTCTTAGCTGCAGCAATCCCCTCAGCCTGCCTCTGACGTATGTTAAGTCTCTCATTTTCACTAATATAACTTAAAAGCGCCAATACTATATCCGATAAAAAAGTCCCCATCAGATCTTTACCTCTACGAGTATCAAGTATAGGAATGTCAATTACAACGATATCGGAATGCTTCTCTTTTGTGATAATCTTCCACTGTTCAATAATATCCTCGTAATTTCGTCCAAGCCGATCAATACTCTTTACATAGACAATATCATCTTTTTTAAGTTTTCTAAGCAACTTTTTGTACATAGGCCTATTGAAGTCTTTACCAGACTGTTTATCAACGAAAATTTTATCTTCCTCAACACCCATTTCATGTAACGCAATTAACTGGCGTTCCTCATTTTGACCTTTACTACTTACTCTTGCATAACCATACACATTAGACATTTTAATAATCCTCCTTAAATAAAATAAGAGATAACACAGTAACAACACTGCATTATCTCTTTAATACTATTTCAGTTATTCTGTTTATCATGTTTTATATTAGAAATGGATAATCTTTATAACGAAAGCAGCATTCCCATAATAATTACACATACCACCATGGTTATATATCCTTCCTTTGTAATCAGTCTATAAGGCTTATATTTGCCCTCAGAACGGCTTATACGGGTATCTGTGGTATTCTTTTGGAAAAATATCATTATCAGTATCACAAAGCCTATAATTACAACTACAAATAATCCTATCATTGCCACCGTAGTTATCTCTCCAAGTCTCATGTATGACAGCAACACATTAATGGCATTAAAGAGGCAGTGCATTACCATCGTATATGCCAGGTTATCTGTCGAAAGTCTCACTACCGCAAAGAGAAGTCCGAAAAAGAATCCATACAGCACAGATCCGAATGAGAAATGAAGTAATGCAAAGAACAGGCTGCTGAGCAGTATTCCCATCTTTACATCCACTTTGCTGTATGCTCCAAGGATTACTCCACGGAATACGAACTCTTCTACTATTGCAGGAACGACAGCAAATACCACTATAGATAGTATGACCGGATATGTATTTACATCCTCGACAGAGTCTGCTCCTGAACTGGACAAAAGCCCTGCAAATGCATTCAGGAGAAGTGCTATCGGCACTCCACATACTGTTATACCGATCAGCTGTGCCATTTTCACTGGCTCCGGTTTTCTGAAACTGATGCTAATTATATCCTTGTTCTTCTTCCATAAAAAAAGTGAGAACAGAAATGTCATAAAATAGATAGACATCTGTGCTCCCACTGTTCCGAAGAAGAGAATCGTCATTATTCCCACCACCTCGAAAATGATACAGAATAGAAATGTTATATTTGCCAGCTTTACTGATTTATAATCATCGGGATTATCCTTCAGCCGCCTGCCGTATCTCTTTCCATTACTCACTGTAATTTTATTAAATGGCTTATCAGACGTCATATTATTAGTCATCATCTATTCCCGCACCCTTTCCTTTCTTCCCTAATTCGGGACTCCCTTTATCGGGAGCCTCAGACTTTTTTTCATTTACCTTCTGTTTCTTATGCTCAATCATGTTCTGAAGGTAATTCGTTATGTCTTCATAAACTATATTGTTCTTTTTGCAAAATGCCACTACTGCAGCTTTGCTCTCGAACTCGCCTATAACCTTTCCTTCTTTTACATCTCCGTCAGGCATCAGAACATCAGCCTTTAGATTGTACCTTTTATCTTCTACTCTTTTTTCAATCTTGAAGTTGGAGAACTTACCTCCGGGATATTTCTTACCTGCGCTTGTCCTGGATTCCTCCTTTTCCGCCTTTTTCTCCGGCTGTTTTTCTTCTTTCGGCTCTACATTATTGATACGATTATCAATCATGTTATAGTTCTGTTCTTCGATTTCTTCAACCTTCGCTAAAGGCTTGTATTCCTCAACTTCCTTCATCAGCTCTTTTGCACGGATTGTAATCTCATCATCCTCAAGTCCTTCATCAATGGCATTCTGCAGAGTTCCCTTTATACCCTTCAGCTGTCCTGCCTCAAGCTGTGATTCAAGCTCAGATATATATGCAGCACAGTCATCAACCGTATCATTATATTCGTATGTATCATAATCCTGATACCAATCAACGAGACTTTCAGCTAATTCCCTGGCTGACTTCCGGTTTTCATTTTCAGCACTCTGACTGTCAGGTTCGGTGCTGATGTTATCTGGTTCTCCTATCACATTTTCCTGAACCTGTACATTGACATCAAGTTGACCATGACTTGACATAGAATTATCCATCTCTTTAGCCTTATCTTCGAGATATGCTTCAACCTGGGGAAGATATTCTTCCAGTGTTCCGGTTTTCTGTGGAAGTATCGGAGTAATATCAACCTCTATGCCGCCGATAAATACTTTCTCATCATTCAGAAGGTCATGGAGATAGTCCTCTCGCTCATTCTGACCATGAATTTCTACTATAACATCAATATCCGAACCTTCCTTTTCCAGTCCTCTGCACCTGCTGCCCGACAGAATTGCATCCACAACCTCAACATCATTATCATAATCAGAAAATATATTTCTCACTACAGACAGTACGTCCTGTTCTATATCCGTAGCTGACATATCATCAATCTTATGGAACATTTCATCTGTTTTGGCTCTGAACTGCTCTATAATATCCGGACCACCGCTTTCCTTATTATGATTTTTCTTTACCTTATCATTTTCGTGACCATCCACCTGGTTGCTGAGTTCCTTGAAATTATCAATTACTTCAAATATATCGTCAGGCTTTATATGTCCCGCCACAAGTCCCACCACCTGGGGATATATAAGCGGCTGCAATCTCTGCTGATCAGGCGTTTTCAGTTCATCAATTATACTGTTCACAACCTCATCAATTCTGGCACCACTGTCGGGATACGTACCTCTGTACTTTAGATCAAAGTCTTCACCGGATATAGAATAAACCCAATCCTTGCCATTTGATTCCACGGAAATATATCTATCGGCTATCTTTACCGCAAGTGCCTTTGTGTTTTCATCTACACCCTCAATGGAACGGTCATATACAGGCTCATAGTTTTCGTCCATATAAAGGACTTTTCTTTCTACTGATTCTGAGCTTCGTCCATGTACTTCCTCATTATCTCTCGTCTCATCTTGCTGGCTTCCTCTCTCGGAAGAGCCTTTATCTCCGCCCATCTCTCGTTTATCTCCATTGAAGCCTTGTGCATCGC
>Ga0129307_1001147_pt1 | contig 31278 bp, 21 predicted proteins | sample P1105metagenome_FD_94437 | JGI IMG/M metagenome (GOLD analysis project Ga0129307, IMG submission 94437) | Capybara group fecal microbial communities from Wisconsin, USA - P1105 metagenome | ecosystem: Host-associated > Mammals > Digestive system > Large intestine > Fecal | place: USA: Wisconsin...
AGCCATTTGTATTAGACTGCAAAGTTGCAAAATCAAGTCCGTTTCATTTCAAAAAACGTGTAATTGACTATATTTCAATAATTTAAAAGAACTATTTATCCACTTTTACGGGACAGTAGTGTAAATATATATATATTTGCGTTGTTCAAACCTGAAATTAACCGCATAAATAATAAAAAATCTATATTATGAGATCTTCTCTTATACCTTTTTTAGGCGTGCTGCTGACGTTTTTTGCCTCTTGTGGCAACACATGGGATGATGAAATAGATGTACTTGTAGTGGGTGGTGGCGCTAGTGGAGTGACTTCGGGCATTCAAGCAGCAAGGATGGGTGTTAAGACACTGATTATAGAAGAAACCGAGTGGCTGGGAGGAATGCTTACCGCTGCGGGTGTCAGTGCCATTGATGGAAATTACAATCTACCTGCCGGACTTTGGGGGGAATTTAAAGAACGGTTGGCTGATTATTATGGAGGCCTTGATGCAATGCGTACAGGTTGGGTCAGTAATCTGCTTTTTGAGCCATCGGTAGGTAATGCTATTCTGCACGAAATGACACAGGCGGAGAAAAATCTGCAAATCCGGAAACAGACGGCTCTAAAGAAACTCAAGCGAGAGGGGGAATATTGGTTGGCAGTTGTGCAAACCAGAGACAAGGGGCTGAAGACTGTTCGTGCCAAAGTGTTGATTGATGCAACCGAACTTGGGGATGTGGCAAAATTGTGTGGTGTGAAGTATGATATCGGTATGGAAAGCCGTAGCGATACTAATGAAGAGATTGCTCCTGAAAAGGGGAATAATATAGTGCAGGATATTACCTATGTAGCTATCCTTAAAGATTATGGAAGAGATGTCACCATTCCGCAGCCAGAGGGTTATAATCCGAAAGAGTTTGCTTGTGCTTGTGCAAATCCAATCTGCATTACTCCCAAAGAACCGAATCGTGTATGGTCCAAAGAGATGATGTTGACTTATGGAAAGCTTCCTAATAATAAGTATATGGTAAATTGGCCGATAGAGGGTAATGATTACTATATCAATTTGGTGGAGATGAGTCCTGATGAGCGAACGAGAGCGTTGGAATATGCCAAACACTATACCTTGTGCTTCGTCTATTTCATCCAACATGAACTGGGTTATAATACCTTGGGGCTTGCCGACGATGAGTATCCCACACCAGATAAACTTCCTTTTATACCTTATCACCGAGAGTCACGACGTATACATGGTCTGGTACGCTTCACTTTGAACCATATTACGAATCCTTATACGCAGTCGGAACCGTTGTATCGCACGAGTATTGCTGTTGGGGATTATCCGGTTGATCACCACCACACACGTTATCATGGTTATGAAGAACTTCCTAACTTGTATTTTCATCCCATTCCTTCGTTTGGTTTGCCTTTGGGTGCATTGATTCCTCAAGGGGTAGAGGGGTTGATCGTGGCAGAGAAATCCATTTCTGTCTCTAATATTGCGAATGGAACCACCCGTTTACAACCGGTTGTTTTGCAAATTGGACAGGCGGCAGGCGCATTGGCGGCTTTGTCGGTGGTGCAGCAAAAAAAAGTATGCGAGGTGAATGTACGGAGTGTACAGAAGGTAATATTGGATGCTAAGGGTTATCTAATGCCCTACTTGGATGTTCCGGTAGATGATATCCGATTCAAATCTTATCAACGAATCGGTTCTACGGGTATCCTAAAAGGAGTGGGGCGTAATGTGGAGTGGAGTAATCAGACTTGGTTGCGAGCCGATACTCTGCTTCTTGCATCAGAATTGCAAGGCTTATCGGACGCGTATCCTCATGTACATCTTCCTCAGAAAGGGGATACACCGGTCACCGTGGAAGAGGCTATTGAAATTATTCGTAAAATAGCAACTGAGGAGAACCTGAAAGGGGATATAATGAAGCGAGCCGAGCAGGTGTGGCAAGAATTTGGCATGAAAAACTTTGACTTGAAGCGCACTATATTGAGGGGAGAAATGGCTGTATTGATAGATCAATTGCTGGATCCTTTCAATAATAAGAAGATAGATATAAAAGGGCGGTTTATTCAACAGGTTGATTTTTAAAGGCAATGATATATAACTCAAAACGTAAGAACTTATGGATATGGACAGTAGAAGAGATTTTTTAAAGAAAGCTACCCTTGCGGGAGCTTCGGCTTTGATGGCTCCTTCCTTATTGGGATGTGGGGAAAGACAGAAGAAGGAAACGGCAGAAGTGGCAGTTGCCGGTGAATTTTCCGGAAAACTGATCGTACCCAAGAGTCAGGGTTTGAAAATCACCGGAACTTTTCTGGATGAAATTTCACATGACATCCCCCATCAGAATTGGGGTGAGAAAGAGTGGGATTTGGATTTCCAACACATGAAGCGGATAGGTATTGATACCGTTATCATGATTCGCTCGGGTTACCGGAAGTTCATCACTTATCCTTCCAAGTATTTGTTAAAGAAAGGTTGTTACATGCCTTCGGCAGATTTGCTGGATATGTATCTGCGATTGGCCGAAAAACATGGAATGAAGTTTTATTTTGGCTTGTACGATTCCGGGCGTTATTGGGATACGGGTGATTTGAGTTGGGAGATAGAGGATAACAAATATGTGATTGACGAGGTATGGCAACAATACGGTAGCAAGTACGGTAGTTTTGGCGGATGGTATATCAGTGGTGAGATAAGCCGTGCTACGAAAGGAGCGATAGAGGCTTTCCACTCGATGGGGAAGCAATGCAAGGAAGTGTCTGATGGATTGCCTACTTTTATTTCCCCGTGGATTGATGGTAAGAAAGCTGTAATGGCGAGTGGGAGCAAACTTACCAAGGATGAGGCTGTATCTGTGGAAGAGCACGAAAGAGAATGGAATGAAATATTTGACGGAATTCACGATGTGGTAGATGCTTGTGCCTTTCAGGACGGGCATATTGACTATGATGAACTAGACAGCTTCTTTACGGTGAATAAGAAATTGGCGGATAAGTATGGGATGCAATGCTGGACCAATGCTGAAAGCTTTGACCGGGACATGCCCATCAAGTTTCTACCCATTAAGTTCGATAAGCTTCGCTTGAAGCTGGAAGCTGCCAAGCGTGCCGGCTATGATAAAGCAATAACATTTGAGTTTTCTCATTTCATGAGTCCGCAGTCGGCCTATCTGCAAGCAGGGCATTTGTATGACAGGTATAAAGAATATTTTGAAATAAAGTAAGAGTCATGAAGCAGACTGTAAATATGGGATACATGGTTTTTCTATCCTTTGTTGCTGCATTGGGTGGTTTTCTTTTCGGGTATGACACGGCGGTTATATCCGGTACCATTACCATGGTCTCTCTATTGTTCCATCTGGATGTGGTGGAACAAGGGTGGTATGTAGGTTGTGCCTTGATTGGCTCTATTGTGGGAGTGGCTTTTGCAGGGGTGCTGGGCGACTATTTCGGTCGGAAGAAGACCATGCTTTTTTCATCGATATTGTTCTCTGTATCGGCTGTGGGCTGTGCTTTGTGCCTGAGCTTTGAGCAATTGGTGGTTTATCGTATTATTGGTGGAGTTGGAATAGGCATTGTTTCCATCATCTCTCCATTATACATATCCGAGATTGCTGTGGCTGAATATCGGGGGCGATTGGTCTCTTTATATCAGTTGGCCGTGACCGTTGGCTTTCTGGGAGCTTATCTGTGCAACTTCCAGTTGATGAACTGGGCGGACGAACAGGTGGTGGCAGAAGCAGGATGGTTCGACAAGATATTCATTTTAGAGGTATGGAGAGGCATGTTGGGCATAGAAGCTGTGCCGGCTGTCTTCTTTCTGCTGGTTATCTTTTTCGTACCTGAAAGTCCCCGTTGGTTAATTCTGAAAGGTGAGGAACAGAAAGCTCAAAAAATATTGGCCCGAATTTATGATTCTGCCATGCGGGCAATGGTGCAGTTGAATGAAACGAAAACTGCAATAGCTTCTGATACAAAATCAGAGTGGAATGTTCTACTGAAGCCGGGCATCCGGAAAGCTGTCCTGATAGGAGTATCCATAGCTATCTTAGGGCAGTTTATGGGAGTAAATGCTGTGCTCTATTATGGTCCTTCAATATTTGAGAATGCGGGAATTTCTGGTGGAGATTCTCTGTTCTGCCAAGTGCTTGTAGGAGGTGTCAATATGCTTACCACGGTGTTGGCATTGTTTATCATAGATCGGGTTGGGCGTAAAAGACTGGTATATTATGGCGTGTCAGGTATGATTGTCTCGTTACTGTTAATCGGATTCTATTTCTGCTATGGAGAGGCTCTGCAGATTTCCACTTATTTCTTGCTGGTATTTTTCCTCTTTTATGTATTCTGCTGTGCAATATCCATTTGTGCAGTCATTTGGGTTCTTCTTTCAGAGATGTACCCGACGAAAGTTCGCGGATTGGCGATGTCGATTGCCGGTTTCTCTCTTTGGATTGGCACTTATTTAATAGGACAGTTAACCCCTTGGATGCTCCAAAATCTTACTCCCTCAGGAACATTCTTTCTGTTCGCTTTCATGTGTGTGCCTTATATACTTATTATTTGGAAATTGGTTCCTGAGACAACAGGTAAGTCTTTGGAAGAAATTGAGACCTATTGGAAAGACTGATAAAATCGACCTTAATTTTAAACAGATACTGCAATGGTGAATTTTAGAGAATTAGCAACCCAATATAAGAATGAATTGTTGGGTAATGTGCTTCCCTTTTGGCTTGAAAATTCTCAAGATAAAGAATGTGGAGGATACTTTACATGTTTGAATCGTGATGGAGAAGTTTTTGATACGGATAAATTTATCTGGCTTCAGGGACGGGAAGTCTGGTTGTTCTCCATGCTTTATAACAAGGTAGAGAAGAGGCAAGAGTGGCTGGATTGTGCCATACAGGGTGGAGAATTCCTGAAGAAATATGGGCATGATGGTCATTATAACTGGTATTTTTCTTTAGATCGTGAGGGACATCCGTTAGTGGAGCCTTATAACATCTTCTCCTATACTTTTGCTACGATGGCTTTCGGTCAATTGAGCCTTTCTACAGGAAATCAGGAGTATGCGGAGATTGCCAGAAAGACTTTTGACATCATTCTTTCTAAGGTAGACAATCCTAAAGGAAAATGGAACAAACTGTCTGGTACGCGTAACCTGAAAGGTTTTGCCCTGCCGATGATTCTCTGCAATTTGGCTTTGGAAATAGAGCACCTACTGGATGAAGATTTCTTGGTGAAGACAATGGATGCTTGTATTCATGAGGTAATGGAAGTGTTTCTTCGTCCAGAGTTGGGAGGTATCATCGTAGAGAATCTAAACGAGGACAACAGTCTGGTAGATTGTTTTGAGGGACGCCAAGTTACTCCGGGACATGCTATTGAGGCTATGTGGTTCATTATGGATTTAGGTAAACGCTTGAATATTCCTGAACTGATAGAAAAGGCCAAAGATACGGCTCTGAAAATGCTGGAATATGGATGGGACAAAGAGTTCGGGGGAATCTACTACTTTATGGATCGCAAGGGTTTTCCTCCTCAGCAGTTAGAATGGGACCAAAAACTATGGTGGGTACACATCGAAACATTGATCTCCATGATTAAAGGTTATCAGTTGACCGGTGATGAAAGATGTTTGGAATGGTTCGAGAAGGTACACAACTACACATGGAGTCATTTTAAAGATGCCGAATATCCTGAATGGTATGGCTATCTGAACCGTAGAGGCGAAGTCTTGCTTCCTTTGAAGGGAGGTAAGTGGAAAGGCTGTTTCCATGTACCTAGAGGACTATTCCAGTGTTGGCAGGTATTAGAGACACTTTAACGAATGAAAAATATAATTATGAATGGACGACGTAGTTTCTTGAAAATGGCACTCGCATCGTGTTCCATGTTAGTCGGGAGCAAGTTATTGACAGCTTGTTCTTTGGAGAAAGGCTCCAAAGTGGAAGAAGATAGCTTTCCGAGTTTTGCCACGCAGGATGTCTTGAAAGGAATGCCTATTCGGGCTACCTTTCTGGATGAAGTAAGTTGGGATATTCCTCATCAGAACTGGGGAGTTCGTGAATGGGATGCTGATTTCAAGGCCATGAAGCAGATGGGCATCAATACTGTGGTGCTTATTCGGGCAGGACTTGGGAAATGGATTTCATCACCTTATCGCTGTTTGCTTGAGAAAGAAGATGTCTACTATCCTCCCGTAGATTTAGTCGAGATGTTTCTGACGCTTGCCGATAAGCATGGTATGGCTTTTTATTTTGGTATGTACGATTCCGGTAAATATTGGCAAGAAGGGCTTTTCCAAAAAGAGATAGACCTGAATATGGCGCTGATAGATGAAGTTTGGAAGAAGTATGGTCATCATCGCTCGTTTCAGGGCTGGTACTTGTCGCAGGAAATCAGTCGGCGCACCAAGAATATGTCCAAAATATATGCTGAGGTAGGAAAGCATGCCAAAGAGGTGTCTGGTGGGTTGACTACCTTGGTTTCTCCTTATATTCATGGTGTCAAGACCGATCAGGTAATGGCAGGTGATAAAGCTCTTTCTGTAAAGGAACACGAAGAGGAGTGGGATGAAATATTGGACAATGTGAAAGGCGCGGTTGATATTCTAGCTTTTCAGGATGGTCAGGTGGACTATCATGAACTATACGATTACTTGATGGTAAACAAAAAACTGGCAGACAGATATGGTATGCACTGCTGGACTAATATAGAGTCTTTTGATCGTGATATGCCCATTCGTTTCCTTCCTATAAAGTGGGAAAAACTGCTGTTAAAACTAGATGCAGCTCGTAGGGCGGGAATGGAAAATGCCATCACTTTTGAGTTCTCGCATTTTATGAGTCCGAATTCTGCCTATTTGCAGGCGGGACATTTGTATCAAAGATATTGTGAACACTTTTATAAACCTAACTCTAATAATGTAATACAATGAAAAAAAGAATCAGATGGAATCTGAGGTTTCTAGCCTCGTTGTTTATTGCGTTGATGTGTACAATGAATGTTGCTGCACAAATCGTAGTAAAAGGAACAGTAAAGGATAGTCAGGGGGAACCACTTCCCGGTGCTTCTGTCCAAGTGAAAGGCTCTACTGTAGGAACGATTACGAATATTGAAGGCAATTTTAACATTAATGCCAAAAGCCGTGATATATTGGTGGTGTCGTTTATCGGTATGAGAACAGAAGAAGTGAAGGTTGGCGGACAATCTTTTATAACCATAACCTTGAAAGACGATGTAGCTTCGTTGGACGAAGTTGTGGTGGTGGGTTATGGTACGCAAAAACGTGGTAGCCTGACCAGCGCCATTTCAACAGTATCGGATAAGGAACTGCTGAAGGCACCAATCATGAGTCTTAGTAATGTGGTTGGTGCACGTGTAGCTGGTGTGGCTGCTGTGCAGAGCAGTGGTCAGCCGGGTGCTGATAATGCTACACTGACCATGCGGGGACAAAGTGGCATTGTTTATGTCATTGACGGTATTCGCCGTAGTTCAGCGGACTTTAACGGACTCGATCCGAATGAAATCGAATCTGTTTCTGTATTGAAGGATGCTTCGGCTGTGGCTGTTTATGGTTTGGATGCCAACGGTGTCTTTATCGTTACTACCAAGAAAGGTAGTACTGATAAAATGTCCATTTCCTATACAGGTTCTTATGGTTGGAGTCAGAATGCCGAACAACAAGAATGGTTGGATGGACCGGGCTATGCCTATTGGCACAACAAGGCGAGAGAATTGCAAGGTGACCCTACTATTTTTACCAAGGAAATGGTTCAGAATATGATTGACGGAACCAATGGATGGGGAAATACCAATTGGTACGACAAGATATTTGGTACAGGAACCCGTACTCATCATAATATATCAGCCTCTGGCGGTAGCGAACGTGTGAAGTTCTTTGCTTCTCTCGGCTATTTGAAGGAAGACGGTAATATAGATCAGTTTGCTTATACTCGTTACAATTTACGCTCGAATATTGATGCCAAATTGACGAAGAGTCTGACTTTTCAGTTGGGTATGTCCGGCCGTATAGAGAAGCGTAATAGTCCGGTTTATTCAGCTAATCCGAATGATTGGCATAATATTCCTCAACAAATTATCCGTGCTTTACCTTATGCACAAGCCACACAAGTGATAGACGGACAGACCTATAACGTAGCTACTCCGACAGCATCTTCACCGGTAGCTCCTTTGGCCTCTATCTATGATGCCGGCTATGGATGTTCCAATTATTCATACATCCAATCAAACTTCAGTTTGAAGTATGATGCTCCATGGTTAAAAGGACTGAGCATAAAGTTTCAAGGAGCATACGACTTGACAGTCAATTTTGCCAAGGAACTGGGCAATCATTATCAGTTGGCATTGATGAGCTTGCCGAATGCCGGTACGAAGGAACTTACTTATGCTAAGCAATATGATTCCCGTTCTACATCTATCAGATTGACAGAATCTTCTTCACGTGCTTATACTTTCACTACACAAAGTAGCGTGAACTATGACAATAAATTTGGTAAACATACCGTAGGTGCCATGTTGTTGGCCGAGACCCGTGAAACAAAATACAATGTACATGGAGCTACCGGTTATGGACTTGATTTTATCCAATTGGACGAACTTGATAAAATTACCAATCAGACCGGTGGCGGAACGGATAAATATCCTTCGATCAGCGGAAGCAGCTCCATGGCACGAGTTGCAGGCTTTATAGGCCGTTTCAACTATAACTATGCAGATAAGTATTATATAGAAGCTTCGTTCCGTCATGATGGCAGTTACTTGTTTGGAGGTATGAATAAACGTTGGATTACTCTTCCGGGTGTTTCATTGGCATGGCGTATCAATAATGAAAATTGGTTCAAGGCTACTTGGGTGGATAATTTGAAGTTGAGAGCCGGCATTGGTAAGACAGCCACGAGCGGAGTGAGTCCTTTCCAATGGAGAAACACCATGGGAATTAGCAAAAATGCAGTTGTTATCGGTGGTAAGAGTCAAAGTATGCTGTATGCTTCTACGTTGGGAAATCCTAATCTGACGTGGGCGCAATGTCTGAACTATAACGTGGGGGTAGATGCTACCATGTGGAATGGTCTGTTAGGTGTGGAATTTGATGTCTTCTATAAATATGAGTACGATAAACTTTCCGGTATTACAGGAGCCTATGCTCCTTCAAGGGGAGGATACTATTTCACTTCGGCCAATGTGAACAAGTGCGACTATAAGGGGTTTGATATGACACTGACTCATTATAACCATATCGGTAGCTTCAACTATGGTGCCAAACTCATTTGGTCGTATGCTTATGGCCGTTGGCTGAAGTATGCAGGTGATGCCGAGAATGCTCCCGAATACCAGCGTCTTACGGGTAAGCAAATTGGTACTAAAAGAGGATTCATCGCTTCCGGGCTCTTCCGTGATGAGGCTGATATTGCTAATTCTCCGACGATTCCGGGTAAACAGGTACGTCCGGGCTATATCAAGTATGTGGATCGCAATGGTGACGGTATGATTACCTATGACCAAGATATGGGATATGTAGGCAAGAGTGCAATCCCCAAACACACAGGCTCTTTGAACCTGTTTGCCAACTGGAAGGGCTTCGATATGGATTTGCTTTTCTCTTGGGGGTTGGGCAGCACGGTAGCTCTGACCGGTGAATACACAGCCAGCGGATCCGAGGGCATCATGGATAATACTTCTTATACCAAGCCGTTCTATCATGGTGGTAATTCCCCGGTATTCTTGGTAGAAAATTGCTGGACACCGGATAATATGGGCGCTGAGTTTCCACGTTTGGAGATAGATAATATAAGTTCTAACAACGCTTTCTCTTCTACGTTGTGGTACAGAAACGGAAACTATATGCGTCTGAAGACTGCACAGATTGGTTATAACTTCCCAAAACAATGGTTACTCCCGGCAGGTATTCAAGCTTTGAGACTGTATGTGGAAGGATATAACCTGTTGACATTGAGCGGACTGACAAAGTATAATATTGATCCTGAATCGCCAGCTGTGAACAATGGTTATTATCCGCAGCAGAGAACTTATACATTGGGCGTAAAGGTAACATTCTAAAAACAGAAAGTATATGAAAAAAATATTCCTAAATATATCTATAGCGTTGGCGGTAGGACTGACTGCCAGTAGCTGTAACGACTGGTTGGATGATGTGAAACAGACATCTAATGTGAGTGATGAAATTGTGTGGCAGGATGAGGCCTACGTTAATATGAACTTGAATGCCTTTTATACTTATCTTCATAAGTATGGTCAGTTTGGTTCTTCACAGTTTCAGGGAACGCTTACTGAGGGGCTGACGGATACCTTTAAGTATGGCTCTGTGGCGCTGGGCAACCGGGCCGGGCACCCTAATAACTACGTAATGAATCCCGATGCCATTACTCCTGATGGTTGTATCTATAGTGTTTGGGCAGGTGATATAGCTTATGGAAATATCCGTCAGATTAACCAGTTTTTGGATATGCAGCGTAAATATTCTTCGCTCTCTGAAGAGAAAAACTCGCGTTGGGAGGCACAAGCCCGTTTCTTCCGCGCCTTTGTTTATTTTCAGCTGGCAAAGCGTCATGGTGGTGTCATCCTTTATGACAAGCTACCCGAAGGAAATAATAAAGCCCGAAGCTCTGCTGCAGACACTTGGGAGTTTATTTATAAGGATTTGAAGTTTGCTGCTGCCAACCTACCCGAACAGTGGGATACCGACAACAAAGGCCGTGTGACGAAAGGGGCTGCTTATGCTATGCTGTCACGTGCTATGCTGTATGCAGAACGCTGGCAGGATGCTTATGACGCAGCTGCTGAAGTAGAAAAATTGAATCTGTATGGCTTAATGGATGAGTATTCCGATTCATGGAAAGGAAATAATAAAGAGTCTATTTTAGAGTTTGCTTATAATAAGGATAGCGGTCCTAACCATACATTCGATCAATGGTATGTGCCTAAATGCGACGGATACGATTATGGCGCATTGGGAACTCCTACTCAGGAGATGGTGGAGTGTTACGAGGATAAGAATGGTAAAAAGGTGGATTGGACGCCATGGCATGGCACTACTACCAAAGTGCCTCCTTATGACAAGTTAGAGCCTCGCTTTGCTGCTACCATCATCTATCGCGGCTCCACTTGGAAAGGAAAAGTGATGGATTGTAGCGTAGGCGGAAAGAATGGTGAGTTCATGGCTTATCGTGACCAGTCTTATTCATATGGTAAGACAACCACAGGTTACTTCTTGCGTAAATTGTTGAATGAGAAATTGTTGGATGTGAATAGTGTGAAGAGCTCGCAGACTTGGGTAGAGATTCGCTTTGCCGAGGTCTTGCTAAACAAGGCTGAGGCGGCTTATCGTTTGAATAAGGCTGAGGAATCCCGTACCTTACTGAATAAAGTACGTGCACGCAAGAGTGTGAACCTGCCTGGTAAGACATCATCGGGTGATGAGTGGTTTGCCGATTACCGCAATGAACGTAAGGTGGAGTTGGCTTATGAGGGGCATTTATTTTGGGATATGCGCCGTTGGAAGCTGGCTCACATTGAGTATAATAATTATCGTTGCCACGGCTTCAAGATTGCTAATGACACCTATGAGTATGTTGACTGCGACTATCAAGATCGCAAATTTCTACAAAAGCTATATGTACTTCCTGTTCCTACATCGGAGCTGAAGAACAATTCCTTAATAGAGCAATATGATGAATGGAAATGATGTAACTAAAATTACCGAAACAATGAAAAAGAATATACTATTATTTACACTCTCCGTGTTTGTGCTTTTGATAGGACTGAGTGCATGTCATAGCCCGGAAGAGCTAGATCCGGCTATTGAGAAGAAGGGAATCAACAATTTTATTGCTTCTTTTGTTGATGATGATCGGGATGAAAATATCTTTGAGAGTGAGATAGATTATGAAAAGCACGTGATTACGGTGGTGTTTCCCTACAACTACCCTCGTCTTTCAGACAATGTGCTTCAAGTTTCCGACCTGAAAAAGATACGTGTGAAAGCTTATGTAGACAATAATATATACATCACTCCTTCGCTACTCTACATGGATATGACTCAGGAGAATACCATTACAGTGAAAGGGTTGAGCGGCAGTGTGAATTATAAGGTGGTGCCAGAAATTCGTAAGAGCAACGAGTGTGCTATTACTAAATTCAATTTGCCTAGTCTTGGTCTTTCAGGCATTATCAATGAAGAGGCAAAGACCATCTCTCTAATTACGTTAGAAGAGATTGGTGAAGCATTGGCAGAGGTAGGTATATCGCATGGTGCTGTCCTTTCTCCCGATCCCACGACTGTTGCGCTGAACTATGATAATGAGCCTCAGATCAAGGTGACTGCCCAAAACGGAACTTCCGTTGCGGTTTACACAGTGAAAAAGAAGATACCCGAAAAAATGCCAGCCGGTATACGTACCAACAGTGCCAAGTTGATTTGGGTCAGAAAGCTAACAGACATTGGGCTTACGGCTGCCAACATGACTACTGGCATTGCGGTGACCAAGGATTATGTTGTTCTTAACGAACGCGGCAACAGCAAAGCGGTGTATGTAAATGCCAAGACCGGTGAAAATGCTGGAAGTATCAATATCAGCCAATTTGCAGGCAGTCTGACTAATTTTTATGCGACGGCTGACGATGCTGATAACATTCTCTTTGTAAATCTGACTCCCAACGGTGGCTCAGCCTTTACTGTATGGAGAGTGAAGGGGGTAAATGGTACTCCTGAAAAGTATATCGAGTTCCCCACGACCGCTCCTATGGGACGTAAGATCTCTGTATCAGGAAGTCTGGATGGTGATGCTATCATTACGGCTCCTTACTATAGCACAGCCGGTAAGTTTGCTCGTTGGCAGGTAGTGAATGGTCAGTTGAAGTCGCAGACACCGGAGAACGTTACTGCTCAGGGACTAGGTTCATGGGGAAATAATGCCGATGTAATATATTCCGATCCCAGCAATCCCGAAAGTGATTACTTTGCAGCATTCTATTCCACGCCGCGTAATCTGACTTGGTTTAACGGTGCTACCAATACTATCAAAGCTAATGGTCCGGCCATCAGTGCTAATTGGATTCAGAATGCAGTTGATTTTGCCGTATTCAATAAGGTGGCTTATGTGCTTTCTAATTCTGTGAATAGCTTTACTTGGGGTAAGGACGATAATATCTACCTCTTTGATGTGGCAGGTGGTACGTTGGGTAACCAACCACTTGATTTTGGTACCAACGGGCTGAATATAATGGGTAATTACGGAGGTAATGCTTTGGGAGTACAGAATGCTAATGGTACGGGTGATGTGGCCTTGAGGGTATCTCCCGATGGGTATTACTTGTATATCTACTTCATGTTTACCAATGGCTATGTAGGTTGTATTTCTTGTGACTGTATAGACATGTAGGTTGCATGAACTGATAAATAAAAGGGAGTGTGCTTATAAGAGAGCCTGTGTTTTTTGAAAAACTCTGGTAAAGCTTTGGGCACTCTTCCTTTGTGCACGTATTAAACGACTTGATAGAAGACATATGAATTCCTTATTAAAAATACTGGTAGAAGTCTTGTTTGCCTGTCTCTTCGCGGCTTGCGGCAGGGAAGCTAAAAATTACTGGGATGACGTAGACAACGGGAAAGATGATCCTATTGAAAATCCGAATGCTGCAAAACCACGTTATATCTGGATTGATGCAGCAGCTAACTTCCCTGACTTTGCAAATAGCAAAGAGAATATTGCACGCGACTTATCATTGGCTAAAGATGCGGGATTTACCGATATTGTCGTTGATGTGCGGCCAACGACTGGCGATGTGCTGTTCAAGACAGATGTTGTAGATCAAGTGAAGTATCTGTATGCATGGATTGGTTCTACTTACACCAAAGTGGAACGTTCCGCCACATGGGACTATTTACAGGCTTTTGTAGATGAGGCTCGTAAACAAAATTTAAAAATTCATGCTGCCATTAATACCTTTGTTGGTGGTCATGTTATAAATGGTGGCACGGGTTTACTCTTTCGAGATGCCTCTAAAGCCGATTGGGCTACGCAATTGAATCTGAAAACTGGTATTGTCAATGTGATGAATACGGGTGAGAGTACCAAGTTTCTCAATCCAGCCCATCCTGATGTGCATACTTTCCTTTGTAATCTACTAAAAGACTTGGCCAAGTACGACTTGGATGGTATATTCCTGGATCGTGGGCGCTTTTTGAACCTTACTACTGATTTCTCAGACGTTACGCGAAAGCAATTCGAGGCTTATCTGGGTGGTGTAAAGATACAGAACTATCCCGACGATATATTACCTTTGGGAGTCTCTTCATTGCCCTCTACCTATCCGCAATACCTGATGAAGTGGCTGGAGTTTCGAGCAAAGGTTATCTGTGATTTTATGCAGAAGGCACGTTCGGCAGTGAAAAGTGTCAACAGCAAGATGAAGTTTGGAGTTTATGTAGGAGGTTGGTATTCTACCTATTATGATGTAGGGGTAAACTGGGCTGCTTCTTCTTACGATCCCTCGCGCTACTATAAGTGGGCTACGGCTAAGTATAAGAATTATGGCTATGCCGAATATATGGATCAGATGTTGATAGGTGCCTATGCCTCTCCATTGAAAGTATTTGGTTCCACAGAGTGGACAATGGCCGGATTTTGTTCATTGGCCAAGGAAAAAACGGCAGGAAAATGTCCTATCGTAGTTGGCGGACCAGATGTGGGGAACTGGGATACGGATAACAAGGTTTCTCAGGAGCAAGAGAACCAAGCTATTGTTCAATCAGTAAAGGCTTGTATGGATGTATGTGATGGCTATTTCCTTTTTGACATGATTCATCTGAAGAAAGCTGAACAGTGGCAATACGCCAAGCAGGGCATTCAACAGGCTATCAAGTAATTTTGGGGCGGGTTTTGCTCGTAGTGAATCTTATTAAATTTAAAGAATAATTTATGAGACGAATAAGTTTATTGTTTTTAGTGAGTCTGTGCATCCTTTTGCTAGGAAGTTGCAAGGGCAGTGTCACTAGTGCGAGTGAGAATATGAAGCCGGCTCTGATGTGGTTTGATGCCGAAGCCAACTTCGCACGGCTTAGTAATCCAGACTCTATAGACTATTATCTGACCAAAATCAAGTCGTTGGGATTTACTCATGCCATCGTTGATGTGCGTCCCATCACCGGCGAGGTGTTGTTTGAAACCGAGTTAGCTCCCAAAATGTGCGAGTGGAAAGGCTATGAACGCAAGGACTTCGATTTCTTGGGACATTTCATCAAAAAGGGACATGAATTGGGTTTGCAGGTATACGCCTCGCTCAATGTCTTCGTGGCCGGGCATAACTTCTTCGACCGCGGACAAGTGTATTCCGATCATCCCGAATGGGCTTCAGTGGTTTATACTCCTAAGGGAATGACGTCCATCACCAACGAGAAGCAGAAATATTCGGCTATGGTGAACCCTGTGGATGATGATTTCCGCACTCATATTCTGCAAGTGCTGAAGGATTTGGTAAAGCGCTATCCTGACTTAGATGGGCTGATGCTGGATCGCGTACGTTATGACGGCATTACGGCTGATTTCTCCGACCTCTCTCGCCAGAAGTTCGAGACCTATTTGGGCAAGAAAGTTGAACACTTTCCCGAAGATATTTTTGAGTGGAAGTTGAATGGCGACAAGATGTATAGGATTGTTCGCGGTAAACTCTTTAACCAATGGATTGAGTGGCGCGCCAAGAACATATATGACTTCATGGCTCTTGTCCGTAAAGAAGTGAAGGCACTCAACCCCAACCTCTTCTTTGGCACATATACCGGGGCTTGGTATCCTTCATACTACGAAGTGGGCGTGAACTTTGCCAGTTGTCAGTACGACCCCAGCAAGGATTATGACTGGGCTACTCCAGTCTATAAAAACTATGGTTATGCTGAGCTGATTGATCTCTATGTTACAGGTAATTATTACACAGACATCACTATTGAGGAATATAAGAAGACCAATCACAGTGTGTGGAATGAGACCGACTCGGAAGCACAGTCGGGTACCTGGTATTGCGTGGAAGGCTCTTGCCAACATTTGCGTCATATTTTGAAGGACAATAAGTTCATTGGTGGCATTTTGGTGGACCAGTTTTACGACAATCCCTCTAAACTTTCGGCCACCATTGAGATGAACCTCAAGGCCTCAGATGGCTTGATGGTATTCGATATTGTCCATGTAATTGAGAAGAATCTTTGGAAAGAAGTGGAAGCCGGAATGCGGGCCGGTGGAGCACTAAAATAACATGCCCGCTATTATTGAATATGAAGCGTTTCTCTATCTTAATTTTATTTTTGTACATTGGCTTGTTTCTGTGGGCGGGTGATAGGCACAGCAGTAATGTCCTTACGGGCACCGTTACCTGCAATGGTAGAGGAGTCCCCGGCGTAGTAGTAACCGATGGTACTCATTGTGTTACTACGGACAAGAAGGGTGTCTATAAACTACCTGTACAGGGCGATGCACGTTTTGTCTATCTGTCTACTCCTGCCGGCTACCTGACTGAATGCGACCGTACTATCCCTCGCTTCTATCAGGAGATTGAGCCGGGTAAGTATAGACACTACGACTTCTACCTGACGAAGAATCCGAAGGACGATACTCGACATTTATTTGTGCTGGAAGCCGACGTACAAGCTGGCCTGCCAGAACATTGGAAACAATATGCCCCCATCGTAGAGGAGATTAGCGGACTAGCTAAGGAGCATTCGCAAAAAGATGTGTTTGGACTGAATTGCGGAGATATCTTTTGGGATACACCGCTCAAGTCATTTCCTGATTACATGACGCAGGCGGAGAAATTGGGTTTCCCTGTTTTCCGCTCCATAGGCAACCATGACATAGACACCCACGGTCGTACACACGAGACCTCTTATCACACTTTCGAAAGTTTCTTTGGCCCTACGCACTACTCGTTCAATAAAGGGAAAGCGCACTACATCGTGATAAACAACAACTTCTACGTAGGTCGTGACTACTTTTATATAGGTTACTTCGATGAACAAACGTTGAAGTGGATGGAGGCGGATTTGTCGTATGTGCCTCAGGGCACACTGTTGTTCGTTATTTGTCATATTCCGACTCGAGTCACTGAGAAGGAACGGCCGTTTGGCTACGACTATATGCGGTTAGGTGGTGAAACCACGAATGCAGGAGCTCTGCACCGGATGTTGGACAAGTATGAAACTCATTTTCTTTCTGGGCATTTACACTCCAATGCCAACATCGTTTTCAGCGAGCGGCATATGGAGCACAACACGGCTGCGGTGTGCGGCATCTGGTGGCACGGTGACGTTTGTGTGGATGGCACTCCCCGTGGATATGGTGTATATGAGATAGACGGTAATCAGGTGACATGGTACTATAAAGGTGCCGGACATCCCCGCGACTATCAGTTTAGAGCCTATCCTGTTGGAACCTCACAACAATTTCCGAAAGACGTTATTGCTAATGTGTGGAACTGGGACAAGGCTTGGAAGGTAGAGTGGTTGGAAGATGGCAAACCTATGGGAGCTATGGTACAATATACCGGTATTGATCCTTATGCCGACCAAGTGTGTACTGAGAAGAGAAAAACCATACAGGGCTGGATTGCTGCCGCATCTACCAACCATCTGTTTCGTGCTACACCTACGCGAGCCGATGCCGAGATTGAGATTCAAGTGACTGATCGCTTTGGGCAGGTTTATAGGCAGAAGATTTCAAAGTAATGACGTATAAATAAGGTGGGGAGTTTGATTATGTTAGTAAAGCGTTTATTTGTAGCAACTTCTTTTCTGTCTATTTTCCTATTCTGTTCGTGTGGTGGCGAGAGTTATCCCAAACACGAGTGGGAGTGGGAGGAGGAAGAATCTGTAGAGAAGAATCCTGATATTGTGAAGTTGGGTTGGACACCTGTTACTAGTATGGGTAAGTTACCGGACTATTTACAGGTATATAAGTCGCCCTCTCAATTGGAAGGCGTTCGCGTTATAGCTTATATCGCCGTGGCAGATATGGGCAGCGCACAGTTCAATGTATTGGGCAACGTTGCCTATTCTCAGGAGGCCGGAGGCTATGCGGATACTGTTCTTAAAACCCCTTCGGAATTTTATGCTGATTCGCAGTGTCCTTTGATTATCAATGCGGGACTGTTCTATGGTGCAAAGAAAGGTGATAAGACCTTCTATTATTCGCAGAATCTTGTGGTGCGAGATGGTAAGTTGCTGGCTCCCAACCAGAATTATTACTCGAAAGATTGGGTAACGCTGTGGTATCCTACTTTGGGAGCCTTTTGCCTTATGAAAGATGGTACCTACCGTACCACTTGGACCTACTTCACCAGTGATAAGAAGAACTATTGCTATCCTGCTCCGGCACCCAATAACATCAATACTGCCCCGTTACAAGTTCCTTCGTCCGCCTTCCCTCTTGGTGCACAAGAGTTGGATGCTGTGACTGCCATTGGTGGAGTGGGCGTGTTACTACATGGTGGTCAGATAAAGAACACGTATGTAGAAGAAATGCTGGACGTATCGGCAACCACCAATCAGCCCCGTACTGCCATTGGTATTACAGCAGACAAGAAGATGGTGCTTTTTGTGTGTGAGGGTCGCAATATGACTGAGGGTGTACCGGGATTGTCTACCGCCAAAGTGGCCGCTGTATTAAAAGCATTAGGTTGCATCGAAGCGCTGAACTTGGACGGGGGCGGTTCATCATGTATGTTGGTCAATGGTAAAGAGACAATAAAAGGCAGTGATGGCAAGCAGCGTAAGGTGCTGACTGCTGTGGGACTGCGATAAGGATAAAAAACAAGAAACTCTCATTGTTCTGCTGTTCCATTTTTCGGAACAGGATACTAAGTGGTGGTGAAGAGTTTATAATGATGGTATCCTCCCCTCATCACTATAGGGATGGTGTACTATATCGATTTATTGCGTTCGTGAAAAATGAAGTATCTGAAAGAATGGCAAGAGAAATATAAAAGAAGTTATTTATACCAGATTTTGATTGATAAAAAACTATTAGAATAAAACTATAAAAGAATATCTATATGGAAAAAAAAACTATAGTATTGTCTGTATCGGTGTTGTTGTGCCTGTTTATGGCCTGTGGCTCTTTGAAAGGCGCTCCACAAGTGACAGAAAAGAATAAACTGATATGGCTTGATCTTTCGGCCAATTGGGAACGTTTTAGTCATGCCGACTCCATCAAATATTATGTACAGAAGTGTCAGGATGCCGGATTTAATTATCTGGTACTTGACGTGAAAGGTACTGCCAGTGCGGTAGCCTATCCTAGTAACATAGCTCCGCGCCTGACAGAGTGGAAGGGGGTGGAGCGTATGCCTGATTATGATTTCGTGAAACTATTTATTGACGAGGCTCACCGGCGCGGAATGAAGGTGTTGGCTTCTTTCAATATCTTCTGTGAGGGTAGTGGTCTCTTTAAGCGGGGCATCATATACAATACTCATAAGAACTGGCAATCCATCAACTACGTGCCCGGTAAAGGCTTAATTCCGGTGACAGAGATTGAGGATAAGATGACGCTCTTCACTAATCCGGCTTTACCTGCGGTGCAAGAGTACGAGCGTTCTATCTTAGTGGAATGCGCCAAGATGTATCCCATAGATGGTATTATGGTAGACCGCACCCGTTATGACAATCTACAGTCGGACTTTTCAGATTTTTCCCGGAATGCCTTTGAAACCTATATCAGACAGAAAGTGGAACGCTTTCCTGAGGATATCTATGAATGGGTCAAGCAGGAGGATGGTTCTTACAAATGTGTGACGGGATCCCTCTTTAAGCAATGGATAGAGTGGAGGGCTTCTGTGATTTATCGTTTTTTTAAGGACACACGTGCTGCGTTGAAAGCTGCTCGTCCTGACATTATTTTTGCTGCTTATACGGGTGCTTGGTATCCCTCTTACTATGAAGTGGGAGCTAACTGGGCCAGTCGAACTTACGATCCGAGTGGCGATTTCAGCTGGGCTACTGAGCGATATAAGGATTATGCTTATGCTGAACTGTTGGATCTTTACACCAACGGTAATTACTACTGGAATGTGACGTTGGAAGAGTATCGTAAATCCAATGGTACCCATAAGAACGAGACCGACAGTAAACTTTCCAGCGGTGAGCACCTATGTGTAGAAGGTGGTTGCCTCTACTCGCGCCAGCTGTTAGGCAACAATCCTTTCTGCGGTGGCTTGTATGTGGAGGATTACAAACATGATGTAGAGCAATTTAAGCGGGCGGTTAAGATGAATCTGAAGATGTCTGACGGCTTGATGGTTTTCGATATAGTGCACATTATTAGCCGCAACTGGTGGGATGTCTTGACGCAGGCTGTGAAGGAAGCCGAACAAGAGATGCATGCAGAAAGTATGAACCATTAAATTGAGCAGCCTACCATGAAAAGAGCTTGTTCGTTGGATGCCTTTCGAGGGTATGCTATCCTTACCATGATACTATCCGGAACTATTCTTACTAGTGTCCTGCCCCCTTGGATGTCTCATGCGCAAGTAGGGCCTCGGTCAGGCTTTACTTTCGACCCCTCCATATATGGCATTACTTGGGTTGACTTGGTGTTTCCGTTTTTTCTTTTTGCCATGGGGGCTGCTTTCCCGTTTTCTATTGGAAGAAAGTTAGAGAAGGGCGAAACCAAAGGGCGCATTGTTTTCGACTGCCTATTGCGAGGAATCCGTTTGACGTTCTTTGCTATTTTTATTCAACACATGTATCCATGGTCAGTGTCCACTCCTCAAGATTCCTTGTCGTGGGGAGTGGCCATTACTGCATTCTTCCTGTTATTTCCCATGTTTATACGCCTTCCCAAATCGATATCCCGATGGGTGCGAGTGACAGTGGAACTAGGAGCTTGTGCTGTGGGCATTGGGATGATGTTATTGATACCCTATGCCAATGGTAGAGCCTTCAGCCTCGGCTACAGTAACATTATCATCTTGGTGTTGGCCAACATGGCTATTTTTGGTTCCTTGATTTATCTCTTCACCTATCGCAATCGGTGGTCACGTGTGGCGGTGTTGCCATTTGTTATGGCTGTTTTTCTAGGTAGTACTACTGAAGGCTCGTGGATAGCTGAGGTGATGAACTTTACTCCATTGCCGTGGATGTATCGTTTCTTCTACCTGAAGTACCTTTTCATAGTCATACCGGGCAGTGTCGCAGGTGAGTATCTGCGCGAGTGGCTTGATGGACACGAGGCGCAGGTTGAGATTCCCATGCGACGAATAGTATTTTGGGTGTTGTTGTTAGCTGTGGGTATCATCGTATGGAATCTGTACGGACTTTATACCCGGAAACTTGTGCTGAATCTATGGGGGACGGTGGTGCTATTGGTTGCCCTATATCTGTTGTTACGTGGTAGCCATCCTGAGCTTTGTTATTGGCGAAAGTTGTACGTGGCAGGCGCCTATCTGTTGCTGTTGGGGTTATGTTTCGAGGCCTACGAGGGTGGAATCCGAAAGGACGACTCCACTTATAGCTATTATTTTGTGACCTCCGGTTTGGCTTTTATGGGGTTGATGGCGTTTTCTGCCTTATGTGATGTACGTCGGGTGAACCGGTTGGTGAGTCCGTTGCAATTGGTAGGGCAGAATCCTATGATAGCCTATGTGGCACCACAGTTACTTATCATGCCCTTACTGCATCTGACAGGACTATCTACTTGGCTTGACATGTTGAACCAGAATGCATGGGCAGGCTTTCTCAGGGGTGTCATTGTGACGACTCTGGCACTGTGTGTGGCTGTTTTTTGTACGAAGAAGAAGTGGTTTTGGCGTACCTGATCCAATCAAAGGTCATTATGTGAAATAAAAAGCGACATGTTATCGTAGCAATAAATGAAAACAAGAATAACTAAATATAATGCAAGAATGATGAAGACTCTTTATCTATCAATCCTGTCCCTTGCCTCTGTCCTGTGTTGTTTGCCGACTATCCAAGCCGAGAATCCTGCGGGTCGTGTGCTGAAGGCGAACAATTCCGCCGTGAGATATACGGGGCGTACGCAAGTGCAGCCTGACGGTTCAGTCTCTTTCGATTGGGTAGGCACCTATCTTGAAACCGCTTTCACGGGTGGAGCAATTTCTTTGCAACTGTCCGAGACGGGGACTAGTTACTACAATGTCTTTGTCGATGGCAAACTGCATCGGGTAGTAAAGGCTTGTGGCACCGACACGCTTATCTGTTTCGTTTCGGGCGTGAGCAGGAAGTTGCATAGTCTGCGCATACAAAAGCGTACAGAAGGAGAATTTGGACGTACTACCATCCACCATTTTTTATTGTCTCCTTTCGCAATTTTACAGGCAGAGCCGGCTACTCGCACCCGTTACATTGAGTTCATAGGCAATTCGCTGACCTGCGGATATGGAGTGGAAGGTAAAGACCGTAACGAGCTGTTCCGGTTGGAGACGGAAAACTGTGATCTCTCTTTTGCCACCATTGTTGCACGCTATTTCGATGCAGACTATACGTTGATAGCCCATTCGGGGCGTGGTGTTGTGCGAAACTACGGTGATTCCGTGCGTGTGTCGGCTGTAACCATGAAGGATAGGATGCTTCGTACCTTCGATGAAAGTTCTGATTTCTTGTGGGACTTTAAGGGCTATCGTCCAGATTTGGTGATTATTAATTTAGGCACAAATGATTTCTCCGTGGAACCACATCCTTATAAGAGTGAGTTTGTCAAGGCTTATACACAGATATTACGGCAATTGCGGCATTACTATGGCAATGTGCCTGTGTTATGCTTGTATAGCTGCACTATCTCGGCTCCGGTTTATTCCTATTATGAGGCAGTTCTCTCAGAGATGAACGATAAGCAGATATACTTATTGCCGCTCCAAAAAGATTTGCTGGACGACACCTCCGATTTGGGAGCCGTCTGGCATCCTAACTATAGCGGACATCGAAAGATGGCCATGAGCCTAATTCCTTATATCTCTACTCTGACCGGATGGGAGCTTCCAGCCAAGGCCGTGGAATGATGTGCTGGGAGTCTCTGAATTAAAAAAACTCTTTTTGTAATCCCCTCCTTTACAGATAGAGGAAGATTACGAAAAGAGTTTTTTATATGTGTTTGGCCATGTTGTTCAGTTATGATAATCTCCGTTCCTCTTTATCAACGCTATCAGTTTTTCCACAGCCTCTTCTTCGGGAATGTTCTTCTCAATGCATTCTTTCTTTTTATAAAGACTGATTTTGCCTCGTCCGGCACCTACATAGCCGTAGTCGGCATCTGCCATCTCGCCGGGGCCGTTGACAATACATCCCATAATGCCTATTTTGAGCCCTTTCAGATGGCCGGTGGCGGCTTTGATTCGGGCAATGGTGTTTTCCAAATCATAGAGTGTGCGTCCGCAGCCGGGGCAAGAGATGTATTCGGTCTTGCTGGTGCGTACACGTCCGGCTTGCAGGATGCCGAAAGCGGTGGCATCTATCATTTTATCGCTTATCCTGCCATCGCTTCCTTGATTGAGTAGGAAGATACCGTCGCACAAACCGTCGAAAATGAGTGCTCCCATGTCGGCGGCCGATTTGATTTGAAGATTTTCCACTTCATTTTCTGCATAGTGTTCGAAAAAAACGACCGGGTTCTTCAACTCTTCTTGCATCATCTGATGCACCAGTGCACGCTGTTCGCCCAAGCGGTTAGGGTGGTTGCTTTGCGAAATGAGCACGACTTCCGGATGATATTTCAGACAGGCAATGGCCTCGTCATTCAGTCCCATATAGGTAATGAAAAGGAATTTCAAGGAAGCGTTGCAACTGCTCAGGAAAGGAAGCTGGTCTCCTTTGAAGGCAGGCCAAGCGTTACTCTGCTCTATGCCGTTGTTGTGTCGTTCCATCCATACATCGGCGTCTATGATGCATTGCATGCCTGCCGGACATTGAACGGGTATGGCACGTCCTGTATAGACATAGTCAGGTATGAACTGTGGGTTGAAATCCATGTTGCCATCCAGACGTGCGGTAATGACTACGGGTAAGTTTGTTCCGCCTATGTTGCGCACGGCTGACGTTTCGCGGCGGGTTGGAGACAGATAGTTAAATTGCGGAGTCTCTGCTCCGGGAATATAGGGATGGTCGTGGCGTTGTACGATGTAGTCCACCAATTTTCGTGCAACAGGAATTTCCGCTTCAGGGGCTTCGCTCAGCGAGACCCGAATGGTATCTCCCAATCCGTCGGCCAATAAGGCGCCAATGCCTAAAGCCGATTTGATGCGTCCGTCTTCTCCGTCTCCGGCTTCCGTCACACCGAGATGCAATGGGAAGCGCATGTTTTCCCGCTCCATCACGGCGGCCAACAGGCGCACGGTCTTCACCATCACCACCGTGTTGGAGGCTTTGATGGAGATGGCAACGTTCATGAAGTTCTCTTGTACGCAGATGCGCAAGAATTCCATGCACGACTCAACCATGCCTTCCGGCGTATCGCCGTAGCGAGACATGATACGATCGGACAGCGAGCCGTGGTTCACGCCGATGCGGATGGCCGTATGGTTTTCCTTGCAGATATTGAGGAAAGGCACGAAACGGTCGTGTATCTTCTTGAGCTCTTGCGCATACTCCTCATCGGTGTATTCCAGATGTTTGAAGGTGCGTGCCGCATCCACATAGTTTCCGGGATTGATGCGTACTTTCTCCGCATACAATGCCGCCACATCCGCCACTTTCGGGTTGAAGTGAATATCGGCAACAAGCGGTGTCATATAGCCGTCTTGTCGCAAAGCGGCATTGATGTTCATCAGGTTTTCGGCTTCTTTGGCGCCTTGTGCCGTAAGGCGCACGTATTCACCGCCGGCATCAGTGATGCGCTTCACCTGTGCCACGCTGGCTTCCGTGTCCTGCGTAGCCGTATTCGTCATACTTTGTATGCGGATGGGGTTGGAGCCGCCCATGGGCGTGGCTCCGACATTTACTTCGGATGTTTCCCGTCGGGAGTAGTTGAATAGATTCACGTTGGTTAGTGTTTAGTGGGTTAGCGATTAGTGGTTAGTGAGTGCTAATCGTTAATCGGCTAACCGCTAACCGCTGATTTCAGTTTGTTTTGTATTCGTACTTCACTTCTTTCAGATCCTCGTTTGCCTTGACGATTTTTTTCTTCAGTCCCTCTTTGTAAGAGGCAAAAGTTTCGGCCAGTGAGGTGTCGTTCAATGCCAGCATCTGTACGGCAAGGATGGCGGCATTCATGGCGCCGTTGATGGCAACGGTGGCTACCGGAATGCCCGGAGGCATTTGTATGATGGAATAAAGGGCATCTACGCCATCGAGTACGGAACCTTTTATGGGAACGCCGATAACCGGCAAGGTGGTGTTGGCAGCAATGACACCGGGCAGGGCGGCCGCCATGCCGGCTGCGGCAATTATCACCTTGATACCGCGTTGGCGGGCATTCTTGGCGAATTCCTCCACAGCTTCCGGGGTACGGTGTGCAGACAAAGCATTCATTTCGAACGGGACATGCAGGTCGTTGAGCAACTGTGCGGCCTTTTCCATGACAGGAAGGTCGGAAGTACTGCCCATGATAATGCTGACAATTGGTGACATGTTATTAGGGTTTAGTGGTGAGTGATAAGCAGTGAGCGGGCGAGGGCGGGGATGTTGCCGGGCACTCGTCGCCCACAGCTTAAGTTTATCATTTGTTATTCATATTGATCGTTTAGGTTATCGGCTTTGCTAATCGTTAGTGAGCGGTCGTAAACAACTAATCACTCATCGTTAACAACTAACCGCTAACAACTATCCGTTAATCAACGCTTTGTATGCTTCCGCATCCAGCAGGCTGTCGAAATCTGCGTCGGCATCAGGCTTAATCTTGATGAGCCAGCCTTCTCCGTATGGGTCTTTGTTCACCAATTCGGGCTGGTCGGCAAGGGCTTCGTTCTGTTCCAGCACTTCCCCGCCCACGGGCAAGAACAGGTCGGAGATGGTTTTTACTACTTCGATGGTGCCGAATACTTCATCTGCGGCCAGTGTCTCGCCTTCTGTCGGGATGTCGACAAACACGATGTCGCCCAGTTGCTCCTGTGCATAATCGGTAATACCTACATAAGCCACGTCGCCTTCTTGGCGAATCCATTCATGCTCTTTGGTGTACTTCACATTAGTCGGAAAGTTCATAATCATTAGTTTTTAAAGGTTGATACTATATCTTAATTTAAAAAAGAAAAATTCGGAATAATATATTGCTTACCGGATGGAGCACCAGCAAGGAACAGACGAGCCCTACGGCAAATCCGCCCATCACTTCGCCCGGCGTGTGGTGTTGCAAGATGATGCGTGCCGTGCCCAATACGCCTGCCACCAGAATAAAAAGACAGAGCCACCATACGGGATTATAGCCGAATAGTGCACTGAAGGCCACCAGCCCGCCTACCACCGCTCCGGCACCTGCCATGTGTTCGCTGAGTTTCCATCTCAGGTTGACGACGACACAGATCACCATCGTTATCAGTGCGGCAAGGATGATGCCCGTCATGTACCAAGGGATATTCAGCCGGTGCATCATCAGCAGGCAGAAAATGTAGGAAGTGATGGTCAGGATAAAGGGAACGTACCTTTTCTTTCTGTCCACCAAATCTTCCTGACTGAAGCCGTTGATTTTGCGGAAGATGAAAATCGTCAGTGTGGGCATCAGGATGGTGAAGCAGTAGACCACGCCTAATACAATCAGCTTGTATTGCAACGGCATAATGCGCAGGTACGAAAAGATGAACAGTATCAGAAAAGCGGCGAAAGGAATGGAGAACGGCGTGAATATGGCCGAAATGACTTTCGCGGTTCTAATCAGAGTTCTATCTGCTATGATATGTTCTTCCATTTGTTGCGGGTTACAAATATTACTAATTTATCGTCTCAACCTTGCCACCGGTATGTTCATTTGCTGGCGATATTTCGCTACCGTCCGGCGGGCTATCGGATAACCTTTCTCTTTCAATATTTCGGTGAGTTCGTCGTCCGTATAAGGCTTCTTCTTGTCCTCGTTGTCGACGCACTCTTTCAATATCTTGCGAATTTCGCGCACGGACATTTCCTCGCCGTCTTCGGTGGTATAGCCATCGTTGAAGAAGAACTTCAACGGATATATCCCGTAGTTGGTCTGCACGTATTTGCTGTTGCTTACGCGGGAAATGGTCGAGATGTCCAACCCGGTGCGTTCGGCCACGTCTTTCAGTATCATGGGGCGGAGCAAGGACTCGTCTCCTTCGAGGAAGAACGGGCGTTGCAGGTCGATGATGGCCTGCATACTGGTCATCAGCGTATTTTGCCGTTGCTTTACGGCATTGATGAAGCCCTGTGCGGCGTCCATCTTTTGCTTGAGGAACATCATGGCCTCCTTGGATTCTTTGGATTGGTTCGCCTTGTTCTTGGTGTGTTCTTCCACCATTTCAGTGAAGTCGCGGCTCATACGCAGTTCCGGCACGTTGCGGTTGTTCAGGGTCAGGTTGATGGTGCCGTCGTCATAAGTATCTACGATGAAGTCGGGCACAATCTGCTGCATGTTCTTGCCGATGGCTTCGCCCAAAGAAGCTCCCGGACGAGGGTTCAGTTTGCAGACCTCCTTGATGGCCCGGTCGAAGACAGCTTCTTCCAGATTCAATCTTTGCCGGATTTTGTCCCAATGCTTGCGGGTGAATTCCTCGTAGCATTCGGATACGATGTCCTCTTCAATGCGCAGCAACGGATTCGGGGCGGAGTGTTGCTGTTCTATCTTGCGGCGAATCTGGATGAGAAGGCACTCCTGCAAGTTGCGGGCACCCAGGCCGGCGGGGTCGAAGTCTTGAACAATCTTCAGCGCCTCTTCCAATTCCTGCGTAGAAGCGTCGATGCCCGCATAGATGGCCAGTTCGTCGCTGATGCTTTCCAGCGACTTGCGCAACAGGCCGTCGTCGTCGAGCGAACCGATGAGGTATTCGGCCAATTCGCGTTGCCGTTCGTCAAGGTTTCGTTCGCCCAACTGCTCTTTCAGGGTTTCGTAGAACGAAGTCGTGTCCGAGAAAGGGATTTCTTCGGCCTGTTCACCTTTGCTCCGGTTGTTTTCCTGCAATTTGTAGTCGGGGATATCGTCTTCGGTCAGATAGTCGCTCAGAGAGTCGTAGTCGGTGTCTCCTCCGTCGTCCAAACCGGTTTCCGATTCGGAAACGTCGGGGTACTCATCTCCCGCGGTCTCTTCTTTACCTTCTTCCAATGCCGGATTTTCCAAAAGTTCGGCACGTACGCGGTCTTCCAGCTCCATGGCGGGAAGTTCCAGCAGTTTTACCACCAGAATCTGTTGCGGCGACAGCGTCTGTATCTGCTGTTGCGCTTGCGTCTGTACCTGTCGGGAACCTTGTGCCATGCTTTTTCTGTTTAAGAACTACGAAACAACGTAGTTGGGCAATTTTTACTGCAAAGATAATGTAAACCGCGTGAGAATAAAATGAACGAGGGTATTTTTTTAGTCAACATGCGCTTATCTTTCCTATACTTATAAAACATCGTCCTCTTTTGCCTTTACTGATTATGTCGTTTCTTAATCGCGCGACCATTGCTTTTGTTGGGAGGAGAGTATGAAGCCTACAAACGATTCTGCTGTTGCCTGCCATCTTTTTTAACGGATGCTGACCGCTTCTGCACGCCACCGCAAAGACGCGGAGCATCTGTCTTGTTGAAGCACTCCTTGTGTTTTCGTCCATGATGGTTTCGGCTTAGGTCGGCAGTAGCGAGGATAATGGTGTCAGGAACCTGCTTTCCTGCATGTCGGATGTATGGTATAAACTTCGTGAATTCAAAGAAAAAAATGTATGTGACAAAGAGTAAACCTGTTACCTGCCCGGATAAATCTCTGTTCGCGCCGTGCGAATACAAATCCGCAACCTGCGGACAGATATCCGCGCCGTGCGAACGGATATCCGCACGGTGCGAACAAACTGTTGGGAAGGGCAGACGGAGCGATGCCTCTATGACTTGCAGAGAAAGAAAATTGACAAGATGGCCTGTCATTTCATTGGCGTGGAATGAATTGATAGTTGTCATCACTACTCTGTTCGAGGTTGATTCCGATGATGTGGCTTCTGCAGGGTTTTATCTTATATTCAATATCAAATTCATTGTTCTTTTATCAAAGCCTTTCCAAAAGCGAGGTTTTATGATGACAATCAAATGCAATGAAAAGTTCTGTTCCCTTATAAGAAACAAACCGGCCATGTTGACGGGATATCTTTTATTCAGCCTTTTGTGGAGACAAGCAGTCCGGCGAACGGGATAGCTGCTTGCATCCGTCTTTTTCTTTACATCGTCTTGTTGTTGGGTGGCTAAAAAAGAAAAGAATGGAATCGTGCTTGGCTTTTTGTAACAGTTAGCTTCCGACCTTTTCAAATTTCTGTTTATCTTTGCATAAAGTCAATTAAAAAATAACAGCGTTATGTTTGCTAAAGAAACGTATGTGCAGCGCCGGGCCCTGCTGAAGAAAACTATCGGCTCCGGAGTGTTATTGTTCTTGGGTAATGACGAACAAGGGTTGAACTACGAAGACAACACCTTCCGTTATCGTCAGGATTCCACCTTCCTCTACTTCTTCGGTTTGTCGTTTGCCGGACTGTCGGCCGTTATAGACATAGACGAGGATAAGGAAATCATCTTCGGCGATGAACTGAGCATCGACCATGTCGTCTGGATGGGAACCCAGCCCACGCTTCACGAGAAAGCTGCGGCAGTGGGCATCTGGGAAGTACGTCCCTCGGGCGATATTGTGGCCTATCTGCATAAGGTTGTCCGGAAAGGGCAAGCCATAAACTACCTTCCTCCTTATCGTGCCGAACACAAACTGAAGCTGATGGATTGGCTGGGTGTTCCTCCTTCCCGTCAGGAAGGCTCCGTTCCGTTCATCCGTGCGGTGGTGGCGCAACGCAACCATAAGTCAGCCGAAGAGATTGCCGAGATAGAGAAAGCCTGCGATGTGACTGCCGACATGCACATCACGGCCATTCAAACAGTCCGTCCGGGAATGTACGAATACGAGGTGGTGGCCGAGATGAACCGCATAGCCGGGCTGAACAATTGCGAACATTCTTTCGCGACGATTGCCACCATCAACGGGCAGACCTTGCACAACCACTATCACGGCAACAAGGTGAAGCCGGGCGACCTGTTCCTGATTGATGCCGGTGCCGAGTTGCCGTCGGGCTATTGCGGCGACATGTCTTCCACCGTTCCTGCCGACAAGACCTTTACTCCCCGCCAGCGTGCCGTTTACGAAATACAGAATGCCATGCACTTGGCTTCTGTCGACGCGCTCCGTCCGGGCATTCCCTACATGAAGGTATATGAACAATCTGCCCAAGTGATGGTAGAAGGCCTGAAGAGCCTCGGCCTGATGAAAGGCAATGCCGAAGACGCCGTGCGCGAAGGCGCCCATGCTCTGTTCTACCCCCACGGTCTGGGGCACATGATGGGACTGGACGTGCACGATATGGAGAACTTCGGCGAGGTGTGGGTAGGCTACGATGGCCAGCCCAAGAGCACGCAGTTCGGGCGCAAGAGCCAACGGCTCGCCATGCCTCTGCAACCCGGTTTTGTGCTCACCGTGGAGCCGGGCATCTACTTCATCCCCGAACTGATAGACCTTTGGGAAGGGCAAAAGAAGTTCACGGATTTCATCAACTATGACAAAGTGGAAGAATACCGGAACTTCGGCGGCATCCGTAACGAAGAGGACTATCTGATTACCGAAACCGGGGCACGCCGTCTGGGCAAGAAGATTCCGTTGACGCCGGAAGAGGTGGAGGCGCTGAGATAAAGGCATATATGTATTTTCTCCCTTGAGGCTGTCCGAAATGAATGGTATGCTTTCAACATAATAAGAGGCATACTGCTTTTCGGAGAGCCTTCTTTGTATCGGGGACAGCGTTGCTCAAACTTAAAATCTTTTAGTTGCTCATGGTTCGTGATGTACGGAAAGTTATTTATTCTCAAACACCGAATTGTCTTTTGCCCATGCGGCTGTAAAGATGATAGGGGATATAAAATCCTGCCGGTAATCTTCTGGTTAAAATATGTAAGCAACTCTGTCAGGGCATTACCGCTTTGTACGCTCATTTGGGCGTTTCCGCCTACAATCATTACCCGGATATTGGAGTTTGACAATATAGCGTGAGATGTATCGGCTATTTTCTCCGGGTTGTTATAGTTTTGCATCACGTTGTCTATCGCAGCCTTCAATTTGCTCAAAGGTTGTTCCGATTCAATTAAG
>Ga0129307_1001148_pt1 | contig 31271 bp, 26 predicted proteins | sample P1105metagenome_FD_94437 | JGI IMG/M metagenome (GOLD analysis project Ga0129307, IMG submission 94437) | Capybara group fecal microbial communities from Wisconsin, USA - P1105 metagenome | ecosystem: Host-associated > Mammals > Digestive system > Large intestine > Fecal | place: USA: Wisconsin...
CCTTCATTGTGGCAACTCACACGGACCGGGCCCATATACACAACCACATCGTCTTTAATTCGACGGCCATGGACGGAAGCAGGAAGTTTAAAAACTTCTGGTTCTCCGGCATTGCCCTGCAGCGTCTGAGCGACCTTGTCTGTCTGGAAAACGGTCTTTCCGTCATCACGCCGGCACCCTATTCGGAGCGTGAGAAACGAACCACCTTCCCGAAGAAAGAAAATATCCGGACCGGCATCTGCCGGGACATCGACCAGATCCTGGCGGAGAAGCCAAAGGATTTTCAGGATTTTATCAGAGCCATGGAAGCTGCCGGCTATGAAATCAAACCGGGAAAACATACCGCAGTCAGGGGAAAGAACCAGAAGACCTTCATCCGCCTGGATTCGCTAAACGAAGGTTACCGGGAATCCGACATCCGGGATATCATCGCCGGAACCAGGCAGCACGATGCAAGGCCTCATGCTTACCATCAGCAAAGGTCCGTAAATCTCCTGATCGATATTCAGAAGAAAATGCAGGAAAAGGGAGCCGGCTACGCCCGCTGGGCAACTGTCTATAACCTGAAGGAGATGTCAAAAACGCTGCTGTTCCTCCGGGACCACAGAATTGACAGTCTTGAAGGTCTTCACACTGCCGTCGCTGACGCTGCCGCAAAAAGAGATGAACTGCTGGCCACCATCCAGGCCTCTGAAAAGAGACTGGCCGAAATCGCCACATTGAAAAAGCACGTCATCAACTACTCCAAAACCCGCAGCACTTATGAAGCTTACCGGAAGGCCGGTTACAGCAAAAAGTTCTTTGAAGCGCACCGAGAGGAGCTCACCCTGCATAAAGCTGCCAAGCAGGCGTTTGATGAACTGGGCGTCCGGAAGATCCCGAAGGTCAAGGAACTTTCCGCTGAATACGCCGAGATTCTTTCCGGCAAAAAGGCCGCCTATGCCGATTACCGTAAAGCCCGGGACGAGGCCCAGGAGCTGGCAATCGCTAAGAGAAATATCGCCTCCCTTTATGACGCGGAGAAAAAAGAAGAGCAGGAACGGCAGACCGCCGAAAAAGCCCATTAAATCAAACCCGGGAGAAGTGCGGCCCTTACATCAAGGGTTGTACTTCTCCCGTCTTTTTTATTACAGGATCTCATATCCGGCTCTGGCAAGGAGCTTGAGCGCCTTGTCAAAATCCTTTTCCTTTGTCAGCACATAGTCCGTGTTGAATGTCGATATGGCGAAGATGCCGATATCAAACTCCGCCAGAAGTGATGATAATTCTGCCAAAATGCCGATCAGTGAAAAATCCAGCTCGCCGCAGATCCGGAACATCCGCCAGTTATCCGCCCTCTCGACGGTATTTTCCGGCACAAGGCCTGTCGGGCAAACGAGGGATTTTTCATCATCCGTTCTTCCGGTAAAGACAAAGGGCTGGTCAAGATCGATTCCGCTATAGTTCTCCACCTTACAGATACTGAAACTCTCTGGAATCACCTGCAGCTGCAACGGGGATTCTTCATCAAACTCTTCTTCGTCCCAATCTATTTCATTCGGCTCCAGGGGTTCGAAATCCCCGCTTCCGAGAATCCTGACCTTTTCAGAAAATGGAAGCAACGGATCAATGCCCATTTCCTCCCAGGTGGTTCCGTAAGGAGCGCCACCGGAAGTGTAGCCGGCAATATAGGCGAAACGGTCATCGCAGGTGTCCCCATACAGATCATCATATAGCTGCTGTTGCTTCCTGGCCTTTTCTTCATGCTTCCTGCGGATCCGTTCCTCTTCATTTCTCCGGATCGCATCCAGCTGCTCCTGCGTATAATTGACACCGAGTGCCTGCAGGTCTTTTGAAGCTGTAATGGCATCTACGTGGAACCGCTCCCGGTAATGCTTCAGCATATGTTTCGGTGTTCCCTGATAAGTCGTGAGCCACTGGGCTCCCTTGCGGAGCCTGGCTTCACGGCTCTGTTCTTTTGTAGGTTTCTTTTTCTTCGGCATGCTCGCCTCCAAATAAATGCATTATCGCTTCTCCATTTTCAATAATGCCATGAAAAGTTCCATAACACCTTTCAGCTCCCGGTTGAATCTTTCCACGCTCAGCATAGCCGGCGGTGTACCCGGTGCGGTTTCGCTGACATAATCATAATATGGAATATCGATTACAGCCGGAAGTGACAGCGCGGCCGGATCCAATATCAATACATCATCGCCTGCGCCGGTTTTGCCTGCCAGGAAATCGTAATATGCGTGGATCAGCCCGAACAGCTGGGCTCCTTCATAGGTCGCCGACCGATTCTTCACCGCATAGATCAGCGGAATTATGGCCCGGGCTGTTTCCTCGACACAGACAAATTCCACGGTCTCCAGGTCACTCATGCGCGGAATACCACTAGCCTCATACTCGCCCCGGTACTGCAGCGGGTGCCCAAGTTCGTACTCCAGTTCTTCTGCCATTTCCTCCGGCGAGAGCTCCTCCGCATCCATAAAAGCGCGGATGCTCTGTATGCCGCCTTCCCTGATTCTTTTCAGTTCTGCGGCAACCGCATCCTTCTCTTCCTGAAAGCCTCTCACCGCGCCTTCCCAGTACATATTCCAGAGACTGTATAGCAGATCCGTTTCCATGAGCGGCTCCGCCATTTGCAGGCAGGCGCAGGTTCCCCGGTATCTTGCGATAAACTCATCGTGCAAATGATAGTCCTGGCTGACCTTCACGATGCCCGGTTCCCGCCAGCCGGTTGCTTTCATAAGTTCATCAAAACTGCACAGATGAGAATACTCATGCTGCAGTGTTTCCGCGAATCCGAAGAAAGCCATGAGCTTCAATCCGCGTTTTTCACGCGCCTTCTCCGGCAGGACCACATCCCTTAGGGAGCCGGTATCTTTCTCCCGGATATACTGTTCCGCTCCGACGGCCATCTTCTCGCTGGCAACGATGGTTATGATCATCGTATCAGTATATTTGTCAGGAGCCAGAAATGCCCCATTATAGATTTTCGGATCTTCGAAATCATCTTTCCCCTGGATCCGGAGCCGCTCCGATTCCAGCGCTTCTTCGGAAGAGCAGAGTATGATTTCAACATCCGGGGATGGTTTGCCGTAGAGAGCTTCATACGCCCCGATACATTCTTTCACGGCGCGTTCCGCCAACGCATCCGGCAGGGCGGAGTGATTCGTTATGATCATAGACAATCCTCACCGATTCCAATGACGTCCCTTATCCCTTTACCCACTTCAGGCTATAATAGCTATCACTGAGATCTTCACTGAATCCCCAACCGATACCGTCAGTTTCATCCAGAACGGCCTTCAGTCTTTTTTCAAATTGCAGGTACAGGCTCTCATCATCCAGCTTGTTCAGCGTCTCCGTCACCGTATGGTACATGCTGCCCATGCTGTTATAGAAGGATTCATTGATATCGCCATACGTGTTCGTGAACTCCACGCCGTTTTCCACATAATAAAGCTGCAGGTCCAGAACCATCGCGGGATCTTTGCAAACTCTTTTGAAGGAGGCGATCACGCTTTTAGCTGACGACAACGAGAGCCGGCCCATTCCCCGGGCCGGAAAGAACTCCTTCCGTACCTTTTCCTTCGCTTTCTCCAGCAGCTTTTCTGAATAATTCTCATCTCCCAGCTCTGCATTGATAAGATCAGCAGCTTCCGGGCAGGACTGATAAACCCTCACGATCAGGTATATGAGCTCCTCCTGCGAGAAGTCTTTCAGCTTCTTTTTCAGCTGTGCTGCGGATAACTTTTTTGCCATAGGGCGCCTCCATGGTTCCGGCCTTTTCATGCCGGCCGAGCTCAGGAATAATGCATTTTCTCATCTTGCTGCCGGGGCAGCCTCAGCGTTTCGCAGAAATGCGTCGCCGCACGAAGTGCGATCTTTAAGGGCTTGGGATATCCCAACGAGTCCGTGTCGATGGAAAACCATCCATCGGGACACTGCTCGCCGAAAACTTTGCTCCTTATAATATGCATGACTGTCACTTCATTTTTTACCGTACTTAGCCCGGTAGTAATAAAACATGTACTGCTGATAAATGCCGTTATACGGGCTGTATTTTTCTTTTGGATACCCCGCCGGATATTCGTTTTGCAGGATCCTCCGGATCCATACGTCGATGGGAAATGCGTCAATGTGGTGCAGTCCAAACAGAGACACACAATTCGCCACCTTCACACCGACGCCGCAGACTGCTGTCAATGCTTTGATCGTGTCCGGTTCCGATGCTTCTGTCAGCCGGTTCAGGTTCAACCGGCCTTCCGCCACTTCTGCTGCCGCTGCCCTTACATATCGGCAGCGATATCCCAGCCGGCACGCCGCAAGTGCTTCATCGTTCAGGGAAAGGATCTCCTAGGATGTCGGGAAGGCATAATAACTTCCTCCCTCGTTCTCCCGCTGACGTCCGGCAGCCTCGCAGAGCAGTTCCACACTCTTTTTGATCGCTGGGATGTTCTTATTCTGGGAAATGATAAAGCTGATCAGCATCTCCCAGGGATCCTGCCGGAGGATCCGGATGCCTTTCCCAAACTCGCAGGCATCGGTTAGAAAGGGATCATCCTCTTTGCCGACGCGTTCCCGGATGAACCGATAATCTTCTCCGAAATCAAAGTAGTCGTGCCAGGTATTTCGATAATCCTCCTCTGAGCAGGAGAAGGCAAATGTGTTTTTGTCCATCGGGCGGATCCGGAGGAAATGCTCCTTATGAATGATCCTGTATGTGCCGGAATCATCTTTCTGCCAGCGGAAGCACTGGCCGCTTTCGGCGCTCCGGTCCGGGTCGAAGTCATCGGTAATCTGAATTTCCATCATGTCATGTCTGTAGCTTTCATTACAGGTAACGGGCGGTATCTCCGACAACGCCGGTGATTTTAATGCTGTCCGCCTCCACGTGGTAGCCATAACAGGTGATCTGAACCCCTGCCCTTGCGGCACGGACCATTGCCTGTCCGAATTCCGGATGGGTTTCATTATTCGGGAATACCAGATGGAACCCGTTCATCTGAATGACAAAGGCAATGGAACAGAGAATGCCGTTATTTGATGCGGCCGCCAGTTCATTTAGATGCTTCACACCTTGTTCCGTTGGCGCATCCGGAAACAGGCTGATGCCCCATCGAGTCCTTCATCAATCTTTTTCAAACGTTGAAGCCATTTTGCCACGCTTCCGTCTTCACAAAAATTCAGCAATGCTCCATCACAAAACCTCTCTGCACGCACAGCTCCAACAAGCAGCGCCATGACCGTTCTGCCATCAAGGGTAGATACATCTGCCTGTTTCATGGATTGTGCATCCCATTGGATATCTGCCTTTTCAAGAATATCCCCATATCGGGTAAGTTCCATTTCCTTATGCTCATCTATGAAGCGATAGATGGCATTCTCCAAATCCGTTACGGACCGGCCATATGCCACGAACGGGAACTGTTTCGGATGCTCAGGAGAGCCATCATTTTCTCTATCAATAATCCATTCACCATATTCTGCACCTTGCAGCTTAGGCAAGAGCGAAGTCAACGATTCATACATGCGACCGCCTCCAATCAGTTATTAGGGTCCTCCAAATACCTGACCATTTTTCCTGTAGATTTAGCATATTCGATTTCAGATCTTGTGCTTGAGCCTATATAGCCCCCGACATTGATCACGTAGATCTCATCGGCCATGTCTATTTTCCGCTTGTGCATGTCATCCAGCATCTCTTTAGTCTTAGTCAGAGTGCCTTCATCCATGTTCTCCCAAACTTCAGAGTCCCCAGCATGACCGAACAAACCTACGCTGATAACATATTACCCTCAAGCGTAAGCCGCTTTTGTGCCTCCATAAACTCGTCTTTGAAACGAGTGCTTCCACATAGTGTTATAACAGGATACTTATCAATCATTTTGATATTTCTACTTTCTCGAAAAGCAAATCACCAGTTGTTTTTCTATCTGTAAAGTAGGAGCCTACAAGTTTTCCCGGAGTGTCACAATTTAGCATCGCTGTTCCATAGTGAATTTCGCTGCGGTCACGGACGCTTGCCATCGGTTTATTCAGATAGCAATATGTAAGCTGCTTTTCCCCAAGTACATCTTCAATAGAAGCAGATACCGATCCACTACTACTTTCACTTGTCTTCATCGTTATTGATATCTTTAGCAAAGTCTGTTTGATTTCAAGTATTGCATCTCGCTTTTGTCCGTCCCAGTTTGATATAATGCTTCCTTGATACTTTCCCTTAACAACCGGGACTTTTGATGTCTTATCGAAAGCCCATAGGAAACGCTCATATATAACTGCAATCACTGTTGTGATCGTAATTGCCTCTCCGATGAGACTGAAAACCAAGTATACTGAAAAACCATCTCTGATCTCAGTGAAAGAAATAGCACAACGTATTACAAATATAATCCCGAATGCCCATAGTATTTTCTTGGTAAATGCTGATACTCTCTCAGACATCTCAACATCCTCTATTCATAGGTATAGAACACAGTCAGTTGCTCTATGAAAGCTATCATATTCTTCTTATCTGTTTCTGAAGGGAATAGCTTTTTTATTCCGTTGGCTTCAAAATACCCATCAAAGTCATCATAGTGGCTCCTTAGATACGATATTAACCGGCTAAATAAGTACACTTTCCTGTATTGACCATTCTCCAAATAATAGTCATCAGGAACATTCCAAAGCAGAGACTCTAAGGCAAATGAACTCACCTTGTCTGCCTCAGAATAATAATACTCCTGCATTAGGTAACGCATCTTTTTCAATATGCGAACCATCTTCTTGTAATGATGGTGTGTACGTACATTCTTTTGTCTTCCATTGTAAATATGCTGCTCAGGGTAATTGATAATCGCTCCTGTATGATCATCAGGAAAGATTACAATACCACCCACGAAATTAGAAGCATCTTTTCTATAGTCGCCAGAATAATCTCTATATCTTAGGCTTGGTACAGTATCTGCGTCCTTTCGGTAGGTATTTCCGTGCACCTTAATTGATTTGTTCTTTCTCTCTACGTCACTTCCAAACTTTCGTTCCAAGCACTCTTGAACTTCATCTTTGAAAGATTTTGTGGCAGCAGGTGCTGTTGTAAAACCATAATCTGAATCTGATTGAGGATAATACTGACTTGTGCGATAGTGAGTTCTAAAAACCTCCTCCTGCACAACAGCAATATCCACATCACTTTGAGTTTTAACATTTGTGTTATTTGCATAGGAGCCTTGAACGAATAGTTTCACGCGACGATTTCCAGTCAAGCTTCTCAGCTCAAGCGAATATGCATATGTATCGGAATACAGCGTTCTAATATCTTTTCCGTCATCAGTAAACCCTAACGGCTTTAAGGCATCCCGAACCATCCCAATAGCATTCTTACACTGTTGGTCTTCCGTTGTGCTAAGCGGCGCAGCATATTGTTCCAACATACTTTCTGTAAAAATCATTCTTCACTCCACTCCCAGCGCTTTGAACACCGCATCCTCTGCGCTGCTATAGAAAATCAAGTAAAAGCATCCAAAGAATTCATAATCATTTGTTTGTATTCGTTCTTCACTGATTCCGGTCCAAGGATCTTCATGGCCCCGTTCCACCCGAACACCCAGCGATAGAAAGTGGGAGAGGGGCTGACGGTCACCGTTGCCTTGAAATGCTTGTCATCGATCTCCTCAGTCGGGACCTTCTTCCCAAAATGATCCACGATGGCATTCATGATAAAGGTCTCGCAGAGCAGCTCCACATGAACAGTTTTGTCTCCGCCGTACATCCGGAACGTCTTCTGTATATACTTCGCGAGATTGAAGTCTTTCGGTGCCAGAACCGCCTTCTCATCCGTGAGCACATTGGGTACCCGGAATATTCTGTCCAGTCGGAAATGCCTCATATGCTCGCGATTGTCACAATAGCCGATCATGTAATAGAAATCGCCGTCCCAGATAAGTGCATAGGGGCTGACAATGTAGTATTCCCCGTCATGCCGCAGCTCCTTGCGTTTGCGGTTATTATAATCCGCATACTGGAAACTGACCTTGCAGCTTCTGTCGATGGCCTCATTGAGGCTGTCCAAGATGCTGATTGCCTTGTCATTTTCCGACTTGATGCGACCATCAACAGTAATATGACGGCGGAGTTTCTCCGCATTATAATCCGATGTAAGAGAAACCAGTTTCCCAATCAGTTCCTTGCTTTTCTTCTCGGTAATGAACTTGGAGGAGGAGACCGCATCAATCAGAAGCTTCAGCTCTGGAACATCAAACGGTCGATCGTCGTAATAATACTTGTTCTGGCGCGACTTGATCACTTTGAAATGAATCCCTGCCTGGTCCATCATGGCAAAATCGTTCGGAAGAGTAGTGCGGTGAACATCCATGTTATATTCATCCTTCAGGTACTTCAATAGTTCCGGCGTTGAAACCGGATGCTCAGCATCCGAATGCCTGAGTAGATACTGATATATGTATAAAAGTCTGAGTTTATTTCCGTTTTCCATTCGTCACCTGCTCTTTCTCATGAACAAAGAAATGATCCGTTGCTAAATGGTCAACACATTCAAGCTTTCAGCATATTTCTGCAGCCTTCTGAAGGTCGCATTGGGGTGTCGTGTAAATTCCTGCAATGTGCAGGATCCGATAATCTTATCGGCCGAAAAGACATATATTCCATCTTCCCTGAACAGGATTCTGGCGTCTCCGACTTCGAAAGCCGTTTCATCTTCCGATCCTTCGATAATTACTCTGTCCGTTCTTCGCTTCAATTCGGTAAAGAACCGATAGTCGGCTTCTGTTCTCAGCATGAGTTCCGAATATGTGGAACTCCCTGAAAGCAGAAAGTAGTTTGTATATGCAACCGGATTCGGCCCGAATTCAGAGACGCTTATCGGTGTCTTCAACGGTTTCCAGCCTTTTAGCACCTTAAAAACATGGTATCGTTCATTTCCGTGATGACTTTTCCCCGGAAGATCATGTCTTTTCGCCTCATAATAACTTACGACCTCGCCATACCAGCCGATTCCCTTGCCTTTTTCATACAGCGCCACATATCTTATCGGCAGATTGTCCGCGTCGAAACGACGGGTAAAATACAGCCCGTTTTTTTGGAACAGGTCCATGTGATTTGTATCAGGCACGAAACCGATCAGGACCTCGCGCTTATCCCAATCAACCGTCTTCAGTCTGTCTTCAATTCCGGCAGGAAGCGTCGCCCGTTCAAAGGCTGATTCCGGAGAATCTGACACCAGTTCATCCAACAGATCCGTAACAAGTGTTGTTGCGGAAGGTAGGAACGGAAGACCTCCGATATTTACCGTCTCGATGCTTCTGTAGAACCGATGATTCCTGTATTCTTCCTCATTAGCATACGGAAACAGGATATAAGCACCAAACATGGTTTTCTCAAACGTAAACCTTGATTCCGGATTCTCATAGACAATGGAATCCCTGTAACGGTGCATGGTATTGATGTCATCAACCTTCGGGCCGGGCTTCGTGTCGGGATAGTATTGTCCGTCGGGGTTTGTTTCGATACGGTATTTCGCATCGAACACATATTTATATGCGGATGAAGAACCTCTTTTCTCGAGTTCCAGGACATTGTCAGGCCGCTGATTAACCGTCTGTGTCACGGTTTCCGACGGATTGTAAGCCAGATAAATCCGCTCCCCGGTCTTTGTATTCAGAAAAGTGACTCTCGAAGGACGTCCCCGTACAAGATCCACCGTGACACCTTTCCGGTCCACCTTTATGATGTCCGGAGATTTCAGTGTATAATGCGAACGAAGAATGTCATAAAGCTTGATGAAGCACCAGTACTCATACAGCTGTGCCGTTTCACGAACCGACATATGAAACAGATCTCCGCCAACTGAGATCCCGTTCAGCAGCATGAGATAATACTTGTAAAGTTCACGATATCCGGGAGCCATCCCAAAGACCAGTGACATGCTTTGCGTAGCATTATAATCCGAGACATCCGCCAGAAAAGTGGTCGTCAGCAATCTTCTGATTCCGCCGGCCATCTCGCCTGCTTTCCTCAAAATATTCTCATCTGCCTGCTGCCTGCTGTTTCTGTATCGTCTCGAAAAATCCTCGATTTTCCGGATCGTCGATGTCAGCATGTACTTTACAAGGCGGTTTTCCTGGGTGTCATATGTGGTCCGCTTTCTGACAGAAAGTATTTTGTCCACGCGGACAACGGAATCATTCTTGACAACATATTCCGGATGTTTGAGCAACCATTTTTCGGAGCGAGTGTCGGTACGTGACGCCTTATAATGTGGCAGCACTTCATACTCCGATATCAGTTTATGATGAGGCACACTGACCACCCGATTGATGGCCTGCAGGTACTTGTCATAAATCGCCTGTAATACTGTGAAAAAGACCGCCGGGACATCATTTCTTCGATGATTCGGAACAAATACCTGATATGTCTTTTTCATAAAATCAAGGATGCTCTCGCTGACCATATTATTAATGTCAGTCATCATCTCCTGATAGTCGTCTTTATAGGAAATCTTTGTCGGATAGACTTCCATCCGCACGGAAAGGACCTGCCTGCCTTCCATCCATATCGAGAAATCCGAAAAGCCGACATTATTCCCGAAGTTAATAACTCCTGACAGAAGAGAGAAGTCTCCCTCTATCACAGGATTCACAGCATCTTCAATAAGAGAACTGCTACTTCTGAATGTTACCGTCTGACCACCTCTTGATCTGACAGTTACAGCGTAATCCGTCTGCTCGAAGAACAGCGGAGGAACTGTGATTTCATGAAAAGCGAGGCCTGTGTGATCCGAATACTTTTCCGAGATACTTTCTACCGGTATGTTTATCTGCTCAATATCTGTACCAACGACTCTCAGGGAGGAAGCCCCCGTGTCCCCCTTGGGATAACGGTACGCCACCCTCCCTTTGGATTTTACAGAGAAATCAATGTAAGCGGTACGGATCTCCAACAGTTTATCAGAGCCAGTAGGAAGTGAAGCCATCCTCTTCAAACCTCGTCATCATATACGCAATTTTCTTGGCACTTTCAACATACTTTGCGTTACTTGCCATATCCTGCATTTTCTTTCCGACCTGGCCGCTCTCGATATCCAGTCCGGAATAGTCTCCCATGCAGAACTTGAACAGTTCAACCAGCATATCGCGGATCATCGTAGCGCTTCCTTGCACACGCGGCAGAATTTTTTGCATGATCTCATTGTCAAGCGCCTGATCATGAGAGAGCAGGTCCTCGGCCTTTTTGTTATTTAATAGGTAGAAGACAATCTCGTCGCGGACTCTGTATCCGACATGCAGGTTGGCCTTTACCAATATTTCATTAATCTTCCTCAGTTCAGAGCAAACCTCCGAAACATACTCCTTCTCACCGGCGCAATCACGGGTCAGTACCAGATAATCTGTACGAAGATAGTCGTTCGTTAACATTACCGGACCTTCGGTATCATTCACTGCATCAAAGCTCGGCTCCAGGTCCACGTAACTGAATTCGATTGTATTGGCCCGGTCCAGAACCTTCTTGCTGAACGGGAAAGTCGTTTCATCCATGTTCACGGTTCCGACTATATATAAATTGTCCGGAATACCGTCTTGAAATTGAGCGATCGGATCAGTACGGATTGCTCCATCATCCTGTTTTTCTCTGGACTCAATGACCGAAAGGAAGTCACTCAGATAATACTCAACCCTGGCCAGGTTCATCTCGTCAAGGCAGAGAAAGACCGGTTTGTCCGGCAGGTCGGCAGCTGCCTTGAAAGCAGGGCAGACCGGGCCTTCAATAAAGTTGCCATTCAAATCATAATGGCCGAACAGATCACTTCCGTCACTCCAATCCGGCCGGACTGGAACCATGAAATACTCCGCGCCAATGGCCTCAGCAAACAACTTCACCAGCCTGGTCTTTCCTGTTCCCGAAGTGCCTGCCAGAATCACAAAAGGCTTGCTCTTCAGACTGAGGTAGAAGTTCTCTATTAACCCTTCGTTGTACGAAAATCCTTTCGAAAGGATATATGTTTTTATTTTTGTGATTGCTTCTTTAGTCGACACTTGAATTGTCCCCCGCTCGCCTGTTTCGCTTAAGCCCGCCAGGTACTTTTCGATTCCTACTTCCGATAATGCCTCTTTTAGCTCAGGGCGCAAGTTCCATACAAATGTCCCTTTTTCATCGGCTTTGGCATCTCTCCCCTGAAATAGGATTGGCCAATATCTTGTACGATCATCTCCGCCATCGTACAACTTACAATTGGTGTATTTTTGTATTGCCTTAGCAAGTTGCGTACATCTCCCGCTAACTGACATGGCCGATAATCCGTATTTCAATCCGATTTGGGAGCATGTTGCGGCACCGCCGTAATCGTAAAACATTGCGAGAACGCCACCCCATACAGGACCTATCATTTCTGGGTTGTTAAGAATCTCGATCCACTGTTCTTTTGATATTCCCGGCGTATACTCTGCAATCGATGGCCACCACTCAACGGATTCCTCAGCATAATACGTAACATAATATGCCTGATATAAATCAAGCATCATTTTTAAATCCTCAATAATGGTTGGCCCATCCGGAAGATTGTTTAATTCATATTTTTTATAGTAGACAGCTCCGCAATCATAACCTGATGACCCCGTGTTGATTCCATCGTCGGCCATAAAATAATCATTGGGAATATCTGATCGAATTTTACCAACATGCTCTTTTAATGCCTGTTGCATTTTAGGATCGCTTTTTCCGACCACTCCTGAAAATACGGTGTTTCCTTTGGAATCAGTCCTGGTACCCATCACTTCCGTCGCGGCAACTTCAAGGGTAAGATATAACTCCTTCGAATCCTTGTTTACGAGGTAGACGATGTATACACCTTTTTGGGCCGATGTGGTTATACGACTGTCAAAAACGGCAATCCATGGTACCGCAGTCCAGCGCCCCTTCCCGTAACTTCCAACTGTAATATAAGGAGTTTGGATGCTTGCGCATTCTTTTAACAGCTGCGGAATATCCTTTGAAATAATGTCTCGAAAAGGATTTTTCCAATCGCCTTCTTTTGTTACCTTTTCATACACATCCGAAAAATCCGATAGCAGAATCTTGAATTTTTCGCGAAGCCGTTGAGATTCTTGTGTTCCCATGAATAACTCCTTATCGTATTACAGGTCGTTCCAAAATCCGATTTTCTTATCTTCAAACGTACCTATAATCATCCCTCGATCTAAAAAGGCATTTCTTTCTTCGCAACAAGTCTCCGGGAGCAAGGCGCATGCATGACAAGCAGCCAAATTCAGTGAATCTCTTCCTTGCCCGTGACTCATTATGCAAACTGGGTCGTTAGAACATGTTTTGGCCTTTCCAATTGCTTTCCGCAGTATCTTAGGAAAGGCATCCGAGCGCCCTTGTCGAACAAGTCCTCCTAGCGTTCCTTCGGAATCCCCACTGGCAGTGTAAATAAGAACGCCCGCCATTTGTTTTCCGTCCTCCTGCTCCGCACAATAGAGACGTTCGCTTAGAGAAGCAATACTATATCCGCACTCAAAGCTAAGCTGAGAAATCAGCAAATGGGAGAGTGTATGGAGCATAATGAATTTGGGTGTAATATTACGCGGATGATTTTTTCCGATAAACGAATTTGCGTAATTCTCGTTTAACCGCTTGGCACGTTCCGAGACTTCGGGATTATTCGCAATCCACTTCTCAATATCATCCTGACGGAACTCGATAAAAATGCCCTCGCCGCGTACTTCATAGGCCGGATACCAGTTTGTCTCCGGCTTCTTTACATCAACGTAGCCCCGGTCATCTTTACTGATTACTGGTTCCAATCTTGAAAAACCGGTTAATGCATGAACAACTCTGACCTTATCCACCAATGATATTCCTTTGATGTGAGGCAGGCCATATTCATCAACATGCATTGATTCTCTGGAAAAGTCACCTAACGAACCTTTAGGAGTCGATATTTCCCCGGTTAAAGCTAAATACTCCTCTATACGATATTGAACACTATCTACGTCTGTTACCGTATCACTATCTTTTAGCCATTTATCGGTGAGGATTTTTTCTACATCCGTTTTAAGCGCTCCAATCTCCAGAGCGATTTTGTCTGCCCACTTACTAAGACGTTTCCTGATTGTATCTAGGCGATCCTCTGGCTCCTCGTCCTCAATTATTACAACACATTCCTCATACGCCTTGCTTTTCTCAATTTTAGTATTAAGCCTGTCAGCATACGGAGGAATGACAAGCGAGCTGTGCACTAACGGGAAATAAACGGAGGAGGCACCGCGTTGTACCGTTCTGGGATGGCATCCGCATGGTTCTTTTGTATGTTTAAAGGGATGATTTCCCGGACAGATAAAGTCTTCTCGTTCGCCGTTACCATCCAGTTCTTCAAATATTTCCTTGTTAAATGCATCTTTCAGCGTGGTTCTTGCTTTACAAGTATCACATTCCACCGTAAGCCCTTCCAGGCCTTCCGTTCCTGCGGCTCCCGTCTTAAAGCGAAGCACGGGATTGCCGCATACTGGCATTTTGGATCGAGCATGCACCCACTTCACCCAGGGGAAATCGTTTAAATGGCCTTTTTCACAAACTGTTACTATACGTGCCACTACTAAATCTTGCTTGCAATCCGGACACTGCAGCGATTCGACCATGTTGTAGTCTCTTTGCAACTGTTTGTCTTTGGCCTTTTTCTGATAATCTTTAATCCATTTGCTAAGCGGTTGAAATTTCCTGCATTTGGGGCAAAAATACCATTCTGGAAACCGTGCATACGAAATATCGGTCGGCATTGCGAAGTAGTCAACTCCCAAAGCCTTCGCAAAACGATCATCGAAGATTTTTGTCGTGCCGCTCCAATATTCCGGTGCTGCCGTGACCAGTGTCTGATCGGGAAAATCAACCATCGCACCGACCCCGTACTGAAGAACGGCCTGTGCCGCTCGTACGGAATGCGTCACCTTATTTAGTTGGATCTTGTCTTTTACCTTAACTTCTTCCGCCATCTCAATCCTCCCAAATAATCACGTTGCCGGTAACAGAAGAATCTACATTTCTCATAGAAGTGAGTGTTTCTTTGGCATCATCTTTTCCGGAAGAGTGATACTGCTTTAAAAGCCTATGTTCACCTGTTACGGGCGGGGTAACCATATGTTTCCTGCCGAAATATAAAGGTGTGTCGCCCTCTTCCTGGCTTCTGTTAACAGCTTCCTGCCAATAATCCACAAATTCGTCCAATTCATTCAGTACTTCTTCAAAATCATCGGCAAGGTGATTCTGTGATCGGCCGGCAATCTCTCTCACTCGAGAAACAATGTAACGTTCGACCTTTTCTATATCTTCCGAAAAGGCCTCCTTATCAAAATAAACCGCAGACCTATCCTCTCCGAGTGATTCCATGTTTCGCATCAATGCCACGAAGACTGCGTGTAAAGCGCGCTCCCGTGCAGGTTTGGAAAAAGGAGTAGCCCCCGTGGGTTCGACAAACCTATAAAACGAATCATGATAAGGGCGAAATTGCTCATAATGCGAGCGATCTCTGCTTTTGGTAGCATCATATTGGACGAAGGCGACGCCGGGATACGAACGGCCGACACGGCTTGACGCCTGTATGTATTCACTTGTCAGCTTAGGCTGCCCTACCATAAGCATAACGTTTAGACGAGCAACATCGATACCGACCGAAATCATATTCGTCGCCAGCAGAACATTTGATGCATATTTTTTTTCGTCCATATTCTCTTTTGAGTATTCGACCCTTTCAAGCTTATCCAGGGTTTCGTTCAATTCTGTCGTTGTTACTCTGCTGGTCAGTTCATCGGCGGAAATTATCAGCCGTCGCCCACAGAACATTCTATTCGCAGTCCTGATAATAAAATCTTTGACGTCATCATCAACCAAAGTTGAAGCTTTCCCTAGATCTTTTAAACTATTGAAATATACTGTCAACGTCCACAGTTTGTCTTTAACCTCATCCGGCAAATTCATTGTATAGGCTTTCTGAAGTAATGCGGCCATTGACCTAATCTCTGTCATGGCTTTGGTTTTTCCCGCTGGCATGATGCCTACATATTTACGCCCATACTTTCCCCTTGAATAGTCGATGATATCTTCACGTGCAAAGAAAGAATCCTCGGCATCCAGCCCTGGAGAAGGAAACTGAACGACCTCTCTATTGTATAGGACCGAACATTGTTCTTTAGCACGACGTATAGTCGCCGTAGAGGCAATTATCTTGGGCTTAACTCCTTTCATGCTACAGAGCCCGTCAATTGCGGATTCGTATAGACCTACCATTGTTCCCAGTGCGCCGGATATCAGGTGTAATTCATCTTGAATAATCAGCTCGGGAGTCCTATTCTTGGAATTGACTCCAAAGAACGAGCCAATTCTGCCATCCCAAGCCATCATCGCAAATTTATCTACCGTTCCAAACAAAAGTGTCGGCGGTTTTAAATACAATTCCTCGTCTATTATCTGAATCGGTAACTTGTTGGTAAATGTACAGTCTTCATGTGGGCAAAACATGAAAAAGTGCTTTCCATCCATGGCATAACCCCATGAGCCCACAAGTTTGCGACCTTTTTCGTCCTTTACCATTTTCGTTCCGCACCACGGGCACTTCAAAACTTGGAACTTATTATGGCGTTCTTTTTCCGTTCGCACGGTATACGGACTACTTACATTGATCAATTTATCAAGATGATATTCCGCACTGTTTTTCCCGGTGTTATTGTTGGGTATATGCGTTCCACCGATCCAAAGCCCGATGGTAATAGGCTCATTCCCCAAAGGATATGCAGGATACTTGTGCCGTTTCTGTTTGGAATCCATTCTGATATATTCACAAGCGCATATCAGTGTAGCTGCTCTTGTAAATTGCTGTGCGGCCAACAGACGGAGAGTATACCGCATCATAACAGTGGTTCCGCTTGCTTCTTCGGGATGCGATAGTCTACGATAAAAAATCGTAAACGCAGTTAACCCTAAGTATGCCTCTGTTTTTCCACCGCCCGTTGGAAACCAAATTAAGTCCACAAGATTCCGATCATCTGAATCGTCAACGGTAATGGATTTGATATCCATTAACAGAAAGGCTATCTGGAACGGTCGCCACCTTGCGTTTTCGTCAGACTCGTCCTGATAATCTAATCCACATATCCATTCCGAAATTTCCTCGTCCCCGGGATAACGATCAGCATCTTTTTTTGCCATTTCGGATTGGCTCTGAAGATGAATTCGTTGCATGAACATAGCACGGTTTGCCAGCATAAATGCGGACAATGCATTTCGGTTTTCTTTGAGTATCTCTATTCCTTCATACATCCTGGCAGCTGCCAGACAACAATTCTCGATGTTTTTTGCTGCTGCCGTTTTATAACGACTATCGAGATGCTTTGCGGTTTGCTTTAAATTTTCGATCCATAACGAGTACAAATCCACCAATTTTGTTAATGAATCAAGTTTTTGCTCCTGGGTTGAGTCGGAAAGATCTGACAGATATTTCATTGATAATTCACTGTCGTTTATATTCTCGTTTTGGGGCAAGGAAAAGCTCATGGCAGGTATTTCCCGTTCCGGGAAAAAATCTGTCCAAATTGAGCCTTCTCCATTTTCGTTTATCTCCCAATTAACCGAGACTCCCAGTCCCGTCCCATATGACTTTTTATGCCGGTAGAGTAAGTCCAGTGATTTTTCTTCTTCGTCCATATCTCCTGGATCAGCCATTGCGTTGTTCTCTGAAAACAGGAAACCATTACCGGCAGAAGTAATAGTGATCTGTGGCTGAAAAAGACACTCATTAGCCTTAGCGGGAAACGATTCTAACCCGTTTACCAACATGACTGTTACAGAATAAAGATCCTCATCGATTTTAGTTCTCAATGCTACAAGTCTCGCAGATGTTCCATCGAGTTCAGATGCATTTTCCTCGTTATAGTAATCGGATCCTGCAAACGAAATTTCCACATCAGGAATATAATGAGGTTCTCGAACATATCCGACTTTCAAGAAATCGGCCAAACGGTAGGCACAATTCTTTAGTTCCGAATACTCTGTTTCCGGAATCGAATCTTTTTCAAATACCCCGCGTAAATCTTTAAGGTTTATTCCTGAGATTAGACGTAGCACTTTTAGGTTTTTGTCAAATGTCATAAAATGAGCCACTTCAGGCGGCACTTGATACGAATCTGCGTTTTGCGGTTCATAGGGAACAACGCAATCCTCCATCAAAGCCTTGCGGTAAGTCGCAAAAGATATCTGACATTTGATATGGTCCGTCTTCCCTCTGACAAGGAACGTCAATCCCATGGAAGAGGGTTTATACTGTGTTGCCATACCGATTTCTTCGTCAAGATTTTCATCTGCCGTTTCATCAAACTCATAAGATCTTTCCGCTTTCTTCATCGTCACTTTTTCAGCGGACTCAACCTCGGTACCTACTGCTTCAGCTATCGAAACCTCTTCATCAGACTCAAGCGGGACGGTTTCGTCGTTATCTTGCTCTACAAGATTTCCCTGAGGGAACAAAATGCCTACGGAATACCTGCTCGTCGGGCTACTCGAGATCAACTCATGATCAGCATCCGGAACTTCAAACTCTGATCCCGGTCCCAATAATTCATTTTTGATTTCCCGAATATAGATATCTCTGGCGTCTATAAGATTTTTACGGATTTCATTCCCGGTCACAGTAACACCTCCGCCTCTACGATTGGACGATTAACAAGATTAACGGGAACCGTTTCGGTTCGTTCCAGTTGATAAACGTTCTCAAGTTCTTTTGTTTCTGAAAGCCTCTCCACGTGTTCATAAACGATCTCAAAAACGCTTCCTGGCTTTGGAATTTTATTGCTTAGCTTATCTTGTATTGCTGTAGCTATAAGCGAAAGAATTTCTCTTCTATAGTGCTGTACCACACTGCAAGCGTCATAGTAGCTCTTAGGATCTGCAAGCAGTGCGGGGTCCTGAGTAAGTGCGGCTATTTGATGCATTGTACTTTCTTTTCTGGGCCGTATGATATGGCTGTCGGGAACCAACCACTGACGGATAGACACTTCCTGCAGTGAACTCCCCAGTTTTTTCAACTCCTTGGCTAAACCGCGATAAGTTAACTTGTTATCATCTTTATATTTTCTTAAAGCTACTTTCCAGTATGTTGACATCTGAACGGCTTTTGCGATTGTCTCATCGATTTTTTTACTATCTATCAATTGCCCCAAAATCATATCGACAATATTCCTTGTATAGTCATCCCGTTTCGTAAAAACCAGTATGTCGCCAGATGTTAGTTTTTCGGGGGCGCTTTCGGAGATACTTTGCGTCAGTTGATCAAACACGACGGCAGAGTAGTATTTGGAAAACAGAATCTGTTCACCTGAAACAAAAGTCCCAACATAGTCAACCTCCGCCGTACCCGTATACGAAGAACCAGAAGTGCCGGATGAAACCAGCTTTCTTATATCAAAAAGACCAAGGCCTTCTACAAACTCATCCAGACTAGCAAACTCCCGAGCCGTTTCTTTCTCCATGGCTTCAATATCCTTGTCCTCGCCGGAATCTATGGCTCGTTCATATGCGTCTCCCTTTAATCCTTGCATTTTTGCCCGCAGTTTTCTTTCTATTTTGGCGTTCTTTTTTTGTCTGTAGCGAAACATTTTCCCTTCGCATTCATATACAAGAACTTTGAGTTCCGGAGCGGCATAACATTGCAAGCTGTCAAATCTTTTTCCTACTGTATCTCCGCACACTATGATCAAATCAAACGAATCATTTGAGTTAAATCTGTTTGCGGTAATGCATTGGATGCTAGTGTTTCCGTTAAACACACCAAAATATGCTTTGAAGATATCCGCATAGTATGCTTTCGGCACAACTATTGCGATCCTTTTACCTGTGTTTTCTCGTATAATAGTGCTTAAAACATCTTTTTTCTGTGATGCGTCATATAACTGAAAATACATCTCTGTTAAGGCATCAGAGATCATTTCACACTGTTTTTCCATAGAAAGCGAAGAGTGCGACAATGAAGCCAGCTCATCCAACCTCTTTGCGGGAGAAACAACAGCCGCATTCAAAAGTCCATCGGCGATGGCGGTCTCCATCTCACCCATAGTAAAGAATGCCGATGTAAATAGGTTTAACAATGCCATAGATGAGAGCACAAAACTATCTCTATCGTCTCCAGTCCAATTGGATTGTCTTATAACATAAAGGGATTCCTTTATACGTTTAAAGTCTTCCCACCCCCAACAGCCTGATACGGGCACCGTCTCAATTTTTCTTTGAATAATGTTATTAATATGCTGATCCAACTCTTGTAAGAGAGGATTATGCTGATTAATCTCTAAAGGCCCTACCGGTTCTTCCTGTAAAACATCTTTAGTGCATGCAAAAACAGCCGCTTCTTCATACTGGTCTATGGCCATCTCGCATGACGTAGCGTCATACGGCAAAGTAATATGTGCAAACTTCAAGGATTTCCTGCGAATAAGATCGTTTAATCCAGATGCACCGTCCGTTAACGAGGTTGTATTTGCCGACCACAATCCGATGACTCTGTTTCCGCTTTTTGACAAGACAAGGTTTCTGGCCTCGGAAACCTTACTTGTGAGTTTTATCACGGCCTCGACTTTAGAAGGGTTTCTACCAATTTGAAATTCTTCGCCTGATGCGGTAAAGTACGACACCGGAACGATATCCGTCAAAGGAATTCTTTTCCCATCTCCATAATGAATCCAGAGATGTTGACATATGTCTATGAATTCAGACTTATCCGCAATCGCTACAACAGACACATCAAGCGTACTAGGAACCTCCGTTTCTAAAATGCCCATAACATAAGCCAAGAATTCATTTCTGTTTGATCTCGCTTTTCTGATACCACGGCCATCTGTCACAGAAGATTGACCATAATATGGTTTAACCAAATGTTTGCTTTTTTCATAAGACGCATATAATGTTGAAGGGCCGTTCTTTCCCTTTGCGTCCTGTGATAAAACAATATATTCCCTATTTCCATCGCCCATATTCTTGTTCTCAACACCGAGCCAACGGTAACGTTCACCTTTATACAGAACCATATCGCCAGGCTGCAGTGACATTATGATTTCATCATTGCTAGTCATGGAATAGGAAAAACATGCTAACGCAATCGCTGCAACCGAAACGACGTCAAAGCATACGGAACCGGTATGAAAAGAGAAACTGGTGGTTTTCTCTTCTTGGTCAAGCTGACCGGCAAAAAAGGACATATATCTCTCAATAATGCTTTTCGAAGAGACTATAAAGTCGTCATAGTATATATCGCACTTTTCGATTAGTGAGAGAATAAAATTCCTAGTACTCATTGTATGCTCTCCCTTAATACGTCTTCTCTTAGTGTCGAGGCATCAATACCACATCTTAGGTTAGTTATTTGTTTTTGAAAGCAGATCCTCAAATACATATGACCGTTCACCAGTCCGAATGACACAGCGCATTTCTGTGAGCTGGCCAAGGATTTGTGATGCCCGTGCAGATGAAACTTTGAGATAGTCTGCCAGTTCTTTCGTCCTGAAAGGATTCAACCCGAAGTGGTACACCATATCAAAATATTGATTGAGCGTTTTCTCTCGCAGCGTTGTTTCCATATCTGTCCAAATTGTTTTGCACAACAAGAATTCATTTCCGTACATACTAAACAGCCGACGCTCGGTTGGCGAAAAATTCGAATACATGGCATCTATGTTTCGCTGAACAAATCTGGCCATTTCCTCGATCACCGGTATCGTAACGGAGTTACCAAACTGTTTAAACTGCTGACTAACAGGAATCCCTTCGGGAAAGGAAAACATTTCCTTTCCATCGTCATCAATAAAACCATAGCCTATGAATCCTTGCAGTCTCCCCCATTCCGTCGGTGTCATGGTACGGATGCATTTATCATTGATGGGAGAGTATTTGCCTTTTATTTCATGTCCGGCGTATTTTTTCCCATTCTTGTAATCGAGTATTAGATTTCTTTCTTTTCCGGACCCTCCGGTAGCCAAAAGAGTGTTTGCCACCGGCCTTTTAATTTCCGGACTGTTAACGATTCTATAACCAAATCCATACCCCTTCTCATGTTGAACGATAATATGTCTCTCCAACGTCTCAAGATACTTTGTGGAAAGAAAGTACCTCGGTTCCACACTGTCTTCCAGAATGGAATTTAAGTCATCATATATTGCCGCTCCGAGTCTCTTGGTTGGAAGTTCTTTTTCTATCAACTCGACATGTTTCCCAAAATAGGCGCGGCTAAAAGCGATTATATATACACGAGGTCTGTTTTGAGGGACGCCGAAATCAATGGAATTTCTTAGGAATGAAGAGCGCTCAATAATCGGGTCACCATTTGTGTCATACTTTAGGCCTACTATGTGATAGTCCAACTGTCGTCCCAGGGTATCGAAAATTGTATTTATGGTAGCCTTCTTGTCGTGGGATAACAGATTCTGAACATTTTCAAGGAAGACAACCTTAGGTCTGGTCATTTTTATAATGTCTGCAATGTCGAAAAAAATAGTTCCTTTAGTTTTGTCTTCGAATCCTTTTCTCTGCCCCACGCTACTGAATGCTTGACATGGAAATCCCGCAAGCAAAACATCATACCTTAAGCGTTGCAAAACCTTTTTAAAAGCAAGATCGCTAACGTTATGTCGCGGGTTATTCCCGTATAGATGTTCATATGTCTTACAGGCAAACTCATCTATTTCTGCGGATTCAACATTAATATAGCCGCCTGCCAGTTCAAATCCGCGGCGAATGCCGCCTATGCCTGCACATAGGTCGATTGTTTTTAATTGCATCGGTTTCTCTCCTTAAGCACATTAACAATGACGTCCGCACAGGCACCAACATTTTTACTGATTTCATTTCCCCAAAAGCGAAGAACGATCCATCCATCGGCCTCCAACGTCTCTGTGACTTCTTTGTCTCTTGCAATATTCCTTTCTATTTTGTGTATCCAAAAGTCTCTGTTTGTTTTGATCTTATCTTTCTGTTTGTCCCAGTCATAACCATGCCAAAATTCGCTGTCACAAAACACCGCCACCTTTTTCCCAATAAACGCAATATCGGGTTTTCCCATAATCTTGGTAACATTTTTCCGATATCTAACACCTCGGGCCCACAGTTCATGTCGTAGGAGCAGCTCAATCTTAGAATCTTTATTCTTAACTGCCTGCATATTTTTGTTCTTTTGTCCGATCTCACTATTGTTCATGGAAATGCTCTCCGATATGCAGACATTTGATAATGATTGCGTTATCTATTCTGCAGTAATTTGTTGGTTTCTATGTAGTATCGGACCAAACGCCTTAAAGTATCTTGATCTTTTGGTCCTACAGGTAATTTTTTTGCCCATGGTCTCCCTGGATGTAACATATCCCATGGGGATTGAACCTGTCCTTTACGTCCACTGCCCGGATCATGATTCCCAAATCCATCAATAACGGAATTCCAGATTGGTTTAAATCTATTTATCATTAAGGATTCTGCGAGCGGAATCCAGATATCATCAACAACGATATACCTACATCTAAAATCCGTAATGTCTAGATCCTCAGCTTCTTTAATAGATTTTGCATGATCCCCGAGACGCTTCTGCAAAGCGGGCCCTTGGGTTTCTCCGCTTCCCGTACCACCTTTTCTTGCACCTTGAGGAACAGCCTTTCCAACGTAAATTGGAATGGCACAATTATTATTGCGATTAAACTCGCCTAGCTCTTTATAGATTTCATTATTTCCGACAAAGAAGATTGCATAAACCCCCGCACCGATAAAAGGATCCACGGGAAGTGTTTCCACATCATGGTTCATCAGCTCATTCGCAATACTATTTCCTATATTTGTCTTATCAAGCGGATTGTATGGCTCTATAATTGGAATAGCCTTTTCAATATTCATTTGGCACTCCTTTCCAACTTTTCAACAACTGACCTTCCTATAATCTCCGCCATCATTTCTGGAACTGCGTTTCCGATTTGACGCATGGCTTCTCCCCATGACCCACAAAAAACGTAATCATCATCAAAAGTCTGTATCCGGGCGCTTTCTCTAACAGTGTAATATCTGATGGTTCCATCATCCAAAACGACTGTATTCTCACCTCCTGGTACACCATGGACGCCAGCCTTTATCGTCTTAGAGGGCTCATCTAAATCGCTTCCGGAATGTCCTGCATAAGCCTTCGCGCCAGGTCTATATTCATGATTACTTATTGATAATTGTTGATTGAGCCGAGGATCCGGCAAATCGCAAATTGCATCCCTGACAGTCCGCCACCTTTTGGTTTTCAGCGGATTTTTTCTAAGCGTTGCTAGCCGTTGTGCACTTATTTCACATTCGGGCTGCTCGAGCCCATGTTCGCGCCAGTAATCACCCGTAACCCACTTATCAAAGAGCAGAGCATCCTTTGAGTGTGTAGGCTCCGGGAATTCATAGTCTATTTCCAGATCCGACTTGAATCCGACAATTATCACGCGATACCTTGATTGAGGGACACCATAATCTGCGACATTTACAAGGGAGTACTTTATATTGTAAGTACCCTTTTCTCCATTTCTGTGTTTTTTCTCCAGAAGTCTATAATGATCAATCCAAGAAAGATCGCCTCTGGTTATGGTCGGATACTGAAGCTGTAACAAAATATAATGGAAGTAATCAGAAAATGCTGGCCGTAAAAGGCCTTTCACATTCTCAAAAACGAAGGCTTTCGGTAATACTTCTCTAACAGCACGAATGGCTTCTGGCCACATATCACGAGTATCGTTATAAGCCTTGGCTTTCCCCCCCAAAGAAAAAGGTTGGCACGGCGGTCCACCGCTTATCACATCAATGGATCCTTTATAAACTTGAAAATCCACTTTACGGACATCTGTTTCAAATACCTTCCAATCGGAGACAAGGGTATTCCCATCAGCAATATTCTTATTAATATTGGCGCAGGAATATTTATCCCACTCAAACAGTGCCTTATGACTTAATCCTGCCTTCTGTAAGCCAAGCGCAAGTCCACCCGCACCGCAAAACAGTTCAATAGAGTCGATCATTACATACCCTTTCTATGACTTTGATTTTTGTAGCTCATCGCTGTTATTATCTGTCGACCGCTTTAATATACTTCCCACTTTTAATTCGTTGATCTTTCGGTTTCTCCGCATCAGAAGGAATTGCCCAGTAGTTCCCGACTCTTATTGCTCCTTTTATGCGATCCTGTGAACACAAAATCTGTAATCTTCTAGTTGTAATTCCCCATTTTTCGGCAGTCTGTTTTACTGATAAGTACTCCATCATTCACCTCACATAGTGAACCCAAAAATGCATACAAAAACTCAGTATTCATTATAATCACATCTGCGAACAAAGTCAATCTTGACGTGATGCCATTTCCCGACAGTTCACTGAGTTTTTGAGATTTTTGACAAGTTTTTCACCTCTACATTTTCCAGACACACAAAAACCGCCAGGCTTTTACCTGACGGTCCTCACTCCATATCCCAATCCGGCAGCGTCCTGCCGTCGAAATCGAGATGTGCTTTCTTTGCTTGTTCGTGTTGGTGTTCCCTGGGGATCTCGTAGACTTTATCCCCTCGGCGGAGCCGTGCACCAGTCTGATGATAGTGGAAGGCAACGCCATATTCCACACATTGCAGGTGTGTACCCAGTACCCACGCGTAGTCACAAATCCTTGCCTCGGGTCCGGATTCTCCGCCGCAGGATACGTATCGAATCTGACAGCCATACCGCTTCAGATAGGGCCTGATGTTGATCCGTTCCAGCATAGGCTCATGGATAATCGATTTGTTCGGGATCGATAGCTCCAAGAAGACCGGCAGCCGCTTATCTGTCATCCTCTGATTTTCACAGGTGCAGCAGATCTCCACATTCTGATAGCCAGTCCCCCAGTCCGGCGGCAGTGCTTTCTGGATCCTTTCAGGTCGCTTCGTCACCATATAGAAGCTGCAGTCAGAGCGTTCCCGCATCATCCGCCAGGCTTCAGGCCTCCATTCATCTGCATCCGGATGGAAAAAGTCAGACGTAAAGCAGGTGAAGAAGGTGGTGCCGGATGGATACTTGTACTTGCCCTTCATCGGTCCGGACCGGTATTTCCGGATCGGCAGTGTGAAGTTCTGTGTCTTGTGGACTTTTGAAGTGTCCTTGCCGAATTCTGCATCGCGCCGATACACATAGCAGTGCGCACAGCCGGGTGATACCTTCGTGCAGCCATGCCACAGGTTCCACATGGCGGATACCGGCGCGGAAGGAGCCGGCTTTTCCTTCGGAAATAGTTCCTGCTGTCCGTAAGTCTCCATAGCTCCTCCTTTCCTTCATCTGCACTCAGCAGTATTCATCCCATTCCCGTTTAAAGATATCTGTATCAGCCTCAACACTGCGGATATCTGCAAAGCGGATTTTCCGGTCATCGATCCGGATCGTCTGCGATACCTCTGCATCCACATTCCAGCAGATGCCGGTCAGCTGCTGATACTGTCCGCGATATCCATAAGCTTCATTTTCTTTGTCATTGCAGGGAACGTAATAGGTAACCGTAACCTTCACATGGTTTTCCCTTGCCATCCGGCTGTTATAGGTAAGCCCATGAAGGATATCCAGCCTCCGGTTCAGCTCTGCCTGGTCTTCCTCATTCAGTTCCAGCTTATTCTCATAGAGGACGTCCTTGGAAGCCACTGCCTCATTAAAGCCCTTCAGCGCATCAAACGGGGCAAAGATCTTTGCCCGTTTCCCGACATCCATGCTGGGATGGCGGATGCGGAATGCATCGGTTTTATCGTGTTTTGGCTTTCCCTTTAAGAGGATCTCCCGGTACCGGAAGCCTGCCGGCATGGGGATATCGCCGATCATTTTCTGCTGCTCCTTTCCTGAACGGAGAGCAAAAGATTTATTTACGATGCCCTCCGATTTGGCCGTTTCTTTCCAGTGTCGTGGCGCCTTCCAGAAGGTTCATGCCCTTGAAGATGGCGCTGGCACCGTATTTTTGGCGTACTTCAATCATGGCCCGCTGGATCCGTCTTTCCTTCTCCAGTGAGTCGTAATCTACAAACAAATTCAGCTGAAACATGCCGTCGTCCTCTGCCGTATTGTCCGCGCAGACGCCCAGCCGCCGGTAAAGCAGCCGGTGGTCCGTCTTCTGGTCAAAAGACAGCAGCAGTGCCTCCGTAACAGTGGAGACGGAATTGGTTCTTGTCTTCATCTTCACGGTACCGTTTGAGTGTTTCGGATGAAGCCTTCCGTAAAAATCGATGGAGACCGGCCCGTCATAGTTCGGACAGGCCTCCAGACTCTTGTAATCGTAGGATACCCACCAGGTAAATGCCGGTGCCGTCAGGTTCTTTAAAAACATATCGGCGCACAGGACGTCGATCATTTCCCTAAAGACATTCCGGGCCTCTGCATACTTGTACGGTCTCGGAAGGACCTGCCCATTGCTTAGGGAATGACTGTCAGAATGATAGTTCTTGATGTCCTGCATGGTGACCGGCTCAATGCCCCAGGCATGGTCGATCAGAATCTCGCCGTCGATGCCGAAGGTCTTGTAAAAATACTCTTCATCCCATTGGGTCCGCTCGGCGACGTCCCCCATGGTGTGCATATGGGCGGAGTAGAGACGTCTTGCCTTGCCCGGCCCGATCTGCCAGAAGTCCGTCAGCGGCTGATGATCCCACAGCAGGTATTTGTATGATGTCTCGTTCAGTTCGGCGATCCGGACGCCGTCTTTATCGGGTGGCCGCTTCTTTGCCACGATATCCATGGCGACCTTGGCCAGGTACATATTGGTCCCGATACCGACGGTCGCGGTGATGCCGGTCGTCGCAAGGACATCCCGAATCATCGTCATGGCCATCACATGGGCCGGATCGACATTCGCACGGAGTGCCTCTTCCCTATAAAAATGCAGGTACTGGGTGCAGTCGATGAAACATTCATCGATGGAATATACATGGACATCCTCCGGCGCGACGTAACGCAGATAGATGCCGTAGATCTGGGCGGAGATGCGCTCGTATTCCGCCATGCGCGGAACAGCAGTGATGTACTCGACCTTTGTATTATTTTCCCGCTCATGCTTGCGGATCGCCCATTTTGCCTCAAACAGCCGGGGCCGGGATGGAACGCCCATCGCCTTCAGGGAAGGGGAGACTGCCAGACAGATGGTCTGGTCAGACCGGCTCTCATCCGCCACCAGCAGATTTGCCTTCAGTGGATCCAGTCCGCGATAGACACATTCCACAGAGGCGTAATAGGACTTAAGATCGATGCAGATATAATAATTGGAAGGTCCGCTGCGGGAAAATTTCCATCTGTCCTGCCTCCCTTCCTTGTCTTACGAAGACCAGAAGGGATCCGGAAAATCAGTGATCTTCCGGATGCAGCATCTGGTACTTATTCACATCAGCTTCCGAAGCGACCTGCTCCGGATCAAGGATACCCATGACGCGGCCGATCAGGTAGACACGGTCAGCATCATTAAAGTGCATCGGTTTGTACTCCGGATTCAGGGAATGCAGTCCATCCTCCTGATAGACCTTGATATAGGTCTCGTTGCCGGTAATGAAGGCCCCGATCTCGCCTGGCTGCAAATCCGGGGCATCCGGGATACGGGACACCAGGACCATATCGCCATTGTGGAACTTCGGCTCCATACTGTTGCCGTTGACGGTAAATACGCAGTCGGCGCGGTCCACTTCCCTGGAGGCGTACAGCCAGATGGGCTCGCCCTCATCTTCAAACTCGGTCGGATCGCCGAAGCCGGCAGCCAGTGACCGGGAATAATAGGTGAGTCTCCGGATGAGCGGGGCATTTTCCGCGATCTGTACCTTCACCAGTGTATCCATAAGCTGGTCCACAGCCGTCTTATGCCCCGGCGTCAGTTCCCGGTACTGTTCGATATGCATCTGTTCTCCGGCGGTCAGCTGCTCCGTCGGATCCTCCACATCAAATAATTCGTACATCGTGATGTGCAGTGCTTCACATAAAGCAGGAATCAGGTTCAGGTCGGGGCGTCCCCTGCCGTTCTCCCAGTTAGAAACTGCATTGCCGGTCACGCCGATAATCCTTGCCAGTTCTTTCTGCTCGATCCCCATCCGTTCCCTGTAGAAGCGGACTCTCTCGCAGACGATGGGAAGCGTGGGCTTCTCCACCGGCTTTCCTGTCTTCATGTCAATTACGGTTCCTGTTCCGGAAGTGGAACGATCTATACTTCGCCGCGGCATAGGTTTACACCTTCCTTTCCTCATGAGGATAATCCTTTGATCGTATCCTATCACATAAATACGCGAATGTAAAGACATATTTCGTCTTTACATTCGCGTATTGCTGTGTTATATTTCAAGTATCCGAATCCCACCAATGAAGAAAGACCACCGCGATGAAATGCGGCGCTCACCTGCCGCAGGAAGGAGCATTATGAGGTGAAAGAAGCTGCCATCACACAAAGCCCCCATGCCTTTGTTCCGAAAAAGGACCTGACGGAACAGGAAAGGGAAGAACTCTACCGGACCAGGCTGGATGAATCCTTCCGGCCCTATACTGTTATCGATGTAATCACGAAAGTGTACCATCGAAGCTTTGAAGATGACCTGAAAACATATATCGGAGAGCATCCGGAGGAATTTAAGACAACCTCAGATGAGTGGTCCGTTGACCGCATCTGGGTCAATGAACTGCGGATCATACGGCCGGAATCCGTTTTTGGACAGCCGGTCGAGGATTTCCTGGTCGACATCGCAGTGGAAGCAAAGATACGGCTTGAGGAAACCCGCCGGATCTCTGCCGCTTTCCGCAGCAGCTATAAACTGAATCTGCAGCTGCGTCTGCGTTACTCCTTTGATCTGCGTCCCTGCCATCTGGAATGCCATTTCAAAGGCGCTGTATTGGATGAAAAGCGTTGTGTCCGTTCTTTATATCCTAACGCCCTGCCCGTTGACAGATATCTTCTTCCTGTCATGGGTGCGGAAGATTATGAACAGCTCAGCCGTTATATCCGCATCCGCTATCTTCTGGGGGCCTTCGCAGCGGATGTCCCAGTGGATCCGGAAGCCTGGATCCGGGAAATGAACCTCTCGCTGTACTATGGCGCGTTTCCGGAAAACGGCGCCCTCGGTGAATACTTCTTCGGTTTTGGTACGGCAGAAGTGCTGGATGAAAAGACCGGGAAAGTCCGCCGGAAGGATATTAATCCCGGAACCATTGTGCTGAACATGGAAGTACGGGATTCCCGCAGCATGAAGAACTCCACACTGGCCCATGAGGCGACCCATTATTATCTGGGGATGTACTTCTTCCTGCTTCAAAAAACACACGGCCATGATTACTGCTCCTATATGTGCAAGCGATACCGGGAGAATTCGACTCAGGACCGCACGACGCCTATGGAGCGGATGGAAATACAAGCAAATACATTTCCCCGGTATCTGATGATTCCGGAGAGTACCGGGAAAGCCCATGCGGAGCGCCTTCTGGCCTATTATGGGGGTCTCCGCAACCTCGCCAATATGCAGCGCCTGGTAGATGAGATGGCCGAGTATTACGGTACCACCAAGACCATGGCCAGATCCCGGCTTCTTGATTTCGGATACAATGAAGTGCGCGGGATCCTCAGGACCGCCAATGGGAACCTGGTGCCGTCGTATCTTTCTACGCTGTCCGAGCACGAGACCTATACCATCAGCGAAGCTGACGCTCTCAAGGAATATCTGAGGAACGCAGATTTCCGCCAGGTTCTGAACACCGGACTCTATCTGTATATCCCGGAAAACGGGGTATACTGCCGGAATGACAGTAAATATCTCTTCTTCGACCAGTTCCACCGGCCGCACCTGCGGACCTATGCCCGGGAGCACATGGGGGAATGCTGTCTCGTCTTCCGGGAAGAGTACAGTAACATTATTGAACGCTTCGTCAACGGCGTACTGCTGAAAACTACCGGTCAGGGTAAAGGCCGGAAACAGGTAAAGTACGTCGGTGCGAATGGGGAAGCCGTTACCACGGAAGCCGGCCTGCAGCTCAGGAAACAGATGGAAATGCAGATGCGAGAGGAGGCGAAGTTTGAGAAGAACTTCAACGACTACACCGTAGAACTGATGGATGCTCGGAAAGTGACCGTCGGCGCTCTGGCCGAGGCCACCGGCCTTTCGGACCATACGATTAAAAACATGCGGAACAAGGCGGATATCATGTTCCCGATCCAGGAGATCGTCGCCGTCTGCATCGCACTGCACCTGCCGCCGGAAACCAGCAGACGATATATCCGCATCAGTCCGTCG
>Ga0129307_1001150_pt1 | contig 31212 bp, 23 predicted proteins | sample P1105metagenome_FD_94437 | JGI IMG/M metagenome (GOLD analysis project Ga0129307, IMG submission 94437) | Capybara group fecal microbial communities from Wisconsin, USA - P1105 metagenome | ecosystem: Host-associated > Mammals > Digestive system > Large intestine > Fecal | place: USA: Wisconsin...
CTCATTCAGAGGCAATATGACAATGTTCTGGATGGGGTCTATTAACTACTCCGGCCGGTTGCGCTTCACAAGCTGCGCAGCCGGCTTTTTCTGCGTGCCGACGTCGGTAGCTTTGACGGTTACCGAGGACGGGAAGATCACGCCGCTTGTGGTCGAGTTCGACGCGGCGCATAAGTACCCGGTGGACGCGGTGCTGGACGTGAGACGCGCCGCCTGCCAGTCGGCGGGCGGCGTGGGAGACCGGTTCACCTGCCGCATTCAGGGCAGGGAAACCTATATCTGGCTGGAGAAGGGCCGATGGTTCATCGCGGCAAAGCCGGAGTATGTGAAGGAATGCGAAAGGTGCGACTGAACGATAAACTCTTTTGACACTTGATCGTGTTTTCTCTGAATGGAAAGCGCACTTCAAAAAAGAAGACCGACCTGATCTGCAGGGAGAATCAGAGTAATAATTCTTTTGGTTACCATGAACTCGGTTCCGTGCATAAGGATCAGCTCATCGGGAAGATTTTCCCCTTCTACTGACGCCAATCAACGTCGAACAAGACGGATTGGAAACAATGTAACATCTCCGGGCACAAATAAGGCAGCACACAAGGTTCTGAACCGACCTTGTGTGCTTTTGTTTTTCTGAGCAAGCAGCGCTGAAATTTTTTTATTTTTTAAATCAGATTTTACTTTGTTCTATGTATCACCATATTGCGTAACGCAATACAACCTAAGGAGGACCAATCCATGAAGGCGGTGCAATTTAAAGAACATCCGGGGTTCGCCCTAATGAAACAGACCGATACACAGACTTTTCCGTTTATGAAGATGCCGAGTTGGCTGTTCTCCGACCCTCACTACTCGGAACTCAGTCTGGATTCGATACTCATATACACCTTTCTGCTCAACAGATCCCAAATCTCACGCAAGAACGGATGGACAAACGACTCCGGCGAGGTATTCGTTATCTTTCCCCGCAAGGAGTTGGCAAAGGAACTGCACATCTGCGAACAGCGCGTAACAACGGCGTTTCAGCAGTTGGTCAAGGCAAAATTGGTGTGGGAGAAGCGTTGCGGGCGCGGTGATGCGAATCAGATTTACCTCGCCCGTGTCGAGATGCGGGAGAATTGCGCTTGTGAGTGCGTGCCGGTCAGCGTTGAAAGCCATGAGGACAGCAATTCAAGAACCGCAGAATCTGCGGTTCTTGGAGACAATCACGATACACAAGAACCGCAGGATATGAGTGTCCAGAATCGCGAAACCAATGATTCTGGAGTGGCGGATGTTGAGGTTCTAGAAGCGCAGGATCTGAGGTCAAATTATAATGAGAATAGAAAGAAAAAGAAGATTCAGAAAGAAGTCAGTCAGTTCGTGGAGTGCGCGGGCGCGCAAGACGAGACGATCGGACAGGACGAAGAAGAGCTCAAAGTCATCCTAGACAATTGTGAACTGTCGTTTTTCAGTCCGGGGACGGCGCACATGTTTGAGAATGCCATTGCGCAACTCTTTTACTCGGAGAGTCTGCGCATTGGGAATGCCACGCTACCGCAATCGCGGGTGAGAAAGCAGTTGCACTGGCTGAATAATATGACTCTGCGAGAAGCTCAGGGCAAACTGGCTGCAAATACGGAGAAGCCTATCAGGAACTCTTCCGCCTATACGATGACCACAATCTTTAATGCTATCACGGAAATCGAGAGTGATTTGATGGTTGACCCGTACCTTAACAGCCTCGCATAACTCGGTGCAAACTGGGGGTGAGATTGAAAGATGAAGAGACCGTTGCTATCTGAGGACAATCTACCTCGGCGGTGATGTCGAGGGACATATTCAGGTGCAGCGCAATCTGCTCGAGACGCTGAAGGAAAAATGTGAGGAAGCCGATTTACTACCTGTGTGACGAACTCATCGAGCCTCATAGGATATGGGTTATCAATCGTTTAGACATCCAAAGAGCTTTACGAGGCGCACATAGAATAAACCAACTTTTTTCCCTCAGATCGCATTTAATCCTTGCAATGCGTTTACGTTTGTAATATAGTAAAAAATAATACTTTTTCACAAGGGGGCGAGTGTGTGGAAACGCCAAAATTGTACATCAGGCCCAAGAAATACACCGGCGAATCCACGGTGGTTTCCATGCGTATGCCGAAGGATTTGATTGAGGAAATGGATGAAATCGCCAAGGCGACCGGACGGACGCGCAGCGAGTTGATGGCAACCTGCCTGGAATTTGCCATGCGACATATGGAAATCGTAAACAGAGAAGATAAAAGCGAAGGAGAATAACGCCATGCCTATCATCAAATGCAAAATGTGTGGAGGCGACATTACGCTCACCGAGGACAAGACCTTTGGAACCTGCGAATACTGCGGCAGCACGATGACGCTGCCCAAGGTGAGCGACGACCAGCGCGCCGCCGCGTTCAACCGAGGCAACCACTTCCGCCGCCAAGGCGAATTCGACAAGGCGCTTGCCGTCTATGAGCGCATCGTCGCCGAGGACGACGCCGACGCCGAGGCGCACTGGTGCTGCGCGCTGTGCCGCTTCGGTATCGAGTACGTCGAAGACCCCGCGACCTACGAATGGCTGCCGACCTGCCACCGCGCCAGCTTCGACAGCTTTTTGGAGGACGTGGACTACCTCGCGGCGCTGGAGCACTCGGACGGCGTCACCCGCCGCCAGTACCAGAAGGACGCGGCGAAGATCGCCGAGGTGCAGCGCGGCATTTTGGCGACCTCACAGAACGAAAAGCCGTTTGATGTGTTCATTTGCTACAAGGAGTCCGACGAGAACGGCAACCGCACGGTGGACAGCACGCTGGCGCAGGACATCTACTATCAGCTCACCGACAAGGGCTACCGCGTGTTCTTCTCGCGCATCACGCTGGAGGACAAGGCGGGCGCGGAGTATGAGCCGTACATATTCGCCGCGCTGAACTCGGCGAAGGTCATGGTCGCGGTCGGCACGAAGCCGGAGCATTACAACGCCGTGTGGGTGAAGAACGAGTGGAGCCGCTTCCTCGCTCTGATGCGCAAGGACAGAAGCAAGCTGCTGCTGCCCTGCTACCGCGACATGGACCCCTACGATCTGTCGGAGCAGCTTTCCGTGCTGCAAAGCTACGACATGGGGAAGATCGGCTTTATCCAGGACCTCATTCGCGGCGTCGGCAAGGTGCTGGACGCGGAGAAGCAGGCGCCCGCGCCCCAGCCGCAGGTCGTGCAGCAGGTGGTGCAACAGAGCGCGGGCGGAGCGAACCTGACCGCCCAGCTCAAGCGCGGGCAGTAGGCGCTGGAAGACCGCGACTGGGATAAAGCGGACGAGTTCTTCGACAAGGCGCTCGACATGGACGCCGAGTGCGCCGAGGCGTTTTGGGGCAAGGCGCTTGCGGCGGCGCAGTGCGCGACGGGCGAGGAGTTGGCTGCCAAACGCCTTGCCATCCAGCCCACGAAAACCGAAACGCTGACCGCCTGTGAGAAGGATCAGGAACGACTGAGCGCGGGATGGAATAAATACCCGAGGATTCCGACCTACTTTGAGGATAAGGACATCACGTCAATTTACAGCTTTGAAGAGCGGACGTTTCCTTCTGAGACGGAGGCGTGGAAGGCGCACATCGCGGATGAGAAGAGTTATTGGCAGAGCGACAGGCAGCTCAGCCGTGCCGTGCGCTACGCCAAGGGTGAACTTGCCGATACGCTGACCGGGCTACGCGGCAAAATCGACCATGGCCTGAGGGACGGTTTGGAGAAAAGCGTACAACAGGACATGAACACGGCGGAAGCGGTTAAAAAGCGCTATGCCGAGGCGTTGGACGTCGCCGACCGTAGACTTGACGAGGCGTATCAGAACGCAGTGCAGCGCCGCCGCGCGGATTATGAACGGTATTGTAGACAGCAGGCGCAGGCGAAGACCGAAGCGGAGTTTAATGCCGCCGCTGAAAACTTCGAGCAGGCGAAAATGAAAGGGTTCGAGGACTGTGACGCGCGCGCGAAGCAGTGCCGCACCGAGGCGGAGCGGCTTGACATGGAAGCGTGTGCTAGAGCGAAGGCGGCAGTGGAACGTCAGCGCCTTCAGAAAGAAGCAGAAGATAAAGCGCGGCGAGAGAAAAAGAAAAAGATTATCTTCGCCGCCGCCGCTCTGGCGGTCATCATCGCCGCGGTGCTGATTGTGAGCAAGGTCGTTATTCCCGCGAACAACTACAAGGCGGCGGAGGCTCTGCTCGCCGCTGGAGACTATGACGGCGCGATTGCGAAATTTGAGTCGCTGGTCGAATATGGAGATGCAGAAAGTCGTATTTCTGAAACCAATCAAAAAGCTAGATATTATGAAAATGGTCTAAGCTATTTGGAGCAAAGAAACCTATATATGGCCAAACACAATTTTGAACTTGCAGGAGATTATAAGGATGCAGAACAGCTAGTTCAAATAATAGAAGAGCTAGAGAGAGGACAATAAGCGGTAATAAAAGATTGACACGCTAAAAATGCTCCAAAATTAAGCTTCCATTTTATTAGACGATAGTAATAATTATAAATTCAAATATGAAAACGCCGAGGATGATATGCCATGAGAGAACAGGAACTACCTATGAGATATAAAGATTTATTTCCTGATGATAAAAGCAAAGCAGATGCATTTGACAAAATAGCAGTTCAATGCTTTGCAGGGAACTTCGGGAAAATGACAAAGGTGGATTACGAAACTTTGTTGTTCCGTCTTTATTTGAATCAGAACATTCAACTAAACGCAGACAATGTGACTGCATATAGTGATTTTCGTCTTTCCAAGGAATTGGGCATTACGCAGGCAAGAGTTCGTTCATTGCGGATGCAGAAAGAGCTGCGTTATCCTGGCGAGAATCCTGACTGGCGAAAGGTGTTTGCAGATTGCGTTAAAAATGCACGGTATGACGAGGTAAAACATCTAGTTAAAATGAGTGTTCCTGACGTAACCGTGCTGACTGAATTGCGTCACTTTGTTGAAGAACATGGCTGGTATGATGAATACCAACTGAACCCAAAACTGTTTCAATGCCGGCTAGATATCTTTATTGAGATTTGTACCCATTTAGAAAAAGAAACTGGATATCACTTGGATGATGTAGCAAAAAAGCAGCTTCTAGAATTGAAAGATGAAGTCGGAAATGACAAAGAGAAAACAGCTATTGATAAAATACTAAGTGGATCTATCGAAGATGGAGTTAAGGAATTTCTAATTAGCGCTGAAAAAGAAGGCGCGATTTGCCTGCTGAAAGCTTTGCCATTTGGCGGGCTTGCGGCAACTGCTATCCAGTTCTTAATTGCTGCGCTTAGTAAATAACCCTCATGGAGCAAAGGAGATAGCTATCATGTCACACTTCGTCATTGAATGCCCGGTCTGCGGGCGCTTCGCGGAAGCGAAGACGGGCTTTTTCGCCCGCAAGAAAATCGACTGCGCGTGCGGCAACGTCATCAACGTCCGCACGGATAAGATCACCGCGCGGGACTGCCCGCACTGCGGCAACATGGTCGCGTTCGACCAGAGCAAGGGCGCGGACGCCAAATGCCCCGTCTGTCATGAGCCCATCAACACGCAAAGCGAGCAGAGCAAGGTCGAGGAATTCTCCTGCAAGCAGTGCGGCGTCCGCCTGCGCGTGGCGCGGGGCACGGAACGCTACATATGCCCCGTCTGCGACTGCGAGAACGACATCCCCGAACGCCTGATGTCCGAGAAGATCAAGAAAGACGGGCTCGCCAGCATCATCAAGTACGAGGGTGACAACGAGACGCTGGTCTGGAAGCACCCCATCGAGGACTTCAACATGGGCTCGCAGCTCATCGTCCACGAGTCGCAGGAGGCGATCTTCTTCCGCGACGGGCAGGCGCTCGACCTGTTCGGCGCGGGGCGCTACACGCTGGAAACCCAGCAGTTGCCGCTGCTGGAAAAGGTCTACCAGCTCCCGACCGACACCGAGGGCACGTTCCACAGCGAGGTCTACTTCATCAACAAGGTCGTGCAAATGGCGATCAAGTGGGGCACGCCGGAGAAGGTGCGCTTCATCGACCCGCTGACCGGCACGCCGCTGGAGCTGGGCGCGTCCGGCGAGCTGAATTTGCAGGTGTCCGACTCGCGCAAGCTGCTGTTGAAGCTCGTCGGCACGATGAAGGGCATCGCGTGGGGCGACGGCGAGGGCATGGCAAAATCGCTGCAAAGCGCGTTCCGCCCGCTGATCGCCAACGCGGTCAAGACGAACCTGTCCGCGGTCATCAAGGAAAACGCCATCGACCTGCTGGAAATCGACGAAAAGCTCGACCTGATCTCTGACAACCTGCGCAGCAAGCTGCTCCCCGGCTTCGAGGAGTACGGCCTGACCATCCCGCAGTTCTATGTGACGAACGTGGTGCTGCCGGAAAACGACCCGAACTTTAAGCGCATCCGCGAGCTGCACACGATCACGCTGCAAACGCGCGTGTATCAGGCTGAGGCGACGGTCAGGGCGGCGCAGGCGCAGAGCGAGGCGATGTACAAGACCGCGCAGGCGCAGGCGAAGGCTCAGTACCGCACCGCCGAGGAGCAGAGCGCCGCCGCCATCGAAGCCGCGCGACGCGAGGCGGTCATGCAGCAGCAGACGACCGAGACCGAGGTCGCCCGCCGCGAGGCGGAGCGCCGCGTCATCGCCGCGCAGGCGGAGGCTCAGGCGCAGCGCATGGCGGGTTTGACCGAGGCGGAGATCATGGCGGCGAAGGGCTACAGCCAGAAGGACGTCATCCAGGCGGAGGTGCAGAAGGCATACGCCGAAAGCCTCGGCAACATGAGCTTTGGCGGCGGCAGCGGAGGCGGCGGCAGCAACGGCATCCTCGGCGATATGCTGGGGTTCGGCGTCGGTATGGCGGCGGCGCAGACGATCGTCCCGCAGATCGGCAATCTGATGCAGGGCATGAAGGGCGCGGTACCGTTCGCGCAAGACGCTCCCGCACCCGCTCCCGCGCCTGCGGCCGACGGGTGGACGTGCCTCAGCTGTGGACGCCAGAACATCACAAGCCGCTTTTGTCCTGACTGCGGCGCAAAGAAGCCGGAGCCGAAGGTGGGCTGGACGTGTCCTGAGTGCGGCACGGCGGACATCACCAGCAACTTCTGCCCCAACTGCGGAGCGAAAAAGCCCGCCGCGGGGTGGATTTGCCCGGATTGCGGTACGAAGGACATTCCATCCAACTTCTGTCCGAACTGCGGGAGAAAGAAAGAGGAGGCGTAAACCGTGGCAGTGATCAAATGCAAAATGTGCGGCGGCGAACTCGATATCAGCGAGGGCTTGACCGTCTGCGAGTGCGAGTACTGCGGCAGTAAGCAGACCGTGCCCAGCGCGGACAACGAGAAAAAGCTGACGCTGTTCGGCAGGGCGAACCGGCTGCGCCTTGCCAACGAGTTTGACAAGGCGGCGGGTGTGTATGAGTCCATCGTCGCGGACTTTCCCGAGGAAGCCGAAGCGTACTGGGGTCTGGTGCTGTGCCGCTATGGCATCGAGTACGTGGACGACCCTGCCACCGGCAGAAAGATCCCGACCTGCCACCGCTCCGGCAGTACCGCGACGAGGCGAAGCAAATCGAGGAGCTCCGCCGTGGCATCATTGAAGTCTCCGGCAAGGAAGCGCCCTACGACGTGTTCATCTGCTATAAAGAAACGGATGAGAACGGCGACCGTACCCTTGACAGCGTGCTCGCGCAGGACGTCTACGACGCGCTGACGGGCAAGGGCTACCGCGTGTTCTTCTCGCGCATCTCTTTGGAGGATAAGCTCGGTACAGAGTATGAGCCGTACATCTTCGCCGCGCTCAACAGCGCGAAGGTCATGCTGGCGTTCGGCACGGACTACGAGTATTACAACGCCGTCTGGGTCAAGAACGAGTGGAGCCGATTCCTGAAGCTGATGGCTTCGGACAAGAGCAAGCACCTGATTCCCTGCTACAAGGGTATCGACGCCTACGATATGCCGAAGGAGTTCGCCAAGCTGCAAGCGCAGGACATGGGCAAGGTCGGCGCGATGCAGGACTTGCTGCGAGGAATTGAGAAGCTGCTGCCAAAGGGCGAGCAGACGCAAAAAGCATCGCAGCCGCAGGTGATACAGCAGGTCGTGCAGGGCGGTGGCCCGAACGTAAGCGCACAGCTTGAACGCGGTCAAATGGCTTTGGAAGACGGCGATTGGAACAAGGCAAAGGAATATTTCGACAAAGCCCTTGATATGGATGCGAAAAACGCCGAGGCCTATCTCGGATTGGCGCTGGCCGCGTCGGAGAAACACTCCGAGGCTGAGATCGCGACGCTGGATTTGAAGAAGCCGCTTGACGCCATAATCTCCAACGGCAACTTCCAAAAGTACCTGCGCTTCGCCAGTGAGGCACGGAAGGCACAGCTCGAAGCGCTGATACATCAGGCGGAGGCGAACATCGTCGAGCGCGCGGCACGATGGAAGACGTTCAGGGATCGCATCGCCCCAGCGCAGGAACTGGTCGCCGCCGGGATAAGTCACACAGTGGGACTTCGTGTTGATGGTACGGTGGTGGTCGTGGGAACTAACGACCGCAATGAGTGCGATGTCTCCGACTAGAAGGAAATCGTCGCCGTCGCCGCCGGGGATTATCACACGGTGGGACTTCGTGCGGATGGCACGGTGGTCGCCGCGGGCGATAACGAGGATGGTCAGTGCAACGTCGGCGGCTGGAAGGACATCGTGGCGATCACTGCGGGGGATAATCCCACGGTTGGACTGAAAGCGGACGGCACGGTCGTCGCTGTGGGCGATAACGATGATGGTCAGTGCGACGTCGGCGGCTGGACGGATATCGTGGCGATTGCCGCGGGCGGGTATCACACGGTGGGACTGAAATCGGACGGCACGGTGGTCGCCGCGGGCGAGAACGATTACGGTCAGTGCGACGTCGGCGGCTGGACAGAAATCGTCGCCGTTGCCGCCGGGGATTATCACACGGTGGGACTTCGCGCGGATGGTATGGTGGTCGCCGTGGGAAGTAACGAAAGCGATGATGGAGACTATATGGGTCAGTGCAACGTCAGCGGATGGAAGCTGTTCAACAGCGTTGATACCATTGAACAGGAGCGTTATTCAAATCAACCACAGAATGACGAACAATACTATCCGTGTCCAACCTGTGGAGCTGGTGTTGCTTTATTCCAGAATCATTGCTTGAACTGTGGACAAGAGCTAATTTGGAATCAAGAAGAAAATCAGCAACAATATGTATGTCCAATTTGTGGTCAGCCAATACAAGCATATCAAAGAGTCTGCGGTAACTGCAATCGAGAACTGATATGGTAGTAGTGATTTTAAAATGCCAATATCGCAATACAAAGATACTTGCCGCGGGGTGGATTTGCCCGGAGTGCGGCACGAAGGACAATCCATCCAACTTCTGCCCGAACTGCGGGAGAAAGAAGGGTACATGACAATGAGCAAAAACCTGACTAGATTTTATATCGCACTGGGGGTCACGTTTGCGGCGTTTACCGTAATCGCGTTTGTGCTGCCGCTGAATCGCGGCGTCGTGTTCTGGCTCGCCTATCTGTTCGGCGTCCTGTCCATCGGCGCACAGGCGTACATCATGCCGCGGGCGTTCCGTCAGGGCAGCAGCGTCCGAAGCAAGTTCTATGGCTTTCCCGTCGCCCGCGTCGGGGCGTACTACGTCGCCGCCCAGCTTCTGGTGAGCCTTGCGTTCATGGCGCTGGCGAAGCTGGCACCGGGCTGGGTGTGGCGCGTCGAGCTGATCCTCTGCGTCGTGCTCTTCGGCGTCGCGGCGGTCGGTTTCCTCTCGACGGACGCCATCCGCGACGAGGTGGAGCGTCAGGACGTGAAGCTGAAACGCGACGTGACCCGTATGCGGACGCTGCAAAGCAAGGCGGCGTCTCTGCGCGGCCAGTGCGACGACGCCGCGACGAAAACGGCGCTGGACAAGCTCTCTGAGGCGTTCCGCTTCAGCGACCCCGTCAGCAGCGACGCGACGATTGCGCTGGAAGAGGAGCTTGCGGGCTACCTTGAAGAAATGCAGCAGGCGCTCTTGGAGGAAGATTATGTCGGAATGGCATCGCTGTGCGAGAAGATCGCACCAAAGCTGAATGAGAGGAATCACCTTTGCAGAAGCAATAAATAACCGGCACATGATTTTGAACGATCTCAATTACAGCCCGAGCTGATAAAGCAACATGAGATTGATGTGCTTATATTAAAAAGATCCAGATGATATCCCTGTAGAGCCGGCGAAGAAAGTCATGGAGTTAGGTGGATCGCATAAGGCGAAGCTCGTGAAAGAGAAACGATGTTCTACGACTGAATTTCCGAAGATTAGTAACAACCCCAAGAAGGACGGAGACCGGATATGGGATTATTTCAGCGATCGTTTCCAAATCAGGATTCGATAAAACGGGTCAAAATTGTCATGCCGGATAAGGATACGCGTATCAGATTTGAACAAGAGATTGAACCATAATGTGGAGGCCTTACATGAACAAAGACCCATTTGAAGAATACCTTCGCCAAAGCGAACCGAATAAACGCGACCTTGGCTATGCGTGGCAGACGGCTGTGGGCCTGCAGGCCGTGGATGGACTGGAGACCTCGCACTATCTGATCGAAACCGCGAAGAAAAACATCGAGGGCGAGATTTCTCTCGAGGAGGCCAATGCGCTGATCAACAGCTACTACGCGGAAAGCGCCCGGCATGGCTCGGATCGGACGGAGGAGGCCGATAAGGTTTCCGCCCGTATCGCGCAGCTGCTTGCGGAGAAGTCTTTCGTGTTTTCGCCGGCGCAGTACCTTTCCATCCACAAGAGGCTGTTTGCGGGCATCTACAAGCACGCGGGGCAGATCCGGGATTACAACATCACCAAGAAGGAATGGGTGCTGGACGGGAACACCGTCATCTACGGCGGCGCGTCTGAGCTGCGGGCGACGCTGGATTACGATTTTGCGACGGAGAAGGCGTTCCGTTACGACGGCCTTTCCATGAGTGAGATCATTGCGCATCTGGCAACATTTGTCTCGCGCTTGTGGCAGATTCATGTTTTCGGCGAGGGGAACACGCGCACGACCGCCGTGTTTTTCATCAAGTATCTGCGGACGCTGGGCTTCGACGTGACCAACGACATTTTTGCGGAAAATGCCTGGTATTTCAGAAATTCCCTCGTTCGCGCCAATTACAATGATCTGAAGCGCGGCGTCCATGAGACGACGGAGTATTTGGAGCTGTTCCTCCGAAATCTTCTGCTGGGCGAGCGGAACGAGCTGCACAACCGCTATCTCCACATCAGCAAAGCAATCCAAAAACAGGACATTGGAGATACAAAACAGGACATTGAAAGCGAAAAACAGGACATTGACGGCACGTTCCTCTATGGCAATGTCCTGAAAGCGGCGGGCGCTTCTGCGAAAACTGCGAATCATGTGCGGAAAATGTTCGCGGAGTACGGATTTGAAACCATTTTCGGACGCAACGATGTTACTGAACTCCTGGGCATTACGGCTTCGCCAGCGTCTGCTCTGCTGAGAAAACTGGCGGATATGGGCGTAACGGAAGCTGTCAGTGGATTGGGGAAGGGAAAGTATCGCTTTAAGCCGATTGTTTAGAAGGTCAGCGGATTATTAAGACGTAGAATTGATGAGAGAGGGGCGGACCGCAAGGCCCGCCCCTCTGGTTGGATCAGCTTCCCATCCACTTCGCCAGCTCTCCCACCGCCTGTATGTATCGCTCCATACCTGTCAATGTCTTCAGCAGCGGGTCGCCCTCGCGGATGCGCATGGTGCGGCGGATCTCCTTCGGTATCACGACCCGCCCGAGGTCGTCGATGCGCCGCACGATTCCGGTTGCTTTCATATCGGTAAAACTCCTTTGTCCACATGATTTCCAAGGATAGTCTTTGAAAATCGCGCGGATTTATCCAAGGGAGTGTCTGGAAACCGAGCCGTTGACGCGGGAGATTTTTCCCCGCAATCACTAAATTCGCCCTCGCCTCGCGTCGTGCGGTCGCAAGACAGGAGACGGGAAGGTTAAGGCTCGGCTCGCATATGGGCTGCCAATATTAAACGTCTTGCGCATAGCGCTTCGCCAGTCGGATCAGTTCGCTGCTTTTATTTTTGTTCAGCGCAGAGTATATACCGACAAGGTTTCCGGCGAAAAGTCCCGTCAATTTCTCTGCCAGTATGCAAATATCATCTGCGACGAGATCGGAAAACGGTTCCTTCGTGTAGGCAAGATAGCCGTCAAGTCCGTTTACGAAATAGTATCCTATATCGTTGATCATCGCAATATCGACGTCAAAATCACCCTTCAGGATGTTCAGCATTTCCAGGACTACCTTGCGGTAATCTGCGTCACAAAAAACGTGCTCTGATTCTATCAGCGCTTTCCGTTCTTCCGGCGTCATCTGTCTGACGGCGGCCAGACCGAAGTCGATCTCCCGCAGTGTCCACTCGCGGAAGCAATTCCACTCGTCCCGGCCGTCTCCGGCGAGCCTGTATTGCCGCGCCGCCTGAACATAGAGCTTTGCCACGCAGTATGCCGTCAGCGCGCGATTGAATACGCACTGCTCGGAGCAGCTTTCCGCAACCGAACCGGGCAGTATCTCATTGAGTACTTCGGCTTCGACAATAGCGCGTTTGAAGTGGTACATGGCCGGACGTGTGTGTGAATGGATCACATGGACGCTTGAAAGCATGGCGATTCTGTGCCCATCCCGGATGAGCCGCAGTCCAAGATCAAGGTCTTCCGCATAGTTTAGCCGATGATGGTATTTCTCAAATACATCCTTTCGGATCAGGCAGGCAAGATCGCTCAACTGCCCGTTTTTCCTGAGCGCCTCATAGCTGACGTCCTTCGGCATTTGCATGATCCTGTCGCAGGACTGGACTCCCAAAAAACTGTATTGGATGAATATGTTCATCCGACCGAGAAGGTCACAGCCGGGGCGCGGTTGTTCCCGGCAAGAGACCGCCGTAACGCCCTGCTGCAGGATGGGGCGCAGCATCCCTCTGAGCCAGTATGGTCCGCACGGGCAAGCGTCCTGCGTCATGAACAGCAGATACTCGCCGGAAGCCTGCTGCGCGCCCAGGTTTCTTGCGTAGGAGTGGGAAAACTGCTCGTGAGGGATCTGTATCACCTTCGCTCCGGCGCTCTCGGCATACGCCGGCGATTGATCGGAGCTGCCGGAATCTACGATCACTGTTTCGATGTCCTCAACACCCAGCTGCGCCTTCAGTGCGCTGAGCAGGCGTTTCAGGTCCTCGCCCCCGTTCCATACCGGCACGACGACCGAGACCCTCGTCCTGATGACTTCCGGTTCACCGGGGGCTTTGAACAGCTGCGTCAGGATCTTGCTGACCGACTCGCTGAACACGCCATCGGAGAAATATGTTTCATAGGTTTTCCTGGCGGCGAGCTGCATCGCCCCCAGGTTTTCCTTGTTGTGCAGGACATAGAGGATAGACTCCGACAGCGCTTTCGGGTCGTTGTCAGGATAGACCAGACCCGAATGATCACGCTCGAGCAGTACGGCGCTCCCGGCGTTCTCGGAGCATATAACGATTTTTGAAAGAGACAGGGCTTCCGATACCACAATGGGACACGAATCGTCACGCGAGGGACAGATCAGGCAATCGCAGTTCCGATAGACGGCGGGCATATCCGCGATATCCATTTCCCCCAGATAGAACACGTTTTCGGGGTATCGGTCTTCAAGCTGCTGTATTTTATCAAGCGCTTCCTGATAGTATCCTTTTCCGACGAAAAGGAACTGACATTTCCTCAGCTCCGTCTCCGGCAGCATGGCAATGGCGTCGGCCAGAATATCCTGTCCCTTACACTCCTGTACCGTGCCCGCCGCAAGGAAAACGGTTTTTTCCTGCGGCGCGGGAAGAGATACGTCCCGCGTCGACGCGGTCAGTTTGATATAATCCGGTTGGCAGTAAAACAGGATCCCGTTTTTGTAAGCGCTTCGGTATACGTGCATCCATTTTTCGGCTCTCTTACCCACGCAGTAAACATGGATATTATCTCCAAGCTGTTCCGGCATCACATCGATCGTCTCCGGATAATATGACACGCCTGACTCATGGATCCACCACAGGACCGGCGTCGCGCGATTCCCCAACCGGCTGATGAGCGGCGCGCCGACAATGGTATTCACAACGATCAATTTGAAGAGGGACGCCGCGCGGCTTATCAGATCACTGCTGTACAGCTCGCTGTATACGACGACCGGTATGCCTTCGTCGAGCAGCTTTTTCTTCAGCTTGCCATCAATCGGAGTGATGAAGACAGGCGCCATGCCGCGCTTTTTGATATCTTCGGCAAAATGCAGCAGAGCGATCGGGGCGCCGGTAAGACTCACATCGTGACTCACGAACAGCACTCTGTCGCGCCCCGTCATCTCAGACAGCAGCTCCCGTCCAAACACCGCCCCGGACGTCTCGCAGTCGGCAAGAAAAGACGTAAAACTGTACGTTTCCTGATGTGCGCATCCTTCTGCAGTTTGCTTTTCCTGCGTCGGTGTGGATGCTTCTAACGGCATACCTTTTCGCTTTGAGGAATAAGTCCAAACCTTTTTTAACATGGCCCGAAAGCCCTGTGTACGCCAACAGCTGACCGCCTTATGCGCCAAGTGAGCAAAGCGGGTCTTCTTGACCGCATCCAGCACCTTGCGGATCGGGGCGGTCATCTTCCAGAATTGGGCGTTGGAGATGGTGTTAAAGCTCACCCGGAGATGAAGGTTCTGTTCCTCAAGCTGTTCAATATGCGCCTTTTGCTGTTCCAGACTCTCGCGGAGGCCGGCGTTCTGCGCCTCAAGCCGTTCGATTTGCACCTGCCGCGCCTGAGCCGTTTCGCCGAGGCCGGCGTTCTGCGCCTCGAGCTGTTCGATTTGCACCTGCCGCGCCTGAGCCGTTTCGTTGAGGCCGCGGTTCTGTTCCTCAAGAAGGACGATGTGCCCCTGCTGACAGGAAATCGCCTCGGAAATCAGATCAAAATACTCGCTTTTTTCGCAGTTCTGTGACAGCAGGCTGAGGTACTCGCTGCGCTTCTCCGCCGCGACACGATGGAGGATATGACCCAATACACCCCCTCGGAGCAATTCGGTCACGGCCTCCGTCCCGCTCGCGAACGCATCCTGCGCGCAGCCGAGCCTGTTCATCCATTCCCGGACGAGCCGCAATGTGAGGCCTTCCGTCGCTAATTGTTTGAGCGCGCTTGCGCTTGAGAGCTTTTCATCCGTCGTGGAAATTCCGCCTCCGACGGTGTAGGCATAGAGCTTTGCGGGTATGCGCGCGTAACGCTCGGCCTGGCACAGAACCATCAGGGTGAGCAGCGTATCCTCTGCCATGCAGAGCCATTCGCCCTGATAAAACCGATAAGCCTTTTGCAGCAGCTCTTTCCGATAAAGCTTGCTCCAAATGTTCCAGGTGACAGCGCCTCGCTCGGCAAAGCAGGCCTTGACCAGCTCCGGCCCACGCCCTGCGTCCGGTACGGGCCTTTCCTGTGAGAAGCAGCGCTCTAAAAACGTCAATGTCTCTTTCGCGGGCGGATTGCTTTCGTCTGTTACAATGCTGACGCCGAATTCCAGCACATCCGCGCCGATCTCGTCTGCCGCGGCGCAGGCTGTCTCTACGGCTTCCGGCACAATAACGTCGTCCGAGTCCAGAAACAGCGCGTAGTCGCTCGTCATCTGCTGCAACCCGGTATAACGCGCCCCGAGCGAGCCGGCGTTTGGCTGCGAGACGACCCTGATGCGCGCGTCTCGATTCGCGCATCGACGCATCCGTTCACAGGTGGAGTCTGTGGAACCGTCGTCAACGCAGATGATCTCGATATTTCTCTCTGTCTGATTGCAAACGCTCTGTATTGCCCGCTCGATATGCGCCTCGTCATTGTAAGCAATGATAACGACGCCGGCGCGCGGGCGGTTATGCTCTATATTCATAACAGCGCATCCTTTCGAAAAAGTCTGTAAGCATATCTGTGTGTGCCGCCTTCGCCTGTATCAGGCGATATGTGTCCAGTCCGCGAAGACGAGCTCTCCACCATCTGCCACGTAAACATGAACGGTATACGCGTCGCCCGGCTTGTGCCGCCGCAGGTCTACCGTGACCGTCCAGCGGCCGGAGGCGTCCAATTCCGCTTCATACCAGACGATATCGTCCTGACCGTTCTCGTCGCTCCATGTCGGGAACTGCACCCGTTCATACCCGTTGTCACGGAAAGAGATCGTCATACTTTCCGCATCGTCCGAAATGCTTGCCGCAAGCTGAGGCTCCACAGCAAATTCCACATAAACGATTCCGTTTTTGATAAACGTTTCTTCTCCGTTCCCGGTCGCGTAAACGTGTATCTGATAGAAGCCGCCGGAATGATGGCGCGATAACGGCACGACAGCCTCCCAGAACCGGTCTTCATTCAGTTCCGCTTCATACCAGACGATATCGTCCTGACCGTTCTCGTCGCTCCATGTCGGGAACCGCACCCGTTCGTATCCGTCGTCGTACAGAGCGATCGTCAGGGTTTCGCAGTCATCCGAAACATCCGTAATAAACCGCCGATACTCGAGTTCTCCGTTCTTTTTCGGGATGGGAACAAGCTGCGATCCGATCCACGCGCTCCGCTCGGAAAGCCATTGCAGCCGCTCCTCCGCTTCTTCACGCACGGGCGTCCAGCTTTTGCCCCATCTGTTTGCGTCCGCTTCGCGGCTTGCGTCGATCGGGCCCTCCAGCTCATCGCACAGCGACGTCAGCAGGGACGAGCAGGAATCATACAGGGATGCGCGGATTTCGGCCATTCTACTGCAATATATATCAAGAAACTCACGATTTTGGAACAATTCCGGGAAACAGGTGAATCCCGCTGAATGGAGCGGCGACCAGCCTTCTTTTCTGTCCGGATCAGGAGGCCGGCCGAAAGAAGCATCAAGATCCCACAAAGGCCCCATCTTCAGTTGATGGGCCGATTCCCTCCCGCTCGATAAAACGTATGAATAAAAATAAATATTTGATCCGGCTGCATCAGTATCATCAAGAAGATCCTTCGCAATAATCCACGCACAAAAAGTGTTTAAGTCGATGTCTTCCAGATCGCCGCGCAAAATGTTTTCCCCTATCTGCTCCATATGGGTTTCGATTTCCTTCAAACGTCTGTCATTCCTGTCTGTCAGCTCCGGATACTGTATGGTAAAAGCCATCGTTTCCGTCAAAAACTTCGAATGAAAATACACATCCTCATTCCACCAATAGGCGTCGCTTTCGATCAGGAACCCCCCGTCGCCGATATGCTCCCGCAAGGAGCTGCCGTCCTTGGCCTCCGTAAGCAGATAAAGCCCCCGGTATTCATCGTTCAGCACCAGATTCACATAACGGCTCTTGAGCGTCCAATCCATGCCGCACAGTTCTCCGATCCGAAATCCAAGCCAGGTTTTCAGGTTTGCCCCCGCGTCGGCCAGCAAAATAAACCTCGTCTCTGCCGTTTCGTCTTCAAAAAGTCCGACCGGCGCATCAAGAACCAGCTTATACTGCAGCTTTCCGTCCGCTCCCGCGACGATCGCGGATGCGTTCCCCCGCACCTTGAGCTTCATCCTTGAGGAAAAACGCGGCAGGGAAGAGACGTTCTCGATTGTGCAAATTCCCTTTTTGTACGTGTTGTCTGTAATGGTTTGGCCCATAAGGCCTTCGGGCGTATCCGCGACCGAAAACGTTGGCGGCCGGCCGTCGTCTGTCCAGATCCTGATCAGCGGCAGACCCGCTGTTTCAGGATCAAGGAGAAGCTCTTCCTGCGTCCCGGTTTTCTCCGGAGCGCTGAGATCGCTTCTTTCGAAGCACAGATAAACGGACAAAATCAGCGCCGCCGTCATCAAAACACAGACGAGCAGCGTAAGGACGCCGTCTTCGCCGCGCGGGAAAAGATAGATTCGTTTATGTATTATACTGCTTTTTTTCATGATCCGTATTTCCGCTCATCATACGCGGCGCCGCGTCCCGATCCGTGATGCGCGGCTCCTTCAAGCCGACGCCGGGATACCCGTCCCGCCTGTCGGCGGCGAAGTCGGCGATGAGCATTATTTTGATTTGATATTATAACTTCTGCGCGAAATAATTGCAACGAAAATGATGGGAAATGACGATATATTGTTTGCAATTGTTCTTCGCGCGTGTTAAACTGCAGCTGCTTGAATACCTTCTAATATGGATCGCATCAGGAAGTGAAAAGGATGAAGGAACCAATCAAAGTCTCCGTTTTGATCCCCGCGTATAATGTGGAACGTTATATCGATCAATGCCTGGAGAGCGTGATGAACCAGACGCTTCGGGAGATCGAGATCATCGTCGTGGATGACTGCTCAACAGATTCAACGCTTGCGCATATCGAGGCCGCCGCGGAGAAGGACAGCCGCATCCGCGTGATCCGGCACGAGAAAAACCGCAAACAAATGCAAAGCCGGAAGGACGCCGTTCTGGACTCCCGGGGCGAATACGTGATGTTTTTGGACAGCGACGATTATCTGAGTCCCGACGCCTGCCAAATCGCCTATGAAAGCGCCGTCAGATCCGGCGCGGATATTCTCCATTTCGGGACGCGCTTTGAAAACTGCGGAGATCTGCCGGCGGAGTATCTTCAGGAGCGCGAGTGGGGGTCCAATCTCTATCAGACCAATGAGCTTCTGGGGCAGCCGCTTGTGCAGAATTTCACCAGAGAGCTCCTCTCGTCCATGGTTACGCAGAAGGCGGTAAAGGGCAAAACAGCAAAACGAGCCTTCCGAAAAACCACGGATCTGCCCTTATCCGCCGCTGAGGATGAATACACCACCTGTTTTCTTTTGATGGAGAGCGCCAGCCTGGATAAGATCCCGGACAAGCTCTATCATTACTGCTACGGGCGCGGTATGTTTGGGCACCGTGTGGTGACAACACAGGGTATCGCCTTCCATTGCACGGGAGCGATTGCCTATCATGAGTTTGAAAAATATGTGTCAGCGCTTCCCCCCGAAACCGGAGAGGCATTTATCGCCGCCGCGAAAGACGCGGCAAAGAAGCTCAGAAAGAATGCGCTGAATAATCAGCTGGCCGCATGGTTGAATCACATGAAGCCGGAGGATCAGCCGGGCGCCTATCCGATCATGGAGCAGGCATGGAAGCTGGACGGGCCGGGCTTCGTGGGACTTCTCGCGCAAAACGCCTGGGGACGGCGCGCGAAGATCGCCGAAGCCCTCTCCGGGGCGGACTGGCTGAGATTTGAGGCGCGTCCGATCGGGACAATAGGCTTCTATTATCACAGGGATCGGGACGGCGAACCGGGAAAAGCGATCGCCCGGCTGGCCTCCCTTCTGGCCGAACTGCGGGATGAGAGCGGGAAGCCAAGGTACCGGGTCGTGCTGATCGGCGACGAAGCCTCACACGAAGAGGATCGCCCGGTTTCGCCCTCGGTGATACGGGAACAACTGCCGCCGTGCCATGAAAGCACGGATGAAAAATACGCGTCCCGCGCGGAAAAATGGCAGGAGATCATTGTCAGACACGGGATAGACGCGGTCGTTTACTCATATTGGCGGAACCCGGATCAGCTTTGGGATCTTCTGAGTATCAAACGGTCGGCGGGACGCCCTGCCTTCGTTGTGCATAAATGCGATCCGTGTTCATTCATGTACGGGCTGAACCGGCCGTCTTTGAAGGAGATGCTGCATATCTGCTGTCTGGCGGACGCCGTCGTCGCGCCCGCGGAGACAGACCGGCTGTACTGGTCGCGCTGCAGCACGAGAAGCGTAAGGATTCCGAACCCCTGTGAGGAAACGGACGTCGCCGCGCACTGGACTGCTCTGATCGAAAGTCTGGAAAAAGGAGTCCTGCCGAACGCGCCCCGTCTGGACGGAACGGCTGAGGCGCTTCTGGACGAAATAGACGATTATTATGCCGGAGCGCTGGACGGTCTGGCGCGGGAAAGAGACCGGGAGCGCGGGGCCTGGGAAGCGGAGCGCGAGGCCTGGGAGGCGGAGCGCGAGTCGCTGAAAGCGGAGCGCAGCTTTTGGGAGACGGAGCTTTACGCCACCCGGAAAAGCGTGTCCTTCCGCGTTGGGCAAATGATCACGTGGATGCCGCGGAAGCTGCGCGGCGGGATACGCTGCTATCGGGAGCACGGCGGAAAATATACCTTTTACAGGCTGCTTTACCACCTGCGCCTCGCCCCGAACAACGACGGTTCCGGCTTTTAACAGCCTGTTTCAAACATCCTCGCAGGCGACTTCTCCCGCCGCAAAGTAGTAGACGCCCTCCGTGAACTGCGCGGCGCAGAGCAGGAGCGACAAAACCGCCATACAGGCGAGCACCGCGCGGAACAGCGCGCTCTCGCGCCGGCTCTCCCCGCAGCAATGCAGGACATACGCCGCCGGCAGCGGCATCAGGCAGGACGGCAAAAGGGTCTCCGCAACGGCGACGATCCGCCCGACCGTCGCAAGGTTCGGGTCGGTGAAGCTGGCGGAGTAAGGCGAAACAGGCAATAGAATCGGCGCGTTGCAGAAAATCTGCAGCGCGCCTCTTTTTTGTGCCGAAAGTGCCGGGCATGGAAAACAAACGCCCGAAGCATGGCGCCTGCGCGGTCTTCCTGCCGCGCGATCCCGGCTGTTTTCATATCGGTATAACGCCTTTGCCCGCGTGATTTCCGGGGGAGCGTCTGGAAACCGCTTCGTTGACGCGGCGGGAGTTTGTCGGGAAACGGGGCGTCATATGCCCGCGGCATATTTCATTTCAAACTCGTCGACCGGGATCGGACGCGAGAAGAAGTATCCCTGGAAATGGCTGCAGCCCATTTCGGTCAGCGCGAGAAGCTGCTGCTCTGTTTCCACGCCCTCGGTGATCACATCCATCCCCAAAGAACCGGCCATGTTGATGACGGACTTCAGAATGATCCGGCTGCGCTCCCTGTCCTTGATTTCGCGCAGGAAGCTCATGTCGATCTTCAGAACGTCGGCCTTGACGTCCTTCAGGAAGCTCAGCGTCGAATTGTCTTTTCCAAAGTCGTCGATCTCCACAAGGAAGCCCTTCTGGCGAAGCCCCGACACGACGGAATCGCACTTGTCCGCGTTGCCGAGCAGCGCGGTCTCCGTGATCTCCAATCTGAGCATACGGCTGTCCACGCCGTATTTCCTGACGAGCCTTGTCATCTCGCCGACCACGTCGATGCTGCAAAAATCCTTCGCGGAAACGTTGACGGAGATGAAGAGATCCTTCCGCTCCGTCTCCTTCCACGCGCTGAGCTGTTTCGCGGCAAGCTCCCAGATGTAGCGATCGAGCTTGTGGATCAGCCCCGCGGTTTCCAGCGTTTCGATGAAGTCTCCCGGCATCACCATCGTGCCGTCGGGGCGGTACCATCTCGCCAGAGCCTCCGCTCCGATCACGCTGCCGTCTTTTCTGACCAGCGGCTGCAGGTACATCTTGAACTGGCCGCTGCCGAGGGCTTCTTCAAAGCTTCCCAGCACCGTCTGCTCAAACAGGATCTTCTGCAGGATGGCGTCGTCGAAATACGCCACCGTTTTCGACAGATCCTCCCGGATCGTACGCAGCGCCGAGTTCGCGCGTCCGCACATGACGGATACCGGAATGGACGGATCGTCGATCTCGTAGACGCCGAAATGGATGCGGAGCGTATAGACGCCGCTGTCATACTGCTCCGAAAGCGAGCGCGCGACGTGCGACAGGCGATCCTCCCTGTACTTGCTTCGGGGGATCAACACGGCAAATTGATCTCCGCCGAGCCTTCCGCACAGGCCTCCCGACGATTCGGAGATCTCTCTGAGCAAAGACGCCGTTTTGGCAAGGATCTCGTTTCCCCGTTGATCGCTGAACAGCGTGTTGACCAGACGGAAATTCATGATGTTGCCGGTGATCATCACCCATGATTTGCCCGACCTGCTTTTGATCATGCCGCGGGCAAGCTCATAAAACGCATCCGCGTTGAGGGCGTTCGTCAGGCTGTCGTGGTGCGCAAGATAGTGGGCGGCACGCGCGCCGACGTTTTCCGCCTCTCTGTTGTTGACCGAGACTTCGCTTTCCTTCTCGACGTTCACCAGCTCCACGACCGCGTCGTAGATACTGCCGTTTGAAAGCTTCAGCTTCACCGGATTCGACTGCACAAAGTAGTAATTGTCTTTGAAATGCTCCGCCTTCTCCTGATGGCATCCGGTCCTGCAAGCCAGGGCGCTGGAGCAGTTGATGCATTTCTGCTCGGAATTCCATATGCCGTAGCAGCTGTCGCTCATGTTGATCTTTCCGTCGTCGTGAAGCTCGATGATGCGGCACTCGATCGGGTCAACGACGCGGGCGAGCGCATATTGTTCGGACATCTCCTTCAGAAATGCTCTGAGCTCCCCGACGGTGTACTCGCCTACCTTCATCGGAGGCTGCGCCATTCCGCGCGCGGACGCCGACGTGCGGTACCGGTCCCGTTTTTCCTCATACATTCTCTCGTCCGCGTTGGAGATGAGCGTCCGGAGGACGTCGGAGTCGGACAACGTGGCCCGGGCATAACCAATCGAGAAATCAGAGCTGGCCGTATCGTCAATGGCCGGCTTGTTTTGCCTCAAAGCTTCCAGCTTCTCCTGAAACGCCGCGTCGGACAGCTCCGGAACGATGACAAGGAACTCGTCGCCGCCGTATCGGTAACAGTGTTCCTCGCCAAACGTTTGCGCGAGAAGCTTGCCGACCTCCCGAAGGATGCGGTCGCCCTCGTCGTGGCCGCGCGTGTCGTTGATCAGCTTGAAGCCGTTCAGGTCCAGCATCATGACGGTGACGTCTTTTCCCAGATATGCGTCGTAGTCGCGCCTGAGAGCCAGACGGTTTCCGATCCCTGTGAGCGCGTCGATGTAGGCCATATCGTTCAGGTTCTTGATGTAGACGTTCAGATTCATGATGAGCTTTTTGAAAGAAGCGGTGAGAACGCCGACCTCGTCCTTCTTGTCGTAATCCAGCTCCGTATCATAGTAGCCCTCGCTGATCTGCTCCGCCGCCTTCGTCAGCGTCCGAAGCGGATTTGTGATCCGCCCGACGAACGCCATGATGAGAGCGACAAACACGACCAGCAGCGCCGCAAACGCGATGGCTATTTCCGCGGTCCATTGGCGCCATGCCGCATTGATCTCCCGAACGGGGACGGCGACATTCAGACGCATTCCGTTGCTCAGGGGGAGCCAGACAGCCTCCTTTTCAACGCCGTCGAAGGAGTAGCGGATGAGCGTATCGTCGCTCAGAAGCCCGCCCGGCACCTCGGGCTGCGTCTCCATCGTCGCGACGTCCATGCGGGGGTGATAGACGATCGTCCCCTCCGCGTCGTTGAGGAACGCGTATCCGTTGTCGTAGAGCGTGATGTGGTTCACGACCTCCGCCATCGTGGAGTAGTCGATCTCGATACCGATGACGCCGACAAACTGCCCCTCCTCGTACACGGGGACGTTATAGGAAATCACGCGGGCGCCGAGATTTTCCGTCATATAGGGCGGCAGCCAGACGCCTTTTCCCGTCGCCTTCGGCACGGTGAACCAGACCAGAGCCGAGGTGTCGTCCGTGTCGTAATCGGTTATATCGGTCACCTCGTGCTCCCGGAACCCGTTGTCGTCCGAATGAACGTACCAGAAGCCCTTGACGCTCTGCGAGACTGCCGGGTCGATCCGGTAATAGTATGTCAGGACGCCGTTGGTGTTGTACGCCAGCTTCTGAAACACATCGCGGACCCGCTCCATGTGGGCGCGGAGGGTCGCGTCATCCAGACCGTTCAAGTCGGATTCCACATAGGACGCGACCGTTTCCACAGACCCTTCTACGTTTTGGAAATAGTAGTTCAGGTCTTTCTGCCCCGTTTCGCACAGCAGGAGCAGCGTCTGTTCCGCGTCGCTGTTTCCGATATCCCGTATGGCCGTCACGCCGAAAACCGTGGCAATGAGCATTGCGACCACGATGACGCTGACTGTCATAGCGGTTATTTTGGCTTTGATCGAATGCATGAAACCGCCCTTCTTTCCGATTCCTTCCTGCAAATTTCCGTGTTTTGTGATCTTCCCGACGTACGGGCGCGCTTTAATTCTCCGCTTCCCAGATCAGCTCTCCAAGCGTCTTGAACAAGTGCTCCGGCTCCACGGGCTTTGTGAGATGCGCGTTCATTCCGACCTGCAGCGAGCGCTGAACGTCCTCGTCAAAGGCGTTCGCGGTCAGCGCGATGATGGGGATCGTTTTGGCGTCCGGCCTGTCCAGCGCGCGGATGGTCTGCGTTGCCTCCAGACCGTCCATCTCCGGCATCTTCCAATCCATCAGCACAAGATTGTACGGCTCCTGCCTGGTGTGCCGGATCTCCGGCATATGCAGGGCTTCCTGACCGCTCATGCAGATATCCGCCCGAACGCCGGCGTCGTTCAGGACCGTCCGCGCGTGTTCGGCGGCATATTCCTCGTCGTCCACGATCAGCACATGGATCATGCCCGGATCGATGGAGGAATCATGCGCTTCGTCCTGATGTTCGCTGTTCTTCAGCGTCACCACGACCGTGAACTCTGTGCCGACGCCCTTTGAATTTGACGGCGTTGGACAGGATGTTGATGAGTACCTTCTGCCGATCCACTTCCTCCATTTCGGTGATCTTCTCCTTCGTGTTGGCGGCAAGCTGCATGAAAGCGCGGGTCAGGACGCCGATCTCATCGTCCTTGTCATACTCCAGCGAAAAATCATAGTTGCCTTCGTCCACCTGCTTCGCGGCCTCTGTCAGATCGCGAAGAGGCTTGGTGATGCGGCCGGTAAAGCGCATCATGGCGATGATGGCGATCGCCAGGATCGCAAGCAGCTCGATCATGAGGATCCGGATCATGCCCGTCCACCCGCTGTTGATCTCGGACACCGGCGCGCATCCTTTGCTTCGCCGGCCGACCTGTCTTGGCACTTCCTGTTATATTGTACCACACTGTCACCGACCGTCAAGCGGGTAAGGGCGCAAGTTTTGCCTGTGATTTACCGCCGTGTCCGGCGGAGCTTTTTGCGCTGAAAAAACGTCATGCCCCCGCCGAAGCGGAGGCATGACGGTGAGAAAACAACGGGAGGGGAGGCTCCGTCCCCGAATTTGCCCGCGGGATTGGCGGCGGCTTACGGTTCGGGCTCGTCGCCTGTTTGTAAAACTGCGTTCGACGCGGATCATTCCTCGCTGAAATCCGTGTCCATGGCGACCTGCAGCGTGTAGTCGGGATACGCCTTCTGCACGCTTTCGCAGATCTCGCGGTATACCTGTTTGCGATCCTTCGCGTCGAAGCTCACGACGATATCGAACCGGAGCGTCTTCTCCGCCTTGTCCAGATAGAAGCCGTGCATCTGCATGACGTGGGGATGCGCCTTCGTGATCTCCTCGACCTGCTTTCTGGCGGCGACCGCGTCCGCGTCCCTTGTGTTGATGGAGTACACGCCGATCGCCGTGAGGAGCACGTCGTGCTTCTGAAGCACGTCGACGGTGACCTTGCGGATCAGCTTGTCCAGATCGTCCGCGGACAGCGTGTCCGGGACCTCGATGTGGACGGAGCCCTTGTAGGAATCCGGCCCGTAATTGTGCAGGACCAGATCGTAAGCGCCGCTGATCTCCGGGTAGCCGGTGACGGTCGCCTTGATTTCCCGCGCGAGCTGCGGGTCGGCGCGCTCGCCGAGGATCTGGGAGAGCGTCTCGCGCAGCATCTCCACGCCCGACTTGATGATGACGACCGCGATGATCGCGCCGAGCCACGCCTCCAGCGAGATGTGGAAAAGCAGATAGATCGCGGCGGCGACCAGCGTGGACGCGGAGATGACCGAATCCAGCGTGGCGTCCTCGCCGGAGTTGACCAGCGAGTCGGAGTTGACCTTCTCGCCCACGCGCTTGACGTACCGCCCCAGCGCGATCTTGACCACGACCGCGACGGCGACGATGATCAGCGTGGCGGCGCTGTAGTCCGGCGTGTCCGGATGGACGATCTTCTTCACGGACTCGATGAACGCGGTGACGCCGGCGTAGAGCACCAGCAGCGAGATGGACATCGCGCTGAGGTACTCGATCCGTCCGTATCCGAAGGGGTGCTTCTTGTCCGGATCTTTTCCCGCGAGCTTGGTTCCGACGATCGTGATGACGGAGCTTGCCGCGTCCGACAGGTTGTTGACGGCGTCCATCACGATGGCGATGGAGTTCGACGCCAGACCCACGAACGCCTTGAACGCCGCCAGAAAGACGTTCGCGACGATGCCGATGACGCTCGTTCGGACGATCACAGCGTCACGGCTGCTCGATCTGTTCATATCCTCATGCTTCACAGGAACACGCCTCCTTTATACCAGCAGCGAGCGCACCTGCTCGCGTTTTTCGTACAGCACGCACCCGCCGTTGTGGTCGTCGGCGAGCAGGTCGCCGGAGCGCAGGGCGGTGAACAGGGCGGAGTGCATCGCGTCCTTCAGGCTCTTGTCCCGAATGTTGACGTCGGAATACGGCGAGAAGGGACAGGGCTCCGCGCCGCCGTGGGAATTGATGTGGAAGAACCCGCGCCCCGCCGCGAGACATCCGCCGGAGCTCTTCTCGTCGCCGGGGAAGGAGACGAACACCATCTCCGGATGCTCCGCGCGCAGACGCGCGATCTCGCCCGCGAGATAGTCGCGCTCGGCGTCGCCGGGGGCAAGCTCGGCGCTCTCCTCGGTCACCGGCACGAACTCCACATAGATGACCGCCTTGCAGCCGCGGTCGGAAAGGCTCTGGATGAAGGCGTCGGACGACACCTCGCGGATGTTCTGCGTCGTCACCGTGACGGACGCGCCGAAGATCAGAGCGCGCTTCCGGAACGCGTCCATGTTGGCGATCAGGCGGTCGTAGACGCCCCTGCCGCGCCGCGCGTCGGTCACGTCGCGATTGCCCTCGATGCTCATGATGGGCACGAGGTTGCGGCAGCGGTCGAACAGCGCGAGGTACTTTTCGTCGACGAAGGTGCCGTTGGTGAAGATCGGGAACAGGATGTTCCGGCGCTCGCCCGCGGCCTCGATGACGTCGCGGCGGAGCAGCGGCTCGCCGCCCGCCAGCAGGATGAAGCTGACGCCGAGGTCGTCCGCCTCGCCGAAGATGCGGAGCCATTTCTCGTCCGTCAGCTGCGCCACCGGCTCCGCGTCCACCGTGGCGTGGTTGCAGCGCGAGTAGCAGCCCGCGCAGTGGAGATTGCAATTGCTGGTGATGCTGGCGATCAGAAACGGCGGGATGTGCTCGCCGCCCTGCTCCGCCTCCGCCCGCCGCCTGGACGCGGCCTGGCTCGCCGCGGCGAAGCGGAGCATAAAGGCGCTCTCCTTCGGGTTTTTGACGGTCGCCTTGATCGCGTCCGCCACGACCCGCTCCACGCCTCTTGTCAAATATGCCTGGATGTCAAAGTTCTGATCCATGCTCTCCACCTCTTTCCATACTTTGCAGGGCCTTCGTCAAAAGCTGACGCAGCAGAAGCAGCTCCTCCTGCGGCATACTGTACCCGCGCCGGGATGCGCAGGATCGCCGGGGATATGGCAGCCGCGTTTTCCGCGCGGTCACGCCTCGTTTTCCTCGCGGATCACGCTTCTGCGGCGGTGCTTTTTCGCCGCGTAGAGCAGCTTGTCTGTCTCCTTGATCAGCTCCAGCAGGCTGCCGGACTCCTCGCCGGAAAAGGCGAGGCAGCCCACGGAAACGCCCACATAAAACGGCAGGCCGCTGCTTTTGTTGAAGCTGTCGCAGGCTTGCGCGAGATTTTGGCGGAAGCGCTCGATCCCCTGCGCGTCCTCCGGCAGGAAGACGGCGGTGTACTCGTCCCCGCCCGTCCTGCCGAGCAGGCTGAGCGCGGGAAGCGACTCGCGCAGAACGTCCGCCGCGGCGCGGATGGCGACGTCGCCCATGTTGTGGCCGAAGGTGTCGTTGATCTGCTTCAGATGGTCCAGATCCGCCATCACGGCGACGAAGCGGCTCTCCGCGCCGTGCCTGCGCAGGAAGGGATACACCTGCGAGAGCAGCCCCGGGCGGTTGTACAGCCCCGTCAGGCTGTCGTGGCTCGCGGAATAATCGAGGATCTGGTTCTTCTCCTCCAGCGCCGCGCGGTTCTCCTGCTGCTCCAGCGAGAGGAAGAGGTAGCGCAGCCCCGTGCCGATCTCCAGCGACAGGGCGTAGCAGAAGAGCATCTCCTCCTGCCGGAGGGAGACGATGAAAACGCCGTAGTGCGTGTGACCGAAAAACAGGGGGAACGCCGCCAGCGGCGCGTCGCCCCCGTAGACGCAGGCCGTGTCCGCGCCCGCCGCGCAGAGGCGCTCCTGCGGACAGACCGTGACCTCGCGCCCGTTCTGGCGCATCTGCGGGCAAAGCTGCTCCGGGACCGTGAGAAACGAGTCGCCGCTTGCCGCCGCCGGCTCCGGCAGAAGCAGGATCTCGGAGTACTCGATCCCGAGCGTGGAGAGGAGCCCGCCGAGCTGCTGGAAGAACTCCTGCTTCGACACGTCCTCCTTGAGCAGCTTGCGCAGCATCAGGGCGGTGAGCATATTCCGGTCGGTCATCCGCTTGATCTTGGAGCGCCCCTGATTGACCCGCGACACGCTCGACCTTGCCGCCGGCGCGTCGCCCGCGCAGCCGCAGGAGCAGCGCACCTGCAGCTGCGCCGGAAAGCGGCTGGACGCGGGACGCTCGCCCGCCTCAAGCTGCCGGATCAGCCGGACGACGCTGGCGGACAGCTCGTCCAGATCCTGCCGCACGCTGGTCAGCGGCGGCTCGGCATAGGACGCGGCGTCGTTGTCGTCGAAGCCGGTCACGGCCACGTCCCGCCCGGGCGTCAGAGCGTGGCGGCGCAGGACGCGGTAGGCGCTCTCCGCCATCGCGTCGTTGGCGCAGACGATGGCGTCGGGACGGGGATGCGCGGCGAGCAGGGTCTCAATCTTCCGGTCCACATGGTCGGTGAAATCACCGAAGACGATCATGCTGTCCGTCACCGGAAGGCCGTGCCTTTGCATGGCGCTCTCGTAGGCGTGCCGCCGCTCGTCCGCGTCGGCGATCCCGCGCGGGCCGGAGACGTACAGGATCTCCCGGCAGCCGTGGTCGACGATGAGGTGCTCCACGCAGTCGGTCATGCCGGCGCGGTTGTCCACCGTGAGGGAGTAGCAGTTGGGGCGGTCCAGCTCGGCTTCCAGCAGGATGACCGGCACGTCGGGCAGGCGGTCGAGCAGCTCGTCCGCGGAGAGGGCGTTCGGGATGACCGAGATCGTCCCGAACGACACGATCAGATAGTCCGGCTTGAGGTACTTGCTGTATTCGAACTGCGTGTAGTAATGGCTGTCAAAGCCGTCGCCCGCGTAGTCCGCCAGATTCAGATAGCGCGGGGCGTCCAGCCCCTGGAACAGGCGGACGGAGAAGCCGCCCGCTTCCTTCAGCGCGCCGTACAGCTTCTGAGCAAGCCTGCGGGAGTAATCCGTATGAAAGCTGCCGGTCATGATCCCGACGATCTTGTTTCCGCTGCTCATGGCGGCGCCTCCTTTCAAGGGGAGTGACGGGGTGGGATACCGTGGCGCGCGAAACGCGCCCAAGAAGATTGTACAGCGCAATGCGGAAGGAATCAAGGAGCAATTGAGGGAACTTGCGCGCGACGCGCTCCGATCGGCAAAAAAGCGGCCGTCCGTGAAGGACGGCCGCTTTCTGCTGCGGTGGGTTATTTGTCCGCGTAGGCGCGGCAGAGGAAGGTGACGATCTGGGCGTGGTCAAGCTGCCCAAATACAAAGATTCTTTGTGGATGTGCCCTATAAATCTCTGTTTGCTTTGCGGATGAAAAGGCACTACAATATGCTTGAAACATCAAACCGATACGGATCGAATACAAATCAAAATATATTTGGAGGTATTTATCATGGGTTGGAAAATTCTGCTCCCGCAGGAGATCATGAGCGAGGGCCGCAAGCTGCTTGAGGACGCCGGCCACACCATCATCGACGGCCGCGGCTTCGAGACCGAGGACGTGCTCGCCGACTTCAAAGAGCATCAGCCGGACGCGATGATCGTGCGCATCACCCCGATCACCCGCGAGGTCATCGAGAGCAACCCCAATCTCAAGGTCATCGTGCGCCACGGCGCGGGCTTCGACGCCCTCGACGTCAAGGCCTGCCACGACAACGGCGTGCAGGCGCTCTACGCCCCCGTCGCCAACTCCACCTCCGTCGCCGAGACCGCGCTGCTGCTCATGTTCGAGATGAGCCGCAACGTCACCGTCCTGCACAAGACCTGGGTCGACGACTATTACAAGGCCAAGCTCAAGGTGCGCAAGAACACGCTCAGCGGCAAGACCCTCGGCATCGTCGGCACGGGCAACATCGGCTCCCGCGTCGCCAAGCGCGCGCTGGCGCTCGAGATGAACGTCATGTGCTATGACCCGTACAAGCCCGCCTGTGACTTCCCCGACGGCGTGGAGGTCGTGCGCGACCTCGACCGCATCTTCACCGAGAGCGACTACGTCTCCCTGCACGCGCCCAACACCCCCGTCACCCACGACATGGTCGACATGAAGCGCCTGAAGATGATGAAGCCCACCGCGTTCCTCATCAACACCGCGCGCGGCGGCCTCGTCAAGGAGGACGACCTCTACGAAGCCTGCAAGACCGGCGTCATCGCCGGCGCGGGTCTCGACGCCATCCGTCAGGAGCCGGTCGATCCCAAGAACCTGCTGCTCACGCTCGACAACGTCATCATCTACCCGCACATCGGCGGCAACACCACCGAGGCGGCGCACCGCGCGAGCTACTTCGCCGCGATGGGCGTGCAGGAGGTCTACGAGGGCAAGCAGCCGACGTGGCCGATCAACGACATCGACTACAACACCGCCCCGACCTACACCGACACCAAGAAGCCGAACACCAAGCCCGCGGGTATGTTCGAATACTGAGATCAACGCGTTTACCCTCTGCGCAAGCAGAGGGTAAACAAGCATATCAAAGCAGATTTCACTGATTTTATCAAACAAATATAACGGAGGGACAAGAACATGGCAATTCAAGTCGGCATCAACGGTTTCGGACGCATCGGGCGCATCGCGCTGCGCAGCATGATCGAGCGCGGCAGCCACACCTACCACATCGCGGGCATCAACCTGCGCAACGCGGACCTTGACTTCATGGTCTACCAGATCAAGTACGACACGGTGTTCCGCACGTTCTACGGCAGCGTGGAGCACGATGGGAAGAACCTGATCGTC
>Ga0129307_1001152_pt1 | contig 31178 bp, 23 predicted proteins | sample P1105metagenome_FD_94437 | JGI IMG/M metagenome (GOLD analysis project Ga0129307, IMG submission 94437) | Capybara group fecal microbial communities from Wisconsin, USA - P1105 metagenome | ecosystem: Host-associated > Mammals > Digestive system > Large intestine > Fecal | place: USA: Wisconsin...
AAGGTACTGTCCTTCCTGCGTTTCCATATAGTTTTCACCATGGGTATCCATGGTGGCGATTACATTTTCCGGAGGATATTCTTTGATCTTCTCCTTAACGGCTTCCACAATGCCAACTGCCTCGCCGGTTCCCAGCGAGCCGTCAATAAAGTCATTCTGCATGTCTATCACAATCAGGATCTTTTTCATTATCCAAATCCTCCTCATGTTGGTTTGTACAGCCGGCGCAGCGGAACCTGCTGTTTCTGAACTTCTTTTAATCGATTATACATGTTTCTGTACGAATAATCTTCCTCCATCCGCTTAAAAATGCTTTACACATCCTTGAAGAAATCATAAAAAACGGCCCTGCCTCTGCAGCAGGGCCGTCGGGCCATATCAAAGTTATGAAATCCAGCCATTTCTGCGGAGCTCATCCAGGATACTTTCCAGCATCTGCAGATAAGTGGTATCATCGTTGACAGTCACTTTGGCAGCAGCCAGGTCGTGATAGCGCAGTGCCTCCGTATAGTCGCGCTCCTCCGCCGGCTTGTCATTCTCCTCATATATCAGACAGATCGAATGCAGGGTCTCCGGCAGGTGGTCGTTGGGATAGAGCCTCTCCATCTCCGCCAGCGTGTCGGCTGCCGCTGCCGGCGTACCGGCCAGGTTATAAAGCCAGATCGTATTAGTATACAGGTATTCTTTCTGCACGCCCAGGCGGATCGTCTTTTCAAATGCTTTTGCGCCAAGACCGGCCGCCTCTTTATCACCGGTATCCTGATATTTCTGATAATACGCTTCTCCCAGCATTTCCGTGTAGACTGGGTTTGTCAGGTCTGCTCTCCCGGTCAGCAGTGTAATGGATTCGCTGTACGCCTTTATATCACGGTAGATTTCCGCCAGGGAACGGATCGAACGTTCACGGATCATATCATTCTGTGTCCCGTCCAGGGCTTTGCGGAACGCGTCTATGGCATTGTCCGTTTCCCCCTTGGCCAGATAGGTTTCTCCCAGAACATAGGATGTTACGTCCGCCTCCGCCCCCATGTTGGTGAGCATCACAAAAATGGTAGCTGCCTGGTCAAACTCCCCGATGCGGGCCAAACACACGGCATAGTTGCGAAGGCTTTCCACCTTCCACTGGTATCCTTCCCGCTGACCAAGCTCGTAGTAGTGGGAAGCCGAGCTTTCAAAATCTTCCATCATATATTCGGAATCCGCCAGAACCCCGATCAGTTCCTCATCCCCAGGCACTTTCACCGGCTCCAGGGCAAGGACTTCTTTGGCAGCCGCAGCTGCTTCCTCATAGCTGCCTGCCAGATAGAGATCTATAGCGTTCTGTTTTGCGGCCTGCCAGGCCTCTTCTGCCGCCCGGCTCTCGGCTTCTGCCTGTTCCTGGGCGAGACGTGCCGCCTCGGATTCCGCTGCCGCCTGGGCTGCTGCCTCTGCCGCCGCCTTTTCCCGGGTGGTCTTCTGCCAGTAGAAGATGCCGCCTCCGGCTGCCGCGATCAGGAAAATGATCCCCGCGATAAGGCCTGCCTTGCTGCCGCTGCCGCCCCGGCCGCCTTTGCCGCGGCCTCTTCCCTGACTGCCGGCACCTGCGCCCGTCCCCGGATGGGGTCCGAAATCACTGACAGTCTTCTCGCTGTCTTCGGCTTCCGCACCGACGGTCCCAGCTCCGATGCCGGTGTTTTTTCCTGCCCTTTTGGGGGATCCAAAGTCGCTGACAGTCCCATCCTCTTCCTGGGAGTCCGCTCCGATGCCGCCCATATCTGATACGGTTCGATCATTGTCGGCCGGTCCTGCAGTCTTTTCATACTCTGGGACCTTCTCTTCCTCCCCGGTCTTGACATAGTCTACTGACGGCTGGGGTGCCTCATCTCCGCCGGGATAGATATACCTCGCCTCCTCCCGGCTGTAGAGAATTGCCTCCAGATCCTGACGCATCCGCAGCGGCACCTGGTAGCGCTCCTTCGGATCGTAGGCGCAGGCCTTCAGCACGATCTCCGCCAGCCGTCCCTCCGCGTGAACCGGCGGCGGCAGCGGAACACCCGAGAATCGTTTCGCCAACGCATTCTCCCGGTCGCTGTGGGTAATCGGGGCGGGATAGGCCGGCAGGAAAGGCGTCCGGTTCTCGTTCAGGAGACGGTACAGCACAATGCCCAGCGAATAGATATCCACCGAGCTTCCGTACTCCTGGCCCTTGTAGACCTCAGGCGCCATGTAGGTGTATGTGCCTTTTTTGGACAGGCCGCTGGTGGTTTTTTCTATCGTTCTCGCAATACCGAAGTCCCCCAGTTTGAAGTCCCCGTTGGCAGAGATGAAAATGTTTTCGGGCTTTACATCCCGGTGGATGATGTTGTATTTCTGGCAGAGCTCCAGGGCTTTGCACATGTCGATCCCCAATTTAATCACATCTTGCCGGGTGATCTGGTGCTGCTTGGCATATTTGTTAAGGGGCGTCAGCAGTTCCATCTGGATCAGGATATCCCAGCCGATGCTGCCCTCGTGTGGGATCACCTTGTGGTTCTCATAACTCACGATATTGGAGTTGCCCTTCAGGTGGCTCATGAGTTCGAATTCCCGCACCAGCTCCTGTACGAAGCTCTGGTAATAAGCTCGGACAGCATTTTCATCCATCCCGTCCGCCATCACTTCTTCCAGCTCCGCCTTGCTTGCCGGCACGGTAATGGCCTTCAGCGCCGCCTCATAGCGGACGCCGAAGTCCTCCCTTTCCATGGCAAAGACCTTGCCGAAACTGCCTTCGCCAAGCTGCCGGGTAATCCGCCATTCTCCGAAAATGGGCTCGTACTGCTTGTAGTAATTGATATCCACGATACACCGCCTTTATGGTTATTGATTGCCTTTTTCACTCGTACGGCCGTAAAAGTCTATGATTTGATAGCGGTCCTCCGACCGGGAAGGATCCGACAGGTCTTCAAAACGCTGCGTTACGTCCTTTCCGCTGTAGGTGAAGATATAATCATATTCATGCGGCTCCTTTGTCTGATTAAAGGTATGTGTCACAGACAGTCTGCCGTCTTCATGCTCGTAGCTGCGGTCATAGGAGCCGGGTTCACTGCCGAACTGTGTATCCGTATGGCTGGAGACCGGCAGCCGGCTGCCGGCCGCGTATTCATAGCTGGTCCTAGTCTCCTTACTCTGGTTCCGGTAAAGATTTGTCAGCTCTCTCCCATAAATATCATACTCGCCTTCCAGATAATTGCCGTTCGGCATAGCATCGATACGGGTAAAGCCGTCTTCCCGGAAAGTATAATCGCCCAACAGCAGGAAGGGCACGTAGGAGTGGGCTGCTATTTCTTTATAATACCTGGCTGCGGTATCGAAATCTTCCAGGGCCACGCTGCCGCAGTAAAGGACCAGGACTGCGCCCTCTTTGTCATGCAGCTCCGGATGCGCTGTCACAAAATCCACAATGGGCCGGTCCATGCTCTCCACATAAGAGCTGGTGATCATAAACCTCGGTCCCTGGTAGCCCACCAGCATGTCATGCAATGCCAGGAGGGCATCCCCGCTCACTTCTTCGTCCTCAGACAAAGCCAGTTCCATCAGCATACTTCGGACGCTCTGAACCCGCTCCATGTCCTCAGCTTCCATGGCCTGCTGACCGGAGTACCTGACCATGGAATGTATAGCTTTCCGGCTGGCCTCCAGTTCTCCCGCGTCATATCCGTACTGCTCCGCCAGGGCATAGTCCTGCATGGCAAGGGCCAGATTTGCGGCATACTCTTCCGGGTTTTCCGACGCCTGGTACAGGTAAGCGTCACCGCGTCCCTTATAGGCTTCGCCGTTCTTCGGGTCGATGTCCAGGACTGCGGTAAACGCCAGTATGGCCTCTTTATAGTTTCCTTCCGTCAGGAAGTTCCAGGCCAGCTTCAGCTGTTCCCCCAGATCCACCTCTTCCCGGGTCTCATGCGCGGTTTCCTGCAGAGCGCCGCCCGCAGCCGTAGCCTCTGCGCTGCCTGCATTTTCCGCGCCCGTCTCCGCCGCGGTCTTCTGCCCGCAGGCTGCCAGCAAAAGGAAGACCGCCGGCAGGAGGACCAGCCATACGCGGATCCCGGACCTTTTAGTGTCTTTTGAACGTGTTGCTGCCGATGCTGATTCTTTCATAGTTTTTCCCATTTCCGACTTGTTCCCGTGTATGTGTTTGGCGCTTTATCCCGCGCAGTTGTGCCGGCACTTATCCCGGGCAGGTGTGCCGGTGCGCCGGCGCATTATCTCGGCCCGTAGCTGCCTTCGTAGTCGGCTTTCCTCAATTCCGTCTCGCCGCTGCCGTCCGAATAGGTGACTTCGATATCGATATCCCAGCCGCTGTAATGGAACTGCTCATCCTTTGTATAGGATTTCCCGGGCGAGCTGACGCCGGCCGTATGGATGGAGACCAGCTGCCCGTCGGCATAGGTATAGCTCCGGTCATAGCTGGAGGTATTGCCGGCGCCTGAGGTGACGGAATGCTCCGCCAGGCGGCGGGGACCGTCGCTTTCGTATTCGCAGGTATTCACAGTGGTGGCTCCGCTGGGCCATCGGATGGTGGTGGAAAGCAGCCTGTCGGCAAAGTCATATTCCTGGGTATGGTCATCCTTGTTAATGGTATAGCCGTCCTCCCGGACTTCGTAGCCTTCCGGATACCTGGTATGCAGATTTTTGATTGGAAACATTCTCCGTGCAGTATCCAGGTCCTTCAGGGCAATGCTGCCCCGCCAGAGGATGTTTGCAAGGCTCACATTGTCTTCCGCCAGGTCCTCATGCCTCCTTGCGAATTCCACGATGGGCCTGTCGATCTCTTCGATGTAGTCCTGGGTAAATACGATATCGGGGCCATACCCGGTCAGCATACTGTTCAGGGCGCCGACAGCATCCTGGGATTCTCCTCCGGGAAGCTCCACCTGCTCTGCCAGATCTATCAGGAACTCCGTGTAGCTTTGGATCCTTTCCGGCTCCCGGCTTTCCTGCACATGTTCCGTACAGGCCATCCAGAATCGATTATACCGCTCCCCGGCTTCCACGTCTCCTACAGTATAAGGCTTCAGGATGAGGGTCTGGCGCATGGCAGCAAACATCGCTTCATCATCTCCCTGCGAAAGCGCTTCCTCTCCAGCCCCGAGACTGGCCAGGAAAAGCGCATTGTAGGACTCCCGGCGGGCTGCAAGGAGTTCCTCCCTGTCCGCCCCGTTTTCTTCCGCCATTTTGTAATCCGCTTCCGCAAGGTTAACATAATCTGAAAATGTCAGTCCGTTATCCATCGCGCTGTCCGGCTCCATAGCGGATCCTGCCTGTCCCAGATACGCCTCTGCGCGCCCCCGGTAGGCGTCCCCGTTTTTCGGGTCGATGTCGATGACTGCGGTAAATGCCAGCACGGCTTCCCTGTAGTTGCCCTCCGTCAGGAAATCCCAGGCGAGGCGCAGCTGTTCTTCCAGTGTGGGCGCGGCCTCTGCCCCATCCGCGCCGGTATCCCCGGCGGCGCCTGCATTTTCCGCACCGCCCGGAGTCCCGGCGGCGCCGGCACTGTCCGAAACTGTGCCCTCGGGATCTGTTTTGGCATTGTCCGCAGCGGTTTTTTGTCCGCAGGCGGAAACTGTGAGCAGGACCATAGTGAATAAAACCACAAGAGATCCCCTCAGCGCTGTTTTCAATCTTTTATTTTCTGATCCGTGATATGGCATTGTCATCTCCGTTGAAGGATCTGTATCTTTTGATCCGGCACTTGCCGCCTGCAGGTATCGGTCACTCATATGCCGCCTGCATTTCCTGCTCAATAGCTCACCGCCCTGCTGCCGCCGTAGTAGTCCAGCTCCCAGACCGTTGTCTGGGGATTTTCCAGGTCATAGGTCCGCGTGATGCTGCACTGACCGCCCGCATATTCATAGGTATAGTCATATCTGTAATTGCCGTACCCGGCCCGGGAATCCGTGTGGATCTCATGTTCTGACGCCAGCCGGCCGTTTTCATATTCGTAGCTTATATCGTCGGTCCATCCGTCATTGCCCTTCAGGATCTGTGACAGGATGCGGGGGCCTGCAGTTTCATACTCCCAGGTCTCCACAGCATTGGATGTCTGCAGCCTGACGATCCTTCCGTACCGGTCATACTGGCTGACGCTGCCGTCAGTTCCGGTCCATGTATAGCCGTCGCTGCCGAAACTGTACCCTTCCCGGTCCTTTGTGATTTCCGCCATATAGGCTTCGTATACCCCGTCAGCCGACCCCATATCCCCCAGGGCAATGCTTCCTTCAAAGAGGATCATGACCCCGTAGCGCGTGCCGGCAAAAGCCTCATGTGTCTTGGTAAACTCCACGATGGGCCGGTCGATCTCCTCAATATACGAACCGGTAAGCTGTGACCGGTACAGGTACGGGGCGCCCACCAGCATCTGATAGAGCCCTGCCCGGATGCTTTCCTGGCTCATCAGGTCAGGGGCAATGCCGGCGGCTTCGGCGCCGTCGATCATTTCCATCAGGAGACTGGTGTAGTTATGTATCTGATCCATTTCCATGCTGCCGCGGGCGCCTTCCTCACAGGCCTTCCACAGGTCCCACATATTGTAAGGATTGAAGCGGAAGGATTGCAGTGTCTCCTCATAAGGCCTTAAGAGCACTGCCTTGCGAAGGCATGTAACGGCAAGGTCATAATTTCCTTCGTCCGCTGCTTCCCGGGCTTCCTCCCCAAGTTCTTTCAGCAGCTGCTGCTTAATCTCCACCCGTGCATCAACAAGCTCCTGCAGATCCGCTCCTTCCGTCAGATATGTCTGCGCCTGGTCATAGTCTGCAAAGGCAAGTGCCACATATTCCGAATACTCCCGGTATTCTCCCGTTTCCCCGGCAAGTCCCATATAAGACTCTGCGCGCCCCATGTAGGCATCCCCGTTTTTCGGGTCGATGTCGATGACTGCGGTAAATGCCAGCACGGCCTCTTTGTAATTTCCTTCGGTTAGGAAATTCCAGGCAAGGCGCAGCTGTTCCTCCAGTTTTGCGGCGGGGTCGCCGTCCTCCGCCTGTTCAGCCGCCCCCTGGCCGCTGCCTGCCGAACCCGGGCCGCCGTCTTTTGCTTCGGTGCCGTTTCCTCCGCCGGCAGCATTTTCCGAAACAGCACTGCCCGCGCCGTCCGCGCCGGCAGACTGGCCGCAGCTGCTCAGGAGGGCCATGAGCAGAACCGCTATCGCGCTGCAGATCAATATCTTGTTTTTCAGCCCTTTCATCCGCTTTTACCTTCTGATCCGATTTTACCGCAGCTCGCTGTAAACCAGTTCTTTTGTAGAAATTTCCGTTTCTCCATTCCCTGAATTATTCTCTTCTGTGATCGTCACGCTGTTTCCGCTATATTCGTAGGAGCGGGTCCAGTTAAAATCATACCGGTTCCCGGTGCCGCGCTTCCAGGTGTGCCACTGTTCCTGTACAAGCCGCCCGTTTTCATAGATATAATCGGTCTCACTGCCGTCCTCGCCGGAGGCCTGGGTCGTTACGCGGACCGAGCGGATCCGCCGGGGTCCGTTCCCCTCATATTCGTATTCGTTATGTGATACCGCTCCGGTCTCCGTAAACGTATTCTTCAGCCACAGCTGCCTGCTGTAAATGTCGAATTCCGTTTCCGCGTTGGTCGTCCCTCCGCCGGTCACATACTGAAGGGTATATCCGCCGTCACCGAAGACATAATCCATGTTGGACGCGAAGCAGCGGGCCTCCACCATCTTCGGATACATCCGCGCCGCCGTCTCAAGGTCTCCCAGGGCAATGCTGCCGTAGTAGAGGATCTCGATCCCGTTTCCATTTTCCTGATACTCTTCGTGTCTTCGGACCAGGTCCACAATGGGGCTGTCGATGGCTTTGACAGTGTCTATCGTAAGGTAACAGGTGCTGTACTGTCCCACGATCATGGATTTGAGCCCGCCGAGGGAAAATGAGGCGCGGTCACAGGTCCAGTCCTCTTCCGTCAGCTGGCTCTGCTCGGTGATGTCGATCAGCATCCCGATCCAGGAAAGGACCAGGTCCTGATCGCCGCTGCTTCTGACGCTTTCTCTGCAGTCTTCCCGCAGACTCTTATACTCAGGGTTCCAGATAAGGTAGTTAAAGCCGCCGGTCATGGCCGCCCTTCTCATCTGTTCAAAGCAGGTCTTATAGCTGCCCGCTTCATATTCCGCAGCGGCGCTCTTCAGGAGCCCCGCGCAGAGATCCAGCTGCGCGCTGTGCCTTGCATCCGGCTGATCCGGCAGATACAGGGCAGCCTGCTCATAATCTTCTGCCGCAAGGGACAGATAGTTCGCGTAATCCTCCGCGCTGCCGCCGGTCCCTGCCTCTCCCGCAAGGCCCATATACGATTCCGCGCGGCCGCGGTAGGCGTCGCCGTTCTTCGGGTCAATGTCGAGGACAGCGGTAAAAGCCAGCACAGCCTCCTTGTAGTTTCCCTCCGAAAGGAAATTCCAGGCCAGCTTCAGCTGCTCCTCCAGCTGCGCTGCCGGGTCCTGTGTCTCTTCAGCCTTTGCCGGCCCGGCGCTCTCTGCCGCAGCCTCGGTGCCGCCTGCATTTCCCGCAGCCCCGGCGCCCGCAGCGCCTCCTGCAGATGCCTGATTGCCGCAGGCGCCGCAAAGGAGAGCAGCCAGGAGCCCCCCGATGATACATATATGCTTTAATGTCCTTTTGCAGACTGCTGTTCTTTTCATGCGCTTTACTCCTGCAAGGATACGGGCCGGGATCTATAAAGCGGCCACTTCGGAAGTCATTCCAAGGTCACTTCAGCAGAGCGCCGGTGCCGTTATAATTCACGGCCCGCTCTTCCGTCCTGACATTGCCGGTGGTGCCCGTATAGGTCACTGTCACATCCATGCCGCTGTAGCTGTAATCGGTAATTCCGTGCTCCCCGGTCCACGTATAGAACTCGTCCAGCTGTACCAGCCTTCCGTCCGCATAGGTATAGGTCCTTACGGTGGTGTGCGCCCCCCGGGCGTTGGTGTGTGTCACTGAAGACTGCAGCAGCCGCGGGCCGTTACTCTCATACTCATAGGTCCAGACCTCGTCCGTATCGGAAGCGACGTGGCCGTCCGGACCATCATACTTATCCAGATGTGCCGTGGCCCCGAGGCAGTGTCCGAAAATGTCAAACTCCCGGGTCTCGTGGCGGTATCCCGCTTTGTTGGTGCCGGTCCAGGAATATCCGTCCGCCCCGTAGTCATAGGAGCGGGAAGAATCACTGTAGGCCCAGGTGCCCGCATGGATCTTTTCCACCTTCAGGGCGTAGGCCCGGGCTGCCGTGTCCATCTCCCCCAGGGCAATGCCGCAGCGGTAGAGGGTCTCGATGGCGCCGCTGCTCACAAGGTATTCTTCGTGGGCCTCGATGAACTCCAGGATCGGCCGGTCTATTGTCTCAATATAATCCGTAGTCACAAAAACCTGTTCTGAATAGCCCACAACCATGGACTCCAGCATCATCAGGCCCAGGCTGTTGCCGTCTTCCCTGAGACCGCTGTTTTCCGTGATCTCCATCAGCAGGCGGCAATATTCCATCGCGGTATCCGCATCCCTTTTATCCTTGATATAGGGCAGGTATTCATACTGGAAGGTGTCGAAATAGTCAAATTGCAGATCCGCCGCGCCCTCCACCAGAGATGCCCTGCGCATCTGCTCGAACATCTCCTCCGGATCGTCTGCCTCCATGGCGGCATGGGCCTTTTCCATGCATTCCGTGTACAGCTTTTTATTCTGCGCTTTGCGGGCAGCCTCCAGATCTCCGGCATCCTCCAGATACTGTGCCGCCTGATCATAATCACCTGCCGCGAGAGCCAGATAGGATGCATAATCCTCCGCGCTGTCAGCCGTTCCGGCCCAGCCCAGGTAGGATTCCGCACGCCCTCTGTAGGCGTCGCCGTTCTTCGGGTCGATCTCGATCACTGCAGTAAATGCCAGTACAGCTTCTTTGTAGTTTCCTTCGGTGAGAAAATTCCAGGCCAGCTTCAGCTGCTCCTCCAGGGAAAGGGCTGCTTCCGTTTCCGGGGCCGTTGTTTCCGCTGTGCTCTGCGCTGCTGCGGCCTCCACGGCGGAACCCGTCCCGCTGCCGGTCTGTGCCCCTGTCCCCTGGCCGCATCCTGTCAGCACGATCAGGACAGAAAGCACAGTGCATGTTAATATATTGATGAAATATTTTGTTTTAAGCAGATGTCTTTGTAAATGTCTCATTTTTTTAAGAAATCCAGGGCATCTATGACTAAGCTTCCGCGCCCTCCACAAATACCGTCAGCACCGTCACATTATCCCGGCCCCCGGCCGCAAGGGCCGCGTCCCGCAGGGCAAGACAGGCCAGTGCGGCCCGGCTTTCATTCCCGGCACCATTTTCATTCCAGGCATTATTCTCATTTCCGCCTGCCGCATTCCCGCCGGCTTTATCTCCGCCGACCAGGATCTCCCGGATCCTTTCGTCCGGCACCATATCGCTGAGTCCGTCCGAACAGAGGAGGAAAATGTCGCCTTCCCTGAGCCCGGTCACTTCTGAAAATGCCGGCTCGATCACAAATTCCTCCGGGTCGATCCCCAGATGCTGTGTCAGCGAATGCCGCGCCGGATGCTTTGCCGCCTCCTCTTTTGTCAGCATTCCCTGACGCACCATCTGCGCCGCCCGGTCATGATCGGTACTGAGCTGCGTGAAGATCCCGTCCCGCAGCAAATAGACCCTGCTGTCTCCCACATTGACAGCAAGGCCCCTGTCCCCGTCGAGATAGAGGGCCGCGAAGGTGCTTCCCATCCGGGAGCCCTGCGCCTCCATTTCCCTGCAGATAACTTCATTGGCAGCTGCGATGTCTGCGACAGCCCTTGCCCGGATCCCGGGAAATGCTGCCGGCTGCAGGTTTTTCACTGCCTCCATGGAGGCGATCTCCCCGCAGGCTTCTCCACCCATTCCATCGGCCACCGCCGCCAGAAAACGCAAAGAAACTCCGGACCAGACCGACGCGAATTCCGGCTGGTCCGGGTCTTCCTTTATTTTTCCCATCAGCCAGGCCGCGTCTTCATTGTTGCCGCGGACCCGGCCGGGGTGGCTTATACACGCTGCCTGCAGTTGATAGCTTTTATGAAAGAATAACACGGCGCTTATGCGTTGCGGATGGTGCTGGCCACCTGCTCTTCCTGCTGGCGCATCTGTACTGCGGAGTACTCCATCAGTTGGGCGTACTCCTCCAGGGTCTGGGCGAACTGGTCGAAGGTGGGCTTCATGCTGTCAAACTTCGTCACGAAGGTGGTCTGGGCATCGCCGGTCCAGATTTCGTTGAGAGCATGAATCAAGTTGGTGATCTTAATCATAACCTCGTCGTGCTCGCCCTTCAGGGTTCTGACGTCCTTTGCCTTCTGGGTCAGAAGTTCATAGTTCATTAACATGCTGGATTCCATACTGTAGTCCTCCTTAAATAATAAATACTAATGTTAGTTCAGTGCTTTTTCTCGTCCACCGGTTTAATTTCCGAAGGGCAGGCCGCTTAAGCTCCTGTCCAGAGCTTCAGCTTCGTTCACTGCCTGTTCCGTGATCCGGATGTATGCTTCCAATGCCTCATGGAAGCGGGTGATAGCCGCCTCCCCCCGCTGGAAACGCTCTATCAGGGCCTTCTGCGCCTCGCCTTTCCAAACGGAATCCAGGCCCAGGACGGTGATCTTAAGATTACGGATCACTTCCATATCCTGTGTGCGCAGCTGTTCCAGGTCCCGGAAAGTGCTGTGCATTTCTGCCGTTCTGATCTCAAATGCTGCCATAGATATTCTCCCTCAGTTAAACATTCTTGTCAAAAGTCCAATATACTATACTTCTGCGGACATTTTCTGTTTCCGGACAGCTTGATTTATTTATGATATTGAACTACCTGGTTGATCCGCGCCACATAACCGCCATTCTTTTTATAGTCAAGCTTTGTCTTGGCCATATCTGAATTATATGTGAAAATGCCGGCGTCCTTTCCGCTCGGATCGATGATTTTCCATGTGCCGTCGTCATTCTTTCCGACTACTGTGACATAATGCGGGGTCGTAATAATATTTCCGTCCTTATCATACAGCAGATTGCCATATTTATCTCTGGAGGCATGAGTACATCCGATAATCGGTGCCGCGTATTTGTCCGGATCAGATCTGTATTTCTCCCAGGCTGCATCCAGCGTATTTATGGCGCGTTCCTGCCCGCTGAGACCATCCTTCGCCTGATTCAGTTTTCTGTAATTATCCACAGAAAGTCCGTTGGCTGAGGCCACCGCAGACCACGACATAGTCTGGGAGGTGCCGATCCTATCCTTTCCTTCCGTAGAATTATCCTGCCAGTTGATCTGATTGACATCATCCTTCGGATATTTCTGATGATAGTTTACCTGCATAATATCCTTCGGCAGCACCGGTTTTCCGAGGAGAGCCGACATCACGGATGCAGAAGCCGCAACGGCACAGCCGGAACCCGCGTCATAATTGTCCGGCCAGATATTCTTATCCCGCTGCTTGGAGTAGGCACTGATCATCTGCACCTCATGGGACCCCTGTATCGTGGTGCCGTTGGAGCCGCCGCTGCCCCCATTGCCGCCGGAGCCGCCATTATCATCGGAGCTCCCACCCCAGTTTTCTCTTATCCATTTGAGCATCTCTTCGACTTTTTCCCTCCATGCCTTATCATACCATTGAAGGCTGGCGCCAATGCCGAAGGCCGCTCCTGTGACGGCCCCGGCAGCTGCTCCGGAAAAAACGCTTCCCTTTCCGGCCATAGCCATGGACGCCACTGTCATGGAAGGCAGTGCTTCGATTCCTTTCTGAACCATATTATTGGCCTGGTCCGTCATCTCCGCCGCCCTTTGGGCCGTCTGGGACAATGTCTGCAGCTGGGAAGCCTGGTATGCAAAAGCACGCTGATTGCCGATAGAGCCTGTAAGCAGAGTACTGCCGGAATACCTGCCGATGGCAGAAACGTCATCGCGGAGTTCATTTTCCAGACTGCGAATCTGGTTGTCCAGCGAAGACAGATCCCCCGAGAGTTTCGCCAGTTCCCCGGATAGGCGGATCAGGTCATCACTTTTGATTGCTATAAGACTTGCCATATCCGAACCTCCCAACTCAATGCGAGCGCATATAGTCCGCCAGGCTCTTGTCCGCTTCTACCAGGTTTTGGATCACCTTACGCAGGTTCTGGATCTTCATTTCCATGGACTGGACGTCATTTTCCTGCACGCTGACCCAGGTGTTCAGAGTTTCCTTCATCTTCGTTCCCGAATCGCCTTTCCAGGCTTCCTCAGTCAATGCTGCCATGGACTGAACCCGGGACTTCATATCCCGCGCTTGACTGGCAAGGCCTTCCGCCCGTTTCAGAGCGCTGTAAGCCTCTTCCACCCGCACCCGGAGCTGGGCGCAGCGCTGTTCTTCCATTCTGCGCATCACTTCCTGATTTGTTTCCCCGATGGTGCCTGGAAGCGTACGGTCGGAATCCTTGATACCGGCAATATTCCCGATCCCGGCGTTGATGTTCCCGACGATGCCCGGCAGTGTCCGGTCAGAATCGGACACGGTATGCTTGGCCCCTGTGGCAATACCGGCACCAATTGAAGACGCCGCATTTCCGGCACCCGACCCGGAGGTCTTTCCGCCGGATGGTTTCAGGAGATTTCCCAGAGATTTAAATAATGATGCCATATTCTCTACCTCTTTAATAAAATATGATCCTGCAAATACTTTTTTCTTTCGCTTATTTCTGGTACTGGTAGATCAGCGAGATCTGCCCCACAAAGCCGCCTTTTTTCTTGCTCTTCAGCTGCCAGCAGCTCTTTTCGGCTACCCCTTTAAAAGTGTATAAGCCGGCATTGTTGCCGCTGGAGTCGACAATGTTGTAGGTACCGTCCGCGTTCTTTCCGGTCACCACCACCTTGTGACTTATGGAAGCGCCGTTGTGTACTGTCTGTACGCCGATAATGGGAGCGGCATATTTCTTGGGATCGGTCTGGTACCGGATCAGTGCCTCGTCCAAAGCACTTACAGCTTTTTTCTGCTCAGCGGGGTCGGCGGCTTTATCGGGATATTTTTTGAAATCCAGGCCATAATTATGCTTGGCCGTGACGCCGTATTTCTCTCCCACCTGAGACCAGTACATTTTTTCAGCGTTGTTTGGCTCATACTTAGCATTCACAGCCATGATGTCCTTAGGGAGCACTCTTTGGCCGAGCAGGCCCGTGAGGGCCGAGGCGGTAGACGCTACGGCGCATCCCTTGCCGCCTTTATATCCGTCCGGCCATTCATTGGAGTTGCGGTCCCCGGACCAGGCGCTGATCAGCGGCACATCATGGTCGATGGAAGGCTTCGGCTCCTTGAGACCGCCGTTATTACCGTTGGTTTGATCACCATTGGGCTGATTGCCGTTGGTTTGATTGCCATTGGGCTGATCCGTCCCGCCGTGATTTCCAAACAGCCTGCGCAATATTTCCAGGATCTTCTCAGATTGATTCCTTAGCCAGTCTATAAAGCCGAAAGAAGCAGTCTGTCCCAGGACCATGCCTCCGGCCCCTGCTGCCAGCCTGCCTGCCGCAAGACCGCCCGCCCCTCCGATAAGGCTCTGGACTGTCATCACCGGCAGGCCGTCGATCCCCTTGTGGACCGAACTGCTGACCTGATCTGTCATTTCCGCTGCCCGCTGCGCCGTCCCGGAAAGCGTCTGGAGTTGGGAAGCCTGATAGGCAAAAGCCCGCTGATTCCCGATGGAGCCTGTAAGCAGCGTGCTTCCGGAGTATTTACCTATAGCGGAAACGTCATCGCGGAGCTCATTTTCCAGGCTCCGTATCTGGCTATCCAAGGAAGAGAGATCCTGCGACAATTTCGCCAGTTCCCCGGAAAGCCGCCGGAGTTCGTCGCTTTTGATTGCTATAAGATCAGCCATTCTTAGCACCTCGTAATTTTTAAAATGCTGCCGTCCCAGGCGGCATGCTGGGCTAATGTCTCCTGCGTGGTTACCGGAATGTCCCCGATCTTCAGCTGCAGGTCTGCCCAGTTCCCGAACAGGCCTGCATCCATCTGCCGCAGCAGTTCGATGAAGGGACCCTTCCATTTGCCGAAAGGCACGGTAAGCGGCAGTTCAAAGTCGGCTCTAAAGCCTGCGGGGCCTTCTACTGTCACAGTGGTCTTATCGGGAGTCATGATTCTTCCTCCGGCTCAAACTCTTCTGTGTTGTAGATGTTGCTTTCCATCGGCAGCAGGTCGTCATGCAGCGCCGGGGTCAGCACCAGCCATTCCCCCTCCAGGTCGTATTCCATCTCCGTCTGCATGATATGGCTGCCCATGGTAATATATGTGCGGCTGACGGGCTCGAAGCCTTCGGCATAGATCGTAAGCTGCCATTCCTCGCCTTCACCTCCGGAAGCCTCCGCCAAAAACTGAAGGACTTCCACCGGACAGCCAGCCTCAATGATAGCTTCTGCCTCCGCATTGCGCAGCAGCTCCGTATTGATCCTTACTGCAGCGGACGTCAGCATTTCTTCATATTCCGGAGTCTCCAGGAAATCTTCCGCTTCGCTCCGGGCATCCTCCGCCCTATAAAGCAACGCGTCCCCTTGCTCGGTAATCTTCAGGAAAATATGATTGGCCGCCAGAAACTGCCGGTGTCCGGATTTCGTTTTGCGCAGGTACACATACCAGTCTCCGGTCTCCGCTGCCTCCTTCAGTTCCGCCGCGAGATCCTTGTCCAACTGCAGCTCTCCGTCAAAGTTCAGACTTAGCAGCTTACTGGCCGTGAGGCGTTCCTCTGCCTCGGATTTAAGCCTCTGCGCGATCTCCGCCGGCAGCTCGTCCAGCGGATCCGCCAGTCCCGGAAGCATACGTAAGCCCAGAATCCGCAGCGCGCAGATCAGCTCCATATCTGTCAATTCCCAACGCTTCATAGGTGCTCCTTCCTCTATGTTCGCTTTTATCAGGCATGCCGGTATTTCTTCCTGCTGCCCCTCTTAATCTATCCGTTTTATCGTTCCTTCTTTGCGGTCATCCTGATCGGCTTATCCGCCCAGGTAAATGATCGTATATTATTCCGCATCCTGCATCAGCCGGAACCGGAAGGTTTCCGTTCCCTTTTTCAGCCAGGCGTCGCCCTGCTCCAGTACCATGTTCTTTTCGATGGGATCAAGGGATGTACTGACTTCCAGATGCTGCATAGCCCTGCCGCCGGCAAGGATCGCCATACCCTCCGTCAAAGCCGAAGCCACCGGCTCCATAAACTGCTTCAGGGAATCGATATTTCCCGGTTCGTCCGCTGCCAGGATCATGATCTGCAGCCCGGCCCCGTTTTGCAGCAGGGCCTGCAGCCTCCGCATGGTCTGGCGGGAAGCCAGGTCTACGAACTTACGGTAGCCGTCGATAGCAAAAATAATAGGTTCAAACCGGGCTTCCGAATCCTGTTCTTTCACGCCGGCCCGCTCTGAAGCGCCCTCGCTCAGGGCTTCGATGTAGGCATTGACCGATTCTTCATCCGCAAACACGTCCCCGCGGCTTTCCAGGAAAGCATACTGATTCGGATCACCGAAAACGGCTATATTGTTGCTTGGGACGGCTGCCGCCTGGCGCAGCAGCATTTTCAGGATCAAAGTATTCTGCTCCGGATCCAGGCCGGAGATCAGCAGACTCTGTTCGGAAGCGGGATCGATGGAGATCCCTTTCAGACTTTCCGAGCGGATTCCCAGCATCAGCACCCCCGGCTTTCCCTCCGGATCCCGCACACTGCCGTAGGCCACCTGCTCCGGCATAGCCAGCAGCTCTTCTTCCATTCCGCTGCCGTACCGGTCCTTCAGTTTAGAGGCCAGTTCACGCATAGCCTTTGCATAGCCCGCGTCGGAGGTCTTGACCGGCAGTGCCGTCTGGATCTCCAGTACGGCGCCGTCGCGGATCAGGCCGCGGCCCGGCAGGTTCTCGGGATAAAGCCCCCCGGTGCGCCCCACGATCTGGCTGTAGTCGGAAACGTCCGCCATCTGCAGAGCCACGTGGGTCCGGATGCTCTGGTTGAGCTTGTATCCCAGGCCCGCAATGGTACTTGCCGTAGCCACCAGCAGGATGCCGTAGTTGCCGCCTTCTCTGCCCAGCCGGATGAAGAAGTCCTCCAGCTTGGGATAGAGCTGCAGCACCGGAGCGAAGTTATCCACCACCAGTACGAGGTAGGGCAGGGGCTCGCCCGTAAGGTTGCGGTAGGCTGCCAGGGTGCCTACACCTTCCGCGGAAAACATTTCCTTACGTCGCTGCATTTCCTGACTTAGCTTCTGGGCGATGGAAAAGATCTTCTCTTCTTCGTTGTCGTTGGCGATGCCCGCCATATGGGGGAAGTCCCGAAACATGCCCAGGCTCCAGCCGCCGAAGTCCATGGCGTAGATCCGCACGTCCTCCGGGCTGCAGGAAAGCGCCAGGGAGGTGATCAGGGTCTGTAGGAAAGTGGTCTTGCCGGAACCCGGCGAGCCGATGATCACCGCGTGTCCTTCCGAGGACAGCGGCAGCCTGTAGGGCCGCTGTATCTGGCGGGCCGGGTCGTCGATCAGAGCAACCACAGGCGCCAGGTCCTCGCCGGAATTCATACTGTCCGCCCGCAGCAGATCCTCCAGCCAGATCCGGTCAGGCATACGTCCCTGCCAGATGTGGCGGGCATCCGGAATGTGCTGTTTTTCCGTAAAGCTGCGGATATATGCCACCACGGCGTCGATCTCCGCGCCGCGGTTCTTCTTCTTTTCCTTCCTGTCCGCGGTACGCAGGGTAATGCGGTCCCCGCTGCGGGTCACCGCTGCCAACTTCGGGGCAGTTTCCTTCTGTTCACGTCCCGAAGGATCGTAGGGTGCGCCGCTGTAATAGGACTGCACCGGCTCGAAGACTTCGTCTGTTCCTACCCGGACATAAGCGCGGCCCGGGTTTGTGATCCTGGCGGCGTCATCATGGCCTCCCAGGACTTCCTTGCTGGCACCGGCGCTGGCCACCTTGAGGCACCAGCGGAAACGCACGTTGGTCTCACTCTCGCCGGAAACCACGCCGGACGGATTCTGAGTCAGCAGCATGATATGCACGCCCATGGAACGGCCGGTACGGAACAGGGAATTGACCTCACTGGTGAAATCCGGGAACTTGGCCTTGAACTCCGCGTACTCATCGATGATGACAAACAGGTAGCTCAGCGGCTCCGTCACCTTGCCGGCCCGGTAGAGCTTAAGATAGCCGGTGATGTTATTGACCCCCGCAGCGTCAAACAGCGCCTTTCTGCGCTGCAGCTCGGCTTCCAGCGCGATAAGGTTGCGGGAAATGTTGGAATCCAGGTCAGATATCGTACCCGCCAGGTGAGGCAGGTTCACAAAGGGCAGGATCAGGCCGGTGCCCTTAAAGTCAATCAGAACAAACGAAACATCCAGCGGGGAGAACTGGGTCGCCATGGAAAGAATCCAGGACTGCACCATTTCCGATTTGCCGCTGCCGGTCATGCCGGCCACCAGACCGTGAGGACCGTGTTTCTTTTCATGAATGTCAAAATTGAAGGATTCGCCGTTGGCCCGGACGCCGATGGGCACGGACATGGACTGCTCCGGCCGGGCGTTAGCCCAGTAATCCTCCAGATCCAGCTCCTCAGGCTTTTGAATATTATACCCTTCCATCCAGCTGATGGATGTGGGCAGCATTTCCGAAGAGTCTTTTTCCGGAAGGCGGATAGGCGCCATGCTCCTGGCAAAGCGTTCGGCATCGGCAGCATTGACCGTATCCGGCACCAGGCTGCGCCTTTCGGAGGCATTGTCCTTATAATATAGTTCCCCGGTACCGCCGCTGATTTCGAGAATTTCCTGAATCTGTCCCGGCAGACCGGTAATGCTTTCGCTCAGGTAAATGCTGCCGATCCCAAGCATCGGATCGTTTCGGAGCAGCCAGGAAAGCACCGGCTGGTCCTGCAGCAGCGCCGGCTGGTCCACAATAAACAGATAATACGGAAGCTGCGGCCGGCTGTCCTTCTGCCATTGCCCGCTGTTGGCCGCTGCCCGGCCCTTGATATCGTCCGCGATATCCTGAAGGAAATGTCCCGCCTCGAAGCTGTTGACAGCCATATAGCGTATCTGTGCACCGCCTGCTGTGTGCGGGAGCCAGCGCATCATGTCCCATTCTTCCTTGCGGGAATCGTCGTAAAGAAATACCAGCTTCAGATCCTGATAGCTGTGGTTGAAGGCAGCCTGCAGGACCAGAGCGCGGGCAGTCAGGGTAATGCTTTCCCTGGGTCCCACAATGCCAAGGCCCGGCGTGCGCATCAGGTCTGCCAGCACAGGCATGCCGGTCACTGTCCGGTAAGCCTCTTTCAGTTGCTCCGGCGTCCTGGTATAAGTATCCTCCTGGATGGTAAACCCAACCCTCGGCACGTCAACTTCCACGGAAAGCGGCTCTTCCCCAAGTCCGGCCCTCAGCGCCATGAAATCATTGTCCCTTATTGTCCTCTCCCACAGTCTCCGGTCAAGGTGTTCCACCAGGCGGATGCATTCTTCGGGAGACGGATTTGACGAAAGCAGCGCGTCCTGCTGCGCCCTTTGGGCAGCCCGGATCTCTTCCTCCTTCTCTTTGATATAGCTTTCGTACTTCTCTGTGCGCAGCCTGTCCAGGCCCTCGTGGGAGGCTTTCTGGCTTCGGTAGTTCATCACGCTGCCCACGGCGCCGATCAACATCATGGGCACGGAAAACATGAACATCACCGGCCTGGCCTTCATCACCACTGTCATGACCGTGGCCGCAAGGAGCATGCCGATCAGCGGCATGAGCATCTGGAAAATATTGAGTTTCGGGGTTTGTCCGATCCCGGGAGCCGCGTCGATCGTAATCTTGCCCTGGGGACGCTGTTTAATAAGACGTGGAGAAATAGAATAATAAGGATACTCCGACCTGACAGCAGCCTCTTCCTCCGGCAGATTCAGGGATATGGTATCCGGATCGCCAAAAATACGAAGCCTGTTATCGCTGAATTCCATCAGATAAGACCCGATCAGGATCCTGTCCCCGGTACTCAGCTCTGCATCATGGATCTTTGAACCATTTACAAATGTTCCGTTGGTGGAACTGATATCACTGATGTGCCATACGGAACCGATCTGATAAATCTTGGCATGGGAGGAAGACACCCGCCGGTTGATGAAACGCAGATTGCAGTTTTCCCCTCTTCCGATCAGGATCTCCTGCCCCGGTACCAGCGGCATTTCCTCCGCAGGCGTATCATAGAGGGACAGGAACTGCAGCCCCACCTGAGGCGGATTTCCAAGTGTCAGCATATCGCCGTGCCGGAGTACCTGCTGTTTTACTTCACGGCCCCCTGCAAACACATCTCCTTTGCAGACCGCTTCCCACTGTCTGTCTGTAAACCGCAGTGTTACTGAAGTCCTGGCTCCGATATCAGCCGGCAGCTGATAGTCTGTTTTTTTACCGGTGCCGCCGACAACAAACTGCTCCTCCGGCTGCAATAAAAAAAACTTTACTTCCTGTTCCTGATATATCAACAGCTGATCGTTCATGGGAAAATCTCCTTATGAAGACGATGATACTCTATGAAAACGATTATACTCTGAACGGGCCGCATTCTCAAGAAAAACACACCCGGGAATGCCTCAAAGTGACCTGTTTATGGACGCCCCGGCATCCTCCGTTTATCTGTAAACCGCCAATGTCAGAGCTGTATAAATAACGACCATCCCTCCAAAGATCAGCGCCTGTTTTCCCCTGTGCTCCGTCAGAAGACCCACAAATTCACGCACTGCCGCATTGGGCCAGAAGTACCACCTGGTCTTTGCCCCCATGCCGACTGCCCGCATTTTCACACGCCTCGCACAAAGGCCTCCGCGGAAAACATGGTAGTTGGTGGTGGAAAACGCCACTTTGCCTTCCGGATTCCTCTCCCATATCTTTTCTTTGGAAAATTTCATGTTTTCAAATGTGCTTGTGGAGCGGTCCTCTTCAATGATCTGCTCTTCGGGAATTCCCTGTTCCATCAGGTAACGTTTCATGGAGGCGCTCTCCGAAATCACTTCATTGCTTCCCTGGCCGCCGGAAGTAACAAACACCAGGTCTTTGCCTGTTTCCGCCAGCTGCTTTGCCCGAAACCTAAGCGCCCGGTCGATCCTTCCTCTGAGAAGCGGGGAAGGACTTCCGTCCTTACGGATTCCGCAGCCAAGGATAATCAGGAAATCCCTGTCCGGTTCCGGTTCACTGTTCGCAGCAATCGCTTTGGCAATAATGGCACCGATCAGCATGCATTCAAAATACAGGTAGACCGCCGCAAACAGATTGCCGAAAAGTTCTGTCAGCCATGAAGCCGTCCCTGATCCGGATACGCAGGTATCAAACACAAAAAGAAAGACCTCTCCTGCCGCCATGAGAAAGGACAGAATAATCCCCAGTATATTGACAAAGCGCTTTCCTTCATGGCGGATCAGGGAAATGTTGGAGATGCAGAGCGCAGCCGAAAATACAAAAATAAACGGTGCCGAAAGGAACATGTAGTTTTTCGCGGATTCCAACAGAATACGGGCAAGCCTTTCAATGTGCGCTCCGCCGCTCCCGCCGTATATGTCCGGATACCGGACAATCTGCACTGTTAATACAATATGGGTGGTCAGAACCGACAGCAGAAACAGCGCAAAGCCGGTGTAATAATTCGTGTTATAGGAATAGGGATTATACTGCAGCTGCTTAAAGAAGGCGCTCACCAGCAGTATAATCACCGTAAAAAAATACAAATCGAGGAGAATGCTTAAATATAAAGCATTCCCCTCTCCTTCATTCCGCATCAGGATAACTGCCGTTGCCGCCGCAATGACGGTCAGTACCGCAATATTCCACAGTGCCGGTTTTTTATTCCTGGTATCAAACTTTATCCATCCTGCCATCACAGGTTTTTCCCTTCTCTCCGTCAGCCCTGCCGTTCTGCCGCGCAAAGCGTGCGTTTAGCTGCAAACTGTAACGGCAACCGTTCCGCTGCAGCTGTTCCGGTCTCAGTTGCAGGCCGGATCCTGCATCATTCTCTTGACGATCTCTATTCTCTTATCCATGTATTTTGCCCAGACAGTATCGTCCAGGAAAGGATTGACACCCTCCTCAAGCATGCGCTTCCGATGACCGACAATGTCCACATTGAAGGTATGATTCGGAATGAAAATATCAACCTTTTCATCCCGTACCCGGGCAAGAGAATCGATATGCTTCTGCCGCATGGAGTAAGAAGTATCCCCGATTTCCAGAAGATAATCCTTCTGCAGTGTATTCAGCCCGAAACCGCCGAAGTAGCCGACTCGCTTTTTGATGCCGTTTTCTTCCGCTTCGAAGAAGCAGGCAATGGTGCCTTCCGTATGCCCCGGCGCCATGTAAAACTTTACCTCTGTGTTTCCGAAGCGGATGACATCCCCGTCGCCAATCAGCCTGTCCGGCGTAAACAGTTTACCCGCGATATCCATCGAATGATGCAGGAAGGACAGTTCAGGCCGTTCCAGAAACATCTTCGCATCCGGTTCTCCCAGCAGGAGCTCCGGATTACTCAGTCTCTTCAGAAGTCCGACGGCGCCGAAATGGTCCATATGTCCGTGGGAAAGGATGATCCAGCGGATATTTTTCGGATCGAAGCCCAGTCGCCAGATGGCGTCGATCAGCATTCCCTCGCTGCCGAAATTTCCTGCATCCAGTAACAGCAGGCCTTCGCCGGTATCGATGAGGTATGCGCAGACCCAGTCGTCACCTATATAATACAGATTTCCATAAATCCTGAATGGCTCCACATAGCCCGCATACCGGTTGAAAAACGGGTCCGCCTCTTCACCGAACTGCTGCCCCATGGTCACCTGTCTTTGCAGATACGCTTCATACTCCTGACGGATGCTCATGTTGAGTTCTCCCTGCCTTTTCAAGGCTTCTTAAACGTTTTACAAAAAAATCCATTCCAAGTATCTTTTTATTATCATACCACACTTATAAAAAAAACAGGATGTTCTGCTGAAAACATCCTGTTTTTATCTGACGACAAACCTGCCGTTATTTTTTTCTACGGGGATAAACATTGCCATGCCTTTTTAGGCATATACTGTCTGCCATCCGGATATGTACTTAAAGATTGTAGTACTTCTCAAACTCGGCGGGGTGAGGAATAGAAGACATAATTGCACATTCCTTACGCTTACCGGCAATGTAATTTTTAATAAGTCCCTCAGGGAACACGCCTCCCCTGGTCAGGTAGTCATGATCCGTTTCCAGTGCACCTAATGCTTCATCCAACGAAGTCGGCAGCATTTGCAGTTTTTCCTTCTCCTGCTCCGAGAGTGCATAGAGGTTGACATCATAGGGGCCCCATCCGTTTTCTTTTGGATCAATCCTGTTCATAATGCCATCCAAACCTGCCATTAATAATGCTGCATAGCAAAAATACGGATTGCACATAGCATCAGGATTCCGCAGCTCAAAGCGGCGCATATTCGGTGTCTTTGCATATGCCGGAATGCGAATGACCGCGCTGCGGTTACTCATTGCATAGCCCACTGTCACCGGTGCCTCAAAGCCTGGCACCAGGCGTTTGAATGAATTAGTGGATGGGTTTGTGATAGCGCAAAGGGAAGAAATATGCTTCAAAAGTCCTCCCATGAACCAATGTGCCTCCTGACTCAGATGCGCATAGCCATTGTCGTCTGAAAAGACCGGGCTTCCTTCTTTCATAAGCAGCATATGTACATGCATGCCGCTGCCGGCTTCACCATAGACTGGTTTCGGCATAAATGTCGCACTCAGTCCATACTTTAGGGCGGTGTTGCGGATGATGTACTTAATGAGCATAGTGGCGTCTGCCATTTTCGACATCTGGCCAAGTTTTGGTTCTATCTCAAACTGTCCTGCACCACCGACTTCCGGATGATGATATTTAATGGGAATACCGGCTTCTTCCATCAACATACACATTTCACTGCGGCATTCGTAGGTCCGATCCAGCGGTTTTGCTATATGATAGTGTCCCTGCCGGGGAACTATAATACCGCTTCCGTTGCTGCCGCTATTCCATCCCGCCTGCTCTGCATCCAAACTCATGCCAATCTCGTTGGGCCCGACCTTCCATGTTACTTCGTCGAACAGATAAAACTCAAACTCCGGCAAGATCAGCATCGTATCAGCGATACCGCTGCCTTTCATGTACTTTTCTGCAGCAAGGGCTATATTGCGGGGATACTGGTCCAATGGACGGTTATCCGGATAATCTATTATCATGGCGTTTCCGGTCATTGAAAGTGTCGGCACCTCGCAGAATGGATCGATCTGCATGGTATCTGGATCCGGTATAAAGACCATGTCACTTTTTTCCACCACGGCATATCCGTAGTTCGAGGCGTCGAAACCGATTCCATCGGTCAAAGTCGATTCTGTTAAATTCTGTGCAGGAATGGTCACATGACGGTACTGACCGTTGATATCTACCATCTTGAAATCCACCATCCTGATCCCTTTTTCGCGGATAAACTGCATGACTTCCTTAATTGCCGCAGCCATGATCTGCTACCTCCCATTTCTGTATTATTATCCATGAAGCAGACAGAATAATCTCTCCAATGACTCCTGTTTATCCAGTGATAAAATCAGTTCCGCAAGTTCTTCCATATTCTTTTCCAGCTTTGTGCCGCGAACATTATGGTAGAATTTGTGCAGGATATCTTCAATGTCAGCCGGGTTGTTTTTGTGGCCCAGTGCATAATCCACTGTATTTGAATACTTCTGCCCGCTGTTTAACTCTATCTCAACCGTTGCACGTTTAAGTTCCATATCGGTTGCCCAGTAGTCTTTTTCCGAGTCAGGGTCTAATTCTATCGTCATTTTGTGAATCAAGCCATGCACTTCCGGATTGGAAAGCATCTCTGCCGTGAACCACTCGCGGCCGGGTTCCAGACCCAGGATTCCCATGGCCACGACATATTGTACAGACATCTGTCCATCAAAAGATGTTGTGGGTATATCTGTCCAAAAGCCCTCTATAACCCGTTCAAAAGTCTTAATATTGATCTTGAATATATCTTCTTTGCGGATTTTATTATCTGTCATGACGCACTGCGCTGCGCGAATCGGACAGTGAAGAAATGCACAACAAGGGAAGAATTTGATTGCCGGGGCTTCCATCCACCATTTTATCCCCAAATCGGCACTCAGCGCTTCCGGGAAAAACTGATCAGAACCAATCGCATAGGAAAATCCGCGCAGCGGATCACTGATCATGGCAAACGGCCCTACAAGATCATTTCCGGCACATAATGCAGCATCAACACCCCCCAGAGCCATTTGTCCATAGTTTGCCTTCAGGGCATGTGCCGGTTTGCCGTAATCCACGTACCAGAGTGGAATATTTACATTTCCGCAGGCGTGTCCTAATGCGGAACGAAATTGCTCCTCTGTTCCCCCATGGACACCAATTGCTGCTGCTCCTCCGGCAAAACCATGCCATGCATGATAAACAGCAAATCGTTTATGGACTTCTTTCGTAGCCTGCGTTGCATCAAACATGCGTTTACCGGCTTCATATCCGCATACAATCCCCTTTATAAGCTGTTGCGGTTTTGCGTTATCGTGTTCCGCCATAGCAAGAGCTGCAGGAATAACGGTCGCGCTCGGGTGTCCTGCCAGCGTATCCTCGTAATCCAGTACATCACTCAGCCAGGCATTGACTTTAGCAGCCAAAGATGCCGGCATACTATATGAAGTGCCAGGAATGCAGCATCCTCTTTCATGATTCGCTGCATCGTAGGACTTTAAAATCTTTTTTCCTTCCTCAGTTTCACTTCCTGCAGCAATACATCCAATCGTGTCAAGAAGGATAATCTTTGCCATTTCAATTGCATTTTCAGGTATATCTTTGAATTCTAATCCGGCAAGAAATCCGGCAAGTACCTTTGCAGGAATATGAATTGGGTTTTGGGGATCAATATTGTTTTCAGTAATCATATTCCGTCCTCTTTAAAAATGAAAAAGCGTATAGGTATAGTCGAAGCCCAGCAATGCTGAGCTTCAACAAATGGATTAAAGTAAAATACTCTTCTAAGAAGGGGGATCTCAAACGGCGTATTTTTCGTAAGGGGTATCTGTGATATAGCGATCACGGCGGTCAACGATTACAGTAACAACATTTTTTCCGGGGCCTAGCCTTTCAGCAATCTTGAGGGCAATAGAGACATTTGCTCCGGAGGACATTCCGCAGTAAATACCTTCTTCCCTGGCAAGGCGGTTCGCCATATCCAGTGCTTCCGCATCTGAGACACGGAAAAATTTGTCCGGCAGATTATCTGCCATCATCTCCTGGATAATGGATTGTTCTGTCGTCCACTTGTCCAACCCCATGCCGGCGGCAATCTTGTCAGCTATGCCGTCATATGCAAATTCTCCCCGGCTGCACTCATCTTTTGGCAGATTGATATAGTTTTCAGTACCGTAAGGAACAACACCAAATATTATCTCAGGCCTTACACCGCAATCACGTAATCCGAGAGCTGTACCATATAATGTTCCCCCGGAACCAACAGAGCAACCAAAGGCATCGATTTTACCGTCAAGCTGGTCAAAAATCTCCTTGCCGATATTCTCCTGTCCCCGGTAATTGTTCTTGTTATAAATCTGATCAAGCCAAACACTGCCTTCTTCCTGAGCTTCCTGTCTGGCACAGTCAATTTTTGCTGCAATAACATGGGGAAGATCTTTACAGTCCTTACTTATGGAAGCAAGCTCTTCCGGTGAGATATAGATATCAGGTTCAGAAGAAATCGATACTTCAGGGCCATAAGCACCGGTTATTTTCATTCTGGCATCAAGTTCTTTATGAATTGAGTATCGATAAAGAACAAGACGCGCATGATAACCCTTGGAAGCACACACCATTGCAATAGCCGGTGCCGTGTTGCCTGCTGAGGCTTCAATGACTACTCCGCCCGGTTTAAGACTTTTCCCATTCCATGTGTCTCCATTTTCTGCCCCTTCGATCATGGCCAGAGCCATACGGTCTTTATAACTCCCGCTGGGATTCAGATACTCCAGTTTAACAAAAATATTAGCACCAATATTTTTTCCGATATTATTCAGTTTAAGCAGTGGCGTTTGGCCGATTGCCTCAATAATACTATTAATGTAATGCATATAAACTATGCCTATTCCCTTTCCTGGCAGACTTATCCAATTACAGGCATTTCTTCCGGGGAGAGCTCACAGAGAAACTCGACGCCATCCTTACGGACATAAACAATTTCCTCAAACTGGAAAATGCCGCCAAACTTTTCAAGCTTAGGTTCAACATGAAAAATCATGCCCTCTCTTACCACTTCTTCGCTCCAGTTCGCTACAGATCCAGGTTCCGTAATTTCAAAACCGCTTGTGTGTCCGATTCTTCCAGGTGTTGCATTGAATGGAGGAAGGCCGGCATCTTTCCAAAGCCTGTCAAACACCGCATAGATATCCCGTCCAAGCATGCCTGGGCGAATGCTCTCCAAAACACCGATCGTTACTTCATGGACATCCTTATAAGCTTTCCTCATCTCCGCTGTAGGTTCACCGCAATAAGCGATCCGGCACCTGTCTGCAGGGCAGCCGTGAAAGGTGGGATAGAAGTCGCCCCATACATAATCGCCCTTCTGGAGTTTCCTTTTTGCGGGCGGCAGTCCATAGACAAACAGATCACGTCCAAAAATCAAAGCCCCGGCATCGGCACGTTCTGCGCCAGCTTCAATAAATCCTTTACGGATTTCATTGAACAGTTCGATTTCTGTCATGGAAACATAAGCGTTTTTCAATGCCCGGTCAAAGCCAATATCGACGATCTGATTCGCTTTCATTTTAAGCGCTGCTTCATATTCTGATTTTACTGCCCTGACATCCCAAATCAGTTTTTCCCCGGAAATCAGTTTGGCACCGGGAATGTCACGAATAGCGTCAACCAATTCCAGAACGCCTCTTCCTGGATTATCCTGCGCATAATCGATAGCAACTGTAAATGAAGTTCCAAGGTGCTGTTTTTTAATCTCATCTGCCACCGCAAATGCGCCGTCACGTTGAAATCCGTTGTAGTATACAGGTTTAAACGGACGCGGTGCCAGGCTAAATACGCGTTCAGACGAAGGACTGCCAAGAACGAAAAAGTCATTCTGAGTAAGGATGACAAAAAGAGGTCTTGCATGAAGATCAAATGCGGTCTGAAGATGACCCGCAAGATATTCATAAGAAGAGTAGCTTGTGCCTACAAAAGCGTCTATCTTTTGCTCTTCCATGGATTTCCGGAATCTGGCAATACGAAGCTGCAGTTCTTCCATTGGTGTATTTTCAAAAGGATCGATTGCATACTTATTAACATCAAAAAGCTTCATGTTCTACCCTTTCTTTTTTCCCGCAGTATGCCCTTGGGATTGAAGTCTTAACGATATGTCCTTTTGTTCTCTGTTACTTTGCATTCTTCGCCTTCTCTGCCCTGGCTGCATAGACCCCGATAATACAGAAGATAAGGTTTATTGTAGCTCCAATAAATACGCCCCGGACACCGGTGGATGCTTTCAGAGTCATATCCCAGAGGAAGGAAATGCCGCCGCCGGCAAGAATTGCAATATTGGTGTACTTTGCGCTGACGTCCTTTGACAGGCATCCAAAAAGAACAGGAAATGCCATTGCTGCGCCATATGCGCTTGATCCTATAATGAACAGTTCGTAGATAGACTTTACATAAAGAGCCATCACAAGAACAATGGCAGTCAGAACAACTGTCAGAATGCGGCTGAGTTTAAGCATTTCGACATCGTCTACATCTTTTTTGCTCGGCTTGATCAGATCTTCTACAATTGTTGAGGAAAGCAGAAGCAGATAAGTGTCACCCGTAGTCAGCAAAAGCCCAAGAATCAAAGCAAGCAGTATTCCGGTAATACCTATTGGCATATAATCCGCAATAAAGCGCGGAACGAATTCTGAGCCGACCGCCATATCCGGATAGATAATTCTGATAGCGAAGGCAGGAAGCACCGCAATTACAACAACAACAGAGCAGAGGATACATGAGATGATCTGTCCCCGCACAGCAGTCTTTTCGTCTTTTGCAGCAAAAACACGCTGAGAATAGGACGGGTGCGCAATAACAATAAGAAAATTTGAAAGGAAATAGCCCGCCAGAGTAAGCAGCGGCAGCCCTTTTAAAGGATTGAGCATCTCAGGAGGTGTTTGTGCGAACACAGTGCCTATTCCTCCTGCCTGACGGAATACCGCAACGGGAATGACAATCAGGCATGCAATTAAAAGGCCGATAGACTGAATTGCATCTGTGATTGCAACGCCCCACAAGCCACTGAAAACAGTAAAAAGAAGTATGATTACTGCGCCGATAACAGTTCCTTTAGTGGTATCGCAAAGATTGAGCGCTGCGCACATTGTGCCAAAAGCCAGGAACTGCGCTGCAGTATTTGCAATGGCATTCATTCCTACAAAAATAGAGGAGGAGCGTCTTGTCTGCAGATCATATTTTTCTTCCAGAAAACCTGGAAGAGTTGTTGCATTTGACCTGCGAAGGTGCCCGCATAGCAGAACGAATCCCCACCAGCCAATGTAAAAAGCAAAAGAAGAAGCGAGACCTGACATGCCTCCCCTGTGAACTATCTCATAGTTTCCAAAGACAATGGTAGCCCCCATGCAGGATGCCGTCGTCGTGCCTACAATCGTCCACAGGCCCATGCTTTGACCTGCAGTATTGAAATCTGCAGCGGTTTTTACTTTCTTTTTATTGATATATATGCCTACTAAAATGAATGTAAGACAATATACCACAATGATCAAAAGATCAAATGCAGAAATATTCATATTTCACCTCCTGAAACTTAAACTATGGCTGTGCAGATTTTCCGGCCGTGAAAATCCTATATTTAATACCAGTTCAATTTCTGAGATAATCAAAAGCGAACTGGGCATAAATACCAGAAGCGTAATAAAGCGACTCTTCGTCTACGTCGAAACTCGGGTGATGCGCAGTATAAATCATCCCTTTTTCGGGATTGCGCCCGCCTACAAATGCGAAAATACCGGGAGCTTTTTTTTCATATTTGCCAAAGTCTTCACTGGCGCACCAGGCCGGACAAACAGCGATTGCTTCATCTCCGCCCAAAGTGCGAAGGCTTTCTGTGGCAATCAGAGAAAGCTCCGGATCATTGACAACAGGATCCAGGAAGCCCTCGATTGTCACATCACACTCTGCCCTGTATGCCGCAGCTGTATTCTTGGCAATACGGGTAATACTTTCTTTTATAGTATCGGAAAGGGATGCGTTGAAAAACTTGATGCAAAGCTTTAATGTCGCTTCTTCGGCGATAGCATAAGGAGACGTGCCCGCATTGAACATTCCTACAGTAATTACAGCATCATCCTGGATGTTCAATTCCCTGCTGGCGATCGACTGAAGATTCATTACAATTGCGCTGCCGACAAGAACTGCATCTACACCAAGGTGCGGTGATCCGCCATGTGCTCCAACGCCATGAACCACAATAGAACCACGAAGAGAGGCCGCCATTCTTGTCCCCGGCTGGACGCTGACCGTTCCCGCATCAATATTGTTATACATATGAACGCCAAAGACGGCATCCACTCCATCCATTGCTCCGGATTGAATAATCTGTTGGGCATCACATCCTCCGGGCGCCTCTTCGGCCGCCTGAAACAGTAAAACCACTTTTCCGTTAAAGCCGGCTTTTTCTTCATTTAGAATTCTTGCTGCTGTCATCAAAGAGGCAGTATGGCAATCATGCCCACACAGATGTCCCGCACCTTTCACCTGAGAACAGTAAGGTTTATCTGATATTTCTTCAATGGGAAGCGCATCCATGTCTGCCCTTAAAGCGATGGTCTTTCCCGGCTTTCCGCTGTCAATCTCACCGATTACGGCTCCCCCGGGTAATTCATAATAAGGGATTCCCCATTCACTTAATTTTTTTGCAACCTGTTCTTTCGTGTGTATAATGCTGTCACTCAGTTCGGGGTTGCGGTGAAAGGCTTCGCGCTGTGCAACGGTATCTCCAAAGTATATCCTTGCCTTTTCTTTGATAGTCATTATGCTCATCCTCCCTGTTTGTAAAAAACCGTCCAGATTCAGGTTTCTGTTCTTTTATGATTATTTATTTCACTCTTATCTGATTTCGTTTAAAAAGCGAAATTAATCGGAAATATCAATTAATACTTTTATAATAGAAT